>Ga0187894_10001352_pt1 | contig 31743 bp, 19 predicted proteins | sample GBC1701081metaG_FD_136650 | JGI IMG/M metagenome (GOLD analysis project Ga0187894, IMG submission 136650) | White microbial mat communities from a lava cave in the Kipuka Kanohina Cave System on the Island of Hawaii, USA - GBC170108-1 metaG ...
ACTTTTAGCAGGCGCGGTATTTGGCCTCGCTCCGGCGCTGCAAGCGACTCGTCCCGGTCTCTCGCAAGCTTTGAGAGAAACATCGGCGCAAGGCGGCGCCGCGCGGACGCGTTTGCGCAGTGTCCTGGTCGTCGCGCAGATCGCGATCTCGCTCGTGGTCCTGATCGCAGCGGGACTGGTTGTGCGCACCTTGCAGCAACTGCAGACGATGAATCCGGGATTCGATTCACAGAACGCGTTGACGATGTCATTCGATCTCGGTTTGCAGGGCTATGACGAAGAGCACGGACAGCAGTTTTACCGGCAACTTACGGAACGCGTGAAGGCGTTACCGGGAGTCAAATCGGCGACGATCTCCAGTTACATTCCGCTCAGTCTGAACTACAACAGCCGAAACATCTTCGTTGAAGGCCAACCCGCCGAACGTGGCGAGAACGTGCCGCTCTCGATGAACGGGAGCGCCGGCCCCGGCTACTTCCAAACCATGGGTACGCCGCTGATCCATGGCCGCGAGTTTACCGAACAGGACCAGGCGAAAACAGAGCTCGTTGCAGTGGTGAACGAGACTTTCGTGCGGCGTCTGATGCCGCACGTGAGCTCAAGCGCCGAGGCGATCGGAAAACGCTTCTCGTACGGCAACGCCAGTGGTCCATATCTGCGCATCGTCGGCGTCGCCCGCGACGGCAAGTACTTCAACATCACTGAAGAGCCGCGTTCGTTCATCTGGGCGCCGATGACGCAGGACTATCATTCGACCGGAATTCTGACCGTGCGCACGGAAGGCAATCCGGAATCGTTGATTGGGGCAGTCCGGAAAGAAGTACAGGCACTCGACCCGAATCTACCGCTGTTCGACGTCAAGACTCTGACCGAACACATGCGTCTTGCGCTGTTTGCGCCAAAGATCGCGGCGATGGTGCTCGGCGTTTTCGGCCTCGTTGCCCTGCTGCTCTCGGCAATCGGTATTTACGGCATCACTTCGTACACGGTCGCGCAACGCACGCACGAGATCGGTATCCGACTCGCACTCGGCGCGCAATTGTCGGACGTGTTGAAGCTTGTGCTCAGTCATGGATTGAAATTGACGATCATCGGCGCGGCGTTGGGATTGTTCGGCGCCTTCGTGGCGACACGCGCGATCACGAGTGTGCTTTACGGCGTGAGCGCGACCGATCCGTTGACGTTTGTTTTGGTGTCGGGCCTGTTGGTGGGGGTGGCCCTGGTTGCTTGTTACGTGCCGTCGCGGCGCGCGACCAGGGTTGATCCGCTGGTCGCTTTGAGAAACGAATAGAGCCACAGGTAAACACAGACAACACGGAGAAGGCAGATGATTAAAGATATTCGTTACGCAATACGGACCTTGTTGAAGCGGCCGGGATTTCTTGTGGTTGCAGTGTCCACGCTGGCGCTCGGCATCGGCGCGACCACGGCGATGTTCACGGTGGTCAACTCCGTGTTGCTGCGGCCGCTCGACTTTCCGGAGCCGGAACGCATTGTGCTTCTCGAGGGCATAAACCCGCGTTTGGGAATCACACAAAGCAACATGTCAGTGCCGGATGTCGTCGACTGGCAAGAGCAGAGTCAGTCGTTCGAACAGATCGCCGGGTTTATTACATGGGGCGCGTTTTTGGCGACGGGCGAGGAGACCGAACGCGTACGCGCTGCGGACGTCTCGCCTGAATTCTTTCCGCTCTTTCGCACCGCGCCGCTCAGCGGCCGTATCATCCAGGCCGGCGACCTTCAGGCCGAAAGTGCGCCGGTGACAGTGATTAGTTATGGGCTGTGGCAACGCCGTTTCGGCGGAGCTGCTGACGTCGTAAATCGGAAAGTCACGTTGAGCGGTGTGACCAACACGATCGTCGGCATCATGCCCGCTGGCTTTAATTACCCGGCCGATACAGAGCTGTGGACGGCATTCCCGCTGGATCCAAGGGAGGTGCGTGATAATCGTTACCTGAATGTTGTCAGCCGGCTCAAACCTGGCGTGTCGGTTCAGCAAGCCCAAACTGAGATGGACACGATTAACCAGCGACTGGCGCAGAATTATGTTGAAACGAACTCGGGTTGGAGCGTTCGACTCACTGAATTGCAAGAGCGGATGGTGGGCGAATTGCGCACTTCGTTGCTGATGTTGTTTGGCGCAGTGGCGTTTGTGTTGTTAATTGCTTGCGCGAACGTGGCAAACCTATTGCTCGCACGGGCGGCATACCGGCAAAAAGAGATCGCGTTACGAACAGCGTTGGGGGCGAGCCGGTTGCGACTCGTGCGGCAACTCTTAACTGAGAGCGTTCTGCTTTCAGTGGTTAGTGGGGCGATTGGACTGGCGTTGAGTGTTTGGTTGATCAAGTTGCTCGTGGCTATCAGCCCCCCGAACACTCCACGATTCGAAGAGATCTCGATCAACTGGCAAGTCTTTCTGTTTGCGTTTGGCGTCACGATTCTCGCGGGCCTGCTGTTTGGAACTGTGCCGGCGCTACAAACTTCGCACGGCAATCTCAACGAGACTCTGAAAGAGAGCGGACGAACCGCAGCGCCCGGCGGGCGGAGAAATCGCATCGGTAGTTTGCTGATCGTTTCCGAAGTTGCACTGTCGTTCGTGCTGCTCGCCGGGGCGGGGCTGTTGATTAAGAGCTTTGTGCAGCTGCGTAAGATCGATCCCGGTTTCAACGCCGACAACGTGCTTGCGGTGCGTTTGACGTTACCGCCAGGCAAGTACAAGCAGGGCGAACCGCGCGCGCAGATCTATAAGCAGCTCGTAGAGCAGGTAAAAACAGTGCCCGGCGTGCAGAGCGCGGGCGCAGTGTTGAGCCTGCCGTTGGGTGGCGACACGTTCAACGTCGGACGTGGAGTGTTGCTTGAGGGTCGTCCGGCGACTCCGGAGGCGGCGTCCAATGCCGCGCATCTTCCGATCACACCGGATTACTTTCGCGCGCTCAACATTCCACTTAAACAAGGCCGCACGTTTACGGACTACGACAATGAGCAGGCGCCGAAAGTAGTGATCGTGAACGAAACGATGGCCCGGCGATTGTGGCCGGGTGAGAGCCCGGTCGGACGGCGCTTCAGCATCTGGCGCGATGAGAAGTTTTCGCGCGAGGTGGTGGGCGTTGTTGGCGATACGAAGGCGGAGCTCGATAAAGAAGGCGAGCAACAGATGTACGTGCCTTACGCGCAGGATGCGACGTGGGGCAGTCTCTCGCTGGTCGTGCGCACGAACAGCGAGCCGACCGCAGTGGCGGGATCGGTGCGCGAAGCGATCAAATCGGTTGATAAAGGCGTCGCGACTTACAACCTGAAAACGATGAACGACGTGGTTTCCACTTCGGCTGCACCGCGTCGAGTGCCGATGTTGCTGTTGAGCTCGTTTGCCGGTATCGCGATGTTGCTCGCGATGATCGGCATCTACGGCATCACGTCTTACTACGTCACGCAACGCACGCATGAGATCGGTGTGCGCATGGCGCTCGGCGCGCAGATTGCCGACGTGCTTAAGCTCGTGCTGCGTCGCGCGATGTTGTTGGCGGTGATCGGCGTCGTCGTGGGTATCGCGGGCGCAATTGTTGTGACTCGTTACCTCGAAACGCTGTTGTTCGGTGTGAAACCGATCGATGCGATCACGTTTGTGGCGGTGGCGTTGGGGTTGGTGATCGTGGCGTTGGTGGCCTGTTTGATCCCCGCACGAAGAGCAACAAAAGTTGACCCTTTAACGGCGCTTCGGTACGAGTGAAGACATTGTCGATTTCCGATTGCTGATTGCCAATTGAAATCGACAATCGGCAATTGGCAATCGGAACTAAAGTTATGGAAACACTACTTAAAGACATCCGCTATGGTGTGCGCGGACTGTGCAAACGCCCGGGTTTTACAGCCGTGGCGGTGCTCACGCTCGCGCTTGGAATTGGTGCTAATACCGCGATCTTCAGTGTCGTCAACGCTGTGCTGCTGAGGCCGTTGCAGTTTCGCGATCCCGATCGGCTGGTGATGATTTGGGAAGACGCGACGTTCGCGGGTTTTCCGCGCAACACGCCCGCGCCCGCGAATTACGTCGACTGGAAAACACAGACGCAATCGTTTGAAGACATGGCCGCCAGCGCCGAGTCGACTTTCAATCTCACCGGCGACGGCGATCCCGAACGCGTTGCTGCTTACAGTGTAACGGCAAACTTCTTTCCGCTGCTTGGTGTCCAGCCCGCGCTCGGGCGCGTCTTCGTCGCGGAAGACGATCGTCCCGGCGCGCAGAGAGTCGCGGTGCTGAGTCATGCGCTCTGGCAAACGCGCTATGGCGGCGATCGACAGATCATTACTCGCGACATTCAACTCGACGGCGAGAAGTACACAGTAGTCGGGGTGATGCCGAAGGGTTTCCAGTTTTTTGAAAGCGACGTGCGGTTGTGGGTGCCGCTGGCACTCAACGGCGAGGAGTTGACCAATCGTGGTGGCCACTACTTGAAAGTCGTTGCGCGGTTGCGGTCGGGCGTGACATTGGACCAGGCGCAGGCAGATCTCTCGGCCGTGATGGCTCGCGTCGCGAAGGACCATCCGCAGGAAACTTTCGATGGAAAACTCGGTGCGTTTGCCATGCCGCTGCGCGAGCAGTTGGCAGGTGATGTGCGCGGTTCGCTGGTCGTCTTGCTGGTGGCGGTGGCGTTTGTGTTGTTGATTGCCTGCGCAAACGTCGCGGGACTGTTGCTCGCGCGCGCAGTGGGACGGCGCCGGGAGATCGCGTTGCGCATCGCGCTCGGCGCGGGCCGTTCGCGCGTTGTCAGGCAACTACTCACTGAGAGTCTTTTGCTCGCAACCGCTGCGGGCGTAATCGGATCGGTTCTCGCTTCCTGGAGTTTCGCATTTCTACAGAAACTCATTCCCGAACAGATGGCGTTGTTGACGAGTCTGACGCTCGACACGCGCATCCTCGTGTTTACACTTGTAATCTCGCTCCTTACCGGAGTCATCTTTGGTTTCGTGCCCGCGCTGCAATCGGCGAAAGTCGATCTGAACGACGCGCTGAAGCAGAGCACACGCGTCACTACAACCGGCAAACTGCGCAACGCACTAATCGTCTTCGAGGTTGCGGCGTCTGTTGTGTTGCTCGTCGGCGCCGGACTGTTGGTCCAGACGCTGTTCCAGCTCTTCAATCAATACTCGGTGCTGCAACCAGAAAAAGTCTTAACCATGCGCACGGTGTTGCCGCGCTCGAAATACAAAGAGCCATCGCAGCGCCATGCCTTCTATCAACAGGTGCTCGATCGCGTCGAACATCTGCCGGGTGTGATCTCAGCCGGTTACACCACCTCGGTGCCTTTGTTGTGGAAAGGCGGCACGAGCGGTTTCATTCCTGAAAAAGTCACGTCGCCGATTGCGGGCATGTCTTACGACGCGAATCATCGCGAGGTCAGCGCCGATTACCTGAAGACGATGAACATCGCGCTGCGCGAGGGACGTTATTTCGACAAACGCGACAACGAGACCTCGATGCGGGTCGCAATCATCAACGAAACGATGGCGCGGCAGTATTGGCCCGGCGAGAACCCGATTGGACGCCGCTTCAACATCGGCGATCCGGGCGATGATCAATGGATGCAGATCGTCGGCATCGTCGCCGACGTCAGGCAGATGGGGCTCGACGAGCCGGTGAAGGCCGAAATGTACCTGCCTTATCAGCAGGTCACCGATTGGCCGTTCTTTGCTCCGCGCGATCTCGCGATTCGCACTTCGGGTGATACATCGAACCTCGTGAGCTCGGTGCGCCAGATCATTCGCGAAGCCGATCCGGACCAACCGATCTCAAATATCGCGACGATGTCCGATGTGCTTGGCGTGGAGGCTGAGCAACGGCAGATGGGCATGATCATGACCGTGGCGTTTGCCGGCCTGGCGCTGTTGCTGGCGTCGCTCGGCATCTACGGCGTGCTCGCTTACTTCGTCACGCAGCACACAAACGAGATCGGTGTGCGTATCGCGCTAGGCGCGAGCCGGCGCAATATTCTCGCATTAGTGTTGAAGACGGGAATGGGGCTGACGTTATTGGGCACTGCCGTTGGGATAGCTGTTTCTTTTGCGTTGACGCGTTTGATGAGTTCGTTGCTGTTCGGAGTGAAAGCTTTTGATCCGTTGACGTTCGTGGCAGTGCCGATGCTGCTGGCAGCGGTGGCGCTGCTGGCGTGTTGGATTCCGGCGCGACGTGCGACAAGAGTCGATCCGATGATCGCGCTCAGGTATGAATAGAACCAGCCACAGATTACACAGATATGTTTAAAGATATTCGTTACGGTCTTCGGATGTTGGCAAAAAACCCGGGTGTGTCGGCGATCGCTATGCTCACGCTCGCGCTCGGCATCGGCGCAAACACCGCGATCTTCAGTGTTGTCAGTGCGGTGCTGCTGAACCCGCTGCCTTACAACGATCCCGATCGGCTCGTGTCGATTTGGGAGAACGTGCCGCAGCACGGACGCTGGCGCGCGGCGCCCGCCAATTTCCTCGACTGGAAAAAACAGAACACTGTTTTTGAGGACGTCGTGGCGTTTGGTGGTGCAACGGTGACGCTCACTGGCGATGGCGATCCGGAGCAACTGTCAGGAACCGCAGTGACGCCCGGCTACTTCGAAGTGGTCGGTGCCCAGCCTGCGCTTGGTCGTGCTTTTCACACGGAAGAATACCAGTTAGGAAAAGATCGTGTAGTTATTCTGGGCCACGGTTTATGGCAGCGTCGCTATGGCGGCGATAAGAACATCATCAACCGCAACATCACGCTGGACGGCAACAGTTGGACCGTCGTCGGCGTGATGCCGCCGGGACTCTATCCAACCCGGCCGACGACCGCCGGCCGTATCGACTTCGACGAAACCGGCCAGGACTTCTGGCGGCCGATGTCCTACATCGTGAACCTTGCTGCACTTCGGGGCGCTCACATTCTCGGCGTGCTGGCAAGGCTGAAGCCGGAGGTCACGATCGATCAAGCGCAAGCCGAGATGAACACAATCGGCGCGCGCCTGGCGCAGGAGCACGCGGAAAACAAGGATGAGGGAATCATCGTCAACCGGTTCCTGAACGAGGTGGTGGGAGATGTTCGGCCGGCACTGGTGACGTTGCTGGTTGCGGTTGGTCTGGTCTTGTTGATCGCGTGCGCAAACATCGCGGGACTGTTGTTGGCCCAACATGCCGCGCGCACGAAAGAGATCGCGATTCGCGCCGCGCTCGGCGCTGGTCGAACACGGCTCGTGCGGCAGTTCTTTGTCGAAGGACTGCTGCTGTCGTTGTTCGGCACGCTCGCGGGACTTGCGGTCGCTCAACTGGGCTTACAAGTGCTGTTGAAGTTTGTGCCGGCGCAGATGATTCCGCGGCTCGCGCAGGTCGGTCTCGACTGGCGCGTGCTTGGCTTCACGCTGTTGCTTTCGCTCGTGACGTGTTTGTTGTTTGGACTCGTGCCCGCCTGGCAGGCGTCGAAACCCGATCTGCAAACGGCGCTCGAGCAAAGCGGTCGCACGTCGGGTCCAGGCGCGGCGCGTTTGCGTTTCCGGCAGTTGCTGGTGGTGTTCCAGGTAAGTGTGGCAGTGATGCTGGTGATCGGCGCGGGCCTGCTGATCAAGAGTTTCTGGTTGCTGCAAAAAGTGGATCCGGGTTTTAAGGCGCAACGCGTGTTGTCAGCCGGCGTGACGTTGCCCGTGGCGAAGTACAAGGAACCCACGCAAATCATCAACTTCTTCAACCAGTTGAGAGACCGTGTCGCGGCGGTTCCGGGCGTCGAGTCGGTGACAATTGCTTACGACCATCCGTTGCAATCAAATTGGCTTGACTCATTTGAAATCGAAGGGCGACCTGCCGCTCCGGAAAATCAATCGCAATCGGCCAACTTCATGCCGGTTGGTTCTGACTACTTCAACACCGTCGGAGTGCAGGTCGTCAATGGACGAGCATTCACGCCACAGGACGATCAGGATCATCCGGGCGTCGCGATTGTGAATGAGGCCTTTGTTCGGCACTACTTTCCTAATGAAGATCCGCTTGGCCGGCGACTCCGTCCCGGTCCACCGGGCAGAATCTGGAAGAAACAGCGGCTAACCTCGTTTGAGATTATCGGAATCGTTCGCGACGTGAAGTTTGACGGACTCGCCGCGGCGTCTGAACCGGCGTATTACCTGCCGGCAACGCAGGCGCCCCTTGAAGATATGATGGTCCTTGTGCGCACGACGAACGATCCTAAATCGATTGTCGGCGGGCTACGGCAGGCGGTCTTGGCGATCGACCCCAATCAACCGATAAGCAATGTCAACACGCTGGAACAGATCGTCTCTGACAGCATCGCGCAGCCTCGTCTCAACATGCTGTTGATGCTGCTGTTCGGCGGACTCGCATTGCTGTTATCCGCGGTCGGCATCTACGGTTTGCTTTCCTACGCCGTGACGCAGCGCACGCAGGAGCTGGGCATTCGCATGGCCCTGGGCGCGAACGTTACAGATGTGTTGAAGCTGGTGTTGAAGCAGGGAATGTTGTTGGCGCTGATCGGAGAAGCAATCGGTCTCGCAGGAGCTTTTGCATTAACGCGCTTGATGCGCGGGCTGTTGTTTGGTGTGACGCCTACTGACACGACGATCTTCGCGGGTGTTGTCGTAGTGTTAACTCTCACTGCTTTGCTGGCTTGTTATCTGCCGGCACGGCGGGCAACGAAAGTCGATCCATTGGTGGCGCTCAGGTACGAATAAAGGCCGTCCTCAGATTACGCAGAGAGAAATCTGTGTAACCTTTGGGTAGAGGAGGAGAAGCACATGTCTACATTGTGGCAAGACATTCGTTACGGCGTGAGAATGCTTTGGAAGAACCGCGGCATCACTGCGGTCGTGATCCTGGCGCTCGCGCTCGGTATCGGCGCCAACACCGCGATCTTCAGTGTCGTCAACACGGTGCTGTTGCGCCCGTTGCCCTACGACGAATCAGATCGTCTGGTTTTTCTTAACGAGAAGAGCCCCGTGCTCGACGAGATGTCGATCTCCTATCCAAACTTCCTCGATTGGCGTGCACAGAACCAATCGTTTGAAAAGATCGGTGTCTACAACCGGGGCAACTACAACTTGACCGGCAGTGGTGAGGTCGAGCGGCTCACCGTCGGCCAGATGTCGGCAGACATGTTTACGCTGCTGCGCGCCAACGCGCTGCACGGACGCGTCTTTACCAACGATGAAGACAAACCGGGCGGTGCTCCCGTCGTCGTGCTGAGCTACCGTGTGTGGCAACGCCGCTGGGGTGGACAGACGAGCATCCTGAACCAGCCAATCACTCTTAATGGCAAGAGCTACACGGTTATCGGCGTGATGCCGGATACGTTTATCGGACCGAGTCCGGGTTCGATCCGGATGGAGATGTTTGTACCGGTGGGCCAACTGTCAGATCAACCTTCCTGGCAGAGCCGCGGTAATCATCCCGGTCTCTACGGCGTCGCTCGTCTCAAACCCGGCGTCACGATCGAGCAAGCGGATGCGGACATAAATACGCTCGCCGCAAATCTCGAGAAGCAATATCCCGACACGAATGCCGGCACGCGCGTGAGACTGCAACCGCTACTCGAGATCTTTGTCAGCAACGTGCGGCGGGCGCTGTGGGTGATCTTTGGAGCAGTCGGGTTTGTGCTTTTGATTGCGTGCGCCAACATTGCCAACCTCTTGTTGGCTCGCGCCACTGCGCGTCGCAAAGAGATGGCGATTCGCACGGCGGTCGGCGCCAGCCGCTGGCGTCTCGCGCGGCAATTGTTGACGGAGAGTGTGGTGCTTTCTCTGATAGGCGGCGTGACTGGATTATTGCTGGCGCGGTTGGGCATCGATCTTATTCTTTACGTGAGTCCCGCTGCTATTCCACGTTCGACAGAGATCGGTCTTGATTGGCGCGTGCTGGCGTTCACGATCGGCGTGTCGTTTCTCACCGGCATTCTGTTCGGACTCATTCCGGCGCTTCAGGCGGGCGAGGTCGATGTACACGAAACGTTGAAGGAGACTGGCCGTGGTGCCAGCGCGCGTCACTGGTTGCGCAGTTCACTCGTAGTGGTGGAAGTGGCAACCACGCTGGTGCTGTTGATCGGCGCTGGTCTGATGATTCGCAGCTTTTATCTGTTGCAGAAAGTGAATCCGGGTTTCTCGTACGAACACCTGACCAGCTTTAGCGTGTCGTTGCCGGAGAAGAAATATGCGACTGCGGAAGATCAGGCGTCGTTCTACAACCGTTTGCTGGACAACATTCGCGCGCTGCCGGGAGTTGAATCTGCGGCGGCTGCGTCGGGATTGCCGCTCGGTAATAACGGCTGGCAAATGGGATTCACCGTCGAAGGGCAACCGCGTCCACCGCGCGATCAAACGCCACTGATGGAATCCTGTTTAGTAACGCCTGAATACTTCCGCGCGATGAACATTCCCGTGTTGAAGGGCCGCGTGTTCAATGATCGCGACGATCGATCGCATCTCGCTGGACGCGACTTGAGCAGGATGAATGAAGATGAGCGATTGATGGCCGGTTTGAACAAGATCGTCATCGACGAAGAGTTTGCCAGGCGGCACTGGCCCAACGAGGACGCGATCGGCAAACGAGTCAAACAAGGTGGCGACACCGACGGCCGGACGCTCGAAGTCATTGGCGTGGTTGGCCGCGTGAAGATGGAAGGTCTGAGTCAAGACAGCAATCGGGTGCAGGCCTATCTGCCGTTTCTTCAGGTGCCGCTCGACAGTATGACAGTGATCGTCAAAGGCAGCTCCGATCCGAATCAATTGATCTCGTCGATCCGGGCGGCGGTTAGAGAGATCGATCCGGATCAACCGATCTACAACCCACGCACCATGTACGAGATTCGCGCGGAGTCGGTCGCGGGTGAACGTTTGAACCTGACGTTGTTGAGCTTGTTTGCCGGCATCGCCCTGGTGCTGGCTATCGTTGGCATTTACGGCGTGATGTCCTACTCAGTCACGCAGCGCACGCACGAGATCGGCATTCGTATGGCGATCGGTGCGCGGCCGCGCGATGTTTTTACGATGATCCTGGGCCAGGGCATGAAGCTCGCGCTGATCGGCGTGGCGATCGGGTTGTTGCTGGCGTTTGCTTTGACGCGACTGATGGCCACGATGCTCTTCGGAGTCGAGCCGACGGACGTGCCGACGTTTGCGGCGATCTCGATCCTGCTGATCTCGGTCGCGGTGCTCGCGTGTTACCTGCCGGGACGCAGGGCGACAAAAGTCGAGCCGACAGTCTCCCTTCGTTACGAATAGAGCCACGGACTAACACAGATGCTAAGAGATTTTCGTCACGGGTTGAGGAGCCTGATCAAACACCCGACGTTTACGGCTGTCTGCGTCGTCACGCTGGCGCTGGGCATCGGCGCGACTACGGGAATGTTCAGTGTCATCAACACCGTTCTGCTTCGTCCACTGCCTTACGCGCATTCCGATCGTTTACTGGTGATCTGGGGCAACTATCGCGCGCTGAACATCGAACGTCTGCCTGCTAAAGCCGCTGAGTACGAGGATTATGCTAAGCAGACGCAGGTGTTTGATACGGTGGCGGCATTTGCGAACCACAGTTTCAACGTCTCCGCAGGTGGCGCGCCGGAACGCATTCGGGCAGCGTTTGTTTCAGCGAACCTGTTTCCGATGTTGGAAGTGACGCCGGTAGTAGGCAGAACGTTTACCGCAAACGACGCTGGTTCACGCGTAGTGATCTTGAGTTCTGGCTACTGGCAAACGCGTTTCGGCGGTTCGGAGCAGATCGTCAATCAACGTCTGCTACTCGACAACGAGAGCTACACGATCGTCGGCGTCATGCCGCAGTCGTTCGGTTTTCCGCACCCGAGTTTGAGAGGCAGCGAGCCGGCGGATTTGTGGGTGCCTTTGTCTTACACGGGTGAGGACGTAGCGAGCCGCCGTGGTCCATATTATCTGAACGTCATCGGACGGCTCGCGCCGGGCATCACGCTGGAACAGTCACGTTCACAGATGGACGCGTTGGGCCAGCGCTTTGAACGCGAACTGCGCGGCTACCGTGGGCCAAACGGCGAGGACGGCGGGTGGCGCATAACGCTAACTCTTTTGCAGGACGAGATCGTTGGCAGCCGCCGCCGCTCGTTGCTGGTCCTGCTTTTCTCTGTTGTGTTGCTTTTGCTCATTGCGTGCGCGAATGTCGCCAACCTCCTCCTGATGCGCGGAGCTAAGCGGAGAAGGGAGCTGGCCGTTCGTGCGGCTTTGGGTGCAAGCCGGTGGCGCATTGTCAGACAACTCGCAGTTGAAGGCACACTGCTTACGGCGTTCGGCGCGGCACTTGGTCTGGTCGTCGCGACGTGGGGCATCGATCTATTGCGCGCACTTGGACCGGGCATTCTCCCGCGGGCACACGAGCTCTCGATCGACATTCGGGTCTTTGCCTTTGCGGTCGCGACGGCGCTGCTTATCAGTCTCGTCTTTGGTCTCATTCCGCTTCGTCAGGTTGCGAAACTCGATCTCCGTGAGTCTCTCAATCACGGTCAGAAAGGTTCGGAACGACCGGGACGATGGTCTGACGTGCTCGTAGTAGCGGAAGTCTCGCTGGCGCTGTTGCTGCTCGTCGGCTCGGGATTGCTCGTCAAGAGTCTCGTTCATTTGCAGCGCGTCGATCCCGGTCTGGTCACAGAGAACCTGATCAGTGTTGAAGTCAATCTCTCAACCGCCGCTTATCAGGAGCCGGGTCAGGCAGCGAATTTCTATCACGATCTGGTCCAGCGAATTGAAACGAAGCCAGGCATTCAAGCCGTAACCTTCAGCACACAGCAACCGCTGAGCGGAAATGCGGGTAACGATCCGTTTGCGATTGAAGGAAGGCGTTTGGACCCGGCGAATCTAACCACGGCGGGCTGGCAACTGGTCGGTCCGAATTATCTACAGACGCTCGGCATCCCGCTCATTAAGGGTCGCGATTTCACCACAGAAGACACGGCTCCGGGCGCCGCTCCGGTAGCAATTATCAATCAGAAGATGGCCGCTCGCTTTTTGCCCCACGAAGATCCGATCGGCCGGCGCATCACACTCGGACTGCCGCGGCCGGACAACCCGTGGGTGACCATCGTCGGGATCGCGAAAGACACACCTCATCGCGCCCTGGACTCTCAACCGGAACCTGATTGGTATCTGTCGCAGACTGTCGCACCGCAGCGTCATCGCTACGTGTTTGTGCGCAGTCTTCTACCGACTGCGACAATTGCGAACACGATACGCAGCGAAGTCGCGGCTCTCGATCCACAGCAACCGCTGACGAGTGTCAGGACAATATCAGAAGTCGTAGCGACAACCATGGCGCCACGCCGATTCAACAGTCTCGTGCTCGGAATCTTTTCTGCGCTCGCATTGTTGTTGGCTGCGCTTGGGATTTACAGCGTTGTTTCCTATGCAACTGCGCTACGTACAAGAGAGATTGGGATTCGCGCGGCGCTCGGCGCGGCGAAGAGTTCCATTTTGTTGCTCGTGCTCAGAAAGGGAATCGCGCTCACCTTGATTGGTGCGGTGATCGGGTTCGGCGCCGCGCTCGCTTTGACTCGGCTGATGTCGAGTTTGCTCTTCGGCGTTTCGCCGTCAGATCCGCTTGTTTATTTCACCTCCGGCATGATTTGTTTCGTGACCGCGGTTCTCGCTTGTTTGCTGCCGGCCCAGCGAGCGACCGAAGTCGACCCGTTGGTCGCACTGAGATACGAGTAGGTTTCTCGTGGAGCGAACACTATGTGGAAAGACATTCGTTACGGACTGCGAAGTCTGATCAAACACCCGACCTTTACAGTTGTCTGCGTCGTCACGCTGGCGCTGGGCATCGGCGCGAACACGGCGATCTTCACTGTGGTCAATGCGGTCGTGTTGCGTCCGCTGCCGTTTCAGGATGCCGAGCGGCTGGCGATGATCTGGACCACGAGAGACACGAATCAGGAGCAGCCGCTCTCGTTTGCCGACTACAACGACCTGAAGAATCAGACGAAGACATTTTCAGCCGTGGGTGCCGCGTCGCCACTGTGGAACTTCACCCTGACTGGTGGGGGCGAACCGGAGCCGTTGCAGGGAATGTACGTGTCCGCGAATTTGTTTGAGTTGTTGCGTGTCGTCCCGGCGCGTGGACGCAATTTCACGAGTGACGAAGATCGTGTTGGCGGGACGCCAGTGGCGATCATTAGTCATAGTTTGTGGGAGCGGCGGTTCGGTGGCGATGCGGACATCGTTGGTAAACCGATTGTGGTCAGCGGTGTCAATGCGACAGTGATCGGCGTGATGCCGCAGGGTTTTCAGTTACTGGATCCGGCAGCGGAGTTGTGGGTGCCGCTTTCGCAGAATCAGCTTGCGTCGAGTGGGCGCCAGGTGCGATTGCTGTCGGCCGTTGGACGGCTCGCCGATGACCTCAAGCCTGCCGCGGCAACTGCCGAGTTGTCCGCGCTCGCGAGCCAGTGGGCCGGACAGTATCCGGATACGAACCTTAATGTTGGGTTAAGAGTTGTTCCATTGCAGGATCAAATCACCGGAAAGGTGCGTCCCGCTTTGTTGCTTTTACTGGGCGCGGTCGGCCTGGTGTTGTTGATTGCCTGCGCGAACATCATCAATCTGGTGCTCGTGCGCAGTGCGTCGCGTCAGAAAGAAATAGCAGTGCGTGCAGCGCTCGGCGCGGGACGGATGCGCCTGTTGCGGCAGTTGCTCACCGAGAGCATCACGCTTTCACTACTCGGCGGTGGCGCGGGAATTCTGCTTGGTTCGTGGGGCGTGCAGGCACTGCTGGCCCTCAACCCGATTCCCATTCCGCGGTACAACCAAATCCGGGTAGATCTCACTGTCCTCGGCTTCACGCTGGTAGCCTCTCTGATGACTGGAGTTCTGTTTGGCTTGGCGCCTGCCTGGCAAACACTTAAATTCGATCTCCACTCCGCGCTGAAAGAAGGCGGCCGCGCGGCGATCGCAGAGCGCGGTCAACGCCGCTTGAGCAGTCTGCTCGTGATTGCTGAAACCGCCATGGCGATGGTCCTGTTGGTCGGCGCGGGACTGTTGTTGAAAAGCTTTGCGCATCTACTCGACGTCAAGCCGGGTTTTGTGGCTGAGAACGTGTTGACGATGCAGGTGGGACTGCCGAACGCGGGTTACCAGGATCCACAAAAGCGCGTGGCGCTTATAAAACAACTCGAAGCCAGTCTCGCTGGTGCTCCGGAAGTTTCTTCAGTCGGGTTTGTCACACGATTGCCGCTGATGAGCGCGCTCAACAACATCACGACGTTTCTGGCGATTGAAGGAAAACCAGTGCCGGCGGGAGAGCGCCCTGAGATCGATTTTCGACGCGCCAGCACCGGATATTTTCAAACGATGGGGATCCCGCTGCTGTCCGGACGGCTCGTCACCGAACAGGACATCATCAACAACACGGGTTCAGTCATAATCAACGAAGCGATGGCGAAGCGCTTCTGGCCCGGAGAAGATCCGGTCGGCAAACGAATCAGCACGGCAAACTCCACCGGCCAGCAAACGCAATGGCAAACGATTGTCGGCGTAGTTGGCAGTGTTCGTCATCTCGGTCTCGACGTTGAACCACGACCCGAGATCTATTACCACACCAACACAGTTCCGCCGTTTGGTCCGGTTGTCGTAATCCGCACGACCGGCGATCCACAACGATTGATCTCGATCGCGCGAGCGAAGGTGCGGGAGATCGATCGCGACGTGCCTATCTCCAACGTCAACACGATGGAACAACTCGTCGCGCAATCAGTCGCGCAGCGGCGTTTTGGCATGTTTCTGGTTGGCATCTTCGCGGCGCTCGCTTTGGTGCTCGCGGTCGTCGGCATCTACGGCGTGGTGAGTTACTCGGTCGCGCAGCGCACAAACGAAATCGGCGTGCGCATGGCGCTGGGCGCCTCCGCGACGGACGTGTTGAAGATGGTTTTGAAAAATGGAATGACCCTCGCGCTGATTGGCGTCGGAGCCGGACTCGTCGGGGCGTTCGCCCTGACTCGCGTGATGGCGGCGATGTTGTTTGATGTGAAACCGACCGATGCGGCCACGTTCGCAATCGTCTCCGTTGGACTGATTCTTGTGGCTTTGCTAGCTTGTTACGTGCCTGCGCGAAGAGCGATGAAAGTCGACCCGCTGGAGGCACTCAGATATGAATAAGGCCACAGATTACCTATGCCTCGCATCCTGATCGCTGACGACCAAGCCGATGTTCTTGCCGCGTTGAGCCTGCTGCTGAAAGGCGAGCGCTTTCAGATCGAAAGCGCGTCGTCGCCTGCCGGTGTGCTCCGCGCGATCGATGCGCAGGAGTTTGACGTTGTCCTGATCGATCTCAACTATGCGCGCGACACGACCTCCGGTAGTGAAGGCCTCGACTTGCTGAGCAAGCTTCGCGCTGTGGATCCATCGCTGCCGGTGGTGGTGATGACAGCGTGGGGCAGCGTCGATCTCGCCGTCGAAGCGATGCGCCGCGGCGCGCGCGACTTCATTCAAAAGCCCTGGGACAACGCGCGTCTGCTCGCCGTTTTGCGAACGCAAGTAGAACTTGCTGAAGCACTGCGACGTGGCCGAAAGCTCGAAGCTGAAAACATCGCATTGCGCGACAGTGTTTCCGACACTGGCAGCGAGCTCCCGCAGATTGTCGCCGAATCGGCCGCGATGAAATCGATCCTGAAGTTGGTGGAGCGGATCGGTCCGGCGGATGCGAACGTTTTGATCACGGGCGAGAACGGCACGGGCAAGGAAGTGATCACGCGCGTGCTGCACTCGATCTCGTCGCGCCGTTCCAAGCCGCTCATCTCGCTGAACGCGGGCGCGCTGGCTGAAGGCGTGTTTGAAAGTGAACTGTTTGGTCACGTACGCGGCGCGTTCACCGATGCGAAGAGCGATCGCGTGGGACGTTTTGAGCTGGCCGATAGCGGCACGCTCTTTCTCGACGAGATCGGAAACGTGCCGCTGAACTTGCAAGCGAAGTTGTTGCGCGTGATCGAGACCGGCGAATTTGAGCGTGTTGGTTCGTCGAAGACGCAGAAGGTCAACGTACGTTTGTTGTCCGCGACGAATGCCGACTTGCATGCGGAAGTCGGGCAGGGACGTTTTCGTCAGGATCTGTTGTTTCGTTTGAACACCGTCGAGATTCGGCTGCCGCCTTTGCGCGATCGACTCGAAGATATTCCGGTGCTCGCGGACCATTTTTTGAAGATACATCGCGAGCGTTATCGCCGTCCTATCCTGGGTTTCACGCCCGAGGCGCTCGACGCTTTGCGGCTTCACTTGTGGCCCGGAAACGTGCGCGAGTTGGACCACGTGGTCGAGCGTGCGGTGCTGATGAGCACGGGCAACATCGTGACGGCGTTTGATCTGGCGCTGGAAGCGACTCCGGATGCGCGTCTATCGGCGCGGCTGGAAGAGATGAGTCTCGAAGATGCCGAGCGGCTTTTGATCAAGAAAGCGCTGGCGCGTTTTGAGGGCAACGCGAACCGGGCCGCCGAAGCGCTGGGGCTCAGCCGCAGCGCACTCTACCGCCGTTTGCAGAAATACGGTCTCGGCTCCTGAGCCACCAAGAGGCACAAACCGGATAGTTGATCGAGGGCGGAACTCTCTCCTTTCTCTTGTGCCTTTTGTGCCTCTTTGTGGCTATTATTGCGGTCGTGAGTAAGCTTGAAAAACCGACATCATTCTCCTCACTGGAGCCGTCGCTCGGGCGCCGCGGTAAATTGAAGTTCGAAGGGCGCGTCACGCTGCTCTCGCTCGCCGCCGGTTTTCCCGCCGTTGGGTTGTGTGCGTTCTTGCTCTGGTATGACGGCTACTCCGCACAGCTGCAGTGGACCATCGATCTGCTTCTCACACTACTCTGGCTCGGCATTTCGTTCAATCTCAAGCAGCGCATTGTCAGGCCGCTGCAAACTCTTTCAAACATTCTCGCTGCCATTCGTGAGGGCGACTACTCGATTCGTGGGCGGCATGCGCTTTCCGGCGACGCGCTCGGCGAGGTGATGCTCGAAGTGAACGATCTCGGCCAGACGTTGCGCGAGCAACGACTGGGCGCGATGGAAGCGACCGCGCTCTTGCGCACGGTGATGGCGGAGATCGACGTGGCGGTGTTCGCGTTCGACGGCGAGCAACGCTTGCAACTCGTGAATCGCGCCGGCGAGAAGCTGTTGGCCCAACCTTCGGCGCGTCTGTTGGGTCGCACGAGCGTAGAGCTCGGTTTGTCAGAATGTTTGAATTGGCCCGCGGGTGCCGGACCAAAAACCATGCAAATGGTTTTTCCCGGCGGCGTTGGCCGTTGGGACATTCGTCGCAGCACCTTTCGCGAAGGCGGACAGCAGCACCAGTTGCTGGTGCTTACCGATCTGAGCCAGACGTTGCGCGAAGAAGAACGCACCGCGTGGCAGCGGCTGTTGCGTGTGTTGGGCCATGAGTTGAATAACTCGTTGGCGCCGATCAAGTCAGTCGCCGGGAGTCTCGCAGATTTGATCCGGCGCCATCCGGAACCGGCCGACTGGCGCGAAGACATGCATCATGGGTTGGCGGTGATCTCGTCGCGTGCTGATTCGCTGGCGCGGTTTGTCGAATCGTATTCGAAGCTGGCGCGCCTGCCGCCACCACGGCTCGAGCCGTTGAAGATCGGCACGCTGGTATCGCGCGTGGCGAGTCTGGAAACGCGCTTGCCGGTGAATGTTGTTTCCGGGCCCGACGTGATGGTGCGCGGCGACGACGTGCAGTTGGAGCAGTTGCTAATCAATCTTGTACGCAACGCGGTTGATGCGTCGATGGAGACGCGTGGCCGGGTCGAGGTTGGCTGGCAGCAAAACAACGGGAATGTCGAAGTGTGGATTCGTGATGAAGGACCGGGACTGGCGAGTATGGCGAATCTGTTCGTGCCGTTCTTTACGACAAAGGCTGAAGGATCGGGAATTGGCCCGGTGCTCTCGCGGCAGATCGCCGAAGCGCACGGCGGGACGTTGACGCTGGAGAACCGGCGGCAGTTTCGTGGTTGTGAAGCACGCTTGCGCTTGCCTTTGTAGTCCGTGTTATCTGTGTTTATCCGTGGCTGAAAATCTGTAAATCGTTGTCGAGCGATAGGTCGCGCCTTTGCGTAACGTCGTCGTTGGAAAGTTGGGCCGGTTTGGCGAGTCGGGATAGTGCTGCGTCTCGAGGCAGAAGCCGGAGCGGCGCGGATAGGGTTTGCCGGATTTTCCCGGACGCGAACCGTCGAGAAAGTTGCCGGTGTAGAACTGAACGCCGGGTTCGGTGGTCCAGACTTCCATCACGCGGCCGGTGGTCGGTTCGTAAACCGAGGCTGCCTGGCGAAGCACACCTGCGCGTCCATTGATCACCCATGTGTGATCGTAGCCATTGCCGAACTTGAGTTGCTGGTCGTCCTGGTTGATGCGCTCGCCGATGGTGTGCGCTGAAAGAAAGTCGAAGGGGGTGCCGGCGACATTTTTCAGCTCACCGATCGGAATCGAGCCCGCGTCAGTAGGAACAAAACGACTGGCTTTCAGCACGACGCGATGATCGAGAATGTCGCCATTACCTTCACCCGCGAGATTGAAATACGAGTGATGCGTCAGATTCGTAACGGTGTCTTTGTCGGTTGAAGCGGTGTAATCGATCTTGAGTTCGTTCTTGTGCGTCAGCGTGTAGACGACTCTGACGCGTAGATTGCCGGGATAACCTTCCTCGCCGTCTTTGCTGAGGTAGCTCAAAACCAGTGCCGGGCCAGCGGCGGTGTTTCTTTGCTGAGCACCCCATAGGACTCGATCGAAACCTTTGCGGCCGCCGTGCAGATGATTCTCGCCGTTGTTGACCGCGAGTTTGTATTCTACGCCGTTCAGCGTGAAGCGTCCCTTTGCGATGCGATTGCCGTAACGGCCGATGATCGCGCCGAAGTAGGGAAACGGTGGATTCACGTAGCTGTCGAGATCATTGTAGCCAAGCACCACGTCGGCAAACTTGTGATCGCGATCGGGCGCAGTGAGCGAGACGACTATGCCCCCGTAGTTGGTGATTTGCGCTTCCATGCCGTGACGGTTTCGCAGCGTGTAAATTTGGACGTTCTGCCCGTCGGCAGTTTTGCCAAAGCTTGTGCTGGTAATCGCAGGTTGAGCAACGGCGACCGCCAGAGGGGAAAGGATTAAAAGAAGGAAAAAGGGTAATTTCAAATTCAGTCTCATGATTTAGCCTCACGCGTGCTGAGTTCTCGCATCAACGCCACCTGCCGCCGGTTTCTTCGTTCGGTAAAGATCTGGTCGGCCATCACGCCGAGCAGAATCACTGCGCCCATCACCGCGAAGTCGAGTGAGCTGGGAATGCCGAGCAGATTAACCAGATTACGGAGGACCTGTAACAAAGCGGTGCCGATCAGGACTCCCACCACAGAACCCTCGCCGCCGCGCAACGAACAACCACCCAACACTGCCGCGGCGATGCCGTAGAGTTCGTAAGCATTGCCGTGATTCGCGGGCGAAACTGAGTTCGTATAAAACGCGAACATGATTCCCGAGATCGCGGTGAGTGCACCGGAGATGACGTAGGTCACCGTGATGATGCGATTGGTGTCGATGCCTGCGTAACGCGCCGCTTCGGAGTTACGCCCGGTCGCGAAGAGATAACGGCCGTAGACTGAACGATGCAACACAACCCATGCGATTGCGGCGATGATCAGCAGCAACAGAAACGGCATGGGAACGTAGAACAGATTTCCGTTCGCGAGAAACCGCAGCGAGTCGAAACCGACGGCACCGAACCCTTTCGTTTCATCGTTGGTGATGAACCGTGCGAGACCGCGATAGAACAGCAATCCGCAGAGTGTCACGATGAACGGCTGCATGTTCAGGCGCGTGATTAGCAGGCCGTGGCCCAACGACAACGCCATCGCGAGACCGATGGCCGCGATCACGGTGAGTACCACGCCATAGCCGTACTCAGTCAACATCATCGACATCAACACTCCCAGTAGCGCCATCATCGAACCGACCGAAAGCTCTATGCCGCCGGTGATGATGACCAGCCCCAGGCCAATGCTGAAGATCCCAAACATGCCGATCTGCCGCGCGAGGTTTTGCAGGTTGTTGGCCAGCAGGAAGTTTGGATTGACGATGGAGACGATGACGCAGAGAACGATTAGCAGAACGAAAATGCCAAGCTCTTTTTTCATGACGGATTATCCTTTGCCGCAAAGAGGCACAAAAGGCACAAAGCAAAAGAGAAACGGGTTTAGTTCATAAGAGCAGCAAGGGGTTGCTGTTTCTAGCGCCCGTTGCATTTTTGAACGCTGGAGCTTCCAGCCTGCCTTGCTTCTGCTGCCTCTTTGTAGCTCATCCTTCGGTGCCGGTGGCCAGGCGCATGACCGCCTCTTCACTAAACTGCGCGCGGTTAAGTATTCCGGTTAGCCGCCCTTCGTGCATCACGGCGATGCGATCGCTGATTCCGAGTACCTCTTCCATCTCACTGCTGATGACCATTACTGACACGCCTTTCGCGGCCAGGTTGCGAATGAGTTCGTAGATCTCTGCTTTTGCGCCGACGTCGATACCACGCGTGGGTTCGTCGAAGATCAGCACGCGCGGCCGGAAGGTCAACCATTTCGCCAGCACGACCTTCTGTTGATTACCACCGCTCAGGTTCGCCGCCCGTATCTCCGGGCTCGGCGTCTTGATGTTGATTGCTTTAATCGCTTCCGCAGCGACTTTCGATTCTTTCGCGAAGTTGATGATCTTCGCTGACGCGTAACTTTCGAGATTCGGCAAGGTGATGTTTTCGCGCACGTTGAAGTCGACGACTAAACCACTCAAACGCCTATCTTCCGGCACGAGATAGATGCCGTGACTGATCGCATCCTGTGGTTCGGTGATCCGCAAGGTCTTGCCGTCGAGTGAGACTTCGGTTTCGAGTGCTTCTTCCACCCCGAAGATCGCGCGCGCGACTTCCGAACGGCCCGCGCCAATGAGGCCCGCGAGGCCGAGCACTTCGCCCGAAGCGACATTGAAGGCGATCGTGTGGTTTGGGTAACGGAGGGTACGAAGCCGGCGAACCATGAAACCGTCACCATTGCTCGGTTCTGGTCTTTCGGCGGCTGCGCCTTTGAAAAACTCTTTCAGGTCGCGGCCAACCATCATGCGGACCATGCGTTCGTGAGTGATCTCGTTGCGCTCGAGCGCGCCGGCGTTCTTGCCGTCACGCAGGACCACCGCGCGATCCGCGATCTCTTCCACTTCGTGCATGCGGTGAGAGATGTAGATGATGCTGACGTTGTGCGACTTGAGATCTTTGACGAGCTCGAGCAAACGGCGAGTTTCGCTCAAGGTCAAACTCGACGTCGGCTCGTCCATGATAATGATGCGCGCGCCCGCGCCGAGCGCCCGCGCGATCTCGACGAGTTGTTGTTGCGCGATCGAGAGTTGGGCCAGGGGTGTGCGGCTGGATAGATCGAGACCGAGTTTACGCAAAAGCACATCTGCCTCGCGGTAGATGCGCTTGCGGTCTATCAGTTTTAGAAAACCGGCGGTGGTTGGCTCGCGGCGAAGGAAAATGTTTGCGGCGATGTCGAGATTATCGAGGACGCTCAGTTCCTGATGAATGAACTCGATCCCGAGCGAGCTGGCTTCACGCGGCGAACGTATTTCAACCGGGTTGCCGTCAAGCTTGATCGTGCCGCCGTCGCGTGAGATGGCGCCGCCCAGGATCTTCATCAGGGTCGATTTACCGGCGCCGTTCTCGCCAATCAACGCGACGATCTCACCGGCGCCGACGCTCAGGCTGACGTTATCTAGCGCGACGACGCCGGGGAATCGCTTGCTGACTCCCTCCATCTCTAGAATGGGCATGTTCACTGTCATCTGTACCGGCCACGGACAAACACAGACGAACACGGACCAAGTCCTGTCATGAAGGTCTTAACTGTCTGTGTTAGTCCGTGTAAGTCTGTGGCCCTTTAACTGCGTCCGCGGAGCTGGTTTATCTTCTTCTGGAACGCTTCAACGTCTGCTTTCTTCACAGCGATCGTCGGCACGAAGATTTGTTTGTTTGCCGGTACGATTGACTTGTCGCCGTTCAAATACTTCGCCATCAGTTCCATCGAGCGATAACCGAATTCAAACGGCTGTTGCACGACGGTGGCGTAGATCGCTCCTTCCTTAATGCCTTCGAGCGTCGGGTCTTCTTCGTCAAACGCGATGATCTTCACTTTGTCGACTTTGTTCGCTTCCTTGACGGCGCCGAGAATCGCGGGACCGTTGTAGGACCACAGACCAACCATGCCCGCGATGTCGGGATTGTTTACCAGCGTGTCGGCGGCGTTTGACTTCGCGCGCACGCGATCGGTGTTGTCGGTGCGCACGTCGAGGATCTGCACGTTCGAACCGGCTAGTGCCTCTTTCAGACCTTGATAACGTTGCTGCGCGTTGGCAGCGTCGAGCATGCCGACAAACACCATGATCTTACCGCCCTGCGGCAAAGCTTCTTTGACCAGTTCGCCTGCTTGTCGTCCGGCCGCCACGTTGTCGGTGCCGATGTAGCAGACTCGATTGCTATCTGGCGCGTCGCTGTCTTGCGTGACAACGAGTGCCTGACTCGCCGCGCGATTCAACATTTGCGTTTGGTTCTTCGGATCGACCGGGCTGATCGCGATGCCGTGAATACCTTTCGCCAGCAGATCGTCGATCACGCGTTGCTGTTCGGCGGCAGTGCCGTCGGCGGGAATCCTGAACTCGACTGCAATACCCGGGATATCCTGGGCCGCTTTCTCGGTACCTTTGCGAGCGATGGTCCAAAAGTCGGATGCGTTGTTAGTGACGAAGGCGAGCTTGTGTTTGCCGCCTGACGCGCCGCCCGGCGCACTGCTGTTGGTCGGACCGGCTGGTTGACAACCGGCTAGCAGCAACGTGAACACGCTTAGACAGACAATCGATCTAATGAAGGTTTGTGGTCGCATGTGGTCCCTCGGGGTTAAATATTGAGCGTAACGTCGGGTAGAGTGCTACATACTTTCTATATTGTCGATGAAAAATTTTTAGTGCGTCGGGATCCGGTTGCACGCGAGTGTTTGTCCGGATCACTTGGTCGCAAGCAGTGTCGACACTGGTCCACGCGCCCGCCGCAACACCTGCCAGCAGGGTGACGCCGTAAGCGGCGCCTTCTTCGGCAGCCATTGTCTCGACTTCGTGCCCGTAAACATCCGCCTGGATCTGCCGCCACAACTCGGAACGCGCACCGCCGCCGCCAAGACGAATTGTCTCGCACGGTACGTTCAACTCTTTGAGAATCTCAAATGAATCCTTGAGACTGAAAGCCACGCCTTCGAGTATCGCGCGCACTACGTGTGCTCGCGTGTGACTCGCCGTCAGACCGACGAGCGCCGCGCGCGCGTCCGGATCGAGATGCGGCGTCCGTTCACCCATCAGGTACGGCGCCCAGAGTAAGCCCTCTGCGCCCGGTGGAATCCGCGCGGCTTCGGCCGTCAAACTGTCGTATGGATCCCCAGATACATTGCCAACCGAGTCATTAGATACTACGCCGAATTGATCGCGGAACCAACGCAGTGAAAGGCCCGCGCCCTGCGTGACGCCCATCACATGCCAGCGTTCGGGAACGGCGTGGCAGAAAGTGTGAACGCGCCCTTTCGGATCGAGTGCAGGCGTGTTGGTGGCGGCGAAGACGACGCCGGACGTTCCGATGGTGGCGCTGATCATTCCGGGCCGAACGATCCCGAGTCCGACGGCGCCGGCGGCTTGATCTCCAGCGCCGGCGATTACCGGAGTGCCCGCGCGCAAACCGGTTTCTTCCGCGGCCTTCGTTGAAATCGAACCGGTGATCTCCTGTGATTCATAGACGCACGGCAGCAGGTCCGAAGAGATCTCCGCCGCTTCAAGCATTTCACTGGACCAGCGGCGCGCCGAAACGTTCAGCAACAATGTGCCCGAAGCATCGGCGACGTCCGTTGCTTTGTCTCCGGTGAGCCGGAAGCGAACGTAATCTTTGGGCAGGAGAGTTGAGCGCACACGTTGCCACGTCTCGGGTTCGTGGTCACGCACCCACAGGAGTTTCGGCAACGTGAAACCGGTCAGCGCTGGATTGCAGGTCAACTCAATCAACCGGCTGCCGCCGACGTTCTCGGTCAACCGGCGGCACTGTTCGCCGCTTCGCTGATCGCACCAGATGATCGCCGGCCGCAGCACTTCGTCGCTCCCATCAAGCAGCACCGCTCCGTGCATCTGTCCGGACAGACCAACGGCTTTGATATCTTCGGCAGGAATATCGGCTTTGGTTATGGCAGATCGAATCGCGGCGGCGGAGGCACGCCACCAGTCGTGCGGGTCCTGTTCGGCCCAGCCGGTCTGTATTGAAACGAAAGGTCTATGTTCTACAGTGGCGGAAGCGACGATCTTACCCGCCGCGTCGATCAGCGCGGCTCGCGAGCCACCGGTGCCCACATCTATCCCGATCAGGTGCATCGATTTGTGGGCACCTTCTTAACATAGATTTACTTCGAGATCACGCCGCAAGCGATGCGATCGCCTGAGTTGCCGGACGGATCGGTCTTCTGGTCGTCCGCCTTGGCGTGGATCACGAGCGCTGTGCCGCCATTCGCGTAAAGCGAATGCGTGTCGGAACCGAAGTCCACTCGCTGATCGGTTACCGTAGAGTTCGCTGTGCCATCCGGCTTTACCATGAAGTTGTTCATGTCCCCGGCGTGCGGGCCTTGCGGATTCTTCAGGCCGTGATGCTTGGAGTCGGGGTTGAAGTGGGCGCCGGCGGATTCAAAAGCTGGACCTTCACACTTCGCCATTTCATGGAAGTGGATCGCGTGCTCTCCCGGCGGGAGATTCTTCAGATCGAGTTTGATGCGCACGCCTTTGTTACCCATCGATGTGAGCGTCGCAGTACCGACGCTTTCTCCCTGTCCATTTTTCAATTCCACCGTGACGGCGTTTTGCTGCGCGGCGGCGTAGGTCAAAAAAGAAGCTGCCAATGCGACAGCAGCTAACCAGACAATGAATTGCTTGCTCATGAAGTCCCTCCTTGTTTACCTTTGTTCGGGTTCTAGTTTCTTCACTCCGGAGCGGCTAGTCCTGCCTTCGTAGTTGCGAAGCGCCAACAACGCAATCAAGGCCGAAATAATCAGAAACCACAGCAGCGGACGAATACCGCCAAACAATCGCCGGCTCCAACCGTCTGAAACAGTCGCAGATGCAATCGGGCTTTCGCGGCTCAACCTCGGCGCTTCGAACGTCACTTTCGAATGGTCCAGGATTCCTTTCAACCCCTCGAGCGCTCTGTTCCGGACAAGCCCGCTCTTGAGCTTGCCAAACGGTCCTTCGAGACCATCAGCTCGCGAGCGATTCTCGTAGATGAGATAAGACGTTGGACCAGCAACGGTCACAAATCCTGTCAAAGCCAGCGATGAAGTGAAGTAATGATTGGCGTAAATCTGTTTGGAGACCGACAGTATCTGCGGTCCGAGCTCGCAGTCGCGTTTGTAGATCGTGACATGGTTGATCGCGATGACAGGCTTCAGTCCAAACTTGATCTTGGACCAGACCAGTAGCTCTTCGAGCGGCTGCATTTCCGAAGCCGCGCGCGGTAATCCTGCGAATACCTCGCCGAGATAACCGGAGGCGTGCATAAGTGCCTGGTATTCGTCGGCCAGTCGCACTTCGTTCTGTTTGTCGTGATATTCGATGAGCGCTGCGTCACCGCGCGAGCGATAGTCTTTCACATACTCGAGCAGCATCGTTTTGAAAAGCCTCGTGGCCTGCTGCGCGTAATCCGGTGCTTGCCAGTTAACTTCGCGCGCGAAACGCTCAATCATGGCGGCGGAAAGTTTAATTTCGCAGTCACCGACGACGCATTCTTTCAGGTCTTCAATATCTTTGGCTTCGAGCGTGAGACTGTCGAGGTCCGCGAGTGCGGGCACCGCTCCGAAGGCGCCGATCTCCAATACCGCGGCGTTACCTTTCCGCGTCAGACTCGCGCGGTAAGCGCGCAAGAATTGGTCCGCGTTCGCACGCAAGGTTACCAGGCCCGAAACCGCTATTTCGCTTTTGTCTTCCACCGGCGCCGCCTTGACGATGGTTTCGCCACGTTGGAGCGCGGCGAAGTCGGTTTCTTCAAAAGCGCCTTTTTCGTGAAGCAGTTTCTGAAGTTCGGCCAGCGAGGTTTGCGCTGCGGCGGGACTCGCGGCGGCGCAGATTAGCGCGTATGCCATGACGAGTACCGGAAGATGGCGTACACGCGTTAACATGTGAACTCTTTTATTACGTTAAAAGGGGAACTGCGACACCTGTTGGCATCGCCTGTGCCACAGCGAAACGCGGCGGGGGAATATTTCGCGTCACATCTGTTTTAGACTAAATCTCAAATTGAAAAGTTGTTTCAGAATTTCAGTTAGCTTTCGCGTGCTCCCGCGCGTCAAAGAGTTCAGGGAGGCAAGAATGCGAGGTATTTTTCGCAGCGGAATGATTCGACCGCTAGTCTTATTTGTGGTTTTTGCGCTCTTCGCGCCGGCATTTGTGTTGTCGCAAGGCCCCCAACCACCGGCGCAACCGGCGTCTGGTCCGGGCGGAAAACAGTACGCCCACACGAGTGTGACGAAGAGTCGCTACGGTAAAGGCGGAACGGAATACTGGATTTTCGAGCCTGACGCGCCAAAGCCCGCGAATGCGCCCTTGATCGTTTTGCTGCACGGCTGGGGCGGGATGAATCCGATGTACTACGGCGCCTGGATCGACCACCTCGTGAAGCGTGGCAACATCGTGATCTATCCTCGTTACCAGGCGAGTTTGCTGACGCCAATCCGCGATTTCACGCCAAACACACTGACCGCAATCAAGGACGCGATCTCGCGTCTGCAAACTGAACCGGGACACATCAAACCAGACCTCAACAAGTTTGCGACCGTGGGCCATTCGATGGGTGGGCTATTGGCTGCAAGCGTGGCCGCACTGGCTAGTGAGTCGGGTTTGCCGCGAGTCGTGGCCGTGATGTCAGTCGAACCGGGGATCACCGAGGCCCCGATTAGCTTTCCATTGGCTGATTTGAAGAAACTTCCTGCCGAGACTTTGTTGCTGGCCGTTGCCGGCGATCAGGACACGTTGGTGGGCGATGTCGATGCGAAGCGAGTTTACAAAGAGTCGACGCGTGTGCCCGCGAGTAACAAGGATTACGTGACGCTGGTTTCGGATTCGCATGGCACGCCCGGATTGCAGGCGAGTCATCGCGCGCCGACCGCGCATGACAAGGACTACGACAGCGGTGAGGGAATCGGTGGTGTACCAGCAGAGAGTTCGGATCGTGCGGGTGGCTTGCGCACGCGCCGGATTGACGAGCCGCAAACAGGACGGCGCGATCGGGTCGAAACAATGATGGTCAACGCGCTCGATTTCTACGGCACGTGGAAGTTGTTTGATGGTTTGTGCGATGCGGCGTTCTACGGCAAGAACCGTGAGTACGCGCTCGGCAACACGCGGCAGCAGCGCTTCATGGGTGTGTGGAGCGACGGCGTGCCGGTGAAAGAGTTGAAAATCACCGATAATCCGTGACGCAACCTCACCCTCGCAGACGACAAGACTTGCCACAGACAAACACGGACGACACGGACGACACGGACGACACGGACGACACGGACAAGGCACTGATAAATTGCCTAAAGAAAGAATCCGTGTTCGTCCGTGAAGATCAGTGACCGAATGGAACATTTGGCGTTAGCGCTCGTAAAGCGGAGCAAGTTCCGGCGGCAGGCAGTTTCCCAATCCGAAGGAGAAATAAAGTGAACTCACGACTCGTTGCTCTCGCTGTAGTTTTTTCCTTTTTTGTCACGAGTGTATCGGCTGCGGATTGGCCGCAATGGCGTGGTCCGGATCGCAATGGCGTATCGAAAGAAAGCGGCCTGCTCAAACAGTGGCCCGCGGGTGGACCGAAACTGCTTTGGCAAGTGAACGATCTGGGCGATGGTTATTCGACGCCGGTGGTGGTTGGCAATCGCATCTACATGATGAGCAACCGCGGCCTGGAGAATGAGTTTGTGCAGGCGATCTCAGCCGATGACGGCAAAGTGATTTGGACTACGCGCGTCGGCAACGTGGGTAATCCCAACCAGAACCCGTCGTATCCGAAAGCACGATCGACGCCGACGATCGATGGCGCGTTCATGTATGTCCTTGGTTCAGATGGCGACCTCGCTTGTCTCGACGCAAAAACCGGTAAGGTTCGCTGGTCGAAGAACCTGCGCCAGGAGTTTGGCGGACAGCCGGGTGAATGGGCGTATGCGGAGTCGCCGTTGGTGGATGGTGATGCCGTCGTCGTAACTCCGGGTGGTCCGCAAGCGACGATGGCGGCGTTGAAGAAGAAGACTGGCGCGGTAATTTGGAAGTCGGCGATTCCGGAGGGTGAGCCGGCGGGATATGCGTCGGCGATCATCGTGCAGGCGGCGGGCCGCAAGCAGTACGTGCAGCTTTTGAGCAAGGGCATGGTGGGAGTTGATGCGCAGACCGGTCAGTTTCTGTGGCGCTACAAGGATGTGGCGAAAGGGCCGGCGCAGTATTTCACGCCGGTGGCGCGTGGTGAGTATGTGTACTGCGGTGCGCTCGGTGTTGGCGGTGGCATGGTTCATTTGAAAGCCAGTGGCAATGAAGTCGTGGCGGAGCCGGTCTACTTCACGCGCGGACTGCCGAATGGGCTTGGTGGCGCGGTGATCGTTGGCGATCATCTTTACGGAACGGAAGTCGGGCGGAAACTGTTGGCGGTTGAGTTTGCGACCGGAAAAGTGATGTGGGAGTCGGCGGACTTCGGCCACGCTTCAGTCGCTGCGGCTGACGGGCACTTGTACGCTCACTTGTTGACTGGAGACTTCGTGCTAGTCGAGGCGACACCGCAAGGCTTTCGTGAAAAGGGACGCTTCACGCCACCAAATCCACCGAAGCATGCACAGGTCGGGCAGTATCCGGAGGCGGCGTTTGCGTATCCGGTGATTGCGAACGGCCGTTTGTACCTTCGCGATCTGGGAACGTTGTGGGCCTTCGATATTAAAAAGAGGCCGGGACAGGATTAACAGAATTTACAGGAGTAGAAGAAATTCTGTAAATTCACCCAATCCGTGAGCAAAAACAATTATCCCAAACAGTTCCTCGCCGCTCTAAAGGAGATCGCCGATCCGGCGCGCGTGGAAGAAGTGACCCGCTATTTTCATCCCGATCCAAACGCTGGTTCGAGTGACAACAAGATACTCGGCGTCAGCATCGGTAAGATCTTTCCGATCGCGAAAAAGTTTGTTGACATGCCGCTCGCCGACGTCGAAAAACTGCTCGACAGTCCGTACTACGAAGTGCGCATGGGCGCTGTCAGCATCATGGACTTCCAGGCGCGCGCTAAAAGCACGACGCCCGAGCAGCGCAAGGCATTGTTTGACCTCTACGTCCGCCGGCACGATCGCATCAACAACTGGGACCTGGTCGATCGTGCAGCGCCGTACGTTGTCGGCGGTTACCTCGCAGACAAGCCTCGCGACGTGCTTTACAAACTCGCGCGTTCACGCAATCCGTGGGAACGCCGCACGGCAATCGTCAGCACCTACTACTTCATTCGTTCAAACGATGTTGACGACACGTTTGCGATCGCGGAGATTTTGGTGAAAGACAAACACGAGCTCGTGCAGAAGGGCGTCGGTTCGTGGTTGCGCGAGGCAGGGAAGCGGGATCAAAAACAGTTGCTGCGCTTTCTGGACAAGCACGCGGGATCGATGTCGCGGACGACGTTGCGCTATGCGGTGGAGAAGCTGCCGCCTGCACAGCGCGCGAAATACTTAGGCTAAGGTCGCGTCGATCTCAAAACGGCACTGCGGCCGCGACTCACGATCACATTTCTCGACGACCGGTACCTTGACGATCTCGCCGACGAGCGTCTCAGCCAGCCGGCAAACTTCCGGATGAACATTCACCGCCGCGGCGAGCGGACAGCCGTTGCCACGAATCACGATCTTGCCGTCGCGTTGTTCGATCTCGGCCGAGCCACCGATCGCCTCCAACACCTTCAAAGCCTTTTGCACCCGGCTCTGAAGACTGGCGTCGTGACCGTTAGGCATGTTAGCTGCGACCGCCCGGCCCACCTCGCGGAGCACGTCCTCCATCTCCGCGGGATTCAGGCGATTCTTCAAAACAGCGATCAGTTGATTGAGCAGAGCGTCGTAGGCTTTGGGAAAGAGCCGGTCGGCTTCCTCAGTCAACGTGTAGGTGAAATGTGGTTTGCGAGCGCCCCGCCGAAGGCCGCTCTGACGAACAATCCCGTCGCGCTCGAGCGTCGCCAGGTGCGCCCGCACGGCGTTGTCGGTGAGTTCCAGCTTTGTCGCCAACTCCTCAACCGTACATGGCGAACTGCGCAAGATGGTGACGATCTGCCCGCGCGTGCTCTCGAAAAAACGTTGATCCAGCTTCATCGCCTCCATTAAACAACTCTTCGACCCGCAAATTCTAGCCCTTTTTCACAGAAAGTACAAAGAGTCAAATAAATGCCTGACTTATTATGGAAGAAGAATATTTTGAGCACCTCAAGCAGTACAACAGCAATTCTACTGAGGAGAACGACGAAGATGGCACAGTCATTTATTAGCTCAGCGGTAATCGCTTCCACCAATCACGAAACCGCGTCCGCGGCGAATCCGAGTTACCAGGCATATCAAATTCTTCGCACGGGCTTCACCGTGGCGCCGATTGTGGCGGGTTTGGACAAGTTTTTTCATCTGCTCGTCAACTGGGATCAATATCTTCCCGGGTTCGTC
>Ga0187894_10001353_pt1 | contig 31729 bp, 35 predicted proteins | sample GBC1701081metaG_FD_136650 | JGI IMG/M metagenome (GOLD analysis project Ga0187894, IMG submission 136650) | White microbial mat communities from a lava cave in the Kipuka Kanohina Cave System on the Island of Hawaii, USA - GBC170108-1 metaG ...
GAATCCGTTCGTCGAGAGCTTCAACGGCCGCATGCGGGACGAGTGCTTGAACGAGCACTGGTTCGTCGATCTGGCCGACGCGCGCGCCAAGATCGAGACCTGGCGCATCGACTACAACGAGGTTCGCCCCCACAGTTCGCTGGACGGCCGGACCCCAACCGAGTACGCGCAGTGCGGCGGACTCTCACAATGAGTGGCCGAACTCGGGGGGCACGTCGTGGCCACTGTCAAAACGGCATCTTTTGTCACGGGTTGGCCGTCCAATGGTTGCCGGAGTAGCAAAATCACTCCTAGCTGCTCTCCGGCTTTGCCGGCAATGCCCCCCAGCTTGCGCGGCGTAGGTCCGGCCTTTGCTACCGCTCGCGATCGGGCTACCTTTTCGGCCTGGAGGTGTCCCATGCCCGCCAAACCCAGCATCGTCTTCGCGCATGGCCTTTGGGCCGACGGATCCTGCTTCAGCAAGGTCATCGAGCTGCTGGTCGCCGACGGCTATGAAGTGCTCTCAACGCAGAACCATTTGAACACTGTCGCCGACGACGCTGCCGCAGTGCGGACATCGCTCGGTCGGGCCAACGGTCCCGTCGTGCTCGTCGGCCATTCCTATGGCGGCACTGTCATCACCGCTGCAGGCGTGGATGATCGCGTCAAGGCGCTCGTCTATATCTGCGCTTTGGCGCCGGAGGACGGTGACACGACGCAGGCCGACCAGACGAAATTTCCGCAGACCCCCGTCTTCCAGCATATCGAGGTCGCGGACGGGCGCTTGTACCTTCGTCCTTCGGGAATTCCGGAATTTGCGGGCGACCTGCCCGATGCGGAACGGAACTTCATATGGGCCACTCAAATGGGGCCTCTGGCGGACCTCTTCACGCAGCCCGTTCCGGGTGCTGCTTGGAAGAAGAAACCAACCTACTACATCGTCGGCACTGAAGACCGAACCGTGCAGCCCGATCTCCAACGCTTCCTCGCCAAACGCATGAACGCGAAGGTGACGGAACTCGCGACTAGTCACGTCCCGATGCTGTCTCAGCCCCGGCGCGTCTACGATGTGATCCGTGAGGCCGCGGACGCTGTGCAACAGTCGGCTGCGTGAGCCTTCCTCGATCCCGTTCGTAAGGCGTTGTCACAGCCGCTTCGTTGTCGAGCGGCGCTGGCGCTTCGGCGTCGGGCGCTTCTCGGCCCACGTGAGCAGCTCGTCGAGCGCGGGGCAAAGTGACTGCCCCCAGTCAGTCAGGTGGTACTCGACTTTGGGCGGCACCTGCGCGTGGACGATGCGCGCGATGATGCCGTCCTGTTCGAGCTGGCGAAGCTGTTGGATCAGCATCTTCTGCGAGATGGCTGGGATGGCACGCTCCAAGTTCGAGAAGCGCAGCTTGTTGCCGCCAAACAACTGGAAGAGGATCACCAGCTTCCAACGGCCCTCGAGCATCTGAATGGCGTCCTCCACGCCGCTGGCCGCTGACGCGGGCGTGTGATGACCGTGCTTCCCCAAAGGTATGTACCTCACTTTGCCGTGTGTTCTTGCGTAACGTAAACCTACGCTTTAGGGTATGGCCGATGCAAACGAACCAGCCGAGCTCCCTTGAGCTGCCCGCGCCCATCGCGAGCTACTTCGCCAACAAAACGTCCGACTCGCGGGCGGTGGCTCGATGTTTCACCAAGGACGGTCTCGTCGTGGACGAGCGTCAAGAGCATCGCGGGCACGCTGCCATCGCGGCGTGGAATGCCGATGCCACCGCGAGGTACTCGTTTACCACGGAGCTGCTCGCAGCCGAGACCGACGGCGCGCGCACGACGGTCCGCGCGAGGCTTACCGGCAACTTCGCCGGTAGCCCCATCGAGCTCCGCTTTCGCTTCACCTTGGATGGACACCTCATCGCCCGACTGGAGATCGCGCCATGAGGTTCGACCTCGAGCTGAAGAACCGCCGTGCGCTCGTGACGGGGGGAACCAAGGGCATTGGCGCGGCGGTTGTGACTGCGCTTCGAGACGCCGGTGCCCGCGTCGTGGCAACTGCTCGCTCGGTGCCAAGCGATTCGGAGGGCGTCCGCTACCTCGCCGCCGACGTAACCACTGCGGAGGGCTGCGCGCTCGTCGCACGCGAGACGCTCGCGTATCTCGGTGGGATCGACATCCTCGTAAACGTCCTCGGCGGCTCAAGTGCGCCTGCGGGTGGCTTCGCCGCACTGGGGGACGACGAGTGGAGGAAGGAGCTGGACCTCAACCTCATGCCCGCCGTGCGGCTCGACCGCGCGCTCCTGCCGTCGATGCTGCTGCAGGGAGCGGGGGCCATCGTGCACGTCACATCGATCCAGCACGAGCTGCCGCTGCCCGAGTCGACCACCGCCTACGCGGCTGCGAAAGCGGCGCTCTCGACCTACAGCAAGGCGCTCTCGAAGGAAGTCAGTCCTAAAGGCATTCGCGTGGTGCGCGTGTCGCCGGGATGGGTCGAGACGGAGGCATCGGTGCGTCTTGCCGAGCGCCTTGCCGCTCAAGCAGGCACGAACTACGAGGGCGGCAAGAAGATCATCATGGATTCGCTGGGAGGCATCCCGCTGGGCAGACCTGCGAAGCCGCGCGAGGTAGCGGACCTCATCACCTTCGTCGCGTCACCGCGGGCGGGCTCGATCACCGGCACGGAGTATGTCATCGACGGCGGCACTGTGCCGACGGCCTGAGTGCAGCTCTGGCGGGCGGCAGGAAGCTGCGCAATCCCGCGGGCCCGCCGCGGAGCATGCTGCCGAACGTCGTCCACGCCGCGCCAACGGTGGGCCGAGAGGACCTGGGTGAGCGCCTGCCCTCGGTGCCGGTAGCGGTGCCGGTTGAGCATCGAAAAACAGCGAGACCGAGTGAACTTCAGTGAAGCCCGAACTCTCCACAAGTTCGCGACGGCACTGAGATCATGCCCACGGATCATAGTCTTCCGGCCCGTCGTCGATCAGCTTCCCGAGCTGGACGTCGCCGGTTCGACCCCGGTCGCCCGCTCTCAGACTCGGGACCGATCGTTATGGGGTCGCCGGTGGCGTGAGCTTCTGCAGCTGAACCGGCTGGCCTGGCTTCCCGTTCTCGACGGTCATCACCGCCAAGTAGCGCCGCCCATCGTCGGCGCTCGTCGCCGGATCGACGATCTGTCGAATCGGCCCGACGGCGTTGACGATGGCCGCTCCGGCCGGATTGGTCGTAAACTGCGCGATCGGCTCGACCCGGCCGGTCCCGTCTGCGCTCGACGCGAGCGCCAGCATGTAGGGCGTCGCCGGCTTGAGCCCGACGACTGCGGCTTGCAGCACCTGGGTGATCCCCTGGTCGAACAGCGCCACAGTGGTCAATTCGGCAGCCCCGGGTGCCGCCAGCGCCAGGTGGACGGCTGAACCGGCCACGCCGAGGGGCTGCAGCCCGTCGGTGCCCGTGCTTCCTTCGGGAATCGCCTCGGGGACGTATACGATCGCCTGGGCCGCCTGCCCGTTGGGAATCGTCGCCACCACCTCGTTCGTCGCCGTGTCGATCGCCGTCACGGCGTCGCCGTTCTCGATGCCGACGTAGACCCGTGTTCCATCTCCGGACGGCCATATCCCGTGCGGAAGATTGCCGACCTTGATCACGGCGATCTGCTCGAAATCGGACGTCCGGAAGACCTTGACCTGATCCAGACCGCCGATCGTCACGTACGCGCGCTGGCCGTCCGTGGTGCGGACGAAGTTGACGTGGTTGGTGATCGGTCCGGTGTCGAGGACCTTGAGCACGTCGAACGGCGGCCTCGCGTTGATCGCCATGACCTTGCCGACGTCCTTCAGCGTCAGCCACACCTGCTCGCCGTCCGGAGACGCGGCGATGTTCGGGCAGAACGGCGATACCTGCTTCACGTGGCCGACGATCTCGTGCGAAGCGGCGGTGATGACGACCGTTTCCGGCGTGACGCTCGAGCACACGTAGCCGTACTTGCCGTCGGGCGAGAAGATCGTCATCCCCGGCCCGTTCGGCACCGTGATGCGAAGTTTCTCCGTGTACGTCGCGCCATCGAGGACGGCGACGTAGTCTTCGCCGCGCACCGTGACCCACACTTCCTTGCCGTCCTGAGTGAAGAAGGCCTCGTGCGGTGAGCGACCGACGTAGGTGGTGTGCTTGATTCGGTTGGTGGCAGTGTCGAGGAAGGAGACCGAGTTCGAGGCGATCGAGACGATCGCCACAGTCCTGCGGTCGGGCGAGAAGCCCAGGCCGTGGACCAGGACCTGTCCCCTGTAGAGGGGCGAGAGGTTCGCCGGCTGCGGATCGCCGAGACGGACTACCCCGAGGTTGCTGTTGGTCGACGGGTCGATCACCGAAACCGTGTTGGAGAACTGCTCGGCGGCGTAGACCCGATCCCGCGCACTCACTCGGAAGTCGGGTGCAGCGGCAGCGTACGGAGCTTGCCCGGCTCGGACCGGGAGGCACATCATCAGAAGCAGGGTCGAGGCCAGCCAGCGATCGCAGCGCATCCGCGGCTCAGTGGTCGGCGGGACGAGCGAGGGGTGGTGATTCGAGGAGCATGCGCATGTACGCAACTTCCTGCCCTTGCTCGACGATGATCGATTGGGCCAGCCGTCTGACCCGTTCATCACGACCATACTTCAGTAAGAGAACGGCCATGTCGATGGCGCCCTGATGGTGTGGGATCATCATGCGCAGGAAGTCGCGATCGACGTTACCGCTAGACGCAATCGCCATCCCGTGGTGCATGGTGGCGTCCACCGACTGCATCTCGCCGTAGAACGTGGCGTCGTCCGCCCTCACACACCTGCCGCTGAGGACGCAACTCGCCAACAGTGTCCCCGCCAGTCGCCATGCCTTCCAGGTCGCGACGCGCGTCGGAGCAGTATCCATGGACTCGCGATAGCGGGTCGGTGTGGCATGCGATAGAGCCTCGCTATCGGGCGCAGGCAGCGACGGCGACGCAGATGCACTCTCCTTGGGCGTGCGCCGACAGCCGTGCCGCGAGCAACTGCGATTGGCAAGCCTCCAAAGCGGCACAGTGAACGCCTTTCCCGGAGGTTCCATCATGAAACATCTTCCTGCGGCCATCGCATTCACCGCGCCTTCTTTCGCGCGACGGCCGGGCAGGGCTCAGTAACCGGCAACTTCGATGATGGCATCAGCGAACGCCTGAGGCGCCTCCTGCGGCACGTCGTGACCGATCCCGTAGAGGATCTGATGCGAATACTTCCCGGTGAACTTGTTCCGGTACGCCGTGCCGCTTGCATTTGTGCCGTCGAAATCGCTCGCGATCGTGATCGTCGGTTGAGTGATGACGGGGCCTGCGTAGAGCTTGTTCTCGAGGCTGTCGTATCGCGGGTCGCCTGCGGCGAGGCTAATGCGCCAGCGGTAGTTGTGTATCACGATCGCCACGTGATCTGGATTCTTGTACGACGCCGCGGTGCGGTCGAAGGTCGCATCGTCGAAGTGCCATTTCGGCGACTGGAGCGACCAGACGAGCTTGTTGAAATCGTAGGTGTTCTGCGTGTAGCCGAGCACGCCGCGCTTCGTCGAGAAGTACCACTGGTACCAAAATGCATATTCGGCCTTCGGCGGCGCCGGCAGCGCGTTCGCCGGCACGTTGGCGATCAAATAACCGCTCACGAGCACCAAGGCTTTGACGCGGTCGGGCCAAAGCGTTCCCGCGACGGCTGCCGTCCGCGACCCGATGTCGAAACCGCCGAGGATCGCCCTCTTGATCTTGAGCGCGTCCATGAGATTGACGACGTCCTCGGCGCAGATCGACTGCTGCGCGTTCCGGAACGTGTCGGGCGAGAGGAACGTCGTCGAGCCGTAGCCGCGTTGGTATGGAACGATGACGCGGTACCCGGCCTTCACGAGCGGCGGAGCAACGTCGACGAACGCGTGGATGTCAAACGGCCAACCGTGCAGCAGGATTACCGGCTGCCCATCGGCCGGCCCATCCTCAGCGTATCCGACGTTGAGAACGCCGGCGTTGACTTGTTTCATCGCGGCAAACGAAGTGTTCTTCGGACTCGCCGGCGTCAGGGTTCTTGTCTGTTCGGCGCCACCGCCGTTGGCGGAGGCTATAGTCAGGACGTCGCTCGACTGCGCGCTAGCCGAGCTCAGCATGCCGAGCTCGGCGGCAACGATCGTCATCCCCGCGGCGGCAAAGAATCCACGGCGATCGAGGTTGATACCCTGCGGCACAAGTGCTCCTCCTGTGCTCCCAATCTTGCGCGGCGCAGTGTAGGCCGCTACAGCTGCGCTTTGCCAGGCTGATCGGCGTGGCGCCCAAGAAGCAGCTTCATTGCGGTGGCAGTTTTGGTGGCAGTACACCGGGGCACACCAGGGCATCCAGGCGCACACCGAGAGGGAAGAAACCGCGGAGTTCTCAGAACGGCCCTTGTCCTGCTTAGGCGTCGAATCAGTTTCCCAAGCTGGCCGTCGCCGGTTCGACCCCGGTCGCCCGCTCTCTGAGTTCAAGTAGTTGGCCGCCGATATGATCGAGGCGGCCGGGCGCTGGTGGCAGTTCGTCCCGGTTCGCTGAGCGTCGTTCTCGAGCTGGCTCAGCTCACCCGGTGTTTCGCCTCGCTGCCGGCGCGACGGTGTGCTACCGAGCGTGCCCTCCGAGAGCGGCCGTCCACGTCTCGAGACCGATGGAGGATTCGTCATGATCGACTTGAAGGGCAAGGTCGCGATCGTCACCGGCGGCTGCAGCGGCATCGGGCGCCGCACGGTGAACGTGCTGCGCCGCGCCGGCGCGCGGGTCGCCTGCATCGACGTCCAGGACGAGAAGGGGCACGCGCTCGCGCAGGAGCTCGGCGAGAACGGCCTCTACGTGCATGCCGACGTGACCTCGGAAGAGCAGGTGGCGGCTGCCTTCGCACGCATCACCGAGCGCTTCGGTGGTATCGACGTCCTCTTCAATAACGCCGGCGCCGCCGAGCGGCTCGACTCCGACGCCGGCCGCCGTGAACGTGTAGTACGGCGCGGCGCGGCCGGTGTTGCCGAGCGTGTCGTGAGAGGTGAGGACCATCAGGATCTTCATGGGCTCCTCCGTTTGTCGTGCAGCCGGCAAGCCGCCTGAGCTTGTCAGCTGGGCATGTTCTCGAACTGCGGTAGGTCGAGCGGCTTGACCCAGGGGAGCCGCCGCCGCGTGAACATCTCCAGCTTCGGCTCGATGCCGGTCGGGTCGTCGAGGCTTCCGAGCTGAACGAAGATCAAGCCCGGGAAACCTTCGAGGTTGCTGGTGTAAACCCGCGCGCCGCACTGGGGGCAGAAATTTCGCTCGAGCTTCTTGCCCGAGTTGGCGACATAGGGAAACGACTTGGTCCGGCCGCTGGTCATCGTGAAGTCCTCCTCCGGGACGGCGAAGAACGTAGCGGCCTCTCCGCCAGACGCCTTCTTGCAGTCGAGGCAGTGACAGACGGCGATGAAGCTGGGGGCGGTGTCGAACTCGAACTCAATCGTGCCGCACGCGCATCGGGCGGTGTGTTTCTTTGCCATATCTATTGCTCCTCATGTCGGATCGTGCCGCGCAGCAACATGCTGCCTCCGGGCCAGCGATGAGCGCGCGGTCGGTCTTGCCGAGGCTCCGTTCCGCGGCTTACGCGCCCACCACCGTCAGCTCGACGGGGACGTTGCCGCGCGTGGCGTGGGAGTACGGGCAGATCTGCTCGTGGGCCTCCCGGACGAGATCCGCAAGCTCGGCCTGAGGTAGGCTCGTGTCCTCGATCTTCATTTTGACGGCCACCCCGAAGCCGCCGCCCTCACGCGGGCCGATCGACACCGCGCAGGTGATCCGGGCCTTCGACGCGTCCTTCCGGTGCTTCCTGCCCACGAAGTCGAGCGCCCCGCCGAAGCAGGCGGCGTAGCCAGCGGCGAAGAGGTGCTCCGGCGTCGCCGTACCCGGCCGTCCGGGGCCGCCCATCTCTTTCGGCACGGACAGGTCGGCCCGCACGGTGCCGTCGCTCGATTCGGTGTAACCGTTGCGGCCGCCGGTGGCGGTCGCGGTGGCGGTGAAGAGCGGCTTGATCGTGTCCACGGGTGGAGTCTCCTTGAGACGGATCCTACCGCTCCCCGCCGCGACGAGAAAGCCGTCGGCTCGGAACGTCCTTCAGAGGACCTCTTCGATCACGTGCACTGGCCCGTCGGCGCGAATCTCTCCGTGCCGACGGCGAGCAGCCGGTTCAGGAAGGCGTACTTCGGTTCGGCCGTCTCGAAGCGTGGCACCGTGCGGAAATACGGAGCCCCTGGCGCTCCGTCGTCGCGGATGCCCTCGAACGTCATGTGGATGAGGGCGCCGTCGTCGGTCTCGAGCGTGACGCGCAGGTCGAGCTCCATGACGCTGTCGGAGCGTTTGATAGTCCAATCATCGCCCCCCGCCAGCACCCTGCCGCGAAGCCGGTCGCCTTCGAACGAGCCGCCCGTGATCGGAAACGTGATGCGCGTGCCGTGAGGCCCGGCGCCGACGTTCTGCGTGGGCGCCGTGTTCAGTCGAAGCGTGATCAACAGAAGTGATTGCATGGTGGTTTCCCCGTCGGCAGGCGATGGAGAGGAAGTCGCGAGCGACATGCCGGCGTTTCCGGCGAGCGTCGCGAACGCGGCGAGCTTGAGAAGGTCGGCCCGCTTCACCCTCCTTCAGGATCGCGACGGATCTGCTCCTCCGTGAATTGCGACTTGCGCATGCTCCCTCCGGAACCGCCCGCGGAGTCTACCACGATGTGTGTCCGAGAGGGGTGAGCTTACGACCTTGCCCCATCACCTCCGGCTGGCGCGAGTCTACGCCGGGGAGTCCACGTCGACCCCGTCACCAACAGGAAGGCAAGGTCCTCCGCGAGTGGAACACCATGGCTGGGACCCCATGCAACGGTCCCGGAAACTCCACACGACCGGCGCGTTGAAGTGGGGGGATTCGGCCTGTAACGAAAAGGGGCGTTCAGGAGGTGACCTCGTGACAACCCGCGATCCGGTCTTGGCGCCCACACAGTTGGAGAACCCCAACGACGCTGCAGGTGCACGCCTACGCCCGGTCCACCCGCAGGTGCTTGTCCTGTTCGGCGCCGCCGGCGACCTCTCACGACGGAAGCTGATCCCTGGCCTATTTCAGCTCTTCCGGGTTGGTCTGCTGCCCGCCTGTCGCATCGTCGGCACGTCGCTCGAGGAGCTCGACGTCGACGGGTTCCGCACCTTCGCCCGCGCCGCCTGCGACGAGTTTTCGCGCTCAGCGTTCACCGAGGAGTCCTGGGCGGCCTTTGCGACCACGCTACACTACGTGCCGCAGTCCGGCGGGCCCGCTGGGCTTGCCGCGGCCGTGGAGGCGATGGAGCGCCAGCTCGGCGACGGCGTCCGGCGCCTGCACTACGTGAGCGTCCCGCCTCGCGCGGCCCGCGCCGTGGTCAGCATGCTCGGCGAGGGCGGGCTCGCCGAGCGCGCCAGCGTCGTCATGGAAAAGCCGTTCGGCACGGACCTCGCGAGCGCTCGCGAACTCAACGCCGCAGTCCACGAGGTGTTCGACGAGGACCAGGTGTTCCGCATCGACCACTTCCTGGGTAAGGAGGCGGCCCAGAACATCCTCGCGTTCCGCTTCGCCAACGGCCTCTTCGAGCCGATCTGGAACCGCCAGCACATCTCCCACATCCAGATCGACGTCCCCGAGACGCTGTCGATCGGGAAGCGCGCCGCCTTCTACGAGACCGCCGGCGCGTTCCGCGACATGGTGGTCACCCACCTCTTCCAGATACTGGCCTTCGTCGCGATGGAGCCGCCGACGGCGCTCGAACCGCGCTCCATCAACGAGGAGAAGAACAAGGTCTTCCGCTCGATGCGGCCGCTCGACGTGAACAACGTGGTGCGCGGGCAGCACGAGGGCTATTGCGGAATCGACGGCGTCGATCCCGACTCGCAGACCGAGACCTTCATCGCCCTCAAGTGCGAGATCGACAACTGGCGCTGGGCGGGCGTGCCCTTCTACCTCCGCACCGGCAAGCACATGGCGCAGGGCGCCCGCATCGTCTCGATCGCGTTTCTCGAGCCGCCGCGCAGCATGTTCCCGCCCCAGTCGGGCGTGGGCGCCAAGGGGCCAGATCATCTCACGTTCGATCTGGGCGAGTCCTCAAAGGTGTCGCTCTCGTTCTACGGGAAGCGTCCCGGCCCCGGGATGGTGCTCGACAAGCTGAGCTTGCAGTTCGCTCTGGAGCAGCAGGAAGCGCAGGCCGACGTCCTAGAGGCCTACGAGCGGCTGATCCTCGACGCCATGAGCGGCGACAAGACGCTCTTCCCCAACGCCGAGGGCATCGAACGTCTCTGGGAGGTGGCCCAGCCGCTGCTCGACAACCCGCCGGAGGTGCAGCTGTACAAGCGCAGCACGTGGGGGCCCAAGGCGATGCACAACCTCGTGGCCCCGTTCGGGTGGCGGCTCCCGTTCGAACGGGGATGGCGGGGATCGGAGTGAGCGGCGACCGCCGCCGCCCGCGCGCGGGGCGCGGCGAGCCGTGCGCGGCTCGACGGGGAAAGTGGCCGGGCAGGGGATCCGACCAGCGCCGAGCGCGAGCTCCGCGTACATCCGCTTGAGTCGGCACGTAGCGTCGAAGCATATACTCGTCCTTCTGCCAGCTGCGCTTCTTCGCCTTCGCATGACGGGTATTCCTTCACGAGATCGTCGAAAGTCGCGACCTGTCGTTGTGCTCGCTTCTCCACCGCCAGGTCGCGTCCCTGCGTCACGGCCGCGAGGATCTGTTTCGCTTGTGCCCGGGCGCCCGCGAGGCTGATCAGTGGATAAGGGCCGAGCGTGACACGCCGAACGAACCTGCCGCGGTGGTACGTGACGATCCACGTGCGAGCACCGCCAGCCGCGAGCCGAAGACCGAAGCCGGACAGCATCGTGTCGACGTAGTTGATCTGCCCGCGCGCGGGTGATTCGAGTGCGCGGATGGTCCTGTCATCGAGCTCGAGTCTCGGCATCCGCTCTTCTACGTGGCGGGAGTCTTTGCGAGTCGAAGCCAGGCTACAACTGGGCTACGCGGCATGCGAGACAACGTGCAACACGGCGAATGCCAGTGTGCACGCAAATCCTTGGCGCCCAAGGGTTTGAGAGCCGCGTGAAACGCGCTCAGACACGCCGAAACACGCCCATCTTCCACGGGTGGTGGATCGTCGTGGCCGCGTTCGTCGCGCAGGCCGTCAACGTCGGGCTCCTCTTCTACTCGTGGGGCGTGTTCACGGCGCCGCTCGCCGAGGTGTTCGGCGGCCGTGGACGGGTTGCGGGCGCGTACTCGTCGATGCAGCTCGCCTGCGCGCTCTACGGGCTCGCGGTGGGTCGCATCGTCGACCGGCGCGGCGCGCGCGAGGTGCAGATCCTGGGCGCCGTCGTGTTCGCGAGCGGTTACCTCCTGCTCTCGCGCGCCACGACGTTGCCGTGGCTCTACCTCTGCATGGCGGGCCCGATCGCCCTCGGCTCGACGTGCGTCGGTGCGCTGCCGTCGAACAGCGCGGTCGCGCGCTGGTTCGTCCGCAAGCGGGGTCGCGCCCTCGGGTTCGCCACCGCCGGGATCTCGGCGGGCGGCATCGTGTTCGCGCCCGCGTCGCAGTATCTGATCGACCACGTCGGCTGGCGGACCGCGTACGTCATCCTCGGGCTCTCGGTGCTCGTGCTCGTGCTGCCGCCCGTCCTTCTCTTCATGCGTCGCGACCCCGCCGACATGGGGCTCGAGCCGGACGGCGAGCCTTTGGTCGCCGAGGGCGATCGCGAGGCGCGCCTCGCCTACGCCGAGCGCGAGCTCGCGCGCTCGGTGCGCCCCGAGGTCGCGATCAGGCAATCGAGCTTCTGGCTCCTCGCCGCCGCGTTCGGGATCACGATGACGGGGCTCGCGAGCCTGCTCTTGAACCAGGTCTCGCTGCTCGTCGATCGCGGCATGCCGGCGACGCACGCGTCGTGGGTGCTCGGCGCGACGGCGGCGATGGGTGTCGTCGGGAAGCTCGGGTTCGGGGCGCTCCTCGATCGCTTCGATCAGCGGCGCGTCGCCGCCGCGTGCTTCATCCTGCAGGCGCTCGGTGTGCTGATCCTCTGGCAGACGCGCTCGGTGCCGGCGCTCGTCTGCTACGTCATCCTCTATGGGTACGCGATGGGCGGGAACGCGACCCTCCAGGCGAGCCTCGTCGCCGAAACGTTCGGACGCCTGCACTACGGCGCGATCTTCAGTCGTTTGACACCGTTCGTCGTCGTGTCGCAGGCCATCGGCATCCCGGCCATGGGTTACCTGCGCGACCACACGGGAAGCTACGGGCCCGGGCTCGCCGTGATCATTGCCTCCTCACTGATCGCCGTCTGGCTGGTGCTTCGCGTGCGCCTCGTTCGGGCCTGATTTTCACCTTGCAACCGGCGCAACCGGTGGGGCATGCTCCCCGCCGTGCGACTGCGGCACCGTTCCATGAAGGCGCTCGTCGCCCCCACGCTCGCCGTGTGCCTGGGGGTCCTGGCCCCCGATCCGGCCCGGGGGCACGCCGGCATCGACACCTTCGAGCGCGCCTCGGCGGACGAAGTCGCGAAGCGCCCGAAGGATCCCGCGGCGCACCTGGATCGCGCCAAGGTGCACCAGATCGCGCGCGAGTGGGATGCGGCGCTCGCCGAGGTCGAGGCGGCGGCCGATCTCGGCGCCGATCCGGACGTCGTCGGCCACGTGCGCGGCGAGATCCTGCTGGATGCCGGCTGGCCGCGGACCGCCAAGATGGAGTTCGACCGCGTGCTGGCGCGGACGCCGGCGGCATTCGGAACGCTCTACGACCGAGGTCGCGCCTGGCTCGCGCTCGGCAACGCCGAGGAGGCCGCGAAGGACTTCGGCCGCGTGGTCGCGGGCGTGCCGGAGCCGCGCCCCGAGCAGGTGATCGCGCAGCGCGACGCGCTGGTGTCGCTCGGCCGCCGCGAGGAAGCCGTCGCGGCGCTCGACGCCGGCATCGCGCGCATCGGGCACGTGCCGTCGCTCGAGCTCGCCGCCGTCGATCTCGAGGTGGAGCTGCGCCGCTACGAGAGCGCGCTCCGGCGGCTCGACGGCCTCCTCGCGAAGGTGCCGGCGAATCCCGTGTGGATCGCGCGCCGTGGCGAGATCCTCGCGGACGCCGGCCGCGCCGACGAAGCGCGCCGCGAGTACGCGAAGGCGCTGGCGCTCATCGACGCACGTCCGGCGGGCCGCGGGCCGAAGCCGTTCGACGAGTTGCGGCGCCAGATCGAAACCGCGCTGGCGCAGCGGCAGAGCAGGTAGGGGGAGACACGAAATGAGGATGTACATCGCAACCGGGGTCCTGGCGGCGTTGCTCTCGAGCGCGAGCGCGGCGGTCGTGACGCGCGGGCCGTATCTGCAGACGCCGTCGGCGACGAGCATGGTCGTGCGCTGGCGCACCGACAGCGCGACGTCGAGCCGCGTGGCAACGGGCCCGTCGCCGGGCTCGCTCACGCAGACGACCGACGACGCCACACCGACGACCGAGCACGTCGTGACCCTCAACGGGCTCACGCCCGACACGCAGTACTACTACTCGGCCGGCTCCGTTCTGGGCGCCTTCGTCGGCGACGATTCCGATCACTACTTCCGCACCTCGCCGCCCATCGGCAGCGCCAAGCCGGTACGCCTGTGGGCGATCGGTGACGCCGGGTTCATCGGCGGCGCGTTCGCCGGCAACATCGAGTCGGTGCGCGACGCGTTCAAGACGTTAAACGGCGGCTCGAGTCACGCCGACATGTTCCTGCTGCTCGGCGACAACGCGTACCTCACCGGCACGGACGCGCAGTACCAGGCGGCGGTCTTCGACACGCACCACGACATGCTCCTCACGACGCCCGTGTGGTCGACCATCGGCAACCACGAGCGCTTCACCTCGTTCCCGCTGACGCAGGTCGGTCCGTACTTCGACATGTTCACCTTTCCGAAGAGCGGCGAGGCGGGCGGCGTCGCGTCGGGCACCGAGTCCTACTACTCGTACGACTACGGCAACGTGCACGTCGTCGTGCTCGACTCCGAGGACGACACCGCCGATCCGTATCGCACCGCGATGGTGACCTGGCTGACGGCCGACCTGCAGGCGACGAACGCCGACTGGCTGATCGCGATGTGGCACCGGCCCCCGTACAGCAAGGGGCTCCTGCACGACTCCGACGTCGAGACGAACGAGATCAACATGCGGCAGTTCGTGGTGCCGGTGCTCGAGCAGTATGGCGTCGACCTCGTGCTGTGCGGGCACAGCCACAGCTACGAGCGGAGCTACTTCATCGACGGGCATTACGGCCTGTCGACGTCGTACGACGCGTCGGTGAACCAGCTCGATCCGGGCGACGGCGATCCCGCCGGCGACGGCGCGTTCCACAAGGCCACGCTCGGGCTCCCGTCGCACGCCGGCGCCGTCTACGTCGTCAACGGCAGCGGCAGCGAGGTGCGGCTCCCCATCGGCGACCATCCCGCGATGTTCGCGAAGCTGGGCGAGCTCGGCTCGCTGGTCGTCGACATCGACGGCGACACGATGACGGCGCGATTCCTCAACAACGGCGGCGTCGTCAGCGACCAGTTCCGGTTGATCAAGGGCACCGCGTGCCCGGCGGCGCCGGCGACGGGCTGCGTGGCGGCGCCGAAGGCCAAGGTGAGCCTCAAGACGAGCCAGCTCCCGAACAAGAACCGGTGGAGCTGGCGATGGAAGGGCGGGACGATCGACGCCGCCGACGTCGGAACGCCGACCGACCAGACCGATCTGGCCGTCTGTCTCTACGACGCGACGGGTGCGCTCGCGGGTGGCCAGATCCTCCACGGCGCTCCCGAGTGGTCGAGCCTCACGGACGGCCTCATCTACAAGAACTCGGCCGGTGCACGGCACGGGTTGCAGCGGATCCGCATCAAGTTCGGTTCGGGAACGTTCGCGCAAGTGCAGGCGAAGGCCAAAGGCGCCAACGTCGGCAACCCGCCGACGCCGGCCACCGGGCCGCTCACCGCCCAGCTCGTGAACATGGACAACGGCAAGTGCTGGGCGTCGGTGTTCCCGACCTTCCGCACCAACGTCACCGGCAAGGTCACGGCGGCGCTCCCCTGAGCTGATCGTCGCGATGCAACGTCGAGAGGGGCGGGACCGCGGGTCTCGCCCCTCTTGTGCTTTCGGGTGCCGCCCTGCAGGTATGGGCCGTCATGATCGCCACGGGAGACTTCAAGCGCGGCGCGCGCATCCTGGTCGACGGGGAGCCGTACACGATCGAGGACCTGACGGTGCAGTCGCCGTCGGCCCGCGGGGCGGCGACGCTCGTGAAGGTGCGGCTGCGCAGCATCGTCGCCGGCACGATCGCCGACCGCACGTTCAAGGCGGGCGAGAAATTCGAGGAGCCCGACGTCGCGATCCGTCCGGTGCAGTTCCTCTACCGGGACGGCGAGGGCTCCCACTTCATGGACCACGAGACCTACGACCAGTTCACGCTCGACGAGAAGGTGCTGGGCGATTCCGGTCCGTGGCTGAGCGATCAGCTCGAGCTGACGGGCGTGTTCTTCAACGGCAACGCGGTCGGCGTGACCCTGCCCACCTTCGTCGAGGCCGAGGTCGACATGGTGGGCGGCGGGTCGAAGGGCGACACGGCGTCGGGGAAGAACCTCAAGGACGCGATCCTGACGAACGGGAAGACCTTGAAGGTGCCGCTCTTCATCGAATCGGGCGAGAAGGTCCTGGTCGACACGCGCACCTGGGAATTCGCACGCCGGGCGAAGGCCTGATGAACGGCCTCGTCGTCCGCTGGCTCGTCTCCGCGGCCGCGCTCTACCTCACGAGCGGCATCGTGAAGGGGATCGAGGTGCGCGGGATGGGCCCGCTCCTCTTCGCGGCGGCTGCGATCGGCGTCATCAACGCCTTCGTCCGGCCCATCGTGCTGCTGCTGACGCTCCCCATCTCGGTCGTGACGCTCGGCCTCTTCGTCATGGTCGTGAACGCGGCCATGCTCTGGCTCGCGTCCACGTTCGTGCCGGGGTTCGAGGTCCACGGCTTCTGGTCGGCGTTCTGGGGCTGGCTCGTGCTCTCCTTCATCACCTTCCTCATCAACCTGCTGATCGGAGAGCACGGCCGCATCGAGGTCGTCCACTTCCGCTACTGACCCAGGTCTTCCGGCGGGACGTCGTCGTCCGCCCCGTGTCCGAAGAGCGCCCGCATCTCGTCCTTCAGCTCGCCGAGGCGCTTCTTCGTCTGGGCGGCCTTCGCGAGCTGCTCGGGGGTCGCAATGGCGCGCACCTGGAGCATCACCTTGGTGCCGTGATCGAGCAGTTGCTGGTGCAGCGCGGAGATCTTCTGCACGTCGGGCGCGAGGTCCTTCTCCGTGAGCGGGCCGGCCGTGAAGAAGCGATCGCTCAGCGCGTCGTGTGCGGCGCGGAGCTGGCGCAGGATGTCGCGCAGCGCGGCGCGATCGGTCATGAGAATCTCGCGCACCTGCTTGCGCTGGTCGGGGGTCATGTCCGACACGAGGAGGCGCAGGGGCAGGCCCGCGGGGCCGCCCGGCCCTCCGGGGCCACCCGGTCCGCCGCCGTGTCCGCCCAGGAACCGTCCGCCGAAGGCGCCGGCATGGGGTGCGGCACCGAGCAGCACCGCGCCGAGTATGGTCGTCACGAGAAACGTTCGCATCGGTCGATCTCCTTCCGATCGCTCATCGCCACGCGATCCGCGTGCCGGTGAGCTCATTGCAACCCACTCCCAACAACGGGTCGCCCCAGGCGCACGTTGACCGTCCCTCGCCGGACGTCGTGGTCGTGCGCGCCTCGGTGTCGTCGCTCGCGTCGCCCGTAGCACCGAGCACGCTCGTCGAGAGCTCGTCGAGGAGCGCGAGCGTGTCGGTGTCGTCCAGCGACGCCGCCGGCGCCGTCGCGTAGCGATGGACTGCGACGCCGAGGAGCAGCGCCGCGACGGCCGTGGCGAGCGGTGCCCACGGCATGCTCCATGCGCGCGTCCGCCGTGACGGCGGCGCCTCGCGCAGGACGGTGCCGAGGCGCGTGAGATCGCCCGCGAGCCTTCGCAGGCGCGCGGCGCACCCGGCGCACTGCGCGACGTGTGCGCGCGCATCGGCGCCGGCCTCGCCGAGCTGGACGTCCAGCAGTCGATCGTCGTCGAGACACTTCATGACGTTTCTCCCAGCGCGCGGCGCAAGCCATGCACCGCACGAAACAGATGCTGCTTCACGCTCCCGGTGCTGATCCCGAGCAGCGAGGCAGCCTCCTCGGTCGAATAGCCTTCGAGCTGGCGGAGGGCGAACACCTCGCGCTGGCGCGCCGGCAGCCGCCGGTACGCCTCCCACACGCGGCCCTGCACCTCGCGGCCGATGATCTCGTCCTCGGGGGTGCGGATCGTACGGAGCGACGATTCCTCGATGGCGACGCCGCGCTCGCGCCACCACCGCCACCAGCCCGAGCGGCGCCGGTCGCGGCACGCGTTGACGGCGACGCGCGTCAGCCACGCGCCCCAGTCCATCTGGCGGGTCTCCGTCTCCTGCGCCCGCAGGAGCTTCGTGAAGACGTCCTGCGCCACGTCCGCGGCCTCGTCGGGGTCGGCGAGCAGCGTGCGACAGAGGCGCACGACCCGCTCGCGATGGGCTCGATGGAGGTCCTCGTACACGACGGCCTGGCTCGGCGCGGCCTGCACCGCTTGGACGAACGATGTAGCCGGCCGGGCGGTTGACGGCGAGCGGGCGCCGGTGGGGCGGGGCATCCGCGTTGCGCTGCGCCTTGCCACTCGGGGGCACATCGCATACGAAGCCGCGCCGATGCGCTACGAGTACACGGCCGAGCAGCGCGCATGGCAAGGTGAGGTGCGCGCCTTCTTGAAGAAGGCGGTGACGCCCGCGCTCGTGGCCGAGATGCGCCAGGCGGGCAACGAGGGCGACGGCCCGCTCGCCAAGCAGTTCCACGAGAAGCTCTTCAAGAAGGGGTGGTGGGGGGTCGGGTGGCCGCGCGAGCTCGGCGGGCTCGGCAAGAGCGCCATCGACCAGTTCATCTACGTGGAGGAGATGGAGCTCGCCGGCGCACCGGCGATGCGCCTCGCCGTCACCTCGGTCGCGCCGACGATCCTGCGCCAGGGCACGCAGGAGCAGCGCGATCGCTGGATCCCGAAGATCCTCGACGGATCGATCGACTTCTGCGTCGCGTACTCGGAGCCCGACGCCGGGACCGACCTCGCGAACCTGAAGACCAAAGCCGTCCTCGAAGGCGACGAGTGGGTCATCTCCGGCCAGAAGATCTGGAACACGGGCGCGCACACCGCGAGCCACAACTGGGTCGCGGTCCGCACCGAGCCCGAGAAGCCGAAGCACCAGGGCATCTCGATGATGATCGTGCCCATGGACTCGCCGGGCATCACCGTCCAGGGCATCTGGACGATGTCGAACATCCGCACGAACCTCGTCTTCTTCGACGGCGTACGCGTGCCACGCGATCACCTGATCGGCGAGCGCGGCATGGGCTTCTACTACGCCATGATGGCGCTCGACTTCGAGCGCATCATGATCGGCTCGGTCGGCTTGCTGCGCCGCCTGTTCGAGAAGCTGAAGACGTTCGTGCGCCGGACCAAGCGCGACGGTGTGCCGCTCGGTCGCATTGCGTGGGTGCGGCGCGCGATGGCCGACCTGGACGTGCGGATCGAGATCGGCCGCCAGCTCGGACTCCTCAACGCGTGGCTCATCGACCAGGGGCAGGTGCCGACCAAGGAAGGCTCCATGTCGAAGATCTACGTGACCGAGCTGAACACGCACTTCGCCACCGTGAGCCTCGAGATCCTGGGGCTCGCCGGTCAGCTCGGCCCCGAGAATCCCGCCGCGCCGCTCGCGGGACGCCTGCAGTGGCTCTACACCATCGCCCCGATGCAGCGCTTCGGCGGCGGCACGAACGAGATCCAGCGCATGATCATCGCTCAGCGCGGGCTCGGGATGCCGAGGAAGTAGCCATGCACCTCGCACCGACCGACGAGCAGCAGGCGGTCCCGCGGGAGGCGCGGCGCTTTCTCGCCGAGCACATCACGCGCGAGCGGCGGCTCGAGTGGGACAAGACATCCGAGGGGTACGACGCGGTGTTCTGGCAAACCGTCTCGAAGCTCGGGTGGTTCGGCTATGCGATCCCCGAGCAGCTCGGCGGGCAGGGCGCGTCGCTGCTCGACCTCGGGCTCCTCGTCGAAGAGTGCGGCCGCGCCCTGGCACCGTTCGGCATCTTCGCGAGCTTTTGCGGGAGCCACGTCCTCGCGCAGCTCGGGTCGCCCACCCAGAAGCACGCCTGGCTCCGCGCGATCGCGCGCGGCGAGAAGCTCGTGACGCTGGCGGTCGCCGAGACCGCGGCGACGCTCGAGCCGGCTGCATTCACGACCGTGGTGCGACGGCGCGGCAAGCAGCTCCGTCTCGACGGGGCGAAGGACTTCGTGCTCCAGGGCGTCACCGCCGATGCGTTCCTCGTCGCGGCGCGCGACGGCCGCGGCATGTCGCTCGTGCTCGTTCCGAAGGACACGCCCGGCGTGAAGGTCGACGCGCAGCAGACGATCGCGAAGGATCGGCAGAGCAGGGTCACGTTCCGGAACGTCACGCTGCCGGCGACGGCGCTGGTCGGAAAGCCCGGCGCGGCGTGGCCGCGGCTCGAGACGCTCCGCCGCACGCTCGCGACGCTGCTCTGCTGCGATCTCGTCGGCGGCGCCGACGCCGTCCTCGACATGACCGTCAAGTACGTCTGCGAGCGCGAGCAGTTCGGCGTGAAGCTCGCGACCTTCCAGGCCGTACAGCAGATGGCGGCGGTGATGGCGATCGATCTCGAGGGCGCGCGGCACGTGACGCACCAGGCGCTCTGGCGTCTCTGCGAGGGCTTGCCCGCCGATCGCGAGGTCGCGATCGCCAAGGCCTGGACCGCGCGCGCCTACCGCGACATCACGATCGCCGCGCACCAGCTCCACGGCGGTGCCGGCTACGTCGTCGAGCACGTGCTGCACCGCCACACGCTGCGGGCGAAGCAGGCCGAGCTGCTGTTCGGGTCGACCGAGCAGTGGATGGACGACCTGGCGGATCGTCTCGACCTCGTGTCCCGACACTAGCACCCACGCGCTGACGCAGGTCGCAATCGTTCGTCGGCTGCGCTAGCAAGGCGCGCCGATGCGCGTCGTCCACGACCTGTCCCCGTGGTTGTTCGCCGTCCTGACGATCGGACTGTTCGTCGGCGCGGCGACGGGGGGCCTCGTGCTCGCACGCGGCTGGGGCCGCAAGCGCGGCATTCACGCCCTGGTCGACAACGGGGTCGTCGGCTGGATCTTTTCGGGGACGCTCGTCATCTACGCGATCGCGATCGGCCTCATCACCGTCGAGACGTGGGGCAACGCGGCGGAGGCCGCCGCGGCCGCGTCGAAGGAGGCCGCATGCATCGCCGCGCTCCATCGCGACCTGGGCGGTTACCCGCAGCCGCTCCAGGGCGAGCTGCGGCGAGCGCTCGCCGAGTACACCCACTACGTCATCGACGTGGCCTGGCCCGCGCAGCGAAGCGGCACCGTGCCCGCGGGAGGATCCAACCTGCTCACGCGCTTCCGGCACGCGATGTTCGCGTTCGAGCCGTCGACCGACGGGCAGCGGGCCCTGCACGCCGAAGCGCTGCGCGCGTTCAATGCCCTGATCGAGGCGCGGCATGGGCGGCTCGAGGCCGTCGGCCTCGCCGTCCCCGGCACGCTCTGGGGCATCGTCCTGGCGGGCGCCGTCCTGTCCATCGTGGGCTCGTACGTGTTCAGCATGGAGAGTCTCGGCCTCCATGCCTTCATGACGGGGTTGCTCGCGGCGATGATCGGACTGCTCGTGTTCGTCATCGCCACCACCGACCGCCCGTTCCAGGGCAGCACGGGTCTCGGCGCCGGCGCGTACGAGATCGTCCTCCACGACGAGATGGAGCGTGCCGTTGCGCCGTGAGCCGCGGCGTTCCGCGGCGACCGCGTGTGCGAGCTGGGCGCGGCTCGCGCTCGGATGCGCGACGCTCTGCCTCGCGGCGGGACCGGCGGCGGCGCTCGGCGTGCGCAGGAGCTTCACCGCGACCACGCCCGTCACCGGGCTCGCGCAGCCGACGGCCGCGGCGTTCGCTCCCGACGGCCGTCTCGTCATCCTCGAGAAGAACGGCTTCGTGCGCCAGTGGACGGCGGCCGGCGGTCTCCGCCCCGATCCGCTCCTCACGCTCCCCGTCTGCACCGACAGCGAGATGGGGCTCCTCGGGCTCGCTTTCGATCCCGAGTTCGTCTCCAACCACTACCTCTACCTGTACCAGACGCACCCGCCGGGCGATGATCCCGCGCGTTGCGGCGAGGGGGTGGGTGGCGGGCGCGTCAACCGCGTCGTGCGCGTGACGCTCGGCGACCAGACGATCGATCCGTCGAGCCTGGTCGTGATCGTCGACGGCTTGCGGACGGACGGCGGCAACCACGACGGCGGCTGCGTGCGCGTCGGCCCCGACGGCAACCTCTACGTCGCGACGGGCGACACCGGCATCTCCGACGGCGGTCCGCCGGGCGCGTCGTCCAATCCCTACGCCCAGGACCTGCAGCATCGCGAGGGCAAGATCCTGCGCGTCACGCGCGCCGGGGATCCGGCGCCGGGAAATCCGTTCGCGGCCATGGGCGGCAACGCGGCGTTCGTCTACGCCTACGGCTTCCGCAACCCGTTCCGCTTCGCGTTCGATCCGATCACGCCCGGGCCGCAGCTCCTGTGGGCCGCCGACGTGGGACAGGTGACGTGGGAGGAGATCGACGTGGTCACGGCCGGCGGCAACTACGGCTGGCCGCAGTGCGAAGGCAACGAGCCGATGCCGGCATGCCCGGGCAACAGCACGCCGCCCGTCTATGCCTACCGCCATCCCGGCAACCCGAACGAGATCGTGTCCGTCACCGGCGGCGTCCACTACGACGGCGCACAGTTCGAGGACGCCTATCGCGGGAGCTACTTCTTCGGCGACTTCGGCCTCAACCGCGTCTACCGCGCCGAGGTGAATGCCACCCGCGATGGGATCGTCGGGGATCCCCAGGTCTTCTCGGCCGACCCCGAGCAGCCCGTCGACTTCTTCGTCGGCCCCGACGGCGCCCTCTACTGGGTGGCGTTCGGCTCGGGCTCGATCGTGCGTGTGACGCAGGACGGCCGGCCCGGCGCGGCGATCGGCGGATGCGAGCGCACCATCGTGAGCGCGGCGTCAACGCTCCTCCTGCGTGCCGGGAAGCGCGTCGCCGCATGCTTCGCCAAGGCGCGCACCGCGTGCGCGTTCCCCGCGCCGCCCGGCGTCCCGCACCGCTTGCGTCGGCGGATCGGCGCCGCCTGCGGCGCCGCCGATCGCGCGCGCGTGTGCCTGCGTCTCGGCTGTGCCTCCTGCGCATCGCCCCGCGATCTCGTCGCCTGCGTGGCTGCGCTCACGGCCGGTACCGCAGGATCGATCGCGACGCCGATCGCCGGCGCCGCGCCCGGCAAGTGCCGCACCGCGACCGCCCGGTCGATGGGCTTCGCCGGCCGGGATCGCATGGGGGCGATCACCGACTGCGCCGAAACGGGCGCCGACACGTGCGTCCCACCCCCGACCCCGCCAGCGCCGATGACGAAGGGTCTGTCGCGCGCCTGCGCGATCCCACCGCAGGACGTGTGCGCGTCACTTCAGTGCGGGACCTGCGCGAGCCCGGCCGACCTCGCGACGTGCGTCGCCGCGCAGGTCGCCGGCGGCGTCGACGGGTTCGCCGCCGCGGTGATGGGCGCCGTGCGCTGAGCACCGGCCGGTCGCGCGGAGGGCAGGCGCCCGTGGTCGGGCGCCTGCTCCGCCGTCCGCGTCAGTGCGCCGCGTGCGCCGCCGCCGCCGGTCGCGCCGGTATGCCGACGACGTTGCCGAGCCACGCGGCGTTCGACAGCTCGGGGCGAAGGAGCGTCATCGTGCGCTCCATTCGCTCGATGGCATCGAAGCCCGTGCGGTGTACGAGCACCCCTTCGGCGCCGAACGCCCGTTGCAGCAAGTCCCGCGGTGGGAGCATCCGGTCGAGGTCCGCGACGTCCGCGAGCGGCGTGACGATCCAGTAGGTGCGGCTGTCGCCGATGAAGGTCTCGTAAGCGGTGAACCGCCGCGGATCGTTCACCTGGGGGATCGCCTGGGCGACCTTGCGGATGAGCTCTTCACACGCCTCCTCGCCGCCCGGCCGTACGCGCATGAGGGTCACGAGACCCATGGCGCGATGCGGGCCGTCGGGTGACACGGGGAAGCTGAGGTCCGGGCGGTCGCGGCCGATGACGAAGCGCTCGGACACGATGCACTCGTTCAGTTTGTCGATCAGCTTCGCGCCTTCCGTTTCGCCCATGATGCGCCGGATCAAGAGCTCGACCGGCTCGCGCTGTGCGTAGGCGGCCCAGCTCGCCACGTCCGACACGAAATGGATGGTGCCGATCCGACCGGCGACCACTTGGTACGCGGCCCATTCCACGGGTTCCTTGGCGGTGATCGCCTTGTCCGCCAGGCGATGGACGTGCGCCTCGTAGCTGCTCATGCGATCGGGTTTCACGTTGACTGACAGGACCGTTGTCAGGGCCATTGTCTCTCCTCCTCAAGCCACGAAATGAGCCTGACTGACTCGACGTGGGGACGACGTCAGGTCCGGGGGCGGCGCACGGGGTGGCGGCCAACCGTCGCCCCGGATCGACCGAGCGCGGAGTAGCACGCGCCGCATCGTCAAGCCTCCGAGGAGACTTGCGGACTAGCACCGAAGCTTCGGCGACGTCAATGCCACGCCTCGGCCTAGGACCGATACGCACGGCGTAGTAGAGACCCCGCATGCGTTTCGGCGTGCACGCGGGTCCGCAGGACTGCTCCCTCGACGACCTCCGCCGGCTGTGGGCGATCGTCGACGGCGCCGGCTTCCACTGGTACTCGGTGTGGGACCACCTCTACTCGGTCTCGGACCTGACCGACACGTCGAAGCCGTGCTTCGAGGGCATCTCGACGATGACGGCCGCTGCGGCCGCGACGCGCAACGTGCGCATCGGCTGCCTCGTGTTCTGCGTCGGCTACCGCAACGTCGGCGTGCTCGCGAAGGCCGCGGCCACGATCGATCACGTCTCGGGCGGCCGTTGCGAGCTGGGCATCGGCGCCGGCTGGAACCAATCGGAGTTCGACGCCTTCCACATGCCCTTCCTGCCGATCAAGGACCGGCTCGACCAGGTCGAGGAGACGGCGATCGTGCTGCGCCGCCTCCTGGACGGCGAGCGCGTGACGCTCGACGGCAAGCAGATCCACGTGACGAACGCGATCTGCGCGCCGCTGCCGCTGCAGAAGCGGCTGCGCCTGTGGATCGGGGGGCAGGGCGAGAAGCGGATGCTCCGCATCGTCGCGCGCCACGCCGACGGGTGGAACGTGCCGTTCCTCGCGCCGGAGGTCTTCGCCCGACGCAACGGCGTGCTGACGGACTGGTGCGAGAAGGAACGCCGGGACCCGAAGGCGATCATCCGCACCGCGAACGTCGGCCTCGCGATCGGCGCCGACGAGGCACGCGCCACGCAGCAGGAGGAGAAACTCCAGCTCATGTTCGGCGGCATGACCGACTGGGTGAAGCCCGGGCATCTGCTCGGGACCCCGGCCGCGGTCGCCGATCGCATCGGCGAGTACGAGCGCGCCGGCGCCGACTGGGTGATCCTGGCGCTCCGGGCCCCGTTTGACTTCGACGGCCTCGACCTTTTCATTCGGGAGGTGATGCCGACGTTCCGTCAGGGAGGTCCGCTGTGACGCCGATGACCATCTGGATCGACGGTGAGCTGAAACCCCGCGACCAGGCGACGGTCTCCGTCTTCGACCACGGGCTCCTCTATGGCGACGGCGTGTTCGAGGGGCTGCGCATCTACGAGCGGCGCATCTTCCGTCTCGACCAGCACCTGGACCGGCTCTACGACTCGGCGAAGGCGATCGCACTCGACGTCCCGCTCGATCGTGCGGCCATGATCGAGGCGCTCCGCGCGACCGTCAAGGCGAACCAGAAGGAGAACGGCTACATCCGCCTGGTCGTCACCCGCGGGGTGGGCGACCTGGGCGTCGACCCGACCAAGTGTCCGAAGCCGTCCGTCATCATCATCGCGACCGACATCCAGGTCTACCCGGCCGCGCTCTACGCCAAGGGCGTGAAGGTGATCACGTCGGCGACGCGCCAGGTGTCGCACGAGGCGTTCGACGCGCGCGTGAAGTCGCTCAACTACCTGAAGAACGTGCTCGCCAAGATCGACGCCAACCGCGCCGGCGCGGACGAGGCCATCATGCTGAACGGCGACGGCTTCGTCGGCGAGTGCACCGCCGACAACCTCTTCGTCGTGAAGCACGGCACGCTCCTCACGCCGTCGCCGCAGGACGGCGCGCTGCAGGGCGTGACGCGCGAGGCCATCCTCGAGCTCGCCGGCGAAGCGCGCATTCCCGGCCGCGAGGCGCGCCTCACGCGCTACGACGTGTACACGGCCGACGAGTGCTTCCTCACCGGCACGGGCGCCGAGGTCATGCCGATCGCCGAGGTCGACGGCCGGCGCATCGGGAGCGTCACGCCGGGCCCGCTGACGAAGCGGCTCCTCGATGCGTTCCACGCGCTCGTGCGGCGCGAGGGCGATCCGATCTGGTAGGAGCGCGCCGGCGCGGCAGGCGCCGGTCCCGCCGCGACGAGCCGGCGCCGTCGCGGGTCGACGACGAGGTGCAGCCCCTCGAGCGTATGGGCACCGAGGAGCTGCAGGTCTCCCGGCTCGGCGAAGACGATCTCGTCGATCGTGAAGTGCCGGTCGAGGCGCACGATCGCGAAGCCCACGCTGCGCGTCACGTGCGCGCCGTTGGCGAGCACGAACGGGACGTCCTTCTTCTCGCGGGCGATCCCGATCCGCTCCAGCGTCTTCTCGGCGATCCACGAGAACTCGCTTCCGGTATCGACGAGCAGCTTCGGTACGATCGCCGAACGCGTCCGATCGACCGCGTTCTCGACCTTGCACTTGACGTAGAAGCTCCCCATCGCGCGGCGTCCTCGAGCGGACTTCACGGTACACCACCAGCGAGCACTACTGCCGCGGCGACCAGCGTGCGCAGCGGAGCAGCTTCGACTCCCAGCGGTCGCGGTACTTGAGCCCTTCGATCATCCAGCCACCCCGCTGCTGGCCCTGCTCGCCGCGCGTTAGCAGCTGGGCGAAGCGCTCCCAGTCGAGGACCTTCTGGAGCAGCACCACCTCGTGGTGCTTGCCGGTGCCCGGCGCGACACGCCAGCACGCTTCGACCGAGATCATGCGGCTCTGCTGCACCTGCGGGTGGAAGACCGAGCCGAGCGCCGCCGTGTAGTCGTCGAGCTTGCCGGGGAAGGGCCATCCGGTGTCGTGGAGGTAGATGGTGGGCGTGTCGGTCTCGGACGTCGCAGGCGGCGCCGCGAGATCGACGTCGCGCAGCGGCGACCAATCCGTCGCCAGGAGCATCTTCGACGTGACCTCGCGGCGGAGCTCCCACGCGCGTTTCTGCCAGTCGCGGTAGCGACGATCCGTCGGCGCGCGCTCGACCATGGCGCCCCACGTCGCCCAGTCGCGTACGGCGGTGATCGACACGGCCTGGTACGACGGGCCGGTGCCGTGGGTGTGCTCCCAGAACCACAGCAGGCGCGCCTCGCCACGCTCCTCGACCATCGGGCGCCAGAGCGTGCGGACGGCGTCCTCGAAGGCGTGCATCTGGCCGGCGACGACCTCGTGGGTTTCGTGGAGGAAGATCATGGCTTCGAGATGCTACGAGCGGCGGAGGCGGGTCAAGGTCGGCGCAGCGGCGGCGCTGCGGTGCAGCGCGCCGGATGCGCCGCGACCGCCGGCCCTTCGCAGTCCGGCGCCACCGGTTGCACGGCAGGGCCGTTGCACCGCATGAGGGTCGCATGAGCTCGCTCGACGACCCCAAGGTGCTCGCCACGCTCGACCGACTGCACGCGGCGGCGCGGGGCGACTGGAGCTTCTTCGTCCGGAACCTGCCGATGATGGTCGGCATGATGCTCGGCCAGCAGGGGCCGCCGCCGGCCGAGCAGGCGGCGAAGTTCAAGGACGTCTACATCCCCATCTCCCGCGCGCAGGGACGCTTCCTCTACATGGTGGCGCGATCGGTCGGCGCCAAGCGCATCGTCGAGTTCGGGACGTCGTTCGGCGTCTCGACGATCTACGCCGCGGCCGCCGCTCGCGACACGGGTGGGACCGTGATCGGCACGGAGCTGGAGCCGTCCAAGCGCGAGCGCGCGCTCGCGAACATCGCCGAAGCCGGGCTCGCCGATCGCGTCGAGGTACGTCTGGGCGACGCCATGGAGACGCTGCGCGACGTGCCGCCGCCGATCGACCTGGTCCTGCTCGACGGCTGGAAGGACCTCTACCTGCCGGTGCTCCGCCTGCTCGAGTCGAAGCTCCGGCCGGGCGCGGTCGTGCTGTCGGACAACATCAAGACGTTCCGCCGCTCGCTCGGGCCCTTCCTCGACTACGTGCAGAGCGGCCGCAACGGCTTCCACTCGCTCACGCTGCCGCTTGCGGACGGCTTCGAGTATTCCGTGCGTCTCTGAGCCGCGACGACCAGGCGAGCATGCGAACGGCGAACGCCGCCGCGAAGACGAGCGTCATCACGGCATGGAACGGCGCGATCGTCGCCGTGCCCATGTACGTGAAGATGAAGTCGAGCCACACGACGTAGACGCCGACGGTGTGCAGCACGCCCCAAGCACGCCCGAGCGCGCGCTGCGAGGCGTCGTTCGACGTCGCCGCCATGAGCGCCAGGAAGACGAAGCCCGCACCGCCGAGGAGCTTGGTGAAGGGCTCGATCCCCGCGCCTCCGGACGGGAAGGAGCGGACGAGCGTGATGATCGCGACCAGATGCCACCAGTGGGATGCGGCGACCGACAACCCGAGGTAGCGCCGGTTCGTCACGAGCCAACGCGTGGCGGCGGACGGGCGCAGGCGGTGCAGGGCGGACGCGGCGAACGCCGGCAGGAACGCCATGGCCGAGGTGAAGGCCGTGACGCGGATCACGGCTCGCACCTCCTCGGCGCCCGGGTCCTGCGTCGTCACGATGGCCGCGCACACCCCGCCGACGGCCACGAGGTAGCCCAGGGAAAGGCGCGGTCCGATCACGCGGCGGTCGCTCACGATCCCTGTCCGGTCGACGCGATCGACGGCCGCTTGCGCAGGCGCTCGATCCACGCGTGCACGCCGGGACGCGGCTCGAGCAGGGCACCGAGTTGCGCCATCGCGAACTCGCACACGAACGGCGCGTAGCAGACGTCGGCCAGGGAGAACTCGCCGACCAGATATTCCTGGCGCGCGAGCTGCTCTTCGAGGACGTCGAGGTGGCAGGCGATCTCTCCCGCCGCGATCTCCTGGTCGGCACGGTCCCACTCCGCCTCGGGTGTGAAGAATCGCATGACCCAGCGCTTGAAAGGGGGCGCCAGGTAGTCGCCCGCGGCCTGCATCCACTGCCGCGCGCGGGCGCGGTCGCGCGGATCGGCCGGCAGGAGGGCGGGGCGGGGCACGCGCTCCTCGAGATACTCGAGGATGGCGATCGACTCGAACACGACCAGCCCGTCGTCGTCGAGGACGGGGACGTGCCCGAACGGGCTCAGCCGCCGGAAGTCGATGGAACGGGTCGCCCCGCCGGGCAGATCGACCACGACCTCCTCGTGGCGGATGGCCTTCTCGCGCAGCGCGATGCGGACGCGGCGCGGAAAGACGGAGAACGGATGCCAGTAGAGCCGCACGCGCGCGATACTAGTCGGCACGCCCAAGCGGCGCCAACCTCAGCGGAGCCTCCCGACGCCGGGGACGAAGCGCCCGACCCGGGTGGCGTAGGCGAGGTAGTCGGCGCCGTAGGTGCGGCGGAGGTAGGCTTCCTCCTGGAGCACCTGCCGCCGGATGCCGGCGACGCTGGCGGCGAACGCGACCACGGAGAGCCACGTCGGGACGAGAAGCGCCAGGCCGGCGATTGCGACGAGCATGCCCGTGAAGATCGGGTTCCGCGCGACGGTGTAGAGGCCGCGCGTCACGAGACCCGGCTTCGCGTCCTCGTCGATGCCGACCCGCCACGATGCGCCGAGGTCGAGCTGCGCGCGCACCATGAGGGCGATGCCGGCGAAGAGCACGATCGCGCCCGAGACGTCGAACGGTGGCATCAGCATGCGCGCGACGATCGCCTCGGGCCGGATGGCGTACGCGAGCGCCTGGGCGCCGATCACGACGGCGACGAGGAGCAGCAGGAGGCCGTCGCGACGCACCTGCGCCGGGCCGCCACTCAGGATGGCGATCCCCCACGATCCATACCGCCGCCGGTGGAGCCACGCGCGCCAGCCCAAGCCGATGCCGAAGAGCGCCGCCATGCCGGCGAGGGGGAGGTAGCGCACGTCGCGACTCCTACGCCGCCTACCCGCCGAAATGGTGCAGCGCCGCGCGACCCGCCATGAACCAGACGGCCAGCGTGGAGATGGCGTAGAGGTAGAACCGCAGCATCACGATGTTGATCGTGCAGTGGACGGCGCTGTGCAGCACGCGGAAGACGACGAAGATCCACGCAGCCGTTACGTACACACCATCGACCTGGCTCGTCACGAACAGATACAGCGCCAACACGTAGAAGATGACCGGGATCTCGAAGAGGTTCTTCAGGTTGTCCGACGGATTCGAGACGTCCGGCGGCGAGATCTTCGCCAGCGCGCCGGGGACGGCCATGTCCTTCGAGTCGACCTGGTTGCCGGTGAGGAACCGGATCCGCTTCACGTACATGTAGATCCACACGACGAAGGTGAGGAGGATCGTCGCGAACACAGGTCCGAAGATCGCCGTCTGCGGCATCCTAGCTCCTCGGCCGAACGAAGCGCCCGATCTGGCTCAGGTAGTCCTTCTTGCCGATCGCGACGCCGGCGTGACGAAGGATGTCGTAGGCCGTCACGACGTGGAAGTAGAAGTGCGGGATGGACCAGGCGCGCAGGAGCTCGAGGCCGTTCAACTGGATCACCATGTCGCCGGGGACCTCGATGGAGCAGTCCCGTTCCTCCGCGCCATCGAAGGCGGCGGCGGGCGCGGCGCGCACCACGTCGAGGGTGCGCGCGATCTGGGCGCGGAGCCCGGGGAAGCTCGTCTCGGCCGCCTCCATCGCCGTGCTGCCCTTGCCGGTGAGGCGCGACACGCCGTCCCTGGCGTAGTGGCAGGCCTGCTGAACCTGCTGCGCGAGCGTGAACATGTCGGACGCGAGCCGTGCGTCCACGAGATCCGTCTTCGCCGAGGCGGCGTGCGCGGCGCCCTTGGCGAGCACCTCGGAGAGGCTCTCGAGCATCGCCGCGAAGGTGCCGACGGCCATGCCGTGCATCGAGATCTTCACGAGGTCACTCCGGCTCGCGGGCGTAGCGGACCGTCAGCATCTACTGAGGCCCGTCCGGCTCGTTCCAGTAGACGATCGGTGCCATGTCGGACGCGAGAAGACGTGGTGCCTTAGAATAGACTGCACATCGACGTAGCTCCAAGATGCCGTCCGCGTGCTCGCACTTCCCCCCTTCGATGCACGCGACGTGATCGTGCGCGCCGTCTGGGGTGCTCGTCGGGACCGGCATCCGCCTCTCGAGTCCTGATTCTCATTGCTGCCCAACGCTGGCGGTGAGCGGCGGCCGCGAGCGTAGCGAGCGAGCCGTCCGCTCGACTGCCTTGTTAGACGGTACCTGCGCCATCGCCTCGCTGCGACCGCAGAGCCTGCCTCCCCGCGCTTGTTACGTCATGGTTGAGAAGCTCGGGCGGCACCCATCGTGATCGAATCATTGCCGCCACGCGTTCTTGCACGCTACGCCTTACATCCTTGAGGCTAACGCCCTGAACCATCGAATACACGCCGAGAGCCCCGGCAACCACAAGCAAGCAGCGCGCGACCCATTTGGTGACGCCTCCAACCGTATCAAACACGCCAGGTAGCGAGAGAACCGCCGGCGCCGCGACGATGGCTGCACCTAACCAGAACAGCACATTCGCGATCCGCTGCGACCTGGTCTGTACGCGCGTCTCGATCTTCGCGGCAAGCTGGTCCTTAGCGGAGAGCGCGTCAGCTGCCGATCGTTGAGCCTCGCTTGCTTCCGCGCGTGCGGTGCGGATAGCCTCCTCGGCGGCCTGCTGAGTTGCAGCGGCATCTCTTTGCGCGCTCTCGATAGCCGTTACGGCCGCATGCGATGCTTCCTGACGATAGGTCTCGCGTACACGCTCAATCGCTGCCTGAATGGAATCGGAGTCAGGCTCGAACTCGTCATCCAAGCGAGCAAGGAGAGGTTCCATCAACTCGCTCGCTACCACCGCTGCGGTCTCATCATCCGTGATATGTCCGTCAGCGCGGAGGCGACGTAGTGTGTCGATGAATCTCGCCATTGTCTCGCGGGTTGGCCGCAATGCGGCCACGCAGACCGCTGCAAGTTCGTGCATTTTCAAGTCTGGCGCAACGGCGGGCCTCTTGAGCCACGCGATGCTAGTCAACGCCGCCTGATGGATGATCGGGGGCACGCCCTTCTCGCCCTCAGCCAAGAACGCCTGTTGAACATTTCGAACCACGCGGCCGCTGGTAGTGCTGAAGATGGCACCGCTATTCTCAATGGAGGTCGACACGCGTCCAGCGCGAAGCGTCAGCACGCCCGACGTGCCCCCCGAAACTTGGGCCACTTGAAATGAGAGTCCTCCGGACGCGAAGGAGGACGACATGCGCAAGAGCCGGTTCACGGAGGAGCAGATCGTGGGCGTGCTCAAGGAGGCCGAGGC
>Ga0187894_10001355_pt1 | contig 31699 bp, 33 predicted proteins | sample GBC1701081metaG_FD_136650 | JGI IMG/M metagenome (GOLD analysis project Ga0187894, IMG submission 136650) | White microbial mat communities from a lava cave in the Kipuka Kanohina Cave System on the Island of Hawaii, USA - GBC170108-1 metaG ...
CAAAATCAAGCATTTTCGCCGCATCTTCTCGCGTTTTGAGAAATTGGATCAGTCTTATCTCGGTTTCTTGCATTTCGTCAGCGCTTTAATCTGGCTACGTTAAAATGTCAACAGAACCTAAAAAACCAGAAACAGCGGCGTGTAGTTTATCTACCGCCTACGCCTGATGCAATTGACCAGTATGCCTATGCAGTTTGTAAGCAGTTAGGGCAGGGGGAAAACGAGCAACGCCCCAATACCGCATTTGTGCGGGAGTTTGCGAACTTTATGAAAGTAGTCGTGCGAATTACTGCGAGGCATCTGAATAAAGGAGCAGACGTATGTCAGACAACACCGTAAATCAGGCAGAACGCAAAATAGCCCTGTGCTATGTCCGTCAATCGTTTACCCGCGAAGATAAATTGAGTGCTGATCGAAAGCCTGAAAACGACACAGGAGACAGCGAGTCTGAGCGCGGCAGCGACCTGAATAGCCCCAAGCGCCAGCGAGCGAATATCCAAGCCGTATGTGACCGCAACGGCTGGATACCTGAATGGTATCAGGATGCAGAAGGCCACAAATCAGGCACGAACGAGAAGAACCGTCCCGGTTGGCTGGCTCTCAAACAACGCTTGAATGACCCGGATGTAATCGCGCTGGTTGGGAACGACCTTTCTCGGCTTCACCGTAAAGGCTGGCGGGTTGGCGACTTGATTGATTATCTTGACCAATACGGCGTGAGATTGGTTCTAGCCGCCCCAGGACGCGAAATTGACCTCTCTACCCCAATGGGACGCTTGTTTGTGCAGTTTACAGCCATATTGGATGAATGGTACGCCGCCGATATTTCAGCACGAGCCAAAGACAATATTGCCCACCGGAAGGCACAAGGGCAAAGTGTCGGAATGCCGCCATTTGGTACGGTACGAGGCGCAGACGGATACTTAAAGCCTACCCCTGACGGAGTATGGTTACTGACCGATGGCACATTCGTTGCAGGTGAAGCCGATAAACCTCCAGAAAACGGCAAACTTTGGCGAGGCTATCACGACGCGGTACATTTTATTCTTTCCCTCTATTCCACAGGCGAATATGGGTTAGAAAAGATTGCTTACAGGTTCAATGAGGCGGGGTGGGCATTTCGAGATCGTGCCGGGACTCCCCGTTTAGCTGAACGGGATGACATTCGGCGCGTGGTCGCCAATTGGCCGGAATACGGCGGACTTGTGCTTGAACACAAGGCAAAAGACCGCAAGGCTTACGAGAAGATCAATGTAGATGAAATTCCCTTCATTGAAGAACGCGCAGTATTTCCCCTTAGACTACTCAGAAGCGTCGCGCAGGTTCGGCAAGAACGAACGATGAAGCCCGCAGATCAGGGCGTAAATCGTATATCCCACTTCTATGCGCTTGCAGGCATTAGCTATTGCGCTCATTGCGAGCATTTAGCAGAGCAGCACAATAATCCTGCCATGCGAAGTGTATTTGGGGGTACTAATACTTACGGGAAAATGCGCTATCGCCACAAAGCAGGTATCACTTGTGGCTGTACCAATCGCTCAGTTCTATGTGATGTGTACGAAAGCGACTTTACCCGGCTTATTAAGCTCTTAACCGTTTCGCCGGAAGGACTGAGCCTCATGACCGAATTGGCAATACAAGCAGACAAGGCGAGAAACTTTCCCAAAGGGGATGTTGACCCTGAGAAGGAGAAAGAGCAAGCGATTGCCTTATGCAAACGGCGGGTTGAGGCCGCGAGACACCTATACATGGATGGAGAACTTGGCCGCGAGGAATATGTGCGGGTCAGAAATCAAAACCAGCGTGAGATTGCCCACTGGCAAGCGCGAACCAGTGAAACAGAGCAGCTTGCGCTAGAATTGGCAATGTGTGTTGAGGCAAATTTGTCGGGATTTATTTCTCACGATAAGGTTCGAGCGCGGGATTGACCGTAAAACCGCGCGCTGTCCATCGCCCCGATTTCTCACGAACCTGGAAGGTCAATTTGCCCTCTTCAACGAGTTCTAAGAGCATGTCGGTGACACGTTGCTGTGGCGTCATATCTAACGCTCTAGCGATGCGCGTCATAGTCTTTGGTTCGGTGTCACCTTTGCTGTGCCAGATACGAAACTGACCTATCACTTGTTCCTTTCTTTTTTCCCGACTGTAGGCTTTTCGTTTGTACCTCATGCCCCTCCCCTTTCAAGTAAGGCGGTACTCGCGGAATTGCAAATACCTTTTCATGGACAAGGCTTAGCATATCACGGGTTATTGATATGTTCGGTTAGAGTATCTTTACACTTGATCTGAAAAAGCAAACCCTCGCCGGATAGCAGTCCAAAAACGTTGTTTTTGGATCAATGTTAAGGGTGTTTTTGGGGATGGACTTGCGAGATTTCCAACCCGCCAATCAGATACGCTAGTACCATTTTTGGAGTACCAAAAACGGGACTACCGAACTGATGTCTAGACTTATCTGTGACACCCTGGCAGTCACACTTGACGCAATGGAAATAACCTTATGATCGTCGATCATCCGATTAATGCTTTGTGGGGGAATAAGGTCTCTGCAATATATTTTGTCATCACTGGCGCGACACCCTGTTCCATGCCGTGCATGGTTATATTAGATAAGCGCCTGGCGTTAATCACATCCAACCCCAACGCCTCTATGAGTGACCGGCGATTGACATAATTCCCACCATGCATATCAATCGTTCGCCCGGAACTCATTAGTCGCAGCGGACGTTTTAATGTTGAAACGTGAAAATAGCGCCTGCGTTCACTTGGCAGTTTAAAATAGTGACCGTCCATCACGACATTAGGGCGCAAGTCTTTACCCGACCCCTCGACATTTTCAATAACATAGGGCTTGCCGCTGGCGTACAACATAAGATGAGTAGCTTCCACTAATCTAGGGTGTAAGAATTGGTCTGGGGTTAATCTGCTGTACCCCTGGCATGGTGGACTGGCGTGGATAAAGTCGAATTGGTCTAGGAACTCATAAGTACATTCACCGGCGCTCATATTGATAAAATCAAATGAGTACCTAGCGCTCATCTGATTGTCGATGTCTACGCCTACAATTTCAGTGAAACGTCCTGATAACCAGTATCCCCACGCTGCCAATCCCTCACCACAATAGAGGTCAAGTAAACGCATTATTTCTCCTATGCAAATGTAGATTTGCACCGCTTAAATATCTATCTTGCTACTGATAGCTTCGATCACGCCAGTTAGCCTATCAATCTTATTCTGCAATGACCTATTTTCGCGCCACAAGGCCACTACAGCGATCATAAGCAGTCCCGGCACGCCTAAATCTATCAGTTCTCGAATGGTGTTTATTTCGTCCATTGTCGCGTTACCTCAGCATCAATAAAAAGTGAACGATCACGATCATTAACTCGATAATGGCACAGGCGAAAACTAGGGCTACTACTATTTTCGCCCGTCTCGGCAACATTTCCCATATGGTCATTTCTGCCTCCATATTGTTCACTTACCCTGCCTCAATTATAGCTGAAATGAGACAGGGTAGTTCGTCGATCAGACGCAAGCCGCCCCGACGCGGAAGGTGGCAGTAAAGGGCGTTGTGAGCGCGAAGTTCTGGATCACTTGAGTAAAGAACAGACAACCGCCGGGAAATACAAGGTTGGTGTTGAATGTGCCTTCGGCATCCGCGCAGGTTGAGAAGTAAAATTCCGGTGTTCCGCCTGTGGTATGGATGGTGAACTCTAAGATTTCACAGCAATCTTCCTTGATCTCGAATTGTTTCCACCGTACTACATGCGTGCCATCGGGCGCGGCTTCGCTGTTTAGCTCAAAGGTTACGCTGCCGTCCGGGTTTTCAGTCGTGGATGTTATCACGCCGTAGGTGAAATTGTTCGGATCATCACATGCCTCAGTACACGGACAATCATCACAATTACCCTCTGCCCCGCTCCCAATGCGGGCGGCATTGTTCAAGCCAACACGTCCCCACACGTCAACCATTGAAGCCAAATTCGCTCCGGCCTCCTGACTGCCAGCACCCATTTGCGCTTTCATCTCGTTTTGAACCGTTTTCCAGGCGGCTTGCGAAAATGAGCCATTGGACGATACATTGCAATAGAGAATGCAACGGGTGAGTGTCCAGGTTTCGTTAGTGAACAGGGCGTCATAGGCTGCCTGCGTTGTTCCTAAAAGCATCCGGGCGATCTCAAATACTTTCGTGATCAGTGGGCCAATTAAGGCTATCAGCGCAACACCGACTAACCCCGTGAATAGGATCACTACCGCTGCGACAATGAGCGCAATCGCCATGTCGGTTATGTTGTTAAATTGGCCTATCAAGGCGGAGTATTCTTGCTGTAAATCCTGCATATGCTCGACCACATTGTTTGCCGCCTCACAGCGTTTTACCTCACCATTCTCTCCGGCGAGCGGTACGGCGATGGTCGCTTTTACATAGACGCTTTCAGGGTCGGGCGTCCACGTAGCGCCGTCATCTTCCGAGATTTCCTGTTCGCCTGTTTCGGGGTTAATACGATGCAAAATTACTCTGTCATCATCACAACCGCATCCAGCCATAGCTAATTCCTCCATCAGTTGACGCATGACACCGACTGCCGTTGTTTTTTCCTCGTCTGTGCCGGTGAAACTGTCTTTATATCTATAGACTTCTAATAGTCCGAGTAGGTAGGGAATAAGTGAACATGAGAACTCCACACTGACGCGCGGCTTGTCGCAGGCGCTTTCGACGGGGGGCGGCGGCATTGGTTTAGCGACGGGTGAATAGGGATACAGGAGTTCGGGGAAGGGCAATCGTATGACGGCGTGTTTTTTCATCAGGGCAAGTCACCCTGCCGTAAACCCATCACGGCCTGCACACGCATCCCAAAGCTGGAACTTGCTGCGTTTTTGGTGTTGGATAAGAAGCCGATGGTGTGATTGCCGGGCGTGAGAATGTTTTGCGTAGGGATGCCAACAACGACATTGTTTAAGGTTTGCACAGCCGTGTAGAAATCACGAATGTCCTTTTCCACGCCGTCAAGCATAAAGCGGACATTCCCACCCCCGTTATAGCTTATCGCCATGTACCAGAACTTCCAGACGCCACTATCTATCAGCACGTCGTACTCGTAATGGTTGCCGGAAGCCGTCGCCACAATGTCCCCGTAAATACCATACTGCAACGCGGTTAGGGTCGTTAGGGTGAACGTCCCCGCGCCTGCGATTTTCCGCACGTTTGGGTTGGGCAGTAGGAAGCAGGTTTTTGGGTAAGTGACACTCAATATGTTGGCCTCCATGAGAACGACTAAATACTCCATCAATTCCTGCATGTAGGAGTAGGCTTCGGGGTAATCATCGGCCTCCCAAACGTCCCGCGCTAACAAAAACCCCTCGATTGCACTCAAGACGAGGGGTATATATTGCAAGGGATCATCAGCAGGGGAGGCGGTTGGAAGTGGAATATCCAACGCCATGATATGTCACCCCCTACTTACGGCGAAACGACTTTTTGCCGTACAAGCCCGTGCCTTCCCAAACAAAGCCGTCGCGCGTGCGCGGGAAGATCACAGCGTTTCCTGCCGTGAGGAGGAGTGTCAGCGCGGCAATAGCGGTATCGGCCAGCGAGAACTCATCGCCGGACATGATGCTGACTAGGATGGCGGGGATACGCACGCTGTCGTTGAATTGCCCAGCGTTCTCCATGCCGACAATGCCACCACGTTCGTTGAGTGAAGCTGCGACGGGCGCGCCCTTCAATCCGCCCGGAAGCGTCAAAGCCAGCGTCATGTCGATACCGACGATTTCTGACCCCGTAACATTGTCCACAACCTCGGCGGCAACATCAGCGAAAGTCTGATATTGTGCCAGCGTGAAACCTGTTGGGACGTACAGCGGGAACGTTGCGAGTTTGCTGTCGCTTTCGCTATCTTGAAGCCGGAAATTGATCGTGTTAACAGCCATCTTACTCCTCCAATGTTTATCCTAAACTGCAATTGCAGTTTACAACAAATTAGACACACTGTCAATTATTGTACAGTCTGTCTATTGTTAGACAATCGTATACTTTTACTGGATTTTCCCCCGCTCCCTTTGCAAACGTATCATCACGGCGTGTTTGAATTTCTCATAGAAATCTGTGCCGCCTTCAAGTGCTATCTCTCGCGCCAATGCCGGAGCGCACGCATTCAGAAGCCAAAGGCGCGTGTTGGTTTCCTTCCGTTCCGAAGGTAATTGGATTTGAGGTGCATCCATAGCCGCAACCCACTCGTTCCAGGCCGGGAAATTGACATAGGCCAGTACCAACCCCCTAAAATCTTGATGGTGTACAAGGGTTTTCGCGGCGAAGTTTGCCCGACTGTGCCTAATGCCGAGCTCAACGCGCGTGTGATCCTGGTCAATACCCATTTCGGCGGCCTTATCGTAGATGCGACAATATACCTCAGACGTTTTTTTACCGATGTACTGAGTATAGCCTTCTGTTTTCGCGTCCGCCCAAAATGGAAATTGCTGCGCCCGCGTTTTGATTTGCTCATTCTTAATTTGCTCCGTTGCTTGTGAGGGAGTTACTTGGCAGTTTATGAGATCAATCGCCAAGTCGATGCGAGTGAAGGAAAAGCCGAACGCGCCCAGGTACTTTATCAGCGAAAGGGGCGGCTCTACCGTCTGGCGGCAGGCGTCGCCGTTCCAGACCGTATGCACGCCCATTTCTGGCCTGTTGGGGTTGCTCATCAGAATGCGCCCATCGGCGTATAAACTGGCGACGGTGTAACCGTTGAAAGCCTTTGTTTCTATCCAGTTTTGGTTTATACTTTTGGGCAAGGTTACGGGTATCCCGCTTTTCCAAGTACCCTCTATCCAGTCGATGCTTTGAGAGAAAAACCCTGTGTTCGACCCCCGTGTTACTGGTACGGGGGTCTTTATTTTGGCTTCTGTGGCCGACAAGGTTCAATTACTCCTTTCGTGTCCCACTGCGAAAGATCAACGTGGTGGAGAACGGTTTTACCAGTCGCAATGAGCGTAGCGAATGCAATAGCATCTGCACGTCCAATGGTGTCATCGCAAGAGACGAAAAAGAAACAGCGGGTACGTCCAGGTAGGTTAAAACAATTGTCATATTCCAACCGCAGTCGATACGTCGTCTCTGCCCGAAGGGGAGTACCATAGATTTGCCCATTTTGCCGGTATAGTTCAAAAAATTCGGTGTTCATCAGAACGGTAAATCCTCCGGGTAGCCTTTTATCGCACGGAGGTGATGAAATTCGTTATAGCGCCTGCGGTTCTTCCAACCAGACAGTTCATAGTCCCTCGCGTCGTATGCGTACTGAGCAGCGACTAATGCGTTGTGTCCGGTGTATCGAATGTAGATAAAATCATCACTCTCACCATACATCCGCCAACGGCGATAAGCCAGCTTGAATTGTTGGCGCGTGGTCAATGCCTCCTTTTTCATAGCGCCAACTCCAATTGTCCGGCAATCTTGCCGTTGTGCTTGACGACAATCCGCCGCTTGCCATATTTCTCACGATAATATTCCTTATCACGGAGTAATTAGAGCTTCGTTCAATATTTGAAGCATAAGAGAAGACCGGCTACAATTTCTGCTTCGGGTATTGTATCGTAGGAAAGAATCATGTCAGCGTCGCGCACTCGCCTTCAATCAATGGAATTTCGTCAACAAGAAGTCGGCTATGTTATGGAGCGATGGCGAGCATCAGATTCATGCTCATTGGTCGGTGTAGGAAGTGTTGGCAAATCCAACTTGTTGCAACACCTTTCGGAATTCAGTGTTCAGTCCTTTTATATGAAAGATGTTGCCGACGGTAAATCATTTAAGTCAATCATCATTGATCCGAGTATGCTTGGCCCTTTATCTGGAAGTGGATCGGAGAGCGAACCCATTCGTTGTTGGGCTGGATATGAACTTATGATGCACCGCCTCTTCCTGGCGTTTTACCCGTTTGATAACTACCTTGAACCAGATGACATTCATATCTTCTATGACACTTATCAAGCACTGCAAGATGGCACAAATCCATTATATGCTTACATGGGGTTGAGGTATTTTGAACTTGGCCTCGAACTTTTCATGAAGCGCGGGATACACATTGTTTTTATGTTTGATGAATTTGAAGAAATGCTCAGGCAGCTTCCTATCAAATTCTTCCTGACTTTACGTGGCCTAAGAGACGCGAACAAACGCCAACTATCTTATTTGACATTCACACGATCTCCGCTCCCCGACATCGTGAAAATGCTTCAAATTGATGCCCTTGAAATCGAGCCTTTTCTCGAATTATTTACTGATAATATAGTTTTTGTTGGGCCATATAGCGAAACCGACGCGCGTAATATGCTTCAAGACTTGGCGAAGCGGAACAACAAAAAATACGATTCGTACACCCTTGATTTTCTTTTGTGGGCTACTGGAAGATACCCTGGCTTGATGCGATCTGGTTTTCGCTCGCTTGATACAATTGGTTCATTAGACACGAATACCATCATGACTATGAGTGATCAAATCGTACGCGATCTTGCATCAAAAAGAGCAGTCAGATTGGAATGCAAAACAATATGGACAAGCCTAAGTCATGAAGAACAATTACTTCTTAAGGAATTTTCCAGCAGCAAACCGAATGTTGATCCTAATGATTTAGATACTCAGCAAGTTTTCGCTAGTTTGCAACAAAAGAAATTGGTAACTGTACAGCGAAACCGGGTTGTTATCGAGCCACCCCTATTTTACACGTTCATAATTACTAATTCTGACGAGGAAGTCGATAAGCCTTAATCCCTACAATCATAGCGTGAAGAAGCAAACTGTGACGGAAAATGGTCTGTAATCGGTGACATTTTGATTGTGGTCACGCGACATTTCGATGGAACAAAATTGGGAACAGGTGACTCAATGCCTATTGATACTCTAAATCAGTTCCAAGAGCAATTGACTGAGTCGAGCGGAGGGGAAATAGAAATGATTCAACTTGATTAATCCATGTTAACCATTGAACGCTTTGTTTAAGCACTCAAATACAAGCTGAGGTTTGTCAACCTGCCACAGAATTCGTGCCATCAAGAGCGGCTGCAAACGATAATTAACACTGAAACCAATTTAGGTAGATGAACGATAACGATCTATCAAGTTTAAGAAGATTGGAACTGAGAGCGGCTTTTTAACATATTCGTTGCACCCAGCAGATTCATATTGATCAGCATATAAGGTGTCATACGAGGTTATTGCTATGATTGGCTCGCTAACCCCTTTGCCACGTAACATTCGGGCTAGTTCGAGTCCTGTGATACTATAATTGCCAAGATGAAGATCAATTACAATGAGATCGCTTGAGCCGGATTGTATTTCAGATAATGCAGTGTCTGCATCAAAATAAGTTACAAGTTCGTCTTTTCCCATGTTGCAAATACGTTCGAGTAGGGCAACATTGGCTACATTGTCTTCAACATAAATGATTCGCATGACTGATGTTGATACCCTTCAGACACAGTGTAACGCCCCGTTATTATATAATAACGGGGCGCTTTAAGACAATCCGGAAATCTTAGGCTTTAGCCAACTACAGGTATCTGGCTTGTATCTCCGCGTAGGATAACTTGTGACGCCAATACCCAACCAAAACCTAGCGATGTGTTTAACTGTACCCAAGCAAAGTCCGCTGTGCGCGCGACAACCGCAATATCGACCGGGCCAGAAATGGAGCCGATTGCTCCAAAATTCGTCCCTGGGGCCGCAAATAGAGTAACCGAAGATGAAATCGTCGCCGTAGGCGTGGATAGAATTCCTACTATGCTTCGAATGATCGGCACAGCATCAATGCTTCCACGGAAGACAACAAATTCGTTGTTCAGCCAACCTTGTCCGAACGCACCCCGCACCAGGTACCATACCCCATCTTCAGCGCGTCCTATCACTGCCAATTCAGTTCCACCAGGGAGCGTCGCAACGATTGAATATTGCGCGCCTGGGCCACTGCGGGCATTCAAGAAACCAGTGTTAATTACAACGTGGGGGGTATCCAGTCCATATGTTGCCGGAACAGCGACTATAAGCTGGCCTGTCGCTGTAGTCGCTCCTGCTGCCGAAGCGATCGGCGCTAAAGCCACGCTAGCTAACTGGCTTTCATCCAACTGATCAGTAGGTGTTCCGGTACGGGGTAGTGTCGAATTGAAGGGCACCCAGCCCCTTGTTCCATCACCTAGCTCAATCTGTACAAAATTCGAGTCCCTACTAATGTTGACGAGGAAACCTTCTTGTCCTTGCGATAGGATTGGTAAATTGTCGCCACTGCCATTTGGGGCATCCCGAAGTGCGGTCGCGTCGGCGGCGATGACTAATACCTGTCCTGCAGCGCGAGACAACCGGATTATCGCTTTGGGTGCTTCAATCCACCCTACCCCCAAATCCGCTACCTCGATCGCAATCCAAGCAACACCAACTTTGTCCCCGGCATTACCAAGAATGGGGTAGTCAAAAGTGTCATCACGGAAAATGGTTCCGAGTGTGGGTGAGCCATCCAATGGCTGTGTCCGCAGGTTCACTGCTTCCACATTGACAACAGCCCGATAACGCTCTCCAGGGACGACAGTCGTCACTCTGCCATTACCCAAGTCAAGGCGAATTCTACCTGATGACGTGGTTGGCGTTGTTGATGAGATCGGTATCGTGCTTGGTAATGCTACCCCTCCACCTTGACCCAGACCGAGAGTTGTAGCGGTGTAGGGTAAAACAGCGGATGCAAAAATATCCGACAATGAAACAACGGGAACATTGTTAAAGCTACCACGCGGTACTGTGTATTGGACATTCACCCAACCAACGCCAATGACCGTTGATACTTGAAACCACACATTGTCGGATGCGCGCGCTAGGACAGGCAATTCAGTGCCGCCAACCACTGTGATAAGCGCCGGATACTGAATACCAGGGCCGCTGCGCACGTTCAGAAAACTTGAGTTCACCACCAGTCGGGGTGATACAAATTGCACCTGTTGTTCCGGTGCGGCAGTAGCAATCTGCCCCCAGGCCAGTATACCAACAGAAAAAACGATGATGAGCATTACAGAAAGTAATCTTGACCGATTTTTCATTGCTAATCTCCCGTATTGACCTATGGAGCCTAATGCTGACCGTGATGACGTTCAAGGCACCAGGATGTTGTTAACTGATTTTAAGTATAGAATGAAAAAGCAAATTGCGCTTCACAACTTCTTGATTAGTATAAAACGAGACGAAAAATCACGCCAGTAGATTGCGGAAGGGCCAAGTCTAACAAGATGCGGCAGTAGACATTGTAATCCAGTTAGAGGATACTACTCTACTGCTCATTGCAACCCACACGTTGACCCATAAACAATCCGTTATGGAGAATTATCAATTGTTATCCCGAAAATTTGATAATAGCCGGATCACCCAACTTAGTCAACGTATGAATACGCACATGCAACGATATGGATATACCCTGGTTGATTTACCAATCATCGAACCTGCTGACCTGTTCCTTATCAAAGCAGGGGATCAGATTGTCAACCGATTGTTTACCTTTGAGCATCTTGGTCGTCAGTTAGCCTTGCGTCCAGAGTTTACCGCGGCAGCCGCTTTTCACTATTGGCTCGAAAACGGTGACAATCAACCTGTGACGCGCTGGCAATTCAGTGGTTATGTCTTTGATGATAATCCTAACGACTTCACACAAAATCGCCAACGCTATAGCGTTGGGGCTGAACTAATCGGCATGGGCGAGCCAATCGCCGATGCTGAGATTGTTGGTATGGCCGTTCAAATGTTGATCCAAGAGCAATTATCTGATTGGCAGCTCAGACTCGGTCATTCAGGACTTCTACGGCGAGCTCTTCTTCAGTTCAGACTTGATAATCGCACCGAACGATTTTTACTCACACATTTGAATGCGCTCAAAAATCCCGATCTCGGTAAAGCGTTTGTGTTGGATCAACTTGAAAGAATATCCTCGGACGCTTTACTGAGCAATCATTCTCAGACCGAGTTTTCGAGAGAGGAAATTGATCTCCTGGCCGCACCAAATATGCAGCGCATATACGATATTGTTCTGGAAGCGGTACAGCGTGGGACTACGATGGGAGGGCGAACCCATGACGAAATTGCTCGTCGTCTGTTGCAAAAACGCAGACGAACGATTGAACATCAACTTGTATCGTCGGCTATTGATTTTCTGATCGAATGGGGGAAAATAGCTGCACCGCCTCGTGAGGCTTTTCAAGCAATTTCACATCTTATCATGGACGATGATCCAACTTCTCAAGCAATGTTGACTGACTGGAGGGTTATTATTGATAACCTGGAAATTTTTGACATCCCAGTAAATCAGATTACCGTCCAGCCAGACTTGGCTCGTTCATGGGATTACTACACAGGTATGGTTTTTGAGCTTAACACAAAAGGCGGCGTTCAGCTTGGCGGCGGAGGGCGGTATGATGAACTCAGCAAACTGCTTGGGAACAAAAACAACGTTCCAGCCGTAGGTTTTGCCTATTACATGGACAAATTAATAACCCATATTTCCAATTCTCCTTTGGTGCAACAACGTGACATAGTAATATGCGTCGATTCTTCAACAACCCCCATTGGACTTCACTGGGCTATACAGCTTCGCAATCAACGCTTTATGGTGCAAATTCTAACGGAAGCGGGTCTGCCAGAAATCACGAGTCTTATTATGTACCCGGACGAGGATGGAACACTATATCTGAACGAAACAGCGTATCGACTTGAAGAAATATCTCTTCTAACTAAAGAATTGAACCGAATACTCGCATGAAACCCACAACTACTTTAGCGTTACCTAGTAAAGGCGCTATCGCTGACCCTACTCTCAGTTTCCTGCGCGATTGCGGCCTTCGGGTTGATAAACCCAATCAGCGACAATATACAGGGTCAATATCAACAATCCCAACCATACAAGTTTTGTTCCAGCGAGTGAGCGATGTCCTTTTCAAAGTCGCTGATGGCACTGCGCAGCTTGGCATCACTGGTTATGATGTTGTTCGGGAACATCCTCATGAGGATGTGGCTGTCGTTCATGAACAATTGGGTTACGGCCATTGCGACCTGGTTGTTGCTACACCTGAAACATGGCTTGACGTGGAAAACATGAGTGACCTATTGGAAGTTGCATTAGATTATCGTGAGCAAAAGCAGCGCAACTTACGAATTGCGACAAAATACCCTACTTTGACAAGACAATTTTTCCATAATCAGGGCATTCACCATTTCACATTGGTTAAAGCGGAAGGCGCTATTGAGGCGGCACCAACATTAGGATACGCAGATATTATCGTTGATCTCAGCCAAACGGGTACAACTCTGCGTGAAAACCATCTAAAACCAGTGTCGGATGGCACAATTGTCGAGTCGCAGGCGTGCTTAATTGCGAACAGAACCTTGCTTCGCCATAGTCGCGGTTTACTTGAAACAGCCCGTATGTTCTTGGAACATATCGATGGAGCGTTAAATGGACGTAACTACTGCCAAATAACAGCTAACATATTGGGTGACAATCCCGATCAAGTGGCGCATAGGGTCGCTGCAAATCCTTTGACCCGAGGTTTGCAAGGCCCAACGATTGCACCGATTTACGCTACCGGCAACGACCAGCGAAATGGATCGTGGTACACAGTAACGATTATTATTCACAACAAAGACCTCCTCGAAGCGGTTAAGCATCTGCGCGCTATCGGTGGAACGCAAACGATAGTTACACCTGTGCGTTATATATTTATGGAAAATTCATCCAGTTTTGAGCGATTGTTGCGACAGATCGAATAGCTATATGATTGCTTGTTCAACTTCATCTAGCGTTCGGTCGATTAAGCTGCGCTGGCCGTAGCTATCCGCACCCATTTCAATTGCCATTGTCAGGCCTAATAAGCTCATTTCTGGAGTGAACTTACCCGGATCAGCTAAGTTCATGGTCAGTAGCGGGCAGCAGAAGAGCGCCGCTTTCAAATAAGCACGCCAGTCTGACCTTAAAGCATCTTTTTCTTTTAATACCCGCAATGTGGGGATTAGCACTCTCTCAATCTTGCTCCTCAGGAACATTTCCCTGACGGAATGAATAGTATAATCATGCTCGACGCTCCAGGCATCTTGAGTCGGATTCAATGTAATATGAGTCAGAGCCGTTTTTTCTCGGGGAAAATACATCCACATGGCAAAAACATTATGGAACAAAGGTTTGGTCAAATCTAATAACGGATCATGACGGCCCGCAAATGCAGGATCAAAGTATAAAAGCGATGGAATGCCATTCTGCTCTTGTAGAAAAATATTTCCATTGTGCGCATCACCATGCCCAATAATGGATGGCCCCGGCTGTCCAGGGGTGAGTAGACGTACCGCACTTATAACGAGGTCGTCCAGGCTGATGTGATATTCTTGTCCGTTAATATGCCAATAGACTTTTCGAACCGTACCCATGTCGGATCGAACACCTGGTAAATCAATCCAATATGCCTGATTACCCGCCTGCCCCGGTATCGCACCGTAGAATCTTGTGAATCGTCCCCCTATAAGCCGATGATAGAACAATTGATGGATTGGGGCTTCTAATGCCGCTTCGGAAGACTGGAAGGCATAAGTCTCATGAAACAACCTCTCCAATAGATTATCTGCATGATGTTGTGCTTCTACGAGTGCTGTGAACTTACTACTATCGCCATTTTCTATATCCCAGGCAACATCGAAAACAGATGGATCATTGATTTCTTTGTAGATTAAAAACTGCTTTCCAGCTTCGGTCGAGATAAAAATGGGCTGAATGACAGGGTATCCGGATGTTGCCAGACGTTCGGCGTTGTAATACTCGCCAATGACGTTGTCCGGTTCCGTGTGGGTTTTGAAAAATAATCGCGTTCCGTCTGATACAGTTACAAATCCATTAAAGGAATTGAGCGACACCGCAACAGGCCGCAACTCAACCTTAACGACATCCAACCTAAATGTATCCTGGATGAATGATGTCAGTAATTCTTGTGCCGTATTTTGATCACTGAATTGTAGTCTTTGGATCGTTTGCAGTAGGTCTTCACTCATAAGCCGAGTATTTCATTTCGCTTTCGAATTGCCATCGCATGAGCGGGAAAATCTTCATAGTCGGCAAGCGTTGTGGTGATACCCTGCAAGCGCATATATCCTTCTTTAGAAAGATAGCCCACTCCGCTTCGCTTTAGAAAGTCATTTACACTCACAGAGGAAAAGCTCTTTGCGAAACCACCTGTTGGCAAGATTGCATTTAGCCCCAAACAATAATTCGCTGTTGAGATGGGTGTCATTTGTCCGAGTAGGATTTCGCCCGCATTACGTATCTTATTCATCGTAACGAATGGATCGGCGGTCAAAATTTCCAGATGTTCCGGTGCATAATCGTTTACGAATGCAATGGATTCCTCCAAATTTTTCGTAAGGAGAACACCGCCGTAATTTGCCAGCACATTATTGACAAATGCTTGTCGCCAGGCTGGTAATTCCGCAATGTATTGAGGGAGTATTTCTATTGCTCGTTCTGCGACGACTTGACTGTGGGTTACGAGGATCGCTGCTGATTCCGGGCCATGTTCAGCTTCCACAAGCAAGTCAAGAGCTGCCAAGCGCGGATCAACCGTTTCGTCTGCCAGGATAACCGACTCGCTTGGGCCTGCGAGGAGGCCGACATCGACTATTCCATACAACAGGCGCTTGGCAGCCGATACATAACTGCTGCCAGGGCCGATAATTTTGTCCACTTTGGGAATAGTTTCAGTCCCAAAAGCGAGCGCAGCGACAGCTTGCATTCCACCAACCGCATAAACCTCATCGACCCCGCAAATCTCTGCTGCCACTAAGGATGCCGCGTCCGCTTTACCGTCCGCTGTAGGCGGCGTGACGACGACAATGTGGGGTACCCCTGCAACCCTAGCGGGTGTTGCCAGCATCAACATCACGGATGGGAATGCCCCTTTGCCGCGCGGAACGTACAAACCGGCACTGGCTACTGGGGTCACACGTTCTCCAGCCATAACGCCAGGTTGCACCTCCATGAACCACATGGGTTCGGGCATTTGTTCAGAATGGAATCGTTGAATATTTTCGTGAGCCTGTTTTAAGGCTTCAATCACGTCTGACTTAACCGAGAAACGGGCTGCTGCGAAATCTTCAGGCGTCGCACGTAATAAAGAAATGTCAAAACCAGGGCTGTCAAATTGGCGAGCGTACTTTACAACAGCAGCGTCACCCCCGGAGCGAACGTCATCAATCACGGCTTGCGCTACTGGGAAAAGTTGTCGGATGTCTATTTCAGCCCGGCGCATTAAATGGGATAGCTGTTCTGGCGTGAGGTTATTGAGTTCCCGTACTTGAATTGTCAATCTTCATTCCTTTGTCGATAATAGGCTCATTTCATGAACCTATTTCCCCTATTTAGGTATCAGGTCGTTATAGTGTATTCCGCTCTAAGCGTCATTTCACAATTATTTGAGAGCGGCGATGTGATCCATCCCAGCGAATATCAGGAATGAGAGCATCTTTTTTTGCGAGAATGTGTGCTTTATACGGCAATAGATCCTCTAACGTCTGTATGACTTCAGCTTTCAGATTGTGTGTTGGTCGATAACCTAGTGCAACAAGCTGTCTCCGATCTGGATTGAAGTAATGGTGTTCGAACTCCTTGCGAGGATTATCATAGTGACAAACCTCAATATTAAGTCCGATTTCCATAGCAGCCTGTTTTACCATATAAGCCAATTCTTCAACTGTGTAACATTGATCAAATTGGTTAAAGACTCGATATTCGCCAGGTTGTGGTGGGTGTTCAATCGTGATCGCAAGACATTGCATTGAATCGCGTAGCGGCAAAAAGCCGCGTGTCTGACCACCTTCTCCATACAACGTGAGTGGATGTTCAATCACTGTCTGACAACAAAAGCGATTCATTACCGTTCCAAAGCACTGGTCAAAATCCAGTCGACTGCGGAGGACAGGATCAGAACGCATTTCATCTATTCGCGTTCCAAAAACAATCCCCTGCATAATATCAGTAGCGGTTAGACCCCAAATCTGGCAAGCAAACATGGTATTTTGGGAATCGTATACCTTGCTCCAATGATAAAAACTCCCGGCCTGTCTGGGGAAAGGTAAATAGTCTTTTCTCCCGCGAAACTCAACTTCAAAAAACCCTTCTGGAATGTCAATATTGGGTGTCCCGTACTCGCCCATTGTCCCAAGCTTAATCAAATGAGCAGTTGGACATACTTCTTTCATTGCCCATAACAAGTTCAGGTTGCCGATAACATTGTTGTGCTGGGTAAAGGCCGCGTGGGCCTGATCAATCATCGAATATGAAGCGGAAGGCATCTCAGCAAGGTGAACAATTGCTTCAGGTTGAAAATCGCTGAGAAAATCCCTGATGAAATTGTAGTCTAATAGGTCTCCCTTACGGAAAAGAACATCATGGTGGTATTGTCGGCGAAAAGCCGACAAACGTTCATCAATTGTAAAGACCGGAATCGCGCTGTGACCACCCATTTCTTCCACCCATTGACGACGGAGAAAAAGATCAGCCCCCGCAATCTGATGTCCACGCGCTGCCAAGTATTGGGCAAGCGGCCACCCCAGGTAACCGTCGATACCGGCGATAAAGACTTTCATTCATCCCCTACACGTTTAGGTCTTTGGGTATCTTTCTGACCCTCAAATTATGAGCCAGTAATTATAGCAGGTTATGCCGTTACAGAATCCGTGATCGGTTGGAAAGCACCAAGATACCCTTTTACTGCTAACAGCTCAGCATTGAGAATACTACATCCGGCTGCACCACGAATTGTGTTGTGTGATAAGGCGACGAACTTATACCCAAGAATAGGACATTCACGCAACCGACCGACCGATGTCGTCATTCCTTGACCAGCATTCCGATCGCGGCGACTTTGTGGACGATCAATTTGGGGTAAATATTCTACCGGGTATGTGGGAGCGCTTGGTAGCTGAACAACCGGCTCCGGCCCGCGAAAAGATTCCCAGCTCGAAATAATTTCATCGAGTCGGGGTGAATCTTCTAAAGACATGGACACATTCACCAAATGCCCATCTACAACCGGCACACGATTGCAGGAAGCACTGGCAATGGCTTGAAGCCAATCTACCCTATCCCCATTCAGTTTACCAAGCATTCGCAGCGTTTCAGTTTCGAGCTTTTGTTCATCGCCACTCACGTAAGGAACGATATTGTCCAATATGTCCAGCGATGCCACGCCCGGGTAGCCTGCACCACTTATTGCCTGCGCGCTCACGATTAGAATCTTTTTGATTCCAAATCTGCGTAAAGGGGCTAATGCCATGACAACTGGCATAGCAGTACAGTTGGAATTAGCAATTAGTGCGCCCGTCGTCCAACCGCGCGCTTTCCGCTGAACATCAACGAGGTTAATGTGTTCAGCGTTGACTTCCGGCAATAACAACGGTACATCTTCAACCATACGATTAGCGGAAGCGTTTGTGCATACGACATGTCCCGCTGTAGCAAGCTCAAATTCGCGTGTTTCAGCCGCTTCTTTAGGGAGCGCAGAAAAAATGAGCGGGGACGTAAATGGTTCATCGAGAGCCTTAACAGTCAAGTTTGACACAGATGACGGCGGCGTACCATCCAGTACCCAATTGGCGACCTCACCATATGGCTGACCTGCGCTGCGGCTTGAACCAATGACCTCCGATACTTGAAACCAGGGGTGATTTTCCAACAATTGAATAAATCGTTGCCCAACGGCCCCTGTTGCTCCCAATATCGCCACGTCGAGTTTCCGCATTGTATTCCTTTCAGATCGCCTATAAACCTACTGACTCGCGTCCTGCTTTAACAGCCGGGTACGAACCGAGCATTTTAACGAACGAAGCTTGTTGTAACAAACGGGCTAGGGCTTCTTGACAAACTTGATCTTGCCAATGGCCTTCGAAATCCAGATAAAAGACTGGTTCCCAGGGGCGGTTGCGCCTGGGACGTGATTCGATCTTTGTTAGATTTAGGCCGCGTGTTGCAAATTCTCCCAGACAATGATAGAGCGCGGCTGGCGTATGGCGTGTCGCAAAAACGATTGAGGTCTTATTATATTCACCACGTGGCGGATCATCTGGTCCCAGAACAAAAAAACGGGTGAAATTAAATGAGACATCTTCTATCTCAGTTGCCAGTGCATCTAGCTTATACAGCCGCCCCGCTAATTCACTGGCAATCGCCGCTGTTTGTGGAGCTGGTTCAGCAGCGAGATCGTGAGCAGCTCCCGCAGTGTCATACCAGGGAATCGGCTTTAATCCGTTGCGCCTGATAAACAAGTCACATTGAGCAAGCGCCTGGGGATGTGAACGTACATATTTCAAGGCTTCAAGTTTGTCACCGGGAGCTGCCAACAAGGCGTGATGTACGTGAAGCATTACGTCAGCCTGAATGCGGAAATCGGAGTCCATAAGCAGTTCATAGGCCTGACTCACTGCTCCGGCCAGCGCATTCTCAATCGGCAAAATGCCATACTTTACTTTGCCTGATTGAAGTGTAGCGAACAAATCATTTAGGGTTGGGCAGGGATGAACATCAACTGTATCACCGAAATGCTGCCGAATTGCCTGTTCGGAGTAAGCACCCTGGACGCCCTGAAATGCGACGATTTCTGGCAAGGTTAGCTCTCTGATAATGCGGAAAAGGGATTGTGAAGAAACGCCCCAAGTGGCAAATATAGTAGCACAGCAGTTGACGGTCGTCAATCAAGTTGACAGTAGACCTTGAATGATGATAGACTTTTTCAGATGGTGATTTGAAATATTCGATGGAAGTACGGGCCTATGCAAGATACCCGGCGACACATCCTCGACATTCTCAAGGAACGTGGTGAGGCCACTGTTGAAGATATCGTATGCGAATTACAAAAACGACGTGGCACGATTACGGCTGTTACCGTTCGTCATCACCTGACCCGTCTTCATGATGAGCAATTGATAACGCCCCCTCAATTACGACATCGCAGCGCACCGGGTAGACCTCAGCATGTGTATATGCTGACGGACCAAGCGAAAGATTACTTTCCCAACAACTATCAACCACTTGCTACACGGCTGCTTGAGCAGTTGCATAGGCATCTCCCAATGAATCAGGTAAATGTCATTCTGGAAGATGTTGCCGATCAAATGGCTGCTAATGCTAATATTTCTGCAACCCCTCTACCTGCCCGTTTGGATCAGGTTGTTGATTACTTGAATGAACACGGCTATAATGCCCATTGGGAAAAACATCCTGATGGTTATGTGCTGCGAACCATCAATTGCCCTTATCACCACGTTGCTGCAACAAATCAATCTTTATGCGAAATGGATATGCGTTTAGTCGCAAAATTGTTAGGGGTTGTACCGCGCTTGTTAGGACGTGTGACAAGCGGTGATTCAAGTTGTTCTTATATGATACCCGACACACCATCCTAAATTATGCTTATGCCAATCTATTTAATTGACGAGCAGCCCGGCAAGTGGTAAAATAATCTATATCACATCAGTTCAGGAGAAATAATCAGCATGGCAGTTATCGAACAAGACAATATTGAGATCACTACACTCGAAACAACACCTGTTTTGTCGGTTTCTTCTGCGGCTGTCCAAGTTATTCGCACCTTACTTGAACAGCGCCAAATTCCGAATCATGCGCTGCGCGTATTCGTTTCTGGCGGCGGTTGCTCTGGTATGCAATATGGCATGGCGTTTGAAGAAGCACCGCGCGAATTCGACAATGTAGTCGCAGTCGATGGTGTGCATCTGATTATTGATCCCACAAGCCTGATGTATCTCCAGGGTGCAACGATTGACTATGTTGATAGCCTAATGGGGGGCGGTTTCCGCATTGAGAATCCCAACGCAGTTTCGAGTTGTGGCTGTGGACACTCCTTCCGAACCAGCAATGAAGCTGGCGAAAGTTCAGACGGGTGTGGTAGTTGCAGTCATTAGGACTGAAAACTGTAAACATTAAAGGCCTGCAAGATTGCAGGCCTTTTTGTTCATTAACGCCTATATGACGTGACTATCAAGCCGAAGAATCCCAGTCCACCTAATATCAGGATTGGGATAATCGGCGGTATCCCCTCCGCCACTGAAAATGTGAGGCTATTGGGGGTCAAGGTAGAGGTAACATTTGGAGCAGAAAATGCCGAATATGCCGTGTCGGGTGGAATGATATCAATCTCAGGCGGATAGGTGAAAGTGGGCAATAATTGTAACGAGGTATTTGTGTCCGATGTGACTACCTCACCTGAATTGCTGCTCGGTTCTACAGGCAATGGTATAATGCCTGCCGCAGCAGTTGCCGTCAAGAGACCACCTGGAGTTTGTGTGATCGCCACTGAAGTTGCGGTTTCAGCGATGGATGTATTATCCGCAGTCGGCAGCGCATTTTCACTAAGATCAGTAATCCTAGTCTCATCCCCAGTTATCGCAACTAATTCATCAAATACCCACCCTGTTCCTGTAGGTGACTGGTCATATTGAAATTGGAACCAGCGATAGTAGCGCCCCACAACTGCATACACATCCCCTGCTCGTATACTACCCAAACGCTCAGACTCAGGATCAGGCTCTGCTCTCACATTCGCCTCGGTCAGCGCTTCTAGCAAAGCTGGGCCGGGAGGCGTTGAAGTATAAGGTATAGTAGGAATCGCCTGTTCTTGAGTAACTAATGGTAATTGACTTGGCAGAATGATAGACGCAGGCGTTGGGCTAATGCTAATTTGTCTCGCGTCTTCCGCAAGTGAATACGGCACAATCAGAGCTAGTAAGAGCATAACCCCTAGCAATAGACTTATTCGCTTACTTCCCATTCATCGCCTATTGATAAATCAAGTTGCTGAAAAGCAGAACATTATATCACGCTTACCACGATACCTGATTGATGGAGGTTAACCGTCCCTGCTCAGCGGTGCGCTGATCACTCCCATTGGTCATATACCCCTGATATTCTTGATTGGTCAATCCATAAAATGTCCACCCACTCATAACGAATGGCGGTGTTTCAAAACCTGGTTGGCATAAATCACAAAAGACCGGAATCCATTCACCATTATATCGGCGGGCAATATGGATATGAGTAGCATTGGAAAATCCACCCTCGCACGATGGCTTGCCAATTAAATCGCCCGGCGATACTGTTGCTCCTTCAGGAGCGCGCCCATCAGTTGCCATGTGCAAGTAGAGGATTGTCCATCCGGTCGACTCGTCTCCATCCATGTCGAGATCGAGTATCACACTTCCCTCCCGGCTGCGCGCAATTACTCCAGGCGCAACGGCTGTGGCCCAATTGTCAGATATATAACAGAGTGGACTTCCTTCGGGGTGATCATCAGGAGGCGCAAAATCGACTGCTGACCAGGCGCTGCCACTCCCCCACCCGCCATGCCAGCCCCCTGTGAAAAGCCAGGTCTGCCCCTGCAAGAACGGAAGTGTAAGCGTGGGTTGAAATAGTGATGGTGGTATGAGTGGGTCAATTACACTTGAGAATGGGTCGCCAAAATAAGCAACGTACGTCCGATAAAGTCCAGCCACAGAAACGGACTGTTCCCAACTGGCATAACTTGTGTTCTGGCTCAAAAAATATTGCACAGCTACAGTCCCAGCATTTAGACCGGGGGCATATAGGAGGCGAATTCCATCTTCAAATTCAACAGTCGTCCAGGCGCGATATTTCCAACCGTAATACCCTGCATTGAGTTGATTAGCTGCCCAGGCGAGTTGTCGGTACAAACCAAAGCGATCAAAACCCGGCGGAGAAGCCTGACCCTCCATTGGGTAAAGTTTTGCCGTATCATCATGTTCGAGTTGGGTTAACCAACTGGACTTATATTCAAGCAAGGCTAACAGTAATCGTGCATCTACACTATATTCGAGGGATACGCGCTGCACGACTTCGCTCGCTGTCAGCAACTGGTCACTGACGACATCGGTTGCCAAATGGATGTAACCTGGTTGCTGGCGAACAAAGCTATCAACATCGAATGATTTGCTTCCTGGTGCGCGCACTAGTCGGCTGTCGGGAATGATTTTGAAATCGGGTGTTTGATCTTTGGGGGGCGCTGGCAAGTTGATTACTTGACCGACACTTAGGGCATTGGGATCGGGGAAATTATTTGCCGAAAGTAACATTTCAAGGCTTATGCCATTTGCTGTGGCGATTCCCGAAAGTGTATCTCCGGGCTGAACTGTATATTCAGTGGCAACACTTAACGACGATATAATGCGTGTAGCATCAGGTGTTGGGGTAATCAACGGCAATCCAGGTACGGGCGAGAGAGCAAGTTGAGTTCCTGCTGTTGGAAACGAATCGACAGATGTAGGAAATTGAGCAATTGGTTCCGCTGGCGATGTAACCACAATAATCTGGGGCTGACTTCGCACACAGCTAGCTGACAGGCACAGAAGCGCCCACCCGAATAACTTAAAAAGACTCGACTTATACAAATCACTGACCTCGGAAATCGAAAGTAATCTGTTTGGTTGGTGGCATACCGCCGCCATTGGCGTCAGACAAACAACTGAACATCGGCAACTTGAATCCTGGTATTTCGCGGCACATACACACATATCGGGTCAACACAATGCTTAAGTAACCCAGGCTATTTTAGCCGATCGAGCCATTATGCGTTGAACAAATATACAGGAATTGCTTCGTTCTGCGTCTGGATCGCGTCTCATTCCGAACTTACCCGTTAAATTTTGCGCCGAGCGCATGTATAATTACTGACTATTCGTCCGATTTGATGATTGACGTTATCATCTGTGAGTAAACATTTACTTGCTGACGAGGAGTAAGAAACACATGGCAACGAGTCAAGAAGTCGCCCAAATTTTCCCCATGATGGCTGACCGTTTCATTCCGTCAAAAGCCGAAGGTGTAAATGCAACCATTCAGTTCAATTTGAGTGGGGATAACGGTGGCCTGTATTGGCTACGAATTGTAGATGGCAAGTGCGAGGCTGGGCAAGGCCAGGCTGATAATCCAAAAATGACTCTTAAGGCTGCTGCCGATGATTGGTTTGCTGTGTCATCTGGAAAAACGAACGCCATGCAGGCATTTATGAGCGGCAAGATCAAAATTGAAGGCGATATGGGCATGGCGATGAAGTTGCAGACCATGTTTAACCAGTAAAGAGTAACCGCCCGGTTGTCATGACCGGGCAGATTTTCCCTTGTACGGAGCGAATTACAAGTCGTCCTCATCAAAGATTAGGTCGTCTCCAACCAGGCTGGCGTTGCCAATAGCATCCTCGATGGCTTCAAGTAAGGCATCGTCTTTTGTTGCTTCTGTATCTTCGGCCAGGCCACTCAAAATGCGGAGAGCTTCTCGGCCACCAATTTCACCTAACGACCAGATTGCGACCTCTTGAATTTCGCGATCACCATCCACCGCCAGACGTCCCAAGTATGAAACCGATTCTTTGATTTCGAGTTCCCCAGCAGAACGAGCGGCTTCGTAGCGAATTTCCGGATCACTGCTATTCATTTCCCGCAGAATTATATCTTGCCATTCGGGATCATAGGTACGGCCCATCGCAAAGATCGCACTGACCTTCATCTTTTGCTCAGAACCATTGTAAGCGTCCAGGATTGCCTCATTGACAATATCATGTCCAGAGTTGGCAATCGCTTCCAAAGCGCGGCGGCGCACATCTATATCCTCATCATCATTGGTGAGTATACCGATTACGGCATCCTGAACGCGCGTGGCTTCGGTCTTGGAAATTTCCTCATATTCACCGAGGATGACGAAACGACCAAGCGCACTAACCGCTGCTGCGCGTACTTGGGCAGCTTCGTCCCAGTGAGCGAGATCAAGCAAGCGATTCATTAAGTCTAACGATTCATCCTCCCAAAGCAACTCGATAGCTGCTTCACGGACACTCGAATCAGGATCGTTAAGCGCGAACAGGCCAAGTTCACGGTAATCGAACTCAAAATTTAGCTCGCTTGCCTCTGCCAATTCGGTCAACAACGTGTGACGTTTGGGCGCCTCTATGGCCTCCCAGACGGGTGTAAGGTGCGTCAGATCAGATGGCGCTAAACCAGATAAACCGTAGTAAAGCGCAGGTGCGGTGACGTCCTCGCCAATACTTTGTAGGGTCGCCAATGTTGTTTCAAGGGCAGGTTTTTCGACCTGGCGACTGTCTCGCACATTATCATCATCGTGGAAGCTGTAATCCATGTTCACATCCCCTTCCCGATCTCAACTATCGAAGTATGTTCGTGATTGGATTCACAACGTCGTTCAAAATTATCAGCACCGAAAGGGAAAGCAGCAGCGCAAGACCCACGAGATGGACAAGCCCTTCACGTTCCGGCGCAATCGGGCGTCCCCGCACCATTTCGACCAGGACAAAGAGAATACGACCACCATCTAATGCTGGTATGGGTAGCAAGTTAAAAAAGCCTAGCGCGACACTGATGATCGCGATAAAGTCTAAAATGGGTGCGAGCCGCCCCTGCTCTATGCTATTCCTGATGACTTCTGCTCCAATCTGACTCATCCCCACAACACTTACCGGACGAGCTTCGTCCGGTGTGATAGCACCACTCATCAACTGCGCCGGAATACTCACAGTCATCGTAACAACAGAAACGACCCGATTCGCCCCGTACTCAATTGCCTTGTCTAAAGGCTGGGGAACTAGATTTTCTTGTATAAGACCCTCCTGGTAGAGTGCGCCCGTTGCTGCTTCTTCAAAAATGGGGGTAATGACAATACCAATTGCCCCCTGTCCTTCAGGTGGGTTCACACGAGGGGTGAGGGTAGTATCAAAGGTTTCTGTACCGCGCCGAAGGGTGAGCGTGACAGGTTGTCCCGCATTCTCACGAGTGCGTTGTCTGAAATCCTCAACGCCATCAATCTCATCGCCGTTAAAGGCAATGACAATATCTCCAGGTTGGATACCCGCCTGGTCAGCAGGTGCCCCTGGTACAATGCCGTTAATCTGGGTATAGCTTCCAGCTATTGAATCCATCTGATTGAATCTTGGAGTAAAAATGATCTCGCTGAGTTCGGCTCTTTCGCCACGCTGAATAGTCAACGTGACCAGCTGATTTTCGAGGCTATATAATTTGGCCCAAAAATCCTGGCTGTTGGCAAACTTTTCGCCATTTAAATCCAAAATGAGGTCAAAATTGCGAAGTCCAGCAGTTGCTAGTTCCGAATTTGAACCAACGTTAACCAGGTAAACACTGCCACCAACTTCTTGTGGAATCCCTGTGAGAGCGATAAACGCGAACAGGAAAAACGCAAGGAAAAAGTTGGCGAGCGCGCCTGCCGCCATGAAGAAAATTCGAGACAGCGCATTCGCTTCATGTACCGCTTTTGCCGCCCTTGTCGGAGCTACTGTTGTCCTGCTCGGCTCGGATTGTAAAAAATCGGGTTCTGCAAGTTCATCAAGCGAGGATTTACCTTGCCTCGCCAATAGCGCCGTCCGGTCTTTTTCGACTGTTTTTTCGTCTACCGGGCGGATCATATCCTCACCTAAGGGTCGGACAAATCCACCAAGTGGAATCCAATTGAGCGTAAACTCAGTCTCACCCCAGGTGAACAACTTGATAATACGTGGGGGGAAACCAATGCCAAATTCCAAAATCGTAATGCCAACTGCTTTTGCGGCAAGGAAATGGCCTAACTCGTGAACCAATATCAGCGGAATCAACACGACAAAGAAAGCGATAATCGCCGAAAGTGGGTTGTTACCCATGAAAAGATCAGACATCAGACAATCCTTAAACGCAAATAGATCTCGATAAGCTCCATGCGAACAGCCTTAATGCTCATTATAAGGGCGTACTGATAGGCGGAGCAAGAGAGCCGATTGTTCCCTCATCAATTACTCAGGCTATCACAGTCGCCGGGCCGCCTACATTTGCGACACGTATATCCACAACACCAGACATAGTTCGCAGGCGTTGACTTACCAGCTCTATACTGTTTCTAAGACAAATACAATGTACATTTGGCCCGGCATCCAGTGTGTAACAAACCTCTAAACCTTCTGCGCGCCATCGCCGTATCGTTTCCATGACCATCAGTGTGGCGGGTTGCCAATAAAACAATGGGGGGCGACTGGTCATCATGACCGCGTGCATCAAATTGCTGTCCCGTTCAACAACTTCAGCGAATGTCTCGAAATTCCGGCTCAAGACCGCTTGCTTGCACGTTTCGAATCTTTCGACAGCACCAACCACCCGCGCACTCTGCAAATCGCTGCTGTTGGCAGAACGATGGCCGTCTGATGAAATGACTGCCTTATGCTCATCGCTAATAATCGCAATGATATCAGTAAGTTCCCAATAGTTAGGCGGCGCAAAGCTAACCGCATACGATTCTTCATGCGTTGCACCTGCATACCATTCGACAAACCCAGCTGGTATTGAGCGCGAAGCCGACCCTGAACCCAAACGTGCAATGGTCGTAAGCTCACGTTCAAGAAGCTCGAAGCCTGCTGCTGCTACGGCTGCGACTGTCAGTGCGGCAAATGAAGAGGCTGACGAAGCAATGCCTGCACCCATCGGAAAGTTGTTGGCCGATTTGACCTGCGCATGGGCGGATAATCCTAATCGCCGTCTGATGAAATCCAGATGAGTAGAAACGCGATCTCGGGCAAATGTTTCAGCGGACCTGCCATTGATAATCAATTGGTCGCGCGTCAATTGATTATCCCAAATGACGGTGGTTTCAGTGTAAAGCCCGTCCAGGTTCATGCTCAACGATGAATTAGCTGGGAGCCTCAGACTTTCGTCAATGTTGCCCCAATACTTTATGAAGGCGATGTTCGAATTGGCGCGCGCGGTCGCTTCTCTGAATCCGCTCAATGTAATTATCCCATTTCATGTGATTTGGAATGCTGTGATAGTTATACACAATTCAAGGGGATTTTCTAGGGTTACTGCGCTTCGGGTTGCCGCGAAGGAAGCATAAGCTATAATCACAGTTCGGAGTCGCCGGATTCTCTCCAACATGCCAGGAGTTAGTGTTGCAAGCACTTGTTGGCTTAATCAGAACGATGCGTCCGAAGCAATGGACGAAAAATGTCATTATATATGCAGGTCTCGTTTTCGATGGTCAGTTGTTTATTCTTGATTCGTTTCTACGGGTCACGCTAAGTTTTGTTCTCCTGTGTTTGGCAGCAAGTACAATATATATTATCAACGATTTGGTCGACATTGAGCGAGATCGCCAGCATCCAAAGAAAAAATATCGCGCCCTGCCCTCTGGTCAACTACCAATACGCCTTGCTGTAGCCGCAGCGATTATTATCCCATTTGTAGTTGTTCTGGTTGCCTTTCTCTACAGTCCGTACTATGCAGGCATCCTCTTACTTTATATCGTGTTAAATATCCTCTACTCGTTTCGGCTTAAACATGTGGTTATCATCGACGTGATGACGATCACAGTGGGTTACGTGCTGAGAGTGGCGGGGGGGGTACTTGTCATCCATGTTGCTAAATTTTCGCCCTGGCTATATGCAGTAACCGCCCTTTTCGCGCTTTTTCTGGCGATTAGCAAACGACGGCAAGAACTTGTGATGCTAGCGGATGATGCAGCCGATGCCCGTCCTATTTTTAGAGAATACAACCTGCCGCTCCTGGATGAAATGCTGCGTCTTGTGACCACTGGCACACTGATTACTTATATTCTATATACGATTGAAGCACCGTCTGTTTTGCTGGCAGGAAACAACTTGGCGCTGATTACCGTCCCTTTTATCATGTACGTCATTTTTCGTTATCTATATTTGATACATGTCAAAGGCGAAGGCAGCGCGCCCGATGAAGTCGTTTTACGCGATCGTCCGCTACAACTTGCAATCCTATTATGGGGCGTGAGTTTTGTTTTTATCCTTTACCTTGCGCCTCGAATATTCAATTCATGATTCAGGCAACCGCACCTGCAAAGATAATCTTATTGGGCGAACATGCGGTCGTTTATGGACAACCTGCCATCGCTATTCCTGTCTCACACCTTCGAGCAACTGCCTCGGTTGAAGCGAATGGCATGGGAAACGGCTTGCAGATTGTCGCTTCTGACCTGGGGATCACATTATCTGTTAATAAGACCGGAGCATCCGACGATCCCCTGTACGCAATTGTGAGGCAAGTTCTCAACATGTGGGGAGTTGCCCCACCCGATTTGCGCATCATAATAAAGTCGGATATTCCTGTAGCAAGCGGATTAGGTAGTGGGACAGCTATCTCGGCTGTCCTCGCACGCGCATTGGCGGCTGCTATTGGTAGACCGCTTGACAATCAGACGCTTAATGAACTGGTCTATCAGGTCGAAAAACTTCATCACGGTTCACCGAGCGGCGTTGATAATACGGTGGTAGTTTACGAGCGCCCGGTTTATTTCGTGAGAGGCCGCGACATCGATTTTTTCGCTGTCAAGGGGCAATTTCACTTTTTAATTGGAGATACTGGAATCGCCGCTCTAACCCGCGATACGGTTGGAGATGTCAATTCCCTGTATCAGGCTCGACCCGATCATTATCAACGAATATTCAATGCGATTGGCACACTAGCTATGCAGGCGCGCACCGCTCTGAAAACTGGCTCGCCACTTCAATTAGGCATGTTGATGAATCAAAACCATGTCTATTTACAGGAGTTGACCGTGTCATCTTTGGAATTGGATCGCCTGGTCAATGCTGCCCGTGCAGCAGGTGCGCTAGGTGCGAAAATGTCAGGCGGGGGACGTGGTGGCAATATGATTGCCTTGGTATCAGAAGAAATGCTGGCAGACGTTCGATCCGCGCTTATGGCAGCAGGCTCAGTTCGCGTATTTGATGCGGTGTTGACGTGAGGTAGATGGTGCTGGTATTCATCAAATTAGGCGGTTCGCTAATCACCGACAAGCAAATAGAGAACAGCTTTCGGGAAGCAGTGGTGGAGCGGTTAGCCCAAGAAATCTGGATTGCCCTGAGTCTCCGGCGTGACCTCAAAATTCTAGTCGGGCATGGGAGTGGTTCATTCGGTCATTTCGCGGCACGTCGTCATCGAACAATCGAAGGTGTCCATTCTGATGAAGAATGGCAAGCCTTTGCAGAAGTGGCGCGAGTGGCTGCAGAACTCAACTATCTTGTTACCAGTGTCTTTAAGGGTGTTGGCCTACCTGTGTGGCGCATTCAGCCTTCCGCTTCTGCTCTGTGTCGTGACTTTGAGCTTGTCCATTTATCTATTGGGCCTATTCAAGTTGCCCTCGATCATAAATTGATACCGCTCTTGTATGGTGATGTTGCGTTTGATGAAGTCCAGGGCGGTACCATAATCTCTACCGAGAAGATTTTTTTCTATCTTGCCCGTCATCTTCCAGTGGATCGTATCTTACTCCTTGGCGAAGTCGAAGGTGTCTATGGCGAAGATCGCCGGATCATTTCTGAAATTACTTCCGAGAGCTATGCTGGTATTCAGAATGCGCTGGGTGGCTCTGCCGGGGTGGATGTGACTGGTGGGATGGAAACTAAGGTCAGTGACATGCTGAATCTGGTTCGATTGAAACCCCAACTCGGCATTCGCATTTTCAATGGCACAAGAGAAAATCTACTTAAGGAAACACTCCTGGAACAGGCTGCACCAGGGACTCTTATTCGCGCTACGACAAACTACTCTATCAGCTAATAAGATATTTGGACTTTTCTGTTATTTGGTCAAACAGCCGATTGATTGCCCAGAGGGTGCTTGTGATCGCGAAACCGGGCGCAAGGGCAACCCAGGGTGCCTCACGCAAAACATTGCGTCCTTCTGCTAGCATGACTCCCCAATCTGGTACACCGGGTTCTCCTCCCAAGCCGAGATAAGTTAACGCGGCGCTGTTCAATAAACAGTAACTAAAGGTCACAGCAATATAGGCTGATAGGGTTCCTTGTATATTGGGAAGCACATAATAAAACGCAATCTGCCAGCGTCGCAATCCAATAATATAACCAGCCTCGATGTAGGGTTCAGCGCGTTCGGCGATAACTGCCGCTCGGATAACACGGGCTACAGGCGCGATTTGCGCAAATCCGGTCGCAATAATCAATGATGCTACCCCTACCCCCATCACTGTCAAAACAACAAGGGCAAGTAATAAATTTGGAATGGCGAGCATAGTATTGATAATACTGGTTAGCATCCTATCTGCATTTGGGTTGGCAAGGCCAGACAAAAAGCCCAGAGCCGCGCCTAACATTACCGCCAACGAAGCAGCGAAACCGGCGATAATTAACGTGCGCTGTCCTCCGAAAAGTAGACGGCTCAATACATCACGCCCCAAGAAATCCGTTCCCAAAATATGTTGTTGACTGGGTGGTTGCATCTGCATGACGATATCAGTGCGCATTGGGTCAAAAGGTGCGAGGATAGCAGCGAGTGCGGTGAGAGCAAGGATGCCACTCAATATAGGCCATGACCAGCGCATTATGATACCCGAACACGTGGGTCAATCATCTGGTTAAACCAATCTGCAACGGCATTGAGGACGATGTATGTAATAGCAGCGATGACCACGATTCCCTGGACAACTGGATAATCCTGTTGCAACGTGCGATTCAGCAGCAAGCGTCCAAGACCAGGGCGCACAAATATGCTTTCTGTGATAACAGTCCCGCTCATTAGAAATCCGAGTTGGATCATAATCACACTGCTCGCTGGCAGAAGCGCGACACGTAAAATGTGTCGTCG
>Ga0187894_10001356_pt1 | contig 31654 bp, 26 predicted proteins | sample GBC1701081metaG_FD_136650 | JGI IMG/M metagenome (GOLD analysis project Ga0187894, IMG submission 136650) | White microbial mat communities from a lava cave in the Kipuka Kanohina Cave System on the Island of Hawaii, USA - GBC170108-1 metaG ...
CCCATAGTGCAGCTATGGGGAAATTAAACAGAGATTTTGAGCCGTTGAAAATGGCGACATAAAAATCAAGCTGAAAAAGTATGTCGTTATCTTCGATAACTCCGATGCCGCGAATCATCAGTCACACAATTAGCATTGTGATAAACGAGCAAGTACGCTTAGCAAGTTAAAGAAAGTTTAGTTGGCAATTTACGATGACAAATGGTTTGAGGTGTGGTTTGAAGAGGGTTCAGATGTAATCCCACTCTATTTGTTGATTGTTACTCAAAACGAAAAGGGCAAGATAGTAATTATTGACCCTTTATTGAAAAACAAGATTCTGTTTGAAGCCGATAATTATGAAGATGCAGTTCATTGGCTTTCGGAAGATCAATTTGACATTGTTGAGGGTCGAATATTTTCTGATGATGGTTGGTAGTAAATGATTGATTAAATTTAAGAGGTTCAAAGAGCCAACATTTTTACCATTAAATTATGTCGCCCATACAGAACTCTTATTTCGCTTTAACTTAACCCACGCCCTAACGGACGTGGCTATTACCTAACGGCTCTTTGAGCCTACTTATTGATAATGCGTATAGAAGCAATTGGTTGCGAACCGCTTTTGTTAAAGCGATTCCAATATGAAAACTCGCACACGTTAGAGGTAGCACGTAAACATGGTGCTTACGAACAACTGCGTAAAGCAATGACCATGTCGAAAGACGATGTTATCAACGAGGTCAAAAAATCTGCTTTGCGTGGTCGCGGCGGTGCGGGATTTCCTACGGGCATGAAATGGAGTTTCGTTCCGAAAGATTCTCCTAAACCGAAATATATCGTTTGCAATGCGGACGAATCAGAACCAGGCACATTCAAAGACAGATATTTGATTGAGCGAGACCCACATCTGATGTTTGAGGGTATGTTGATTGCGGCTTACGCGCTTGGTTCAAAAGCCTGTTATGTCTATACACGAGGCGAATACAAATATCTGATTGACATAATGGATAAAGCCATTGAAGAAGCGCGTGCGGCAGGCTTTATCGGCAACAACATTATGGGAAGCGATTTCTCTTGCGAGATGTACACGCACACAGGTGCGGGTGCTTATATCTGTGGCGAAGAAACCGCGCTTTTAAGTTCGCTTGAAGGTGAACGTGGACATCCGCGTATGAAACCGCCCTTCCCTGCTATTGCGGGTCTTTATGCTTGCCCTACTGTTGTAAACAACGTGGAGACTTTTACAGCCGTTCCCTTCATTATCGAAATGGGCGGCGATGCTTATAAGGCTTTAGGAACTGAGAAAAGCGGCGGAACAAAACTCTGGTCTGTATCAGGTCATGTCAAATATCCGGGCGTTTATGAACTTCCTATGGGATACGACGACATGGAAAAGTTCATAATGGAAGACTGCGGCGGAATGCTGAATCCGGACAAGAAATTGAAGGCGGTCATTCCCGGCGGTTCCAGCGTTTACATAATGCCTGCCGAAGACATTATCGGAAAAGATGTCAGACTTGATTACGAGGGCTTGGTTGCCGCGGGTTCGTCTGTCGGTTCGGGTGGTTTTATAGTGATGGACGAAACCGTTGATGTGATGCAATCAACCAAGAATCTGACGGAATTTTACAAACACGAATCTTGTGGTTGGTGTACGCCTTGTCGTGAAGGTACGGACTGGTTAGTAAAGATTTTCAACCGTATTGCAGACGGCAACGGACGCCCCGAAGATGCACAACTTCTTCTGGATATTTGCGACAACATCGAAGGCAAATCATTTTGTCCGTTGGGAGACGCGGCGGCGTGGCCCATTCAATCTGCTATAAAGAAGTTTCCACAGGATTTCAAGAAACATTTAATGCCGACAAACGGCAACTAACTTTTAGAACTATATTTTGCGGAGATTTTCAATAATGGGAAAAGGTGATCAAAGAACAAGAAAAGGCAAAATTGTTGCGGGCAGTTTCGGGAAAACTCGCCCACGAAAAAACAAGAAGAAAGCAGTAACAACTGAAACACCTAAAGAAACAAAGAGCGAGAGTAAAGAAAACGCTCAGGGATAGGCTTAGTAAAGTTTGAAGTTTAACTGCCTGAAGGCAGCACTCAAAACAAATTGTCATGTCAACCGATTTAATAAAAGTCACTATTAACGGAAAAGATTTTCAGGTCTCAAAGGGCGTGCGTCTGATTGATGTGTGTCGCGAGAATGAATACGACATTCCGTCTTTTTGTTATTACTCAGACCTTGCTTTGCAAGCCTCTTGCCGTATGTGTCTGGTTCGCATCGAAAAGATGCCGAAACTTCAAACGTCCTGCACAATCACTTGCACGGATGGAATGGTTGTAACGACACAGAACGAAGAGATTATAAAAGCCCAACGCGCAATGAGCGAGTTTCTTCTTGCAAACCATCCGCTTGATTGTCCCGTCTGTGACCGTGGCGGCGAATGCGAACTGCAAGAGATGATTTACAACTGGGGTGATGTCGAAGAACGCTTTACGGAAAAGAAAAATTCTTATCCCGAAAAGTTTCTGTCGCCAATGGTAGCAAACGACCAACAGCGTTGCATTGTCTGTAAGCGTTGCACACGCGTCTGCGAAGAATGGATGGGTGAAGACGCCATCGAAGCAGGCAATCGCGGCGTCAATACCGTGATTGGAACATTCGGCGGCTGGCTTAATTGTTCACAATGTGGAAACTGCATAGAAGTTTGTCCGACAGGAACTTTGCTTGACGGAACATACCGCCATGAAACGCGCCCTTGGGAGTTGGAACAGACTGTTTCAACTTGCACTTATTGTTCTGATGGTTGTCAGGTTTCCGTCGGTTCGCGCGGCAATATAGTAAAGCGTGTGATTGCCCGTGACCGTCACGTAAACGGATTGAACGGTGAATTCCTCTGCGTCAAAGGTCGCTTCGCGCATCAGTTTGTAAACCATCACGAAAGAATCAAAACACCGCTTATTCGTTATAAAAAAGGCGGAAAGTTTATTCCTTCGACCTGGGATGCGGCGTTAAGTCTTATTGCGGAAAAGTTAAACGAAACAAAAGAGGCTCATGGCGCAAACTCAATCGCTGTTGTCGGCAATGCGCGAATAACAAATGAAGCAAATTTTGCAATGTTGAAGTTTGCAAAAGAAGTTATTGGCACGGAAAATTATTCGGCGGTTGATGCTTTTTCATTGAAAAATTTCTTTGCTAATCTCGGCGGCAATCTTGCTACGCATAAAGACATTCGCTATGCGAAAACGATTCTTTTAATTGGCGGAAACCCCGAAGAACTTCAACCGCTTACGGCAAAACAAATTCGCCAGGCAGTTCGCAACGGCGGTGCAAAATTGATTGTTGTAAACAGCTTACCAGTACGTCTGACAGACCAAGCCGCACAGTTCATACATATCAAACCAAACACGGAAAACGCTTTCGTTCTTGCTCTGGCGGATTCATCAAACGATGAATTGTCGTCAAAGAAAATGGGTGTTGAAGCAAAAGAAATTGAAGACGTAAGAAAGGCATTGAGCGAATCGGATGGCGATGTCGTCGTTATGTTTGCAGATGAACTGACAGGTGAAGCGCAAACCGTGATTGCACAATTACCACATCAATTTTCAAATGCCCGTGTGTTGCTTCATCCTTTGCCGGTTTATAATAACAGCGTTGGCTCAAATGATATTGGCTTACACGAAAATGCAACAGCAAAAGAAGTCGTTGAAGCCTGCGGCAAAGAAATCAAGGCTGTTTATATTGCAGGAAGTTTCCTGAATCAAGACGTTTCAAATTTAAGCAAACTTGATTTACTTGTTGTTCAGGAAATGTTTTTAACCGAGACAGCCAATCAGGCAGATGTTGTTCTTCCGGCGGCTTCATTTGCTGAAGTTGACGGCACATATACAAACAACGACGGATTTGTTCAGCGTGTGCGTCAGACAATTGACCCTGTAAATCAGGCAAAACCCGATTGGGTAATCACCTCGCTGTTGTCGCGCGAAATGGGCATTGAGTTTGGTTATCAAATGGCTGCAACTGCGATTTTCAAAGAATTGGCTGACAGCATTCCCGCTTACAACGGTTTGCGTTATCCGGCACTGAAAGACGAATCAAAGCCCGTTCAAGTCAAATATACAATTCAAGCAAAACGCGATTTGTCGAATGAGATTTCAGCATTGAAATCTCACGTTGAATCTTTGCAGGAAAACACGGAAAAAATTAGCGAAAGTCCGAAAATCGGTACCGAGTTGTTCAGGCTTGGAACATTAACCGGCAAAACCGAACAATTCCATTTGCTTGCGGCTGGAAACCCAAAGCCCGAAGATTTACTTGTTTCTCCGCTTTATCAAATCGAAGTTAACACATTACACCGACGCGAATCCGTTGTCGGGGGTGATTGATTTTATTTTGTGTTTCTGATTTCGGATTTCAGGTTTATATCTGTGAAATCCGCAATCCGCAATCCATTTATGAACATTGATATTGTTGTCTCAACAATTTTGAAATTCACCGGCGCGTTTCTGGCGTTTAATCTTGTCTTAGGCATTGTTGCTTATGTTGTGCTGGCTGAACGTAAAGTGCTTGGTTATATTCAAGGAAGACTTGGCCCGAACCGTGTCGGACCTTGGGGTTTATTCCAACCTTTCGCTGACCTTTTCAAATTCATCTTCAAAGAAGACATCATTCCCGACAAATCAACACGCTTTCTTTATTTTTTAGCTCCATTGATTGCAGTAACGTGCGCTTTGCTACCAGTAGTAGTTTATCCTTTCGGTCCAACCGTTGATTTAAGTTTTATTCCTTTTGTCGGTAAGTATCTGGGGAAGTTTTCGCTTGTGCTTGCAAAACTTGATATTGGTCTCCTTTTTATATTGGGCATCACGTCAATCGGAGTTTACAGCATAGCCCTCGCTGGTTGGTCTTCAAACAACAAATATAGCTTGATGGGTGGATTACGAGCGTCGGCTCAGTTGATTTCATATGAACTGTCACTTGGTTTGGCATTGATAGGAGTGATTCTGCAATCAGGTACGCTTGACCTTTACAGCATAGTCAATCAGCAAAGCGGACATTTAGGTATAACAGGCTGGAACATCTTTTGGGCGCAACCTCTCGGTTTCATCATTTATTTGATTTCTGCTTTTGCGGAAACTAACCGTGTTCCATTTGACTTGCCTGAAGCCGAAACAGAACTTGTAGCAGGTTTCCACACTGAATACAGTGCTTTAAAGTTTGCGCTTTTCTTTATGGCTGAGTACGTAAATATGTTCACGGTCTCAATGCTTGCAACAACCCTGTTTTTGGGCGGTTGGAATGGACCCGGCATTAATTGGCTTTACGGACACGGTTATATGTTGGTCGGTGGACTGCTCGGATTAGTTTACTTTCTCAGCAAAGTTTGTGTCTTTTTGTTCCTTTATATCTGGATTCGCGGAACACTTCCGCGTTTTCGTTTTGACCAGCTAATGAATTTCGGTTGGAAATTTTTGTTGCCCGTCGCGCTCTTGAACATAGTAATTACGGCAACTCTAAAAATTACACCGATTTATGATTTTGTAAGTGGCTTGTTGAAGTTTGTCGGTATAAACAATTAAAGATTTCAAGAAATGTTTACAACTCTTTTCTTCTTTCTGTTTGCGGGTATGGCTATTGGTTGCGCCGTATCTGTCATATATCAACGTAACCCGCTATACAGTGCAATTTCGTTGGTTGGCGTGTTTCTTTCGCTCGCGTGTTTATACGTTACGCTTGCCGCGCCATTTATCGCCGCCGTTCAAGTCATCGTTTATGCCGGCGCGATTATGGTGCTGGTCGTTTTCGTAATCATGCTTCTAAACGTGGAAGAAGAGGAACATCGCATTACAAAAGTTAAATATCTACTTCCAACTGCGATTTTGTTGGGCATTTTATTGCTGGCGCAAATCGGCTATATCATCACACAAGTTAAGTCTGACAAAAACATAAAACTTGCAGAATCACCCGTTGGCGTAACCGAATCAATCGGAACAGGATTATTTACAAAATATCTTTTGCCTTTTGAAATCACGTCTCTTTTGCTTTTAATGGCGATTGTGGGGGCGATGTCATTGGCAAGACGTTCGGCAACGCTTACGCCCACAACAAGAATTATTCCCGGTACACAGGTTTTGCCGAAATACCTGGTTGACCCGAAAGCCAAATACGACACTACTGCTGTCGAGTCAGAAACCACAGAAGAAGTCGAAAAAGTTTTAGGCATTAAAGGGAAACCGGAAGAATGATTTAATTGATGATTGGTGATTGGTGATTGGCAGTTTGCGATTTAGAAAAATCGAAATTTATTTATGAACGAACTAAAAGCAATGTTTGAAGCCGGACCGCAACTCCCTTGGTATCTGGCGTTGTCGGCAATCTTATTTACGATTGGCGTTGCGGGTGTTGTGATAAAGCGCAATGTTATCTCTATGTTTATGTGCATAGAGTTGATGCTCAATGCCGTGAACTTAACTTTCGTTGCCTTTTCAAGCTACTTCCGCGATGTGAACGGACAACTATTTGTTTTTATCGTTATGACCGTAGCCGCCGCAGAAGCCGCAGTTGGTCTCGGCATCATCATCGCAATTTTCAGAAACCGCGAATCGCTCGATGTTGATGAGGCAAATATTTTGAAGCTTTAGCTTTATTTCTTTTAATACTGTTATTCAAACCCAATGGAACATAATCTTTTAAGCCTTATCATTTTTGCTCCGCTTGCAGGTGCGGCTATCAATTGGTTTATTGGACGCAAGCTTCGCAGTGAAGTTTTTTCGGGAGTTGTCGGCTGCGGGTCTATTGTTGTTTCAATGCTTGTTGCGTTCTATTACGCATTCGGAAGTCACGGTGCTCTTCACTCATCCGAGCCGATTCGTGACCACATCTGGACGTGGATTCAAGTCGGAAGTTTCCGTGCAGATTTCGGTCTTGCAATGGACAGGCTTTCGGGAATTTATGTTTGCTTTATCACATTCGTAGGTTTGCTGATTCACATTTTCGCTACGGGTTATATGCACGGCGACGATGGGTTTTATCGTTTTTTTGCTTATCTGAACCTCTTTATGTTCTCGATGTTGACGCTCGTTTTGGGCGACAACTTTTTGATAATGTTTGTCGGTTGGGAAGGTGTCGGTCTTTGCTCTTATCTTTTAATCGGCTACTACACACTCAGAGACGAAGCCCGCGTTGCCGCAAAGAAAGCTTTTGTTGCGAACCGTATCGGCGATTGGGGTGTTATCTTGGGTGTTTTGCTTATCTTTGGCATGACAGGTTCAATCAGCTTTTTTGATAAGACCGTTGACGGAGTAGAAATCCACAGTGCACTAAAAATCCTTGCAGATAATGTCCCGATTGACCCGTTTACATTTGGAGCATTATTCGCTGGCGGCGTTTCGTCTGCGGCGATTTTGTTATTCATCGGTGCGACTGGTAAATCCGCACAGATTCCGCTTTATGTCTGGTTGCCTGATGCTATGGCCGGTCCGACACCCGTTTCTGCTTTGATTCACGCGGCTACGATGGTCACGGCGGGCGTTTATATGGTTGTCCGTTGCAACATCATTTACACGCTATCGCCGACAGTGATGTTAATAATTGCGCTTATCGGCGCGGCGACTGCGATAGTTGCGGCAACAATTGGTCTGGCGCAAAACGATATTAAAAAAGTTCTTGCCTACTCAACCGTTTCACAACTCGGTTATATGTTTCTGGCTTGCGGCGTAGGCGCATTCGTGGCGGCGATTTTCCACGTTATGACGCACGCTTTCTTCAAGGCACTTCTTTTCCTGGGTTCAGGTTCTGTAATTCACGGAATGCACCACGAACAAGATATGAGAAAGATGGGCGGTTTGAAGAAGTATTTGCCCATAACATGGCTGACGATGAGTGCAGGTTGGCTGGCAATCTGTGGCATTCCGATTTTTGCAGGTTTCTTCTCAAAAGATGAAATATTGTGGAAAACATGGAGCACAACCGCGTCAGCAAATCTTCCCTTATTCGGACCGGTTAGTTTGAATAACATTCTCTGGATTATTGGTGCTTTCACGGCTCTTTTAACCGCTGTTTATATGACGCGCCTGATGTGGATGACTTTCTACGGGCAAGAGCGTTTTGAAGTCGCCGGACACAGTCACCATCATGAAGAAGATGTTCATGCTTATGGTGAATCGCATGATGAACATGACGAACAGTCCCATGATGAACATGACGAACATGACGACGACGAACACCATCATCACGGACCGATTCACCCACACGAAGACGATTGGAAGATGAAAGCACCTCTGATTGTGCTAGGCGTCTTTTCAGTTTTTATAGGTCTTGTCGGAGTACCGCATGCACTGGGATTTGGTGTAATTCCTAATTATTTTGAACATACGCTTGAACCTGTAATCATGCACCCCAAAGCGGGTGGTGAAAAGCATAGTATTCAAGAAAATGAACACGGTGCGATAAACAGCGAGCCACAAAATCAAAAGGTAAATTATCTTTCGACTCCTCCACAAACTACGGACAGCGGCGAACCGGTTAAGGCAACAAATACAGGTGCTGAACATAAAGAAGAAGTCCACGACGAAGGAACCGAAAGATTATTCACAGGAATCTCTGTTTTGATTGGTTTACTTGGAATCGGAATTGGCTATCTAATTTTTAGTAAAGACCCGCTTAAAAAGATGCCGACATTGCTTGAGAACAAGTATTGGGTTGATGAAATTTACGAAAGATTCATTATCAATCCGATTCACACTTTCTCGCGCGATGGTCTATGGAAAATTGCAGACCTTGGGTTTATTGACGGAATGGTAAATGGTTCAGGTCGTCTTGTTGCCGCAATCGGAGATTTTATCCGTAGCGTTCAAGTGGGTTTTGTACGCAGCTATGCCGCTTTGATTTTCTTGGGTGTTCTATTTGTAATCTGCTATTTCATCATCAGTTTTACAAGATGATTTATTAAGTTTTGAGTACCGCCTTCAGGCGGCATATTCATTTGAATCTTAGCCGCCTGAAGGCGGTACTCAAAACTGCTAAAAATATGTCGCAATACTTACTTACAATCTTAATTTTGCTTCCGGTTCTGGGCGCAGTCGTGACCGCCCTTTACGGGGTTTTTGTCAAAGAAGAAAAGAACTATAAGTGGTTTGCTCTCGGTTTTACGAGCATAACTTTCCTGCTTTCGCTTCTTCTTCTTGGTAGTGGCGGCATGTCGCAAGACGGATATTATTTTGTCCAAAAAGCAGAATGGATAAAGGCAATCGGTGCGTATTACCATGTCGGTGTTGACGGTATTTCATTGTGGTTGATTATTCTCACGACATTTTTGATGCCTATATGTGTCATCTCAAGCTGGACTTACATTGAAAAACGTCAACTTCCCTACTACATATTCCTGCTGCTGATTGAAACGGCAATGATTGGCGTTTTTGTATCGCTGGATTTGTTGCTGTTCTATCTGTTCTTTGAAGCATCGCTTGTTCCGATGTTCTTCTTGATTGGCGTGTGGGGTGGAGAAAATCGCATCTACGCTTCGATTAAGTTTTTCATCTACACGGCGGTCGGAAGTCTTTTGATGCTTGCGGCTGTTATCGCACTTTACGTCAAGTTCGGAACATTCGACTACATTGATATTTTGAAAGGCTTGCAGGTTTCACCTTTTGACCCCGGTACGGAAATACTTTTGTTTGCAGCTTTTGCGATTGCGTTTGCAATCAAAGTCCCGCTGTTCCCCGTTCACACTTGGCTACCCGACGCGCATACAGAAGCACCAACAGCAGGGTCAGTAATCCTGGCAGGTGTTTTATTGAAGATGGGAACTTACGGATTGATGAGATTCAACCTGGCACTTTTTCCATATTCATCAAAACAAGCCGCTTGGATTTTTATAGGACTTGCGGTGATAGGAATTATTTACGGTGCATTGGTAGCAATGGTACAGCCGGATGTTAAGAGGCTGGTGGCTTATTCGTCTGTCTCGCATATGGGTTTTGTTGTTTTAGGGCTTTTCTCTTTTACCGAACAAGGAATGCAAGGCGCATTGTTTCAAATGCTTGCACATGGAATTTCAACAGGTGCTTTGTTCCTGATAGTCGGCATGATTTACGAACGCCGACACACACGATTGATTTCAGAGTTCGGCGGTCTTTCAACGCCAATGCCTTGGTTTGCAACCTTTTTTGTAATCACATCCCTTGCATCAGTTGGTTTACCTTTTTTGAACGGCTTCGTCGGAGAGTTTTTAACCTTGCTGGGAATGTGGACTTCCCAAGCGGTTAAGAACCCAAGAATAGTGACAGGATTTGCGGCAACAGGTGTGATTTTATCTGCCGTTTATATGTTATGGATGTTACAGCGTGTGGTGTTCGGCAAAATTACAAATGCCAGGAATAAACATTTGCCCGATTTGAATGCACGCGAAATAGGTATTTTGATTCCGTTATTGATTTTGATGTTGATTATGGGAGTCTATCCAAATGTATTTTTGAATCGCTCAAAAAATGAAGTAAAAGCATTGCGTGACCATGTGTTGACTATGCCCAAAGGTGGCGCGATTGAAAAAACAGAAGTTGGCAAAAAGTAATGAAAACATTTAGTCGTTTATTTTTGTCATTAGCCTTTATCGTAACAATGTTTGCTTTTGTTTGCGCGCAAACAAATGTCGTTACAAATGTTTCGTCGCTAACTCTTACAGACCTTAACGACAAATCGTTTACTTTTGCCAGTCAAAAAGGAAACATACTTTTGATTTCGTTCGGTGCAACATGGTGTCCGAGCTGTAAGACAGAGTTAAAAGCATTGGGTGAATTGCAGACGGAGTACAAAGACAAAAACGTAAAATTCTTTTGGGTAAGCATTGACGACAAAGCGACGCAAAATAAGAAAATCAGCGACTTTGCTAAGAGCCTAAAGTTTACTTTACCTATCTTGCGCGACCCGGAATCAAAGACTTATTTCAAATTTACAGCGAGGCAACTTTTACCCGCGATTGTATTTACAAAGTCGGATGGAACAGTTGTCAGTCCTGTTCATTTTGGGATGTTTCCGACCGCTGAAGATTTCAAAAAACATTTAAGGCGACGAATTGACGCGATTCAAAAAGCTGAAAAGCCAGCCTAGCAAAAAGCAATTAAGAAACGAAGTGAAAAGTAGTTTAGCTAGTTAAGTTCGTGATAACGAAACATTTTAAGTTTGCATTGCAAACTTTGGCGATTTTAAGTTTGCATTGCAAACTTTGGCGGACAGGATGTCCGCGTTCCCAGTATGAGTTTACTTTTTCAAATTCCAATTACATCGGCAGAGATAAACTTTACTTTATTTTTGCCCGAACTGATTATCGGTATCGTTGCTTGTGCGGTGATGTTGCTTGATTGTTTTGTTAAGCCACAACAACGCTGGACGACGGGCGGCATATCTTTAGCAGGAATCGTTGCTTCGGCGATTGCTTGTATCTATCTCTGGAATAGCGGAATGCCAGTGCCAACAAATGATTACAACGGCATGGTTGTTCTGGATTCGCTTCGTTTAAGCTTTTCGCTTATCGCACTCTTTGTTTCTGCAATCACTATCTTGATTTCGATTTTCTGGACTGAGACAGAAGACTTGCCCGCAGGCGAGTTTCATGCCCTTTTGATGTTCGCAACCATTGGCATGATGTTGATGGCATCGGGCGGCGACCTGGTAATGATTTTCCTGGGACTTGAAATTCTTTCGATTTCAACTTACGTCATGGCGGGCTTTCGCAGAACCGATTTGCGCTCGAACGAATCATCAATGAAGTATTTTATTCTGGGTTCGTTTTCGTCAGCATTTCTGCTCTATGGAATAGCTCTCATTTACGGCGGAACTTCCACCGCAACATTAGGCGGAACAACAAACATTGCCGAGATTGCGGCACGAATTGGCACATCGCAATTCCCTGCTCTTCTATTTGCCGGCGCAGCATTAATGCTGGTAGGTTTCGGGTTCAAGATTGCGACAGCACCTTTTCATGTCTGGACGCCGGACGTTTACGAAGGCGCACCAACACCTGTTACAGCGTTTTTGGCTGTCGGTTCAAAGGCGGCGGCGTTTTCGGCTTTTTTGAGAGTTTTTGTTTTGGGTTTTCCGTTCGCGGCAATCGCTTCTAGCGCAACGCAAGAACAGCTAAACAGCACATGGACTTCACTGTTGGCGATTCTGACAATACTGACAATGATTGTCGGAAACCTGGCGGCTATCGTCCAAGACAACGTAAAACGAATGCTGGCTTATTCTTCGATAGCTCATGCGGGTTACGCTTGTGCCGGACTTCTTGCCGCCGGTTCTGCGGCTACGGTGGCTGACAGAAATGATGCACTCTCGTCTGTCGCTTTCTATATGCTCACTTATTCAATTATGAATCTGGGTGCATTTGCTATCATTACGTTAATTGCTCAAAAGGGCGATAGACGAACTGATTTTGAAGATTACAACGGTATTGCACAGGATTCACCTGTCTTGGCTTACACCCTTGCGATTTTCATGCTGAGTATGTTGGGTTTGCCTTTAACCGCAGGATTCATGGGAAAACTTTTCGTTTTCAAATCCGCTTTCAATGCGGGTTACAAATGGGTTGTCGTTATCGGCGTAATAAATTCAGCTATTTCGGCTTACTACTATCTGCGGTTGATTATCGTAATGTTCTTTAAGGAAAGAACAACAGAATGGAAAGCCCCTGCGCTTCCCTCTGTGCTCTCCGCGATTTTGATTATTACTCTTATCGGAACATTGTTCTTAGGGCTTTTCCCTGGCACTGTTACAGAATTTTTCAAAAAATCGCCAACAACTCTGCCGACGCAGGCGAACAAGTGATTTTCAATATAAATCACGTCACAAAAGACACAAACAAGGACCCGGCTTTCTTTTTTGTGCCTTTTATCTTTGTAAGTTTTTTACGTTTTCTTTGACTAATGTTTAGTTGTATTCTCTTGTTGTTATATGTCAACAACGGTGAATAAAAAGACTGCTTTTTCGTGCGCCAATGAGGTCAAAATAAAACTTGGCAATAATTGGCTTGCGGATATTTACAAAGAAAAGGTAAGGTCATTAAGGACGCGTTCTTTGGTTTTGGGCTTGCCCGAAAAAGAACAGAACGTCGAAATCATGCACACACTGCTTGGCGTCGAAGTCAAAGCAGGAAGAAAGCGAATTTCCTGCCCTGACCTGGCAACAGCACGTTATCTGGCTGTCTTTGCACGAATAGGTTTAACAAATGTTGCCGTACCATATGAGATAAACCGAATATCTTTTTTGGCGGACGAACTCGAATCTTCCTGGCATCGCATGATACTATTGGCGTCCGAATCAGTAGCCGATGCTTCGGATTCCTTTCAAAAAAAAGTTCGTAAGTCCTTGATTGATGATTTGCGACGTGAGATAAACGAAGAAGGTTACGGACCCGCAGTTCCACAGTTCAATCAAAATACTAAACAACGTAAGTCTTGAATTTACAAAACCATTAAGGGATTTTTTTATTGATGCTTGAGCAAACACTATTGAGAGAAACAACACCGCCAACCGTTCACCATGATAATGTATCCAAAACCGATATGTTGGACATTCTCGATACAGAGACTCCAATCAACGAAGCGCATCCGCTTCCCTTTCCCTTTAATCAACGCTCGTTTTGTCGTTATGAACCGATAGAAAAGCGTATAGACAATATACGCGTTCTTGTCGTGAATAATTTGCTTCGTTACGAAGACGATTTGTCCGAAGCCGGAGCGAAAGAGTTTGGCAAAAAGGCAAATTCAGAACTGACACGCGAACGCTGGATTTCGAGTCTCGTGCTTGAAAACATCAACAACAATATTCTCAGGCTTGTAAAAAATCCCGACTACAAAAACGTACATCTTTCCGATGTGACAGAAGCAGTCAAAGAGTATGAACCGCAGGCAATCGTTATGAGCGGAACATTGCGCGACTTTGATTTTTACAAGCAAGAATACCTGGATAATTTCAAAGCGTTTATCCATGAAACGAAATTTCCCGTGCTTGGTATCTGCGGGGCGCATCAGCTAATAGGTCAAAGTTTCGGCGCAAAAATCATCACACTTGATAATCTTGAAGCAAGCACAAAACGAAATAATCGTGTCTGCGAATATCAATATCGTTTTATCAAAATAACGGATATGACTGACCCGGTTTTTGCGGGTGTAAACGATGAAGACGATGCTATCTGGCAAGACTACACGAAAGAGGCTGAGATTCTCCGTGTATGGCAAAATCACGGGCTTCAACTAGACCGCATTCCCGAAGGCTTTAAACTTATTGCTACTTCGTATCTTTGCAAGAATCAAATGATGGTGAAACGCTCTGATGGACAATTGATTTACACAGTTCAATATCACCTTGAAAAATCCTTTGAAGATTGGAGCAAAAATCGCACACGATGGGAACATCCGAACGAATCACGCGATGGTCGCATCATCTTTGAAAATTTCTTACGTCTCGCGTTGGAACACAATCAACTTGCGGTTTAGAGACACATTTTCAAAAACGGCGGGCTGTACACCGCTAAACGGATAATACTTTTCTATGGCTATTCGCAAAACTCAATCTGCATTCTGTTTCCAATTAAATGCGATTGAATAACTATCTCATCATCCATTTTTGCGATTGTTCTCAAAGGCTCACGCAAACTTTTCATCATGTTTCTGAAACCTTCAAAAGTTAATGATTGTGCTCCGTCTGACAGTGCTTTTTCCGGATTGGGATGAACTTCTACAATAACACCGTCAGCACCAACAGCGATTGCGGCTTTTGCCGTTGAAGAAATCAAACTTCGTCGTCCTGTTGCATGTGATGGGTCAACAATCACAGGCAAATGTGTTAGTTCTTTTACACGGGCGACAGCGGCTAAGTCCAGAGTGTTTCTCAATTCATTCTCGAAAGTTTTTATTCCGCGTTCACATAAAACCACGTTTTCATTTCCGCCCGCCAATAAATACTCTGCCGCAGACAACCACTCTTTTATGGATGCGGAAGAACCGCGTTTTAACAAAACAGGTATGCTGGTTTTCGCAATCTTTCTAAGCAATGCGAAGTTCTGCATATTCCGCGCACCGATTTGAAGCATATCTGCATACTCACAAACGAGTGCGACATCTTCCGTATCCATCACTTCGGTAACAACGCGCAACCCGGTTTCGTCGCCTGCTTCGCGCAATAACCGCAAGGCTTCTTCTCCAAGACCCTGAAAATCGTAAGGCGAGGTTCGGGGTTTATACGCGCCACCGCGCAACATGACAGCACCATTTGCCTTAACCGCGTGTGCGGTTGATAAAAGCTGTTCGCGTGATTCGACTGAACACGGACCGGCAATAACGACGGCTTTTTCACCGCCGATTTTTACACCGTTTACATCAACAATCGTTCGTTCGGTTTTGATGTCCGACGAAACAAGTTGAAACGGATGTTTATGTGAAATGTTTTTTGTACCCTCTGTAATGTTCATGATTTTATCCTTCAATATCTGCTGTCCTGAATTTGGTTTGTGCTGATTTGTAGCAACCTAAAATTTTTATTTCGGTTGTGTGTTCTCTGATTTCTCTCAACGCCCATATCATCTCTTCGCTTTCGATATGGCTTTGTAAATCCAAGTAGAAACGATATTCCCAAGGGGTTCCTTTTATTGGTGAACTCTCTATCTTCAACAGGTTAATTTCTTTTTCAGCGAATGGTTTTAATGCCTGATAGAGAGCACCGGGTTTGTGTGCCAACCGAATAACAAGAGAAATTTTATCCGCGTTCGGCTCGACAACTTGTTCATTCGATAGAAGGAAAAACCTTGTGTAGTTTTCTGTGTGATCTTCTATATTTCCCAACAGAATTTTTCCTTCGTAAATATCTGCGGCGCGTTTGCTGGCGATTGCGGCTGTTTTGCTGTCCTTATTTTCAACAACTCTTCTGACGCTTGCGGCGGTGTCATTGCTTGCACGTCTTTCGATTTGCGGATTCGCAATGAAAAATCTTTCGCATTGAGCCAGAGCAACGGGATGGGATTCAACAATTCTAATCGAATCCAAAGTCGCGTTTTCGCATCCGATTAAATGATGTTCAATCTGAATGATGCACTCGGCAATGATATGCAAACCGCTTTCAATCAGAAGTTCGTAAGAACGATGAACTGTCCCTGCCAGAGTGTTTTCCACGGGGGCAAGAATTAAGTCCGAACTACGATTATCAATCGCCGCAAAGAGAGATTCAAAAGTCGGACGCGGCTCTGTTTCGATAGAATCACCGAGCATTAAAACAGCGGCTGTTTCGCTGAAAGCTCCGCGTTCCCCTTGAAACGCAACCTTAGTTTTTCTCTCTTCCGTTGTCATTAACGAATATCTCTTCTGGTAATTTGAATTGAATCAACCGCCCTTACTTCGACGTTTCGTGTTTCTTGTATGATTTGTTTGAAGATTTCAACTATCGCATCTTCGCTAATCAACCCGTCGCTTTCTTCGCAAAGCCTGTCTAAAACATTTTGTTCGCGTTCTTTGTCATAAATCGGCACACCAGCTTTTGCCTTCAAAGCCCCGACTTCGACAGCCAATCGTGCACGTTTGTTGATTAGTTTCAGAATCTCGCTGTCAACAGCATCAATCTCTTCGCGCCAATCTTCTATGTTCATCTTCTGTTTCTCCATGTTGTGAAAAATAAAAAGCCGCAAACTTTTTAGGTTTGCGGCTGGTTTTGTTTGAATCTTTAGTTTAGCTTTTTTCTATATTTTGCTACACACACTCAAACTTTGCTCCAGCCGCCCCTCTATAAAAGTAGCGGTAAGCAAAAGTAAAGCTAAAATAAATGCTGTGTGTGGTTTTCATAGCTTATTAACTAGGTTAATCCTATCGGCGGTTGCCGAAAGTTTGGTTAATATACGTTTGCGACTAGAATGTGTCAAGACTTATTTCAAAAAATCTTTGTACATTTTTATCTTGACGTTAAACTCGCTCTTGGTTAGTTTTCAGTAATTCAAATCTATGGAAAAAACCGAAAGGCTTTACTACAACGATTCACACATAACTGAATTTCACGCAACCGTGATTGATTTTACCGGACGAGTCAGCGGATGGTCTGCCGTGAAATTAGACAAAACTGCCTTTTATCCGACGGGCGGCGGACAACCGAGCGACACCGGAACACTGGGCAGTGCGCGAGTCGTTGAGTGTATTGACGAAGAAGAAAACGGTGTGACTCATGTTGTACAGGGTTTAGTTTCGTTTGAAACAGGGCAAACGGTAAAAGGTGTAATTGATTGGGAAAGACGCTTTGACCATCTGCAACAACACACAGGACAACACATTCTCTCGCAGGCGTTTGTAAAGCAGTTTGGAGCTGAAACACGAGGGTTTCGCATGATGGAAAATGTCTGCGAAATTGACGTTGCGCTTGATGACGCAACCGACTCAAAAATAAAACGCGTCGTTGAACTCGCTAACAAAATCATCTGGGAAAATCGCATTATAAAAATTCGCAATGTTGATGATGAAACCGCCGCATCGCTTCCGCTTAGAAAAGAATCTGCTCGCAAAGGCGAGTTGCGTCTGATTGAGATTGAAGGGTTTGATTTGACTCCGTGCGGCGGAACACACGCAAAACAAACAGGCGAAGTCGGAATTATCGTTCTACGGTCTTGGTCGCGTGCAAAAGGAATGGCGAGGATTGAATTTGCTGCCGGCAAACGTGCTCTGAAAGATTATGTAAAAGCAAATGAATCCGCACGCGAAATCGCCTCAATATTTAGCGTCGGACGTGATGATACAATTTCTTCCGTCCAAAAACTTCAGGATGAAAACAAGCAATTACAAAGACGCATACGCACGCTTGAGGAGTTAACCGCGAAGGTTGAGGCAGAAGAGTTAAAAGAACAAGCGGAACAAAATCAAAACGGCATTTCGGTTATCACAAAAGTTTTTCACGAATGCACTGCGGAATCATTAAAACGCATTGCACAAGTGTTAATCGAACAACCACGGACTATTGCTTTTCTTGCATCGCATGACCGGGATACGGTTCGCCTTTTATTCGCACGTTCATCTGATGCAGTTGGTGATATGAACCTGTTGATGAAAGATGTTTGTGAGATTTTGGAAGGCAAAGGAGGCGGCAAGCCTGATTTGGCTCAAGGTGGGGGAAAGCGTGTCGAAAAACTCGATGAAGTTTTGAAGAATCTGGTTGAAAGGTTTTCATAATCAAGTCAATAAAACATTGCAAAATTATTAATTCGATATAATTTACCGTCATTAACAGATTCATTCAAAAAACTTGATTTTGTATGAAACGCTTTTGCTTCTTCTAATACTTTGAATCGTGTAAATCCTGTAAAAAATCTTCTTGCTCAAATCGTTTTGCAAAAAGTCTAATCACGTACACTTTTTGTGTTTAGACAAAAGCGGGTTAATATCATCCAGCCTTTTTTCAATAACAACACAAGGAATTTTATTCGATTAATGAAGCCTGGTATAAGCCGCTTTTTTCTTCTCTTTTTTGCACTTTGTCTAACTTCTTTATTTGTTCAGGCACAAAAGGATGACTCCAAGTTTGATTTTTACGCCCTTGGTCCATACCGCGAAAATGTGCCGCGTCCGCAGAGCATTTTGCGTTACGATGTGGGGAATCATCACACAACATACGCACAAATGGAAAAGGTTATTGAATCAATAGCCAAAGCCGCACCGGACAGGGTTCGTTTAACTGACATAGGCGAAACAAACGAACACCGCATGATGCACTTGCTTGTGATTTCTTCACCTGAAAATATGACCAGGCTTGAAGAGATAAAAGCGAACAACAATAAACTGACAGACCCCCGAAAAACATCCGCTCAAGAAGCACAATCAATCGCGGCAAATAACCCTGTTTTTGTTTGGCTTGCTTATACAATCCACGGAAACGAATCTGCTTCGTTTGAAACAATGATGCAGGTCGTCTATCAACTCGCCGCTTCAAATGATCCGACAACACTTGAGATTTTGAAGAATACCGTAGTGCTGATAAACGTCTGTGAAAACCCTGACGGACATGAAAGATTTGTCACTTGGTATAATTCAGTCGGAGTTGGTAACCCCGACCGCGCCGCGTTAGAACATCGTGAACCCTGGACAATTTACGGACGTCTTAGCCATTACCGTTTCGATTTGAACCGCGACAATGCCGCTTCGACACAAATCGAAACCCGCAATATGCAGAAGGCTTATTTCGAGTGGAATCCGCAGGTTCTTGTTGATCATCACGGACAACCGTCGTCTTTCTTTTTTCCGCCCGCAGCACTTCCCATAAACCCGAATTTACCGTCAAAAGAAACTGAGCGTTGGTTGTCTGAGTTCGGTAAAGCAAATGCAGAACAGTTTGATACAAATCAATGGGATTATTATGTGCGTGATGTTTTTGATTTGTTCTATCCTGGATACTGGGACTCGTGGCCAAGTCTTAATGGTGCGACGGGTATGACATATGAGACGGATGGCGGTGGTTTCAAAGGCTTGCGCTGGACACGCGATGACGGCTCAATTGTCACACTGCGTTCTGGAATTGCAAAACATTTCATCGCTTCGATGACAACGCTGAGCACTGCTTCAAAGAATCGTCAGGAGCGTGTTAAGGATTTTTATGCTTTCCGCAAAAACGGAATGGATGAAGTCGCAAAAGAAAAACTCAAACGCATTGTCATTCCGCCCAACAAAGACGCTGGAAAACTAGCTGAATTGTTGGCTTCGTTGCAACGTCATAATATCGAAGTTAAAAAGACCACAGGCGCATTTACTTCAACAACCGCTCACAGTTATCAAAACGATACGGGTGCTGTGTCAAGAACATTTCCATCTGGTTCTTTTGTAATTGATTTGGCGCAACCGCAAAAGCGTTTGATAAAGGCTCTGCTTGAACCTGACACTCCGCAAGACCCGCCGTTTGTGCGTGATCAACTGGAAAAATTTGCAAGAAATCAGAAACGCGGACCCGGCGAGATGTTTGAGGATTACGGTTTTTATGACATTACTTCCTGGTCTTTGCCTTTGGCTTTCGGGATTGATGCGTTTTGGACCGAAGAGGCTTCAAATGTAAACGGAGCGATTTCATATGAAGTAGATGCGCCGTCAGGTATCGTTGGCGGGCGGGCTAAAGTCGCTTATATCGTTCCTTACGAATCGGATGGCTCTGCTACTTTGATTTATCAGTTGCTCAGCAACGGCTATCGCGCTTCGGTTTCAATAAAAACATTAAACACAGCCATAGGGGAGTTTCCACGTGGGACATTTGTTGTCCGAACATCGCGTAATCCCGAATCTTTGCATACTGATATTGAACGGCTTGCCCGTATAACGAAAACAAAGGTTCTGGCTGTAAATTCAGGCTTTAACGAAAAAGGAGACAACAGCATCAGCGGCGAAAATGTTTATGGCTTGCAAGAACCCAGAATTGCTGTGTTAGCTGATGATGGGGTTGATACAACAAGTTATGGTTCTTTGTGGTGGACATTAGACCAGCACGGAATAGAGTTTACAGCCATGAATTTTAATAACATTCGCGGTGGCGGACTCGAAAAATATAATGTACTGATAATGCCCGACGGTTCAGCCGGAAGATATTTTAGTGCGCTCGGCAAAGGCGGTGTTGACGGTTTGAAAGATTGGATTCGTCGCGGCGGAACTCTTGTTTGTATCAAAGGTGCGGCTGTGTTTGCTTCATTGAAGGATGTAGGACTGACATCAACAAAGATGGTCGGAAGCGATGACGATGACAAAGCCGGACAAATATCAGGTGAACCAACACCTGCCCCCGCACCAACGCCTGTTACGTCAACTAAACCGCAAGCAACCGAAACAACTGTAACAACGGAATCAAGAAAGACAGATAAGATGGATGCCGCTCCGCCCGTGTTGCCACCAATAGCTTCGCCTTCTGCAAGACCGGACGTTATACCCGAAGGTGTACCGGGCGCAATAATGCGTGCTGCTGTAAACCGAACGACTTATCTTACTTTTGGTATAGAAGATAACTATATTCCCGTGTTGGTTAATTCGGGTTATTTCTTCCGCCCGACCAAAGAAGGTTCAAATGCAGTTGTATTTGTAAATGACAACAACCAGCCGTTTCGCATTTCAGGCTTTGTCTGGCCCGGCAACACCGAGAAACTTCTGCGCGGGACGGTTTATGTCATGAGTGAAAGCGAAGGCGGAGGTCATGTTATCCTATTGGCAGAAGACCCGAACTACAGAGGGTTTTTCCGCCACAACATTAAATTTTTACTGAACGGCGTATTGTTATCACCTTCGTTATGAAAGCTGCATTAAAGAAAGTTTATGAGACTCTGCCGCTCAAAAAAGAGGCATTTACATTGATGAAGATGTTTTGGACGCCGGATCAAAACATCTACCGTCACCTTCATTTTCACGGTGTGTTTAAGGTTGATGTTGATGGTAAAAACTCATTTCAAATCAACCATCGCGGATACCAGATTGAAAACGAAATTTTCTGGCGCGGTCTTAATGACGGATGGGAAAAAACTTCTGTCGGTTTATGGCAAAAGCTTGTGCCGCGTGCCAAATATATTTTTGACGTAGGTGCAAACACGGGACTTTTTTCCTTGATTGCACAATCATTGAATCCCGATTCAAAAGTTTTTGCTTTCGACCCTGTAAAAAGAGTTTATAAAAGACTTAAAGAAAACGTAACTCTTAACAAATACGATGTTTCCTGTTTTGAAGTGGCTTTATCGAACGACGACGGCGAGGCGATAATCTATGATTTACCGACAGACCATATTCTTTCTGTCACAGTTAATCAAAATCATCATTCGCCCGAACTGAGCCAAAATGCTATTCCGACGACAATCAAGACAATTAGATTGGAAACCTTTATTGAAAAACAGAACATCGAACGCATTGATTTGATGAAGATTGATGTTGAAAGACACGAGGTTGAAGTACTGGAAGGTTTCGGAAAATACCTGGAAAAGTTTCGCCCTGTAATGCTCGTTGAGGTTTTAAGCGACAAAATCGGTGCCGGGATTGAAAAAATAGTTTCCAATAAAGGCTACTTTTATTTTAGAATTGATGACGCCGATGGCAGCGTGAAAAAAATGGAACACATTCGCATCGAAAAAGACTGTAATTTTTTAATCTGTGATGAGGCTGCTGCAAATCACTTGCAGTTGATTTAATCTTGAGCGTAAGGAATTTTGACCTTACGCTTTTTTCTTGAGAGGGAAAATGTTTCGAATAAAAGCGATATATCAAGAACAGTTTGAGTTTGACGCAGGCATTGATAGGGTACGCGAGTTTTTTAGTGAGTTAAGAAATTTTGTTGAACTAATGCCCAATATCGAAAGCATCAAAAAAGACGCAAACGGTGTTATTCGTTGGGTTGTCCGCGCAGACATTCCCGTGGTCGGGGCATTGCGCGAGGGTTTTTTGTTAGAGCAAACAGAGAACGAACCCGACAGGATTGAATGGTCACCTGCAAAAGTCGAACAGAAAAATTATATGCGCTACGCGGCATCGTTTATTGAAGAGAGTGCGACAAAAACAATTGTAAAAATGACTCAACAGGTCGAACTCCGTCGCCAAAATGCAAAAGACTTACACAGGCTTGCTTCACTTGTTGGCGAAAATAAAATTAGTACAGAGATGCAAAAGCGCGTAAATGAAATGATTAAAACTTTCCTCAAACGCGCACGCACGAGAATCGAAGGTTTGAAGTAGAAAAAAGTTTGCCTGTTCATAAATCAGTTAGGATAGTTTCCCTGTAACTGTCTGTGTTTAATTGTGTAAATCAACCGAGCGTATTTATGTGCGCTTTAGGGAAAACTTTGCGGTTTACCCTTAAATTTTCAGGAGAATCTAAAATGAAAAAAGTAGTATTTCTAACAGCGATTTTATTTTGTTTAGCTGCGGTTTGTAATGTTAACGCACAACCGCGCTTTCCGCGTACAAGCCAAAAAGCAGGCGTGACGCAGACAATCGGTATCACGGATGTTTCCATTACATATCATCGCCCCGGTGTTAAAGGGAGACAGATTTTCGGTTGCGAAACAACTGATGTTCTTCCGGTTGGCGGAAAAACCTACCCGTGTCTTGTGCCAAACAATCAGGTCTGGCGCATGGGTGCCAACGAAGCTACAGTATTTGAAATAAGCGAGGACGTTATGATTAACGGTCAAAAACTTCCAAAGGGTAAGTATAGCCTGCACTCAATTCCGGGTGCTGATACTTGGACAATTATCTTCAACAAAAACTGGGGACAATGGGGCAGTTTCACTTACGAAGCAAAAGACGATGCGCTGCGCGTTATGGTTAAACCTGAAACATCAAATCCGCAGGAATGGTTAGTTTATGACCTTTCGGAGATTACGGAAAACAAAGCCACAGTTTCAATGAAATATGACAAGATGAAAGTTTCTTTCAACATTGATACCGGAGACGTAAACAAAACCACAGTAACACAAGCTCAAACATCGTTTTTGCAATTGAGTCAACAAACGGCAAATTTCATCTTGAGCAACAAAATGAAAGACAGCTATGCAGATGCCTTGAAGATGCTTGATTCGGCTATTAGCGTTCGGGCAACTTTCGGCAACCTTTCTACAAAAGCAAGATTGCTGGCTGAAATGGGTAATACAAAGGAAGCAATTACAGTTGGTGATAAAGCCATTGAGGTCGGTAAAGCTGCAAAAGCTAACACTGCGGCGTTTGAAAAAACTGTAGGAGATTGGAAAGCAAAGACAAATTAAATGAAAGTTTTGAGTACAAGCTTTAGCTTGCCGGTCTTTGAAAAGAAGCAAGCTAAAGCTTGTACTCAAAACTCTTTAATCAGGCAAGATATTTATGCTATCCGGCGGTAAGCCAATCAGAATTGTGTCGCCAACAGATAGCCCTATTAACCGAAACACCAAAGCCTCAAGAATCAAACCGTCCGCATCCAATTTAACAATTGTTATCGCTCCGGAAAATTGAATCTCTTTCACCTCTGCTTTTAATACATTGTCTCCCGGAAACGATGCGCCGCTGAAAAACTTTATTAATTCGGGTCTTATTGAAAGCGTTACAGGTTGATTGATTGGAGATAATTTCTGATTTTCTTTCAAATTGGCAAGAATTAAATGTTCGCCCGTGAGTGTTTGAAATTCCTGCGTAGTATCTTTCATTTTGCTCAGACGCAATGCCTGAAAAAGATTGTTCTTCCCCAAAAACTTCGCAACTGTAACATTCGCAGGCGTGTTGTAAATTTCACGCGGAGTTCCGACCTGCAACAATTGTCCTTTGTGAATAACGCCTATTCTGTCACAAAGAGTATAAGCTTCGTCTTGGTCATGTGTGACATAGATTGCCGTCAGGTCAAGATTCTTAACAATATGACGTAACTCTTTTCCGGTGCTTTCTCTTAACGTCACATCGAGATTTGAAAACGGTTCGTCAAACAAAAGTAGTTTTGGTTCAATCGCCAATGCTCTTGCAATAGCAACCCGTTGTTGTTCGCCACCCGACAGTTCCTCAATACGACGATTTTCATACCCCGAAAGATGAACAAGCGAAAGCATCTCATTAACTTTTTCATCAATCAGGTTCTTTGAAACGCCTTGCGACTTCAATCCGAAAGCCACGTTTTCATGCACGTTCAAATGCGGAAAAAGTGCGTGTGATTGAAAGACCATCCCAAACCCGCGTTCTTCCGTTTTCTGCTTTGTGATGTCTTTATTATCAAAAACAAGTGTTCCTTTATCAAGTTTTTCCAAACCCGCAACCAAACGAAGCAGAGTTGATTTTCCGCTTCCCGATTGACCGAGCAGTCCGAAGATTTCGCCGCCTTCGATGTTCAAAGAAAAATCATTGACAGCATTCGTAGTATCGTATCGTTTTGAAATCCCATCCAAACTAAGAAGAGGCATAAAAATAAAAAGGCAATAGTAAAAAGCAAAACTTTAAGATACGTTTTGTTTCTTTTGTTCTTTGTGTTCTGACTTTTCTCTTGCTCTCGTTGGAGATGTTATTAAAGCAGTTGTAGAATACACGCCATCAATAAAGAAACAAAATCATGGCTAAGAACGATTTCAAAAAAAGAGCTGTAAAAGCAGGAGCGTGGCAAGTTGCGAAACGATTGATTAAACCGCTTCCCGTTGTCGGAAGTGTTTTCGCAGTCGGACTCGCGGGATACACGATAAAGAGAAAAGGGTTGGTGCGTGGGGCAGTTGATGTAGCCCTTAACGCTACGCCGGTTGTGGGAACGGCAAAAGGCGTCGTCGAACTATTCACGGGCGACATTATTCCTGAAAAAAAATCAAAAAAGTGACAGAGTTTATAATCCTTGTGATGAGTAGTTTTCTCGTTGATTTCAATCGCAAAATTTCGTCACAAAAACACGGTTTTTCGCCCTTTTTAGTATAAATCTTGGTGAAACGAATAAAACAATAGTTGCATCTACAACGTAACAGAAACGTCAAATCCTGAATTTTCTAACTAAACAACGACGAGGAACTATAATGAAAAAGCTATTTCTATTTTTGTTGGCATTTTCGATAACCGGGAGCAGTCTTCCTGCTTTCGCACAAAAAAACAATTCAAACATGAAGAACGGTTCAACGGGCGCAGTCCCGACTCCGCCGGTAGCGGCAAAGAAACCCAAAGAAACAAAGATTCACGGCTACACGATGAAGGATGATTATTTCTGGCTTCGTGAAAAATCGAATCCTGAAGTTATCAAATACCTCGAAGATGAAAATGCCTACACCGATTATCAAATGCGCGACACGAAAGATTTTCAGGACGTGCTTTACAAAGAGATGCTCGGACGTATTAAGCAAACAGATTTGAGCGTGCCTTATCGTTATGGTGATTATTACTACTACACACGGACTGAAGAAGGTAAACAGTATCAAATCTATTGCCGCAAAAAAGGAAGCCTCGATGCGAAAGAAGAAGTCACACTTGACTTGAATGAACTAGCAAAAGGACTCAAGTATTTGGGTCTTGCGGCTTATCAGATCAGCAACGACGGAAATCTTCTTGCTTACTCGCTTGATAACACGGGCTATCGTCAATATAAACTCTTTATTAAAGACCTTCGCACCGGCAAAGTTTTCCCTGAATCATTTGAACGCGTCGGTTCAGTGATATGGGCAAATGATAATAAGACTCTCTTTTATTCAACAGAAGACGCCGTCAGCAAACGCTCCGATAAAATCTGGCGACATTCACTCGGCAATAAAAAGAGCGAAATGATTTACGAAGAGAAAGACGAACTTTTCGATGTTTACGGCGGACGTTCGCTTGATAAAAAGATGATTTTTATCAGTTCGGGTTCAAAGACCTCAAATGAAGTCCGTTACGTTCCGGCTGATCAGCCAAATGCCGAATTAAAAGTTATTCTGCCGCGTGAAAAAGAACATGAATATAGCGTTGATTTCTACAACGGAATGTTCTACATCACGACAAACAAGAATGCTAAAAACTTTCGCGTTGTGTCGGCTCCTGTCAGCGACCCTTCCGGGAAAAATTGGAATGATTTCATTCCACATAACCCAAAAGTAAAAATTGATAACATCACGTTTTTTGTAAATCACGCGGTTATTTCCGAAAAAGAGAACGGACTTGATTATTTGCGCGTGCTGGATTTGAAGTCCAAAAGTAAGCCGTTTCGTATTGAGACGCCGGAAAATGATTATTCAATCGGCTTGGCATTCAATCCCGAATACGACACATCAACAATTCGTTTTAACTACACATCGTTAATCACACCTTCGACTTTGTTTGAGTACGACCTGAACACGATGAAACGCACAACACTAAAACAACAAGAAGTTTTAGGTGGTTACGAATCATCACAATATGTGGCAGACAGAGTTTGGGCAGTTGCACGCGACGGCGTAAAAGTGCCTGTTTCAATCGTTCACAAAAAAGGTGTGAAACTTGATGGTAATGCCCCCATGTTGCTTTACGCATATGGTTCCTACGGAGCTTCAATGGCACCGGCATTTAACTCAAGCCGTTTGAGTCTTTTGGATCGCGGCGCGATTTTCGCACTTGCACATATTCGCGGCGGCGGTGAACTCGGCGAAGAATGGCGTCAGGAAGGTCGTATGTTTAAGAAGATGAACACATTCAACGACTTTGTTGATTGCGCCGATTGGTTGATTAAAAACAACTACACAAAGAACGACAGACTTGTTATTCAGGGCGGTAGCGCAGGCGGACTTTTAATGGGTGCTGTTGTAAATTTGCGTCCTGATTTGTTCAAGGCTTCTCTTGCTCAAGTTCCGTTTGTAGATGTTATGAACACAATGCTCGACGCTTCATTGCCCTTGACCACAAGCGAATATATCGAATGGGGAAATCCGAATGTTAAAGAAGAATTCGATTACATGATGACATATTCCCCTTACGACAACGTGAAGGCTCAGAATTATCCTGTGATGATGATTCAGGTTTCGCTAAATGATAGCCAAGTTCCTTATTGGGAAGGTGCGAAATGGGCTGCGAAACTAAGAGCGATGAAGACGGATAACAATCCTTTAATGCTCAAGACAAATATGGGCGCAGGTCACGGCGGTTCATCAGGGCGATATGATGCTTTGAAAGAAGCCGCGCTCAACTACGCATTCATCCTGTCGCAAATGGGCATCAACAAATAACAATCAATTTACTCTTTTCTGAATCAGCCGTTGCTTTGTAATAAAAGTAACGGCTGATTTTTTTTGATTGCTACTTTTAACCTATCAACCCTGAAAAAATGGTTTCAACTTGACCTAATCCCAAGCTGAAAATAGGATAGCGGTCAATTTTTATATCACCGCGATTTTCAGTAGTTTACTTTGCAAACTGATAATTAATATTGCTTCCGGTTTGATGTGGTCTATGTTTAGCCGCTCTTTTGAACTACTCATTATTAATGTTGGAATCAGGCGTTTACTTTCTATCGCCCTTATCTGTTTTTTTCATTTCTTTTTTATTGGTGTTCTTTCGGCACAATATCGTTTTGATTCATGGACAACTGATAACGGATTGCCTCAAAACGGTGTACGAGGAATTACTCAAACACCTGACGGTTATTTGTGGTTTACAACCTTTGATGGTTTGGTGAGGTTCGATGGCACAAAGTTCACTGTCTTTGATAAAAATAACTCGCCCGGAATTTTAAGCAACCGTTACTTTCTATTACGTGCTGAACCTGATGGTACTTTGTATGCAGGCAGTGAAGATTCCGGTTTGACTGTTTATCAAAACGGGATATTTCATACATATACCGTTTCTGACGGTTTACCTTCAAATCAGATTCTTGATTTGCCTGTTGATAAAAACGGAAAGTTTTATCTAGCCACTTCAGCGGGAAATTGTTACTTCCAAGACGGTAAGTTTACACGTGTTCCTGAGTCCGAAATCCCAAATGAAAATCGTTTTTATCTGAGTCCCTCGGGAAATTTGTGGTTTTATGACAAACACGGGTTACGTCTTATCACGGTTGATAAACGTGAGACTTCATACCCTTTCAAATTCAATCTTTATAATGAAAGGTTTACAGGTCTCAAACTATTTGAGGATAGTAAAGGAAACCTATGGTTTGGTGATTTATCCGGTGTTTATTCCTTAAATAACGGCGCAATGACAAAATACACAACCGCCGATGGTGTTCCACCGAATGTTTGTTTACTGCCATACACCGAGGAAAAAGACGGAAGTATTTGGTTCGCATCCGGAGCCCCTTGGGTCGCAGGTGTTGGTCTGGTTCGATTCAAAGACGGTAAATTTACAACTTGGGGAAAATCCGTAGGCTTATCAAGTAATCTGATTGATGAAGTTTTCCAAGACCTTGAAGGAACGATTTGGGTAGCCTCAACCGACCGCGGGATAAATCGTTTACAAAGGCAATTTGTAAAATCTCTTTCGACAAATGACGGGCTTGTTCATCATGAGGTTTATCCGCTGTTACAAACACGCAATGGGGACATTTACATCGGGACTATTCAAGGTTTGAGTCGTTATCATGATGGTAAGTTTGATGAAGTAAATATCAGAAATGAACTAGGTAATCATTTTTCCATAACAGCTCTTTACGAGGACGAAACCAACAAATTATGGATTGGCACCGCGGGCGGGCTTTATCTTTTAGAAAATCAAAAAATCAAAAGGATTGATACATTAAATAACTTTACTTTTTGGGCAATTGAAAGAGACCAAAGCGGAAATGTCTGGGTAGGTACAAATCACGGTTTACTTAAATTTAATCATGAAAGAAAACTTATTTCTCATTTCACCACAAAAGACGGTTTACCGGGCGACGATGTAAAAACAGTTTATCAAGATAAGAGGGGAACAATATGGATTGGGACTTACGGCGGGGTGGCGGCGTTGAAGTCGGGTGATAATCTGACATCAAACCCACAACAACCAAAATCAGAATTCATCTCATATACTTCTGAAAAGGGTCTTGCAAGTAATCGCGTTCGCACTATTTACGAAGATACAGATGGTGTGCTCTGGATCGGAACATATGATGGCGGTTTGTCGCGTTTAAGGGATGGCAAAATAGTTAACTGTAAGATTGAAAACGGGCTTTACAATAACGGGGTTTTCAAAATTCTTGAGGACGATAAACAAAACTTTTGGATTAGTTCCAACAGGGGGATTTTTCGAGTCTCTAAAATCGAGCTAAATGCCTTTGCTGACGGGCGACTAACAAAGGTTAATTCTGTTTCATTTGGCAAGCAGGACGGTATGTTAAATACTGAATGCAACGGGGGACGTTCGCCATCTGGAATAAAAACGGCGGACGGAAAATTCTGGTTTCCAACACAAGAGGGTGTCGCTATTCTCACCCCCAACGAAGTCCCGTATAATCCTTTGCCGCCACGGGTACAAATTGAGAGTGTTTTGGTCGAACGTCAAACAACAAATTTTCAAAACGAAATTACTCTGAGAGCTAACGAAGATAATCTCGAAATACGTTATACGGGAATAAGTTTTATAAAACCCGAACAAATAAAATTCCGCTATCGAATTGAAGGGTTAGAAGAAAACTGGATTGATGTGGGAACGATACGGGAGGTTTACTTCCCTTCACTTCCAGCAGGTGATTATACTTTTCAAATTATTGCCGCCAATTCTGACGGAGTGTGGAACAATCAAGGCACAAAGTTGAAGATTCGCGTCAACGCGCCATTCTGGCAAAAGACTTGGTTTATAGTTTCGTGTTCACTATTTGCGGTTGCAGGGGTTTTGCTATTCTTTCGTTTGCGTGTGAATGAATTAAAACGCAGACAGACGGCACAATTAAAATTTTCAAGGCTACTGCTTGAATCACAGGAAAAAGAACGTAAGCGTATCGCTTCGGAAATGCACGACGGTATAGGTCAATATCTTCTGGCAATAAAAAACTGGGCGTTGTTCGGATTGAACTCTTTATCAAAAGAAAACCCCGCGCAACAACATCTTCACGAGATTTCAGAAACGTCTTCACTTGCATTGGAAGAAGTCAGGGAAATTACACATAATTTAAGACCATATCAATTAGAAAGATTAGGCTTGAGCAACACGCTGGAATACACATTGAAAAATATAAAGAATGCTTCGACAATAAACTTTCATACGGAAATAGAAAATATTGACGGGGTATTGTCCGACGATTCAGAAATCGTATTTTATAGAATAGTACAGGAATGTTTTAATAACGTAATAAAACACAGCAATGCTCAGAACGCATGGCTCTCGGTCATAAAGAAAGACAATTGTCTGGAATTTGTTTGCCGCGATGACGGTAAAGGGTTTGACCCCGGTACAGCGAGAAGTTCATCGAAAAGCGGTCTCGGACTTAGCGGTTTAGATGAACGTGTCAGAATGTTAAACGGCCAGTATTTTATTGAATCTGAAGTTGGTACAGGAACAACTGTTTTCGTAAAAATCCAATTAAATCAATGAGCGATGAAATCAAAGTTTTAATCGCAGATGACCATCCGATTTTTCGTAAGGGTCTGCGCGCAGTTATCGAAAGCGATTCATTGTTAAAAGTAATTGCGGAATCTGACGATGGCAAATCTGCGTTATCTCAAATTGAACAACTTGAACCTGATATTGCTGTTCTTGATGTTGATATGCCTTTAGCGGACGGGCTAACGGTTGCTCAAACAATTCGTTCAAAAGGTCTTGCTACGCACGCTATCTTTCTTACGATGCATAAAGACGAGGCACTTTTTAACGCTTCGCTAGAGGCAGATGTTAAAGGTTTCATTGTTAAAGACAGTGCAGCAACCGAAATTGTAACTTGCATAAAAACCGTGATGAAAGGACAAAGTTTTTTTAGCTCAGTCCTCTCAAGTTTTTTTGTAACCCGTCATACAGCATGTCAATCTTTACTTGATAATTTGACCACCTCAGAGCGTCGGATTTTACGATTGATTGCAGAAGGCAAAGCCAGCCGTGACATTGCCGATAAGCTTTTTATAAGCATACGAACAGTCGAACATCACAGGGCGCACATATCATCGAAACTTGAATTAAAAGGTAAGAATGCACTGCTCACATTTGCACTTACAAACAGAAATAAAATTTAAGGTAACTGATAAGGTCAGGTGATAATAATTCAAAAACTTTAATCAGGAATCGGTTTTAGCTGTCGAAGACAACGATATATTCTTAGCCCATAGTGCAGCTATGGGGAAATTAAACAGAGATTTTGAGCCGTTGA
>Ga0187894_10001357_pt1 | contig 31650 bp, 28 predicted proteins | sample GBC1701081metaG_FD_136650 | JGI IMG/M metagenome (GOLD analysis project Ga0187894, IMG submission 136650) | White microbial mat communities from a lava cave in the Kipuka Kanohina Cave System on the Island of Hawaii, USA - GBC170108-1 metaG ...
CGCGGTTGTCTCCATCCACCGCGTTCGGGTGGTCAAACACCGCATCCCCGGACTGTCGAACCCCGTCAGGCCGGCTCCAATACGTAGGCACAACAAGCGCAAGCCCCAACACACCCACCTCCAGTCGACGATTAGGTGATCGGAACTCTACCGTCTGCCGTCAACATCGACCAGCTGAGGTACCCTATACTTCAGATAGATATTCGATGATCAACCTTATTTATAAATCGACGATCGACGGAAAGAGCGCTGGCTGGCCTGAGATTTTACCTCGATGAAGGCTCCCGAATAGGTCTTATGAATAACTTTCGATATTTTTAATAGGTATTAGTTTGCATATCTCGTTGCTCAAGTTTAAGGATAACGAAATGAAAAGAGCTCCACGTATCTCTGTCGTAACGGTTACTAATCGCCCCGGTTCCATTGATATCCTATGGGATGGCCTTCAACAGCAAAAATTCTACGACTTCGAATGGATTCTCTGTGATGAGCTTTTCGACTGGCGAAAACGAGAAGTTAGCGAGTATGTAAATGACTCGCGCCTGCACCACATCCTTGCTCCTCAGAAGGAGGGCGATCTTTGGAATCTCAATAAGTCTTATAACGAAGCTCTTCGTCATTGTAGTGGTACGTTTATTGTGAGCCTTCAGGATTATATATGGATTCCAGTGGATGGTCTTGCGAAGTACTGGGATGTTTATCAACGCTTCGGTCCACGAGCTTTTATTGCCGGAGTAGATAGTTTTTATGCTTTACCGGCTCCTGTGCACGACTCTAAAGGTAAGATAACAATATTTGAACGTCCTTATTTGGGAAAGCCAACTCTGCAAACTCATTTAGGATTTCGACTTAAAGGAGAGCGCAGGATCGAGGAAGCAAAACCAAAACTTTGGGAACTAAATTGGTCGGGAGCTCCCTTGCAGGCATTTTATGAAATTGGCGGATTTTGCGAGAAACATGATAGTGAATTCTATTCTTGCGATAATTTGACAGTAGCATTTTGTGCTCAAAAAATTGGCTATCAATTTTATATCGATAAGACTAATGAATGTTATTCAATCGATCATGAAGGTATTTTTCCTAAACCTATTGATTGGGAAAAACGACATGGAAAATTTGGTCCGTGGGATCAATGGTATGAAGAATGGGAGAAGAAAGGTAATCCTCGTTTTCCTTATCTAATTGAGTCGTGAGAGAGACTCTTCCACAATAAAATACTTACGAAAGGCCCCTACCCGGTCTCTGAGTATGAGCTTCCTGGCCTATGGCTGCATTCAAGTTGAAAAGGGCTCAGTAAAAAATAGCTCAACCGGATGTTAGTAAACTATCCAAGACCTCTTCAAGGCCAGCAGTTGCCACAGCGCAAACCTTGTCGGCGCCACCATAATAGACAAACAGTTTTCCTTCTCTGATAACAGCGCCACAGGGAAATACAACATTCGGGAAATCCCCAGTTGTTTCGTAGTTTTCTTTGGGCTCTAGCACAGGATAGGGAAGTCGACGTATCACTATTGTAGGATCCTGAAGATCAAGGAGGGCAAGACCGATACGATAAACGTAATTCTTGTCAACGCCATGATAGATTAAAAGCCATCCCTTTTCTGTTTTAAGTGGTGGAGGTCCTATTCCAATCTTAGATGATTCCCATAGATATTCAGGTTTTAGGAGAGGAGAACCCATATTCCACTGTGTAAGACTGGACGAGCGCGTAAGCCAAATTCTGCTAGGAAGTCCGCTCTCGAATTCTTGATATTTGCCGTTAAGTGTAATTTGCTGAGGTCTGTGCAGCATAATGTAATCGTTGCCAAATTTTTCTGGGAATAGCACAGTATCTCGATCGTCAATGTCTTCGCGAGCAGTGATGACTCCGAGTCGTTGAAAATTAAGAAAATCTTTAGTGCTAGCTAGAGCGGTATAAGAAAGTTTTTTCGGTGTCGGCACTGGAACATTAATAGCAACATAGGTGACGTAAATTTCCTTGTCAATGGTCATGATTCTCGGGTCTTCAATTGACCATTTATCGTATGCTTCTTTTGGTTCCAGGACAGGTTGCTTCTGTGTTCGAGTGAAATGAAACCCATCATCACTATAGGCATGCCCCAACTGTGAGATATAATATTTATCATTTCGTGCGATGCCTCGGTAGAGAATATGGATGATGTTGTCTTTTAACAAAGCTCCAGGGTTGAATACAGCACGTGATTCCCAAGGGCTATTTTCTATTGGAGCCAGAATCGGATTTCCCACAAACCGTTTGAGCTGAACCACAATGCTCTCCCTGTCGTAAGATAGTAGCAAGATTTATTTCAGCTTTTCGTCTTGAGTTTCTATCTATTCTCAAATACTGTTAAGTTATTAATCTCAATAATTCCATAGGATTTAGAGTAATCTTTTATCCTTACCTCTCGATTAGATATTTCGCTGCAACCAGCTATGGCTAGCGTTGATTGTTCAGATTAACTGGGTTATTGCCGGGCGCGGAGTGGGAACGAGCTCGATTTCGCGGGGAAGCCCCGTAACCTGCATTTTCCCGTCGTGCACCCGTATGGATAGTCGGGAGCCGTTCATCGGCACGTTGGTCAGTGTGAGATCTCCCATTCCAACAGGAAGCGCGGGGGCGAGCCATAATTTACCTTGAGGCACTGCCGGGTCAAGGCGTAGTAACACCCGTAGCAGATGCATAGGAGTGGCGGCCGCCCACGCCTGAGGTGAGCGCGAAGTTGGGTAGGGAACGGGGCTTGGATATTCGGAACGGGCAAAACCACAGAACAGCTCCGGGAGCCTGCCACTGAAAGCGTCGGCCACGTCCAGAATCGCGCAAGCGACTCGCTGAGCCTCCTTGACGAACCCATAGCGCATCAATCCCGCGGCAATGATCCCATTGTCATGCGGCCAGACCGTGCCGTTGTGGTAGCGCATTGGGTTATAGGCGCCCATCGAACTAGCCAGGGTCCGGATACCCCAACCGCTGAACATCTCCGGCGACATCAGGCGTTCGACCACGAGTGGTGCTTTGTCCTCGTCGATGATACCGGTCCACAGACAGTGGCCCATATTCGACGCTAAGGCATCAATGGGTTGTTTATCTCGATCAAGTCCAAGGGCATACCAGCCATGATTGGGCAACCAGAATTGTTCGTTGAATGCCTTCTTCAATGCAGCTGCCTTGGTCGCCCATGCCTGAGCTTCTTTTTCATCTCCAGTTTCGCTAGCGAAGTGACAACGGGCAAGGTACGCGGCATAGACATAACCCTGAACTTCGCAGAGCGCGATCGGGGTTTTGGGGAGTTGGCCATCGGCGAAGCTGATACTGTCTGGCACGTCCTTCCAGCCCTGGTGTACCAGGCCTCGATCCGTGGCACGCTGGTATTCGACGAAACCATCACCATCGCGGTCGCCATATCGCTCCACCCACTCCAACGCGCGGTCCGCATATGGCAGGAGCTGCTCAACCTCTTGCCAGGCCAGGCCCCAGCGCCGAAGTTCCCCGAGCAGCATCACGAATAGGGGGGTAGCATCGGCCGTGCCATAGTAGATACTCCCGCCCACCCCGGGCCTATTCTCCACGCCAGCTCTCATCTCATGCAGGATGCGGCCGGGCTCTTCTTCGGTATATGAATCTATTTTCTTGCCCTGATACCGAGCGAGCGTCCGCAGCGTGCCCAGGGCTAGCGATGGGTCAACCGGAAGCGTCATCAGCGAGGCGATAAGTGAATCTCGTCCGAACAGTGTCATAAACCACGGAGCGCCTGCCGCGACTGTGACAGCCCCCTGGTCGTCGAAAATACGGAGGGATCCTAGATCGAGTTCGCTACGGGTGAGGGTGCGAGCCAGACTTGGATTGCTGGCCTCGACTACGGGAGCGGAGGTTTCCCATGCGCTTAGCTGTTTGGCTGGCGGGGATTCTTCAATCGGCCGGTCCAATGGAAAAGACAACGGCAGCTCCTGGCCGTTGATAATGGGATGAACCAACACACTGGTCCGCCAAGTTCCCCGCGCCGGGATCAAGGCCCGGAAGACGAACATTCCCTTCGCGCCCTGAGCGCCCTCCGTGAAAATCCGCACGCCACGGGTCTGGTCACGCCAGACGAACGAGTATGTGAGTTCGCCAAGCTCTCGTTTCACGCTTCGTTTCCCTCTCACACGGATGCGATTTTTTTCTCGGACCTCGAACAAATCAGCGAAGTCACAGTCCACCTGAAGGGAGATCCCACAGGGGGTTGCCTCTCCGCTGAGGTTCCGCACGCTGAGGTCCTCGCGCATGCCAACATCCACATACCGGTCCCGCTGTATCAGCAGCGTATTGACGGGGCGATCTGGCTGAGCTCGTGGCCGAGCTAGGAAGGTGGCGTGATACGGCTCTGACATCATGACGGTCAACGGTTCTAACGGTTCGTCGTCCAGGTAAAGCCGCCAGGTCGAGACGATCCGGGTGTCATGCACAAATAATCCCTGCGTTGTTCTCGGCTCAATGTCGCCACCAGGGCCAGATATGCAGAAGGTCGGTCCCTCCAGCAGTGTCACCGCGCCGGTGCCAACACCACCGGGGGAAGTCCAGTTTTCGTTCACTGCCTCGGTCACCTCCTGATAGCCGTCATTATTATTTTCTCTTTTTTTAGATCGATATGGTGCGAAATTACCTAAATCAGAGTTAGTAGATCAAGCTACTGGTGCCATCTGGCTGTATGTAAGCGACCTTTGGCTAGAGCACTTGAGCGACTGTGGTAAAAACGATAAACCCAGAAACATCCCGGACAGACCTGGCACTCGGGTTGACGGAGTGCTAACGACGTTTTAGGGTGCTATCGGGCGCTCTTTACGGAGAGAGCTCACGCGACGAGGGTGGTCTGGCCCCGCGACGACAGGCCTTCTTGTCACTAAGGACAACTATTCCATGAGATCTCCGAAGGGGAGGTCGTATCGTGACGACCGCTACTATGGCGAGGGTTAACATCAGACCCCTCGCTGACCGGGTCGTGGTCAAGCCAGCAGAAGGTGAGCAACTCACCGCGTCTGGCCTGGTCATCCCGGACACCGCGAAAGAGAAGCCCCAAGAGGGCATCGTGGTAGCCGTGGGCCCTGGCTCATTCCATGACGGCCAGCGGATACCGCTGGATGTCAAGGTGGGCGACACTGTGCTATACAGCAAGTACGGTGGCACCGAGGTCAAGTCTGACGATGAGGATTACCTCGTATTGTCAGACCGTGACCTGCTTGCCGTTATCGAGAAGTAAGCTTCCTTACCACAAACCGCCCCGGAAGTCCGTGTCATCGGGCTACCCGGGGCGGTTTATGATCTAGGGCATATTTGACGCTAGGGCGCAGTCTCCGTAACCCTTTTGAGTGACAGTCGTTGGAGAAGCGAAGGCGGTTGCGAAGGGTGGTATTTCTGCCATCGCCGGGTCAGAACTCAACGGAGCTATTGGAGGCTTATCGTGACGTGGATCCGTCGGGGGGAACTATGGCAAGCATCCTGATCTGTGACGATTCACCCTTAGCCCGAGAAACACTGCGGCGCGCGGTGGCCACCGTGCCTGGTGTCGAGCGAGTCCGAACGGCAACGAGCGGGGAAGAAGTGCTCCGGCGATGGAGCGGGGAACGAAGCGACCTGGTGTTGATGGACGTTCGCATGCCCGGTTTAGGCGGGGTGGAGGCGGTGCGGCGGCTTATGGTCACTGACCCCGCGGCGCGCGTTCTCATGTTAACTGTTGCCGAAGACCTTGACGGCGTGGCGATGGCAGTGGCCGCTGGCGCCCGGGGCTACCTGCACAAGGACGCTTCGCGTGCGGAGGTGCGCGCCACGATTTCTCAAGCGTTGACCAACCCTGGCTGGCGATTGGCGCCACGTCCCCGGCGTCCGGTTGAGGCCAATGGGTTATCGCCGGCGCCATCGCCATCAGGTTCTCCACCCCCCTTGACCGGGCGAGAGATTCAGGTTTTGGAAGGGATGAGCCACGGCAGAAGCAATGCCGAAATCGGCCGCGAGCTGTTTTTATCGGAGGATACCGTGAAGACGCATGCCCGGCGGCTGTTCAAGAAACTGGGAGCATCGGATCGTGCCCACGCGGTGGCGTTGGGTTTCCGCTGGGGCCTGGTGCGGTGACGGAGCGCCAGTGATCTCGCAGCGGCCACGGATATTATGATTTGGCCTGCTTGTAGGTCATCATGGAGACGTGAAGCGCGAAGCGTCTCAATCAGTGGGTTCAGTGGTGCATAACTGGATTCGAGAGTTCATTAAGGGAGTGGGGTCCATCTTTGGTATTGCCGACAGAGGCCCTCTTCAACAGGGGTCGGCAGCTGACGACTGGCAGAAAATCGGTGATGACTTCCGGCGAGTCCTTGAAGCAAAGTGGACAGCGTGATGAATCTTGCGGAGGCGGGGGCGCCCGAGAAGTTTGGCACGCTGGGGCTGACCTTCGATGACGTGCTGCTATTGCCGGCGGCTTCCGATATGGCGCCGAGTGAGGTGGATACTACCTCCCGGCTGTCCCGCACCATCAGCGTGCGCATTCCGCTGGTTTCCGCTGCTATGGATATGGTGACCGAGGCACAGATGGCTATTGCCATGGCACGTCAAGGCGGGGTGGGGGTGCTGCACCGTAACCTGCCAATTGAGGACCAGGCGCGGCAGGTGGACCAGGTAAAGCGCTCCGAAGCGGGCATGATCAGCCACCCGGTGACCACATCCCCGGACGCTACCCTTGCCGACGTGGAGGCGCTGTGCGCTCAATACCAGATCAGCGGGCTTCCCGTGATCGACCCTACTGGCGCCTTGCTCGGCATCATCACCAACCGAGACCTACGTTTTGAGGTGGACCATAGCCGATTGGTGCGGGACGTGATGACCCCCATGCCACTGGTGACCGCTCCCGCCGGGGTCGGCAGAGACGAGGCCATGGAGCTGCTTCGGCGTCATAAGGTGGAGAAGCTGCCGTTGATCGACGCCGCTGGCCGGCTGTGTGGGCTCATCACGGTCAAAGACTTTGTGAAAAGCGAGCAATATCCCCACGCCACCAAAGATGCCCAAGGGCGGCTTCGAGTCGGCGCCGCGGTGGGCGTGGGCGAGAATGGTTATCGCCGCGCTCAGGCGCTCATCGAGGCCGGGGTTGACTTCGTGGTGGTGGACACCGCGCATGGCCACGCCAAAGCCGTGGTGGGGGCAGTGTCTAAGCTCAAGGCCAGTGCCAAGGTGGACGTGATCGGGGGCAATGTCGCTACCCGGCAAGGGGCGCAAGCCCTGGTGGATGTGGGCGCCGATGGCATCAAAGTCGGTGTCGGTCCCGGTTCTATTTGCACCACCCGGGTGGTGGCAGGGGTCGGTGTGCCTCAGATCACTGCCATCTATGAGGCTGCGCAGGCGGCCCACGCCGCGGGTGTGCCGATCATCGGTGATGGCGGGTTGCAGTATTCCGGTGACGTGGCTAAGGCGATTGCCGCCGGCGCTGACACGGTGATGTTGGGCAGTTTGCTAGCTGGCTGTGAAGAAAGCCCAGGCGAGCTGATCTTTATCAACGGCAAGCAGTACAAGTCCTACCGGGGTATGGGCTCGGTGGGCGCGATGCGCCAGCGCGGTCCGGCGCCGTCTTTTTCGCGGGATCGTTATTGTCACGACGATGCGCTCGCCGATGACAAGCTCATTCCCCAAGGCGTGGAGGGCCAGGTCCCGTACCGGGGACCGCTGGCCGCGGTGGCTCATCAGTTGGGGGGCGGTTTGCGCGCGGCTATGGGCTACTGCGGCGCCCGCACTATCGGGGATTTACAGCAGGCTCGGATGATCAGGACCACCGCAGCCGGGCTCACCGAAAGCCACCCCCACGACATCCAAATGACCGTCGAGGCGCCGAACTACTCTGGCTAGGTGAGTTGCGTCACCAGCTAGCTATCGCGTTCGCATTCGCCGCGGCGGGCAGATCCCGCCCTCCCAGAGGGGGGCCACCACCTCGGCTCAAGTCTAGCCCGTGATCATTAGGTAGCAGCTTCAGATGGATAGCATTGTGGATAAGGTTTGAGAATAGTTTCTGGGGGATAACGTAGCTCATGATCATCCAGGGCGAAGTCTCACCATGACTATGCCTTCCGTAGCAGAAAGGGCGCGGCGTGGTAGAGGTTGAGATCGGGCGGGATAAGCGGGGGCGTCGGGCATACGGGTTCGACGATGTTGCCGTGGTGCCCAACCGGCGCACCCGAGATCCCGAGGACGTCTCGATCGTCTGGCAGATCGATGCGTACGAGTTCGAGCTTCCGCTGCTGGCCGCGCCCATGGATAGCGTGGTTTCCCCGCACACCGCCATTGCTCTGGGCAAGCTGGGCGCCGTGGGGGTGCTCAACTTGGAGGGGTTGTGGACCCGGTACGTTGACCCTGAACCGTTGCTGGCGGAGATTGCCGCCTTGGGTGAGCACGGTGCTACCCAGCGTATGCAGCAGATTTACGCCGAGCCGATCAAGGAAGAATTGATCAGCCAGCGAATCGCGGAGATTCGGGCTGCTGGAGTGCCTGTGGCGACCGCGCTGTCCCCCCAACGCACTGCCCAATATTCCGCCGCGGTTCTGGATGCTGGGGTGGATATTTTTGTCATCCGGGGCGCCATCGTCTCGGCCGAGCATGTCTCTGGCCACGTCGAGCCACTCAACCTCAAGCAATTCATTTACGAGCTGGACGTGCCGGTTATCGTGGGCGGGTGCGCCAGCTATCAAGCCGCGTTGCATTTGATGAAGACGGGTGCGGCCGGGGTTTTGGTGGGTTTTGGGGGCGGCGCCGCTTCCACGACACGAACCGTGCTGGGGATCCGGGTCCCGATGGCCACCGCGGTGGCGGACGTGGCCGCGGCTCGGCGGGATTACCTCGATCTTTCCGGAGGTCGGTATGTTCACGTCATCGCTGACGGCAGCATGGATCGCAGTGGTGATCTGGTCAAGGCCATCGCATGTGGCGCGGACGCTGTCATGCTTGGTTCCCCGCTGGCTCGGGCTACTGAAGCCCCGGGCCGAGGTTATCACTGGGGATCGGAGGCTCATCACCGGCTGTTGCCGCGCGGCCGTCGGATATCTCTTGGGACCATCGGGTCGTTGCCGGAGATTCTGCTGGGCCCGTCGCAGCGTTTCGACGGTTCTATGAACCTGTTCGGCGCGTTACGTCGCGGCATGGCCACTGCTGGCTACTCGACTCTCAAGGAGTTTCAGCGGGTCGAGATCACCGTGGACCCGGTGCTGGGCTAGCAAGGAGGTGGGCGTTGCTGGCAGCATAGAAAGCACTAGTCGCATGCTAAGAACATGTGATAATGTTCGATGCATGTCTATGTCCATGGTCCAGATTCGCAACGTTCCACAAGGTATGCACCGTGAGCTCAAGGCCAGGGCAGCCCGAGCGGGAATGACTCTGTCGCAATATTTGCTGCAAGAGATTGCCACGATTTTACAGCGGCCTCCACTTGACGAAGTTCTTGCCCGTATTCGCTCAAAGTCGCCGGTGGAGCTATCGGAATCACCCGCTGACGCGGTTAGGGCCGTACGTGAAGGCCGCGAGTGATTGTTGTCGATGCCTCAGCAATGATCGAATTTCTCCTCGATCAACCGCTTGGCGCGAGTATTTTGCAGCGGTTAGAAACCCAGCCTGTAGAGGCTATAGCTGCGCCTCATTTACTGAACGCTGAGGTAGGCCAAACTCTTCGCCGTTACGAACGCCGAGGCGAACTTGACGAGCAGGAAGCTCGGGCTGCTCTTATTACCCTGGCTGATCTACCTCTTACCTACTATCCGCATGCCCCATTGCTTGCTCGGACATTCGACCTACGGGCTAACGTAACCGTTTACGACGGACTGTATTTAGCTCTAGCTGAGACACTTAATGTCCTCTTCGTTACCGCTGATACTCGCCTCGCTCATATTCCCGGCTGCCATGCCGTTGTCGAGGTGCTCCAGCCCGAAACAGACTACTGAAAGTGTTTCCGGCACGTGTCAGAGGCTCTTTGCTTCCGCGGGCGCCCATCCAGTAAGTAACCCGAAAGAATCGGATATTGCTGGCTCTTTCGGACACTACGGTGTTGCTCGATTCCGTGGCGGCGTTCGCGGCCTTAGGCTGTGTGCCATGGGCGCGACACGTATCCCCACACCAGTCGATGAGCCGGCCGACCGACCGGCTACTTCCGTGCGACCGCTGAAGCAAGCTTTCCCCCCGGGACTGATTGATCGACTGGTTGAGCGGGTGGTTACTGGATCCTCGCCTACGACGGTCATGACCTACGCGCCCTTCACCGGCGAGGAGCTGGCGGCGCTCCCACAGTCCATGCCTGGCGACATCCAAGTCGCATTCGAGGCCGCGCGCAAAGTTCACCAAGAATGGGCGGCCACAGGCATTTCGCAGCGGGCCGCGGTATTCCGCCGGTTCCATGACCTTCTCCTGCAGCGGCAGCGGCAGATCCTCGACATTATTCAGATCGAATCGGGAAAGGCGCGCGCGCACGCCTTTGAGGAGGTGGCCGAGATCGCGGCGGTGGCCCGCTACTACGCCCGCACCGGACGAACCCACCTACGGCCACGCCGCCGCCGAGGTGCGTATCCGCTGCTGACCACAGTGTGGGAGCAGCGCCAACCCAAGGGTGTCATCGGCATCATCACGCCGTGGAACTCAGTGCTGACGCCTACCATCTCTGATGTTATCCCGGCCTTACTCGCGGGTAACGCGGTCGTCCTTAAGCCAGATATCTCCACCGCACTGAGTGTCTTATGGACACATGAGCTGCTATCCCGTGCCGGACTGCCCAAGGGATTGTTTCAGATCGTCGTCGGCGATGGGCCAGTGATAGGTCCGGCACTCATCGACCATGCGGACTACGTCGCCTTTACCGGCTCGACTCGGACCGGCCGGCAAGTGGCACAGCAGGCAGCCTACCGATTGATAGGCTGCGCCTTAGACCTTGGCGCCAAGAACTCGATGCTGATTCTTGATGACGCCGACCTGACCCGGGCCGCGGAATGCGCTGAGCGTGCCTGTTTTGCCTCAGCGGGTCAGTCACGCACCTCGATCGAGCGGATCTTTGTCCATTACTCTGTCTATAACGCCTTTATGGCCCGGTTCCTGGATCGGGTACGAGCGATCACACTAGGGGCGGGCTTGGACTTCACCGCCGATATGGGCTCATTAGCCTCTGCTGTCCGGCTGGATCGGGTCGTCGCCCATGTGGAGGATGCCCGGGCTAAGGGGGCCACCGTATTAGCTGGCGGCCGGGCGCGCTCCGATATCGGACCGTTTTTTTACGAGCCCACTGTGCTCACCGGCGTGCGACCGAACATGATCATTGACGCCGAAGAAACCCTGGGTCCGGCGGTTGCGGTCCACCAGTTTCGTAGCGAGACCGAGGCCATCAGCCGGGCTAACGACACCGCGTACGGGTTGAATGCCAGCGTGTGGACGCGAGATGTTAAGCGTGGACGGGAGATCGCCACCCAGCTCCGGGTCGGGTCGGTCAACCTGAACGAAGGCTACACGGCGAGCTGGGCTAGTGTGGACGCGTCCATCGGCGGCAGGGGAGATTCCGGTTTTTCTCGCCGTCATGGCGCTGAAGGCATCCTTGCCTTCACCGATCAACAGACCGTAGCGGTTCAGCGGCTCGCTGGTTTCATCCCGCCGTTTCGGCGAAATAACCAGCAGTGGGCTAAGACGCTGACCTGGTATCTCGCCGCCAAGAGATGGCTACGCATGAGATGAGGGAACTTACCGGGCTCAGGCGCGGCCACGGCAGAGATCGAGCACGGTGAGCGCAAGAGCGGCGCCGGGCTGGCCGAGTGCTTCCCGGTAGTGCGCCAAGATTTCCATCTCCCGAGACAGCACAATTCTGCTGCCACCCGAAGCCATCCGGAGTTGCTGCATAGTGCGCGACACTTTCATTCGCTGCTGGACGAGCGCGATGATATCCCGGTCCAGCTGGTCGATGCGCGCTCGGCCTTCAGCGATGGGGTCAGCGTGTGAAGTGGCGGATGCGGTGGGCACCATGGTCTCCGTTCGGATCGTGCCCCGCTCGGCCCGGAGAAGCATAAACCCCGGGCTCGGGCCCGGGGCGTCAGTGTGGTCTTCTTCAGACGACGGTGACGGCTACCGGACTTCGGGAGCCGTAAAAGTAAAAGCGCGTCAGCGCGCCAGTCGTCTGCATGACAATAGTGTGCCTTAGCGTTGGCCGTTCGGTCTATTTGATCTCGAATAGTGAGAAAACTGGGGCAGCTAGCGTCGATAGACTGTTTTCTATGCCCGTGATGGATATCGACCCGACCAGTGCTACCGACACGGTCCTCGTGGTGGACTTTGGCGCGCAGTACGCGCAGCTTATTGCTCGGCGGGTGCGTGAGGCCCGGGTCTACAGCGAGGTTGTGCCCCACACCATGCCGAGTGAACAGCTACTGGCCCGCGCTCCCAAGGCCATTATCTTGTCCGGAGGGCCTGCTTCCGTCTACGCTCCGGGTGCGCCGAGGATTGAGCCTGACCTGTTGAAGTCGGGGGTGCCGACTCTCGGGATCTGCTACGGCTTCCAGGCGATGGCCCAGGAACTGGGTGGGCGCGTGGAGGAATCGGACCTGTCGGAGTTCGGCAGCACCCCGCTTACTGTCATCAGTGCCGGTGCGCTTTTTTCCGGTCTTCCTGCCGAACAGTCGGTGTGGATGTCTCACGGCAGCTCAGTCACTGTCGCTCCCGCGGGATTTACTGTCACCGCGACCAGCGCCGGCTCGCCGGTGGCCGCGTTCGAGGACGGTCAACGGCAGCTGTATGGGATGCAATTCCACCCTGAAGTGCTGCACACCGAACATGGCCAGCAGATGCTGGAGCGCTTTCTGTATCAGGCAGCTGGTTGCCAGCCGACGTGGACCATGGACAACATTGTGGTGGCCTCGATCGAGGCCATTGCCGCTCAGGTCGGGGACAAGCGAGTTCTTTGCGGGCTGTCTGGCGGGGTGGATTCGGCGGTCGCCGCGGCGCTGGTTCATCGGGCAGTGGGAGATCAGCTCAGCTGTGTCTTTGTTGACCATGGGTTGCTGCGCCAAGGCGAAGCCGAGCAGGTGGAGCGCGACTATGTGGCCGCTACCGGCGTGCGTCTCAAAGTCGTGGACGCGGCTGACCAGTTCGTGGGCGCGTTAACGGGCGTGACCGACCCGGAAGCCAAGCGCAAGATTATCGGCCGGGAGTTCATCCGGGCCTTCGAGCGGGCAGCGCGCGACGTGGTCGCGAAAGCCGGCGCTTCGGGTGAGCAAGTCGAGTTTCTGGTCCAGGGCACGCTCTATCCTGATGTGGTGGAGTCTGGCGGCGGAAGTGGCGCCGCAGTCATCAAATCCCATCACAATGTAGGCGGCTTGCCCGAAGACCTGGATTTTCAGCTGGTCGAGCCGTTACGACGGTTGTTCAAGGACGAAGTGCGCCGGGTGGGCGAGCAGCTCGGACTACCATCACAGATGGTCTGGCGGCAGCCCTTCCCCGGTCCGGGGCTAGCCATCCGTATTGTGGGCGAGGTCACCCGGGCGCGGTTGGAAATTCTGCGCGAGGCGGACGCGATCGCCCGCGAGGAGCTACGGCAGGCTGGGCTGGATCGGGAGATCTGGCAGTGCCCAGTGGTGTTGCTCGCTGACGTTCGCTCGGTCGGTGTGCAGGGCGACGGGCGTAGTTATGGGCATCCGGTGGTGCTGCGCCCGGTGTCCAGCGAAGACGCTATGACCGCGGATTGGTCGCGGTTGCCTTATGACGTGCTGGCCCGCATCTCGACTCGGATCACTAACGAGGTCCGGGCGGTCAACCGCGTCGTGCTAGACGTGACCAGCAAGCCCCCCGGCGCCATCGAGTGGGAATAGCTGCCGCCCGAAACGGTTGTGGATTCCGCTCGCCTTTCGTTATCCGCCGGGTCGGGTCGCGCCGACGACCTTGAAGTACTTCATTGGCGAAATTCTTACGTTTAGACCAGCGCGGGGAGCAGTGACGACGAAGTCTTCGCCAATGTAGATGCTTACGTGGCTAATCGGGCTGTAGCTGAAGATCGAATCGCCGGGAATTATCTGATCTAGAGGAATCTTTCTGCCAGCCGCGTACATGGCCCGGGACGTGCGTGGCAGCTGAATTCCGGCGGCGGCCCAGGCCTTCAGAACCAACCCGGAGCAGTCATAGGAGGCTAATCCGGTGGCGCCCCATCGGTAGGGTTTGCCGAGCTGGGCACAGGCGAACGTGATCGCCGCTTTGGCGCGGCCAGTGGCGCGGGCGATAGCTTTTTGGCAGGTCGCGCGATCGGAGGCGCTGCTTCGGGAGGGGGCTGGCCCTTCGATCACTCTGACCCGATCCGCTGGGCGCAGACTGTTGAGCAGCCGCTGTGCCTCGCGCAGCCGCTCTTCTATCTCCGCTTTCCGCTTCTCGACTTCGCGATGAAGCGACTCTAGCTGAGCGGTTTGCTGGTTGGCTTCCGCCTTGGCTTGGGCCATCTCCTGGCGCGCCGACCGTGCCTGATTCAGGACTTTTGCCTGGTGGTCGGAGAGTTGATCGAGAAGAGACGCCTGTTCCAGGAACGCGACCGGATCTTCGGCCAACAGCAGCCGCACGGTTCCGTCGATCGCGCCTGTCTGGTACTGAATTCTGGCCAGCTTGCCCAGGGAATTCCGCAGCTGGGCGAGGGAATCTTGCTGGCGGGCGACCCGGTCCTGAACCTGGCGAAGGCGTTCCCGCACCTGGCGTAGTTGTTCCTGGATGCCGTTGTATTCCTCAGTGGCCAGTTCGGCTTGATGGTTGATGTCGTCGTACCGCTGCTGCGCCTTCCCGAGGGTCAACTCCGGCTCGGCGTGCCCAGAGCCGGGAATCAACAGCACCATAGCCAGGGCAGCACTGATAGCGCTCACAGTGAGCGACGTGCGTGTGCGCGTCAGTCGGTAACCGCGGTGATTTCCCACAGGTTCCGACGCCCCCCTTTCTCCTCGTCCGCCTACCGGGTGAGCTGACGGGTTCGGGCGAGGAGCCCTACAGCGCCCGGAGGCGCTGATTCACCCCGGCTATCGTGGTTCCCCGGCTCCGGCCTTGGGTTCCAGGCCAGATTCGGCAGGACCCGTTGCCGCCCCCTCGGACGTAACGGGCGCCTACAAAAACTCTAAGCCGTGACAGTAGGGTCTGTCTGGAGATCTCGCCAAATCGGTGTCGTCTAGGCTGTGGATAACAGTGAGGTTCTGCGTTACAGGAATCGCGGCAACTCCTCGCGGAGAGGGCGGAGAGGGAAAGACATGGAGCTGCTACGGCTGGTAGGAGTTTTCTTGCATTTCCTTGGGTTGGCGAGCTTGCTGGGCGGCTTTCTCACCCAGTTGAGCGCGGCTGTGAGGCGAGTAGTGCCGGCCATGACCCATGGCGCGTTGACCCAGCTGGCAACCGGAGTGCTGCTGGTCGGGGTGGATCAAGGCCTCGGCCGACAGGTCGATAACGTCAAGATCGCGGTCAAGTTGGCGGTGCTGTGTGTCATCCTGGTGCTGATCTGGCCGAACCGCGCCAAGCTGAGTGTGAGCAAGGCAACTTTTTGGGCTGTCGGTGGGCTCAGTGTGCTCAACGTCGCGATTGCAGTATTTTGGCCGTAGGGTTTGTCCTGGATGGGAATGTCAGGGATCAGTGAAGTCTCGTAGACTTCTGGAGTGTCCACCCTTTCCTCCGATTTCCCGTCAAGACTCGCAGTGAGCCTCGACCCCGCAACCTCCAATGCTGGTATCCCGCATGACCATCACCAAGCGGTGAAGCGTTCTTCCCTTGGAACAACGACTGATCCCGCTTCGCTGCTCGACGGCCTCAATGAAGCTCAGCGCGCTGCCGTGACGCACGAGGGGTCGCCGTTGCTGATTGTGGCGGGGGCTGGATCGGGAAAGACTCGCGTGCTCGCTCATCGCATCGCCTACCTGTTAGCGGCCCGGGGAGCGCGCCCCAGCGAAATCCTCGCCATCACCTTCACCAACAAGGCCGCGGCGGAAATGGCCGAGCGGGTCGCCGCCTTGGTGGGCCGGCGCGCCAAAATCATGTGGGTCAGCACGTTCCACTCGGCTTGTGTGCGCATTTTGCGACGGGAGTCCGCCAAGCTGGGGCTGTCGAGCGCGTTTTCCATCTACGACGCTGTCGATGCTCAGCGGCTGATGACGCTGGTGTGCCGGGACCTCGACCTGGACCCCAAGCGGTATCCTCCCCGGTCGTTCTCCGCGCGGGTGAGCAACCTGAAAAACGAGCTGGTGGATTACGAAACATTCGCGGGACAGGCAGCCACTTCTCAGGAGACGATGCTGGCTGAGGCGTATCAGCTCTACCAGCAGCGGCTAGCCGAGGCTCAGGCACTAGACTTCGATGATCTGATCATGACCACGGTCAACCTGGTGCAGGCGTTTCCCGAGGTGGCCGAATATTACCAGCGCCGATTCCGTCATGTGCTGGTGGACGAGTATCAGGACACCAACCATGCCCAGTATGTGCTGGTGCGTGAGCTGGTGAGCGGGTCAGCGGGCCAGGCGGAGCGGCGCACCGTGGATGGGGAAGCCATACGGCTGGAGGTCGCCCATGGGCAGAGCCGACCATCCGTCGGCCCGGATATCCCTCCCGCGCAACTGTGCGTGGTAGGAGACGCGGACCAATCCATCTACGCCTTCCGTGGCGCGACCATTCGCAACATCCTCGCCTTTGAAGAGGACTATCCGAACGCCACTTCCATCCTGCTCGAGCAGAACTACCGTTCCACCCAGACCATCCTGACCGCGGCCAACGCGGTCATCGCCCGTAATGCGCACCGTAAGCCGAAGAACCTGTGGTCCGCGGCCGGCTCGGGGCCCAAGATCACCGGCTATGCCGCGGACAATGAGCACGACGAGGCGGCATTCGTCGCGAATGAGATCACTCGGCTGACTGAGGCCGAGCTGGCTGCCCCCGGTCAGGCCGCGGTCTTCTATCGCACTAATGCCCAGTCCCGGGTGTTTGAGGAGGTGTTCATTCGGGTCGGCCTGCCCTACAAGGTGGTAGGAGGTGTGCGCTTCTACGAGCGACGCGAGGTGCGAGACGCCCTGGCGTACCTGCGGTTGCTGGCCAACCCGGATGACACCATGTCGCTTCGCCGCATTCTCAACGTCCCCAAGCGGGGCATTGGCGAGCGGGCTGAGTCGTGTCTGGAAGAGCTGGCGAATCGAGAGCGCTTGTCGTTCGCGGCGGCGCTACGGCGCTGTGATGAGGCGTACACCCTGGCGGAGCGATCGCGCAACGCGGTCAAGGGTTTTCTCGAGCTAGTCACTGCCTTGCGCACTGTGGTCGAGAGCGGCGTGGGTCCGGTCACGGTGCTGGAAGCGGTGCTGGAGCAAACCGGATACCTCGCTGAGCTCCGCAACTCCGCGGATCCCCAAGACGAAACCCGGGTAGAGAACCTCGCTGAACTGGCTGCGGTGGCTCTGGAGTTCGAGCAGATCAATCCGGACGGCACGCTGGCTGACTTCCTGGAGCAGGTCGCTCTGGTCGCCGACGCTGACGAGATTCCCTCCGGAGAAGATTCCGAGGGAGTAGTCACGCTGATGACGCTGCACACTGCCAAGGGTCTGGAATTTCCGGTGGTCTTCCTCACTGGTCTGGAAGACGGAGTTTTTCCGCATATGCGCTCGCTGAGCAAGACCGCGGAGTTGGAGGAAGAACGCCGGCTCGCCTACGTGGGCATCACTCGGGCGCGGCAACGGCTGTACCTGACCCGATCGATGGTGCGTAGTGCCTGGGGGACCCCGGCCTACAATCCGCCGTCCCGATTTCTGGATGAGATTCCAGAGCAGCTGGTCGATTGGCAGCGGCTGGGAGCGGGGCCCGCCACCGCCGCCCCGGCTTTGCAGGCCGCTGCTGTCCGCCGCGGAGTGGCGTCGCCGGGCAACCGCGAGGTCGTTGCGGTGCGGCCCGGGGACAAGGTCACTCACGATGCCTTTGGGCTCGGCGCCGTGGTCTCGGTAGCCGGTTCGGGGGAGCGGGCCGAGGCCACTATCGACTTCGGTTCGGCGGGAAAGAAGCGGTTGCTGCTGCGCTATGCCCCCGTGGAGAAGCTGTAGCGCGAGCTGGGCGCCGCGGCTGGGCCTACAGGATCAGGCCGGAGTTGTCCTTCATCCATGTCTCTACATTGACCGACTTGCCGTTGGCCTCTACCTCCATGTGTAGATGAGGCCCGGTTGATCTGCCGGTGCTGCCGACGCGGCCGATGATTTCTCCGGCCTTCACGGTTCCGCTGCGGCGAACGATGGATGAGAAATGGCATAGCAAGATCTTAGTAGTGCTGTTGACCCTGATCTCTATGCTGTAGCCGCAGCTGCCCAACCAACCCGCTTGGGTGACCACCCCGTCCACGGGAGCGCGGACTGGGGTGCCGGTGGGAGCTGCCATGTCGAGGGCGCCATGGCGCTTCCACAGCGCGCTGGATGACCAAAACCTCGCGGTGATGTCATAGACGCCCTTGGCGAGGGGGAGGGCGAATTTCGAGCGCGCCGCCTCCGCTTTCCGGCGGGCTTCCTCAGCTTTTTTCAATGCTTCTTGCTTGCGCTGTTCAGCCTGCTTCTGGAGCTCCTCGAGTTTGGCCCGCTCCTGGTCACGGCTGGCCCGTTCAGCTTCACGTGCGCGATCAGCATTGATAGCGCTCATTTCCGCGGTGGAAGCGTCACCAATCCTGAGAGACGGTCCTGTGTCCGTGTGGACTCCGGCGACTGCCGCCGTGCCCATCAGTGCCACCCCCACTACTGCGAGGGGCGCGCCGTTAGTCCGGGGAATTCGGGGGCGATTGACCGGTCGAGGCAGCCGGTGGCGACCGGACTGCGGTACGGCAACCGCCGAGCGGCGATGTTTGCCCGCTGCGTGACGCCCGTTCGACACAGTCTCGTCTCACCTCACGTTGGGAACAACCAAAGGGGGTTGAGGACAACCAAGGGGGGACTGTAGTCGGTAGAATCGCCATCGCCCAACTCGCCACACCCACTGAAGGACCCCAAAGCGGATGGGCTGGCGGACTGACGTACGATCGAGATCACGAGAATTCCCCCCTATATCCAGCATGAAGGAGGGTTCGGGAGGATGCCTGGATTTTACGACAATGTGATGTATCTCTCTCTTCGATGCCGGTTTATTTCGTGAAAGCATGTCCCAAGTTCGTCATCCGTTTGGTCCACTAGTGGCAAAGGCTTCTTAAATGGGGCATAACACAGGAGGCGGCGCATGGGCGGTTCCGGTCCCATTCGGATCGTGATAGCCAAACCTGGCCTAGATGGACACGACCGAGGCGCCAAGGTGGTGGCCCGCGCGCTGCGAGACGCTGGTGTCGAAGTCATCTACACCGGACTGCACCAAACCCCAGAGCAGATTGCCGCGACCGCGGTGGCTGAGGACGTCGACGCTATTGGACTGTCGATCTTGTCAGGCGCGCACATGACGCTGTTTCCTCGGCTCATTGAGCTGCTGCGCCGCAGCGAGGCCTCCGACATCAAGGTATTCGGCGGGGGAATCATTCCCGAGGCTGACATTCCCGAACTGAAGCAACTCGGAGTCGCCGCAATCTTCACCCCAGGAGCGTCCACCCAACAGATCGTTGATTGGGTTCGTGCCAACGTGAGGTAACGTGGGACGCTCTAGACTCCCCACGATGAAGAATGACCGTAAGGGATGGATGCGTGGACCTGCTCGAATTTCAGGCAAGGAACCTTTTCGCTTCCTACGGCGTGCCGGTGTTGCCCGGAGAAGTGGTGCGCACTGCAGAGCAGGCTCCTGCCGCCGCTGCCCGTCTTGGGGGCCGGGTAGTAGTCAAGGCTCAGGTCAAGACTGGCGGCCGGGGCAAAGTCGGAGGAGTGAAGCTGGCTGCCGATCCAGCGGAGGCAGCCCAGATTGCCGATGCCATCGTGGGCATGGATATCAAGGGCCATCTAGTCCGCAGTGTGTTGCTGACTCCCACCGCGGACATCGACCAGGAGTACTACTTCTGTTACCTGCTGGATCGGGCGAGCCGCGGGTTTTTAGCCATGGCTTCGGTTGCGGGTGGCATGGACATCGAGGAGGTGGCCGCGACCAAGCCTGAGGCGCTGGCCAAAATTCCGATCGATGCCACGGTAGGGGTCACTGAGCAGGTAGCCCGGGGAATCGTCACAGCCGCGGGCTTCCCGCCGGAGGTCGCTGAGACGGTAGTCGAGACGGCCGTTACGTTGTGGCAGGTTTTTGTGGCTGAAGATGCTACGCTGGTGGAGGTCAACCCGCTGGTCAAGACCATCGACGGAACCATCATCGCGCTGGACGCCAAGATCACGCTGGATGACAACGCCGACTTCCGCCAGCCCGGGCACGCGAGGCTGGCGGATACGGCGGCTGCTGATCCCCTGGAAGCCAAGGCCAAGGAAAAAGGCCTCAACTACGTCAAGCTCGACGGCCAGGTCGGCATCATTGGCAATGGCGCTGGGTTAGTTATGAGCACGCTCGATGTGGTCGCGTACGCCGGAAAGGAGTTCGGTGGGGTGAAACCGGCGAACTTCCTCGATATTGGAGGTGGCGCCTCGGCTGAGGTCATGGCCAACGGGTTGGAGATTATTATGGGGGACCCCGCGGTGAACAGCGTCTTCGTCAATGTTTTCGGCGGTATCACCGCCTGCGACGAGGTGGCTAACGGCATTGTGTCCGCGCTGCGCCTCCTGGACGAGCGGGGCGAGCGGGTCACTAAGCCGCTGGTAGTGAGGCTGGACGGCAACAATGCCGACAACGGCCGTACCATCCTCACCGAGGCAGGCCACCGGCTGGTGGAGCAGGTGGGCACCATGGACGGCGCGGCCCGGCGGGCCGCTGAACTCGCGGCCGCGAAGTGAGGGTCAGATAGACGATGGCGATCTTTCTCCACGAACACAGCAAAATTCTTGTGCAAGGCATCACCGGCGCCGAGGGTACGAAGCACACGCGCCGCATGAAAGCCGCTGGCGCCAATATCGTGGCCGGGGTGACCCCCGGCAAGGGCGGCCAGAACGTGGACGGCATTCCCGTCTTTGATTCGGTCAAATCCGCGGTGGACGCCACTGGCGCGGACGTCTCCGTGGTTTTTGTGCCGCCACGCTTCGCCAAAAGCGCGGTCGTAGAGACCATCGACGCGGGTGTTCCCTTGTGCGTGGTCATCACCGAGGGCATTCCCGTCCATGACACCGCCGGGCTGTGGTCGTACGCCTGCGCGCAGGGCAATACCACTCGGATCATCGGTCCCAACTGTCCAGGTCTGATTAGCCCAGGCAAGTCCAATGCCGGCATTATTCCAGCTGAAGGCGCCAAACCAGGGCAGATCGGGTTGGTGTCTAAGTCGGGCACGCTGACTTACCAGATGATGTATGAGCTGCGCGACATTGGGTTTTCCACCTGTGTCGGCATTGGCGGTGACCCGATCATCGGCACCACCTATGTCGACTGCCTCGCGGCGTTTCAAAGCGACCCGGAAACCGACGCGATGCTTCTCATCGGCGAGATCGGCGGTGACGCCGAAGAACGAGCGGCGGCCTACATCGCTGAACACGTCACTAAGCCAGTGGCAGGCTATATCGCGGGCTTCACCGCGCCCGAGGGCAAAACCATGGGCCACGCGGGCGCGATTGTGTCTGGCTCAGCCGGCACTGCGGCGGCCAAGAAAGCGGCGCTGGAAGCGGTCGGCGTGAAGGTTGGCAAGACCCCGTCAGAAGCGGCTCGTCTGCTGCGGGCCATGCTGAAGAACTAGCGTGCTCAGCCGGTGAGCGCGGTGATGAGAAGGCCGAGAAGAATCAATAAGAGCAGCAGACCGCCGGCCTTGACCAGGTAGGCTCGACGGCGGCTCAGCGCCCGGACCGTGGCGGCTGTCAGCAGCCGGGGAGAAAGCCGTTCCGCTATCTCGGTCAACCGCGCGCTCAGCGGGTCCTCGGCATTGACGTCCCGTTCCGCCAGGTCGGGCAGTTGGTCGGCTAGTTCGTCTCGCCCCCGCAACAACCGTGCCTGAGCAGCTCCCACAGTCGACTCCATCTCCGCGGCAATCTGGGTGGCATTGCGCCCGCAGACATGGTGTAACACCATGGCCAGCCGTTGCCGGGGTGGAAGTTGAGAAAGAGCATTCAGCAGCGCAATCTGATCAGCGTCCTTCGCTGCGGCGATCTCTCGGTCGGCCGCGGAGCGCCGTAAGCTCAGCCGGCGCTGGAGCTCCCGCCAGGGGTTCAAAGCGTTGTGGGCCGCGCTCGCACGCACCCAGGCTTCAGGGTCAGCCAGTTGGCTGACGGTGGCCCACCGCTCCCACGCTTGAGCGTAGGCGTGGTGAACGGCGTCTTGAGTAGCTGATATCTCCCCAGTCACCAGGTATATCTGTCGCCCTATTCGCTGGGCCGTAGCCGCATAGAAAGCATCGAAATCCCCGGTTTCCACGAAGAGCCTCCGCTCCCGATCTCACCTGTAACGCACGTGACCTCTTGTCTGACTCCAGGTTGCCAGACATCACATCCTGCTCTGCCCACGACACCCCGAGATCGCTGGCCTACCTTCCGCGCCGTACTTCGGTTGTCAGGATGGGACTATGACCTTCGACTCCACTGCTTCGTTCCTCCGCCCTCATTCCCGCAAATTTCTCGTGATCTGCGCGACTGGCGCGGCAGCGTCCGCTGGTTTTGTCCTGCTCACTATAACTGCTTTGTCCGTGGCTGGATGGGCCACGGACTCCTCTGGCGCTTCGCAGCCGGGCGTGGACGGGGGAGATGCTGCGCGATTCGCGGGCCAGCTGTGGCTGCTCGCCCATGGTGTGGCGATCAACGTGCCAGGTGGCCAGGTGGGGCTTGTGCCGGGCGGGCTGACCCTGGTTATCGGCGTGCTGCTGTTCCAGGTGGGATGTTGGGTAGCCCGCCGCGCGGCGATCGACGATCCCCGCCAGCTGAGCAGGGTTGCTCTCATCTTCGCTACCACGTATGCCGGGTGCGCTGTGGCGGCGGCGTTAGCGGTGACAACGGATTCGGCTCGTCCTGGCGCCCTGGCGGCGTTGCGCGCGGGCTTTGGGCTGGCTTTACTTGCGGGCAGCGCTGGCATGGCCCATGCCACGGGTTTGTTGGTCAAGGCGGTTCGAGCGCTGCCGCCTTGGTTGCGCTCTGCTTTAGCCGGATGCCGCGCTGCCGTGGCGGTTCTTGTCGCGGGATCCGCATTGCTGGTCGCGGTGTCGCTGGCCTATCACTTCGGCTCAGCGCGTGCGCTGCTCACCGCGCTTTCACCGGGTCCGATCGGGGGTGTTCTCCTACTGCTGCTCGGTATTTCCTTGGCGCCCAACGCGATCATATGGGCCATGGGCTATGCCCTAGGACCAGGGTTCTCGGTAGGAGCTGGCACCGTGGTGGCGTCCACCGGTGTGACACTGGGCGCCCTGCCGGCCTTCCCGCTTTTTGCCGCCTTGCCGGCTAGCGGACCCGCGCCCGCTGCCTCCCTGGTGACCCTAGCGCTGCCGGCAGTGGCCGGGATTGTGGGAGGTGTCGTGGTGGCGCGGTCCTGGCCAAGTGCCTCGCCGTTATCCGTGGCCGGGAGCGGGCTGGCCGCCGCTGGCCTGCTCGGCGTTGGAATTGCTGTGCTCGCGGCGGCCTTGGCAGGGCCGATCGCGCCAGGCCGTCTGGCGGTTGTGGGGCCCTCCGCGTGGCAGCTGGGGATAGCCACCGTTACCCGAGTAGGTCTTACCGTGACACTTACCGCCCTGGTCATGCGGTGGTGGCCCTCCCGCGGCAACCACGAGGATCAGCGGCAACGGATCGCCGCGTCAGGGCAGTTGACGCTCTACCGAATTCCGAAGCTGCTCTTCACAGCTGTGTTTGGCCTTCGCGGTGTTCGCTCCACTCATGCACGTCAAATAGTCCCGCACCTCGGTGAAGAACACCGCCATCCCAATAGTTCCGAGCAACGCGAGCAAGATGGCCACCGTGCCGGTCATGATGCCCGCGATCGCGCCCGCCGGTGGAGTCTGGGCCGTTGGAGTTCGAGTAGCGTGGGCTTTTCGGTTCGCTCGCAGGCCGAGAATGACCGCGGCGATGCCGAAGGCTAGCCCGATGGGCGCGAAAAGCACGGCGAAGACCAGCCCGGCCAATCCGGTGATCAAGGCTATGCGGCCTGCTCGTCTGGTGGCCTCGGGATTCGCGGTAGGCTGCGAAGAACCCTGCGGTGGCACGCCATAGGGCGTCCCGGCCGGCGGCGCGGCAGAGGACTCGGCGGGTAATGGCAATGGCGTGGGCATGAGCGCGTCGGGTGGCCCCTGGGAGGCGTTACCGGAGGGTGTCGGGGTGTGTGGTTCTCGTTCGGCAGGATTACTCATGTCGATATCGTTGCCCATGATGGGCTATTCGTCCAAGACGCTGGGACGTGTTGCGGCCGTGCGTATTGAAGAAGGCAGGGAACATAGCGGTGATGCGGATTGAGTCTGCTGGAGTTGAGAGGCCAGCCCGGCTCGTGGTGTTGGTTTCTGGATCCGGCACGAACTTACAGGCGTTATTGGACGCGTGCGCGGATCCGTCGTACCGAGCGCGGGTAATAGCGGTGGGCGCGGACCGGCCGAGTATTTCCGCTTTAGACCGGGCCGCGGCTGCGGGAGCGCCGACCTTCGTGCTCCGATTGTCCGACTTCCCAACCCGGGAAGACTGGGATCTCGTACTCGCTAAAACAGTATCCGCCCATGACCCGGATCTGGTCATCCTGGCGGGATTCCAGAAACTTGTCGGTTCCGCGTTTCTCGAGCGTTTCCGTGGCCGAGTGGTCAACACTCATCCTTCGCTGTTGCCGGCGTTTCCCGGTTTGCATGGCCCGCGCGACGCTCTGGAATACGGTGTCACAGTGACGGGCTGCACTATTTTCCTGGTGGACCAGGGGATAGACACCGGTCCGATCCTGGCGCAGGCGGCCGTGCCGGTTCTGGACGATGACGACGAGGCCACGTTGCACGAGCGGATCAAGTCAGTGGAGCGCGCGCTGCTCGTGGCGACCGTGGGCCGGATGGTGCGGAAAGGCTACCGCGTCGAGGGACGAAAGGCATGCGTCCCGTGACTGTTCCTCAGCCACTAGCGGTCGTGGAAATCCTCATGAGCTGCTACGTCATTGCGTGTCCGCTACCGGTCAGACACCGTGCTCGCGACATCGTGCAGCGACCATATCCCACCCTCCCTAGGGGGACCATCCCAGCCCAAGTTTAGTGGGAAATTCAGAGGTCATAGGCCTGAAGGAGAGATTTGTGGATAACACTCCCAATGTATCCGCTGGGGATAACCTGGCTTCCCCGCGCGAGCTTTCTGACGATCACTCCTCGGAGGACAAGCGTCCAATCCGGCGGGCTTTGATCAGTGTCTCCGATAAAACCGGTGTGGCGGAGCTAGGTCGTGGCTTGTATGACGCCGGGGTGGAAATCATCTCAACTGGTTCCACCGCGGCGCACCTTCGGCAGGCCGGTGTTTCGGTGACCCTGGTCGAGGAGGTGACCGGGTTTCCAGAATGCCTGGACGGCCGGGTCAAGACTTTGCATCCGCGTATTCACGCGGCAATCCTGGCCGATATGGACAATCCCGAGCATCGCGCCACCCTCCACGACGACCTGGGCCTGACGCCTTTCGAGCTGGTCGTGGTCAACCTCTACCCGTTCCGGGAGACTGTTGCCGCGGGCGCGTCCACGGCGGTGTGCGTCGAGCAGATCGACATCGGTGGGCCGGCGCTGATCCGGGCTGCCGCGAAGAACCACGACAGCGTGGCCGTGGTAGTTTCCCCCGACCGGTACGGTGACGTGCTGACCGCGCTCGCCGAGAGCGGCTTTTCCCTCGACCAACGGCGTCGCTTGGCGGCCGAGGCATTCGCGCACGTCGCGAGCTATGACATGGCGGTGGCCTCTTGGTTGGGCAATGTGCTCACCTCTGAGCCGGATGGCACCGGGTTCCCTGCCTGGCTCGGGGCGACTTGGGAGCGGGCGGCGCTGTTGCGATACGGCGAGAACCCGCATCAACGCGCCGCCCTCTACGCTAGCCGTGACACATCTGTTGGTTTGGCTCAGGCCGAGCAGCTGCACGGCAAGCAGATGTCGTACAACAACTACGTAGACACCGAGGCGGCTTGTCGTGCCGCCTACGACTTCGCCGAGCCGTGCGTCGCCATTATCAAGCATGCCAATCCGTGCGGCATCGCCATTGGGAAGGACGTGGCCGAGGCGCATCGTTCCGCGCATGCCTGCGATCCCGTCTCCGCGTTCGGTGGGGTGATCGCGGTCAATCGTCCGGTTACCCTGGCCATGGCCGAGCAGGTGGCGGAGATCTTCACCGAAGTGGTGGCAGCGCCGGAGTTTGACCCTGGCGTAGTGGAGTTGCTAGCCGGGAAGAAAAATCTCCGGCTGTTGCGGTGTCCGCATCCGTCATCCACGTCCGCTGCCGAGTGGCGGCAGATCAGCGGTGGGCTGCTGGTCCAGAGCGTAGACCGTCTCGACGCCCCCGGCGATGATCCGGCGGCCTGGTCTCTGGCTGCTGGGGATCTCGCGGAGAACTCCACCCTCGCGGATTTGGTCTTTGCCTGGCGGGCAGTGCGGGCGGTGAAGTCCAACGCCATCCTGCTCGCCGCCCAGGGCGCTACCGTCGGGATCGGCATGGGCCAGGTCAATCGGGTCGACTCTGCCCGGTTGGCGGTGTCTCGCGCTGGGGATCGGGCCGCGGGGTCGGTGGCGGCGTCAGATGCGTTCTTTCCATTCCCCGACGGCTTGCACGTGCTCATCGACGCGGGGGTGCGCGCGGTAGTCCAGCCCGGTGGCTCCTTGCGTGACCAGGACGTCATCACCGCCGCCGCAACCGCGGGCATAACCCTCTACCTCACCGGCGTCCGCCACTTCTTCCACTGAACTTGCTCATGACTGGCCTGGAAGAGCCTTCCAGGTTTTGTGAACCGAGCTGGTGGTATCTAGTCCCACGGGCTGTCATGGTGCCAGCCGAGAGCGTTGGCATAGGCCTTGCGGACGATATCCAGACATTCTTCGGGGTCAGGCAGGTCACGAGTCTGGTGAGCAAGCTGGGCATGCCACTCGAAGCGGGGGAGCTTATCGAAACTTCGCGGGGTGACCGTCCATCCGGTCACATGGTGGACTAGTTGGGCAGCTTCGACGGTGAGGGCGTTCAGCTTGGCCAATGCCGCAAGATCGTAAAGGTCTCTTTCCGCTGCCCGGTCGACCCATGCTGTTGTTTTCTGAGCGACGAATCCGAGCAGTGTTGGCACGCGCAGAGCGGTAGATGGCACATCGCTGTAACGCATCTCTAAGGCACGCACTTCAGTCGGCCACTTCTGGTACTCATGATCTGCTTCTAGGAGTTGGAGCCGCACTCGTAAGCCTTCTCTGGAGACTAAACCTCCAGGAAGAACCTCCCGCACCATTGTCAACGAGGGATCCCAGAGAATGCCGGGGAACTCGCGACTCAGCAGTTTTGGCAATCCCTCGTCTAGAACAGCGGCGATTTGCCGTCGCCCTGGCGCATAAAGATCGACGTCTTCGGATAGCCGACCATGCGGGAGGTGAGTGTGAGCTAGTGCGGTGCCTCCGAAGACCACCACCGGTACGTCAAGACGGGTTAACGCGTGCAAGATGTGGCTGAGGAGATGATCACGGCGGATTTGCTCTTCTGAAGCGCCGAAGATCTCGGCAACATCGGCTAGTTCACGGGGATCAAGCATTTTCTACCATCCAGCGAGTTCGTGAATGCGGTGGAGCGCGGCAGGTTTGTGTTGCGCGTGGACTAGCCGTATCAGCAGTTCTCTGTCAGCGCGAATCGCCAGAGCTTGTATTGCCTCGACCGTTGTCTGCTCGGTGAGTCCGCCGAGGGTAGGGCGGTCGGCCAGGTCCAGCATGGTCTGTTCCACTGTGGTTACCCAGCCTGTTCCTAGTTCGGTGCTAACCCGCTCTACGTCGAGTCGGGCGATATTGCGGCAGACGAAGACGACCTCACCCCCCTCCAGCCGTAGTGGGGGGCGTTGCTTGGGGATAGCAACCACCGCGCTCGCCATTTCACGCGGGATCGCTCCGTGATAACGGGCGGCACTTCCGCCCATAAGCGCCACCGCCTCGGCGCCATAATCTGCCTGTGCCACCCCTAGTGCCGCCGCGTGCAGGCCAGGCCGCCAACGAGGATCCCCGAGACGATGTTGAGGCGCGAGCGCGTAATAGCCGGTGGCTAGTCGTCGTACTGCCCCGGTATGAGTCAACCGAGCCAGTTCACCTCGAGGGTGAGCATACACGTCGGTGATGTCCTTCGGGCGTAAGACTCGATTGGTCCCCTGGAATAAAGCAGGGGGTACCCCTACCGCTTTCCGAGCTATCACTATCACCTCCATAGGTTTTAAGCATACGCTCATAATAGTGGATTACTCTAAGTGCCAGACAGCGATACGCTGTGTTCTCGGCGTTGGGCGTCACCCGATATCTGGCATACCGACGTAGTAAGACCACCACCCCTTCTTGTGGCCAGGTTTCGTCACGTATACGTGACGAAACCTGGCCACGTGATCTGCGGAATGCTGCCTTCGCCTCTTGCGGAATGTAGGCTAGAGCTACTGCGAAATGCTGCCTTGAGCTACTGTATTTTGGTTGTTAAAGCTGTTCAAGGTGAGTTTGGAGTAAGTCTTGTCAAGTCAGATTATTCGTCGCGTTACTCCTCTCGCTCGCGAGATGTTGGACAGTGCTCGGGTTCTGGTGATTACTGGCCCTCGACAGGCCGGTAAGACAACATTGGCAAGCACAATCCAGCAGCAAGTTGGCGGGACCCTTGTCCGGCTAGATGAGGATGCCATGCTCGATGCTGTTGTGGATGACCCGGCTGGATTTATTGCCGCGGCCACGCGTCCGCTGTTTATCGATGAGGTGCAGCTCGCCGGCGATCGACTGATCCGTGCCATCAAGGTGCAGGTTGACACGGATAATTGTGCTGGCCAGTTTGTGCTCACCGGCTCGGCAGATTTCCTGACAGTTCCCACTCTTTCCGAGTCGCTCGCGGGTCGCGCGGCATTCCTTGAGCTATGGCCGTTTTCCCAGGGAGAGCTCGCGGGCGCTCCCGAGCATTTTGTGGACCGGTTGTTCCAGGATCCCGATAGCTTGCGGGAATTGGAAGGTAGCACTCTGTCTCCGCCAGACTATGTTGAACGGCTATGCCGGGGCGGTTTTCCCGAAGTCCAAACCATCACCAGCGAGCGGATCGCTAGGCGTTGGTTCGCCGACTACGTCCGGACCGTCACGCAACGCGACATTACTGATATCACGAACATACGCCGAGCCGAGGAGCTGCCCCGCTTGCTACGACTTTTCGCCGCGCGCACCGCGAACGAATTCGTCATCCAAGAGATTGCCAATGACACGCAGCTGGGCCGTGACACGCTTTCCGAATACTTGGGATTGTTGCGCATGGTGTATTTGGTGCACACCGTGCCAGCCTGGTCGCCCAATTTCACCTCCCGGGCGAAACGTCACAGCAAGATCTATATCTCTGACACTGGCCTAGCTGCCTACCTTCTTGGCGTTAACGCGTCACGCCTGGCCAGCCCTACCTTGACAATAGTTGGTCCTCTTCTGGAGACGTTTGTGCTCAATGAGCTACGTAAACAGCTCTCGTGGTCGGATATTGACGCATCACTGCTCCACTTTCAGGACCGGACTGGCTCGGAGGTCGACATTGTGCTCGAAGCGCTTGACGGCCGGGTAGTCGGCATCGAGGTCAAGAAGAGCGTGACAGTGCGGACCGAACATTTTCGCTGGCTTAGACTGCTACGGGACAAGCTGGGCGCCAACTTCGTCCATGGTGTTGTGTTGCATGCTGGCAGCCGACCGTTGCCGTTTGGCGACCGGCTCACTGCGCTGCCCATCTCAGCTCTCTGGCAAGCGACGTAGTGAGACCACCACCCCTTCTTGTGGCCAGGTTTCGTCACGTATACGTGACGAAACCTGGCCACAAGCACGTTGAGTGGGGAGGGTCCCCGCGGCTCGGTGTTTACTGCCGGAACCGGCTGGCGATTCCGGCTTCGGTCTCGTCGTAGGATTGCGCGGCGACCTCGAGCATTCCGGCAACGCCGTTCAGGGCCTCTCGGCACTGCGACCAGCTCGTGTTGAACTGTTCGTAGTAACCGTTGAAGGCGCTCGCGCCTTGCCCAGTCCAACTACTGGTGAGCTCGCGTACTCGCCCCATGAGCCGGTCGAACTCGGCCCCAATACCGCCAGCCGCGTTTCGCATACCGATTGCCGTGGTGCGGAGCTCGGCTGAGGTGACGGTGAGACGATTCATTTCTATGCCTCCCAGTCGTTGGCTATGCGGAAGTACTGATAGCTCTTCCACTCTGGCTGGCGACGCGAGCGCAAATCAAGACCTGCGAAGATCTTGTGCGCGGCCAGCTCGACTGAGCACTATGGAGAGGCTATGTGCTCTGGAGTGGTCTGATGTCCATGGCCTGACGCTGGGGGACAGGTGGTTTTTTACGGGAATCCGGACGAGCTGGATCTGCTCGCTGGTCGGCTCGAGGCGTCTGCCGGAAATGCGCGAGCCCGTGCTGATGCGCTGTGGTTCCGAAGCCGTGGCATCGAGTGGGAGTCAGTCACGGCTGGGGTGTTCCGGAGCAAGATCGGCGAGGACGTCACGGCGCTGCGACACGCGGCGGGCCAGTTGGATGAGGCTGCCCAGGCATTGCGGCAGCATGCTGAGACTGTTCGGGAGCGGATCGCTCAGATCCGGGCGATCGAATACGCGGTGACACAGTGGTTCGACGAGCAACGCCGGCGGTTGTATCGACTGGCGGACGAGGCTGTCGACACGGTGGTGGGTGCGGGAAGGGCAGCGGGACGAGCTGGATACGGCATGGTTGCCGAAGGCGGCAACACAGTGTTGCGGTTGACTGAGGACCCACCGTGGGCGCGCTGGCCGTGGACACCTCACAACCTGCCTCAGTCTGGGGACAAGCAATGGCTCGAGGTGGGCGCGTTCTTACGCCGGCAAGGAGCGTTGCCATGACCGAATCGGTGCGCGGTGGTGTTGCTGGCATCACCGCGCGGTATGAGGATATGGAGACCACCGCGGCGCTGATCGACGACGTCAGCCTGGATATGCTGGGCGTGGCGGCGTCATGTCATCGTGTTCTTGCCTCGCCGGACGTGGTGGCATCAGCGGTGCTGGATCCGGTGGGCGCGGCCCGCTCTCAGATCACACTGCTGAGGGCACTGGATGGTCCTGCCGGCCTTACCGCTGTCGCGGGGACGATTGGGCTTCGGGCCGCTCGGCTTCGGGTCGCGGTGACGAGCTACCGCATGGCAGATGCGGCAGTGGCCGAGTTGCTACGAACGCGACGGTTTTTACAGGGCGCGACAACTGTTCCGTTGGGGCTGCTCGGATTGGTGACAGCGGGGCAAGCGGCGGCGTTTGCCGCGATGCGCCTGGCTTCTCCGGTGGGGTTGCTTACTGCGGGCGCTGGATGGCACGCGGCAAAGCAGCTGACTGACGACGACCTGGCGACCGGTCTGCGGCGGTGGATCCCAGATCCGCAGCGGTTACTCACCGAGCATCCGGGGTTGGTCGATGAGGCCGTGGGAAGCGCGCCCGGTTTTCTGAGCGCTCTATCCGGTGTGGGTGGTTTGACGCTTGCGAACGCGCCGTTCCAACTTGCCACCGGCAGGACCTTCCTCCCTC
>Ga0187894_10001358_pt1 | contig 31631 bp, 18 predicted proteins | sample GBC1701081metaG_FD_136650 | JGI IMG/M metagenome (GOLD analysis project Ga0187894, IMG submission 136650) | White microbial mat communities from a lava cave in the Kipuka Kanohina Cave System on the Island of Hawaii, USA - GBC170108-1 metaG ...
ATAACTGAGTTTGACGACTGCGCCTTTCGGACTCTGCCGCCGAGTCACTGCCCCGAAAGCGAAGTCGTACTGCGCCGTTGACGAATAGTTGTCGGCGTCGGTGAAGGTCGTCGGATAAGCGAAGGTGTTGCGCGAATTGTTGCCGTCAGCAAAGGCATCCGCATAGCTGATATTGCTCTGATGATTCAACGCATCTTTGCTAAAAATGACACCGCCGGCGATGTTGTAGCCAATGGAGTTGACCGTCGCTTGATTGGCATCATTTGGCGCATTGATATTATAACGGCGCACAATGCAGAGATTGCCGCGTCCGACTTCATAATTCGGATTGTTGTGATTGGTTGCGGTTCCGGGAAGCGTCAATAGGTAACCGCTGACATCGTATTGATAATCCACTTTAGAAACGATGCTGCCACTGCCATTATCCACATATTGCACGCTTGGCAGCCCGATGAGGCGTCTGCCTTGCGTTGTATCAATGTAAGATGAACTCAGATTATAGTCAGTATGCGTGTGTCTAAGCGGTGTTACCGCATCGCTGTTATACTCCGTAACGTCGCTTGGCAGTCCATATAATGTATAACTCACGGTCGTGCGGCGACGACTGGTATAACTCTGCTCGCTGCCATCATAAACGGTGGTTTCCTTTTGACGTGGATTCACCCGATAAGCGACTGTCTCGTTATCCTGCTCCCACATCGCGGTCGTAGTCTTCTTCACCTGTCCGCCGGAGATGGTTTCCGCTTTTGCCAGCAGCCCGCGTTTCCAGGCGGGACTTGTGCCAAAATAGGTTTCTTTGTACTGGGTTCCATCCGGCGCAGTCACCGCGCCCCAAGTGCGCGTGGCGGTATCGAAATCGAACGTGCTTTGCGCTTCATAGCCGCTGTTCCAGTTCTCCGCCACGTCAAACCGTTTGGTGAAGTAAGGACAATCCGACTGTGTGGCGCTGGCGTCCAACGGCAGATCATAGCGCGTGTAATTCAGCAGATGATTGTCCCCCGCGTAATTGTTAATGCGGTAGATTTGCCCGTAGGTATTGTACTGAAAGGTATAGCGCGAACCATCGTCCAAAGAAACCTGCGTCAGAACATTGATCTGCCCGCCGTTGGACGGTCCTTCCACATTCAAGCCCGGAAAGTTTAGCTGAATCGTCTGCAAGCTGTAACCGAAGGTCGCCCACTCATGCCGTTGTGCGCCCCAATACTGCCAGATTGCCAGCAGATTGTTATTGCCGTCGTAATCGAAATTGATCTGCCGCCCAAGAGTATCAACAATCTGTGTCATGCGCCCAGTCTGCGTGTTATAGGTTGCCGAAATGTAATTGCCATTGCGGTCGGTGATCTTCGTGCAATGCAACTCATTGTCGCCCATCAGCCAATATTCCATCTTCGTGCCGTCGGCAGTTCTGAGGACGGACGGTGAACCTTCAACAAACTGCAGATAAGACGAATCCGCCGATTCATAGACATTCGTTGAGTCAACCTGCCGCAGTTCAACGCGATAGCCCGAAGGCAGAATCAGCAGATAGGCATTCTTGCCTACTTGAGAATTCATATAACGCGGTTGAATCACCGGAAAACCGAGACGGAAGCCGACTGCCGGATTGCCATTATCGGCGTTGAATTTGATGTTATTGCCGCTGCGAACCCAGACTAGCGAGTTATAAGAGAGCGACAAACCGAGATCGAGTCCGGCGCGTCCCGGCAGTCCAACCAACGGCAGACTCCAGTTGAAATTCCGCGACAGTAAATCTTCGCCGCCCGTGCCAACGCGATTATTCAAGTCGAGACGAGCCACGGCATAATTATCGCCCGTCGGCGGCGGTGGCGGCGGCGTAACCGTTATCACCGCTTCTGTTTGACCTACGCCGGTAGCGCTTTGATTATCGGTAACCGTCAGCGTCACCGGATAAGTTCCGGCGCTGCTGTACGACTTTGATACCGTCGAACCCGTGCCGGTTGTGCCATCGCCGAATGTCCAAGAGTAACTGACGATGCTGCCATCTTGGTCGCTTGAGGCTCTGCCATCGAAGAAAATGGCTGTATTGACGGCTGCCGCATAGGGACCACCGGGGCGGGCAATCGGCGCTTGATTGGTTGAACCGCCGACCACAAAGGTAATGTAATTGAAATTGCCAACCGCGCCGGACGGACCATCTTGATCCAATGCTAACCGCAGAAGATGTGGTCCGGCATACAAATAGACGCCACTTCTGGTTATCGTCTGATAGGTTTCCCAGCCGCCGGTATTCGGAACAATCATCGTGCCGGTGCGGTTATCACCGTCAACTTCAAGGTGAAAATTGCCGCCTTGTCCGAGCGAGGCGACGCGAAACTGAATGTTGTAGTAGGCGCTCTGTTGCACATTGACAGTATACTCCAGCCATTCGCTCTGCACTGCGTCTACAAGTTCATACTGATTTGGTTGCCCGCCTTCCGTGAACGGTCCCCATATATCTACACCCTCCGTAGGGCGATACCGCCCGAACGTATTCTGCACGGTTGTTTCGTGATAAGCGATGCCTTCGCCGCCATAATCAAAATCTTCAACCTGTACGGTTCCGGGAATGTTATGCGGTCCGTTGTACGTCACCTGCTCGCCGCCGCCAATCGTTACAGGCACTTGCGGAGTGGTAGTTTGCGCGTTGTAAATGTCGGTTACGGTCAACGTGGCGTAGTAGGTAGCGGCTGTGGCGTAAGCGTGCGAAGGATTCGCCAAGGCGCTGGTCGCGCCATCACCGAAATTCCATAAATAAGTGATGGCATCGCCATTCGGGTCGTAGGAATTGGCGCTGGAGAAATTGACCGGCACATTCACAGCGCCGCTGTAGGGACCGTTGGCATTGGCAACCGGCGGTAGATTTGTGCCACCGCCACTGCCGACCGTGATGGTTATTGGCGCGGAATCGGTTGTCGCTCCCAGATTATCCATGGCTTTGGCTTTCAAAGTGTACGTTCCGGCAGCATATCCGTAGTTGATCTGATAAGGCAGTTTCGTCACCGTACCAATTAAAATGTTGTTGCCAAAAAATTGCACCGAGACAATCCTGCCGTCACTGTCAGAGGCGCTGGCAGCGATGGTGAATAACGTATTGGCTGGCACGGTTGCGCCGTTTGCAGGTTGGGTGATGCTGACCGTTGGGGGATTATTGGCGCTGCCGTTCGGTCCCATTTTTGCCCCGCCGAGTGGATCATAGGGCGACAGATTCGGCAGTTGCGATGCGATTGGCGCGGCGATTTTCGGCTCTACAGCGACTTTACTGCTTTCCTGCACCTCTCTTAAATCAGGCAAAGAAAGGTTTGGCACACTTTGTGCAGGGGGGGGGCTGGCAATTGTTGTATTTTTCAGAAAAAGCGAAGTGAACGGCATTGCCAAGGCGCTGCAAAGAATAAGAACCAGCAGCCGCATAAAAGGAACCTGATTGGGGTAAGACAGTTTCCGCATTCAACCCTCTCCTCTATTTCAGAAACAACCTGAGTTCTATTTATAGCGCGAAGTACATTACTATTGATTCAGAAAACTGTCAAGAACTTTAACATAAATTTATCTTAAATAATTTTGGTGAAAAGACCCATTTGGCTATTACCTGCGATGAAGGGTCGCAAGCAGTATCGTTGTCATTGGCGTTGGCGCGAAGATTGTTTTTCCTAATCACTTTACAGATGCTTACGAAAATAGTTCAAAATCAAATATCCGGCGTAATACTTATACGGCATCCGACCAAGCGTGTAATGCCCGCAAGGCACCGTCACGCGGTCTAGCTTAGTGCTATGCCTGTCGCATTCATCAAAGAGCAGTTTCGACAACTGCGGCGTGAATGACAAATCATACCGCGCCGAAATCAATAAGCCGCGCCGGTGATTCTCTTTCAAGCGGTGAATATAGGCATTCGGGCTAATTGCCATCCATGAACGCCGTACATCATCGCGTCCCAATTCCTGCTCCAACCCGCGCCGCACATGAGAGGTAGTAATGCCTTCCCAGACCACATCGCCAAAATAACTGGATACGTGATTGTAAACGCCGGTTTTAATGCGCTCGTCGTGAATGAAGGTGAGAAAACCAATGCACGAACCGAGGCTTGTGCCGATAATGCCGATGCGGTCATAGCCCTGCGCCATTAGCCAGTCAATCGCGGAACGACAATCCAGAACCGCTTGGCGGTTTGCCTGCAAGGTGCGCCCGACATTGGCGCTGACCATGTAATCGGCGCGTTCAAACCCCGTCAGCATTCGCTTGTCGTGATACGGCAGGGTGATTCTCAGCGTTGCAATACCGATGCGATTGAGCAGCCGACAGACGGCAACGTGTTCTTCGAGTTTAGCGTTCCAGTGCGGCAACAGCAAGACAGCACGGCGATTGGCGCGAGCGACCTGCGCCTCGCGTGAATCATCTTTGTCAGGAGATTTCGGCGGCACAGGAAAAAAGCGAGCGTGTACTGTATTGTTCTCGGCGTAAGGCGTTTGCACGGAACTTTGAAAGCGCAACCATTCGCCATCGAATTGAAAATCGCTGACCGGCGGCGCGGCAAAAAATTTAGAGCTTTGGGCAATGGCGTGAGCATTAAAATCCAAAATGACATCCCGCGCCGACCTGCCGTTGAGGTGAAAATTAGAATAGCCGAAGCCGTTATCTTTGAGAAACTCCAAGCCCCACTCAAAGGGTCTGACGACGCGGTTATTATCGCGCCGCGCCAGCTTATGCTCCCATTTATGAATGACCTGCTTTAACATGATTCTGTTATCTATAAATGATCGGGTAGTGGCTCAATCGGGCGGGAGATGTCCGATAAACTTCAGTTTGTCGCTGCTTGAATATTCGACAAACTGAAGTTTATCGGACATCGTTTGCCAATCTCATCTCACCCGATTGAGCCACTACTGATGATCGTAATTCGACGCGGATGAACGCCGATGCGACAGATCAAAACGGATACTGTCGCATCGGTGTTCATCCGCGTTGAATTTTCAATGTAAAACAAACCCCTTGCCAAATTACTTTTGCGCCGCCGGAGCCGCGCCTTTGATGATGCGGAAGCCGGTGTACTCTGCCGTCGCCTGACGATTGCGGAGTTTCGTATCGGCTGGCATATCGGCGCTGCCGCCCATCACTACGCCTTTGCCGTCTTTGCTGATGACCCATTCCGCGACATTGCCGCCGAGGTCAAAAAGCGGTTCTTCGCCGTTGCTCTTGAAACTGCCAACCTCTTTCAATAGCGGCGCGCGTCCCGGTATCTCGGTTATCTTTTGTCGAAGGCGAGCCGCATCTTCGGGATTGAGCGCGTAGCCCGCCCAGAAATCTAAAGTATTCTCTGCGCTGCCCGCCGCGCCATACAAGCCTTCGGCTTCCGCTTCGGTCGTCAATCGGTAGGTTTCACCTGTCGTCTTGGATAACCATTCGCAGTACGCCTTTGCCTGCTCAAAGGTGATGTTATTCGCCGGGTAATTCTCCTTGCCCGCTTCAATATTGTACGCCTTGTCGAACTGCGCGTACTGAGCGCGGGTGACTTCAAAGCGCCCGACTTCGAGTTTGCCGCGTTTGGCGGTTTCGGGAATCAGCACACTCTTCATCATCAAACCGAAGCGATTGCCGTCCGCTTTAGCATTCTTCATCTTCAAGGCAACGGCAAGCGGCGAATCAGGCTTGAACGCCGGATTCTCTTCTTTCAACGTCTTGAAGAGGTACTTATCGAACCACGCCAATTCTTCGTCGAGTTTACGCCGTTGATGCACCAACTTCTGTGGGCTATGCGCTTCACCGGGAAAGAGAATAAAGCGCACGTCCGTGTTACCGAGTTGCTGCAAAGCGCGATAGTGCATCCAGCCCTGTTGCGTCGGCACTTGTTTATCTTCCGTGCCGAAAAAGATAATTGTCGGCGTGCGAACTTTGTCCATCTGATAGAACGGCGATTTCTTGATGTAAAGCTGCAAATCTTCAAACGGCGTTTTGCCGAAATAGTAATTATCGAACGACGCGCCAAACAGACAATTGCCCCAATCTGAAACCCAATCTACATCGCCCGCACCCGCCGAAGCGACCTTATAGCGCGTTGTATTGACGGTCAAAGCGATAGTCAGGATAGCGCCGTTTGACCAGCCCAGCACCCCCAATTTATCGGCGTCAACCAGACCTTTGGCAATCAACGAATCCACGCCTTTTTCAATGTCCGGCACTTCCAGATCGTAGTATTTGCCGTTACCGATGGATTCGACCCACTTCAAGCCGTAGTTGGAACTGCCGTGATAATTCGGCTTCATCACGAACGCGCCGCGTTGCGCCATCAGGTTCGCGCCATACGCCCACGACTCCGACCACGCATCAAAATCTGCGCCCGCCGGACCGCCGTGAATCATCACGACAAGCGGGTGCTTCTTACCGGCTTCGTAATGGTGCGGATAATAGAGAATGCCTTCGACCTCTTCATCAAGCGAACCTTTCCAGCGAATGACTTCCGCTTTGGCGACGGGCTTTTCTTTGAAAGCGGGGTTGAGGTTGGTCAATTGTGCGCCGGATTCAATCTTCGCGCCATTCAATTGAGCGTGATACCAGTGAACCGGGGTGCTGGCATTGGAATAGACATAAACGAATGTCTTGTCGTCTTTGCCAAGTTCAAAGCCGAAGATGTTTGCTCCGTGTTCGCCGTTTATCCATTCCCGCGACCACGTATTGCCAGTGCGGGTGTAGCGAGCGATTTTATGCCGTGCGCCGTTTGCCAGCAGCGCGATAAAGCCATTATCGGTAATCGCCATATCGCCCGCCAGTCCGTTCTCCCATTGCAAATCAACTTTAGTCGGCGTGTTGGTCGCCAAGTCATAATAGTACAAGTCAGCGATTGAGGCATTGACATAGACCGGGTGACTGGTGAACTGACTGGTCGAATAGAAACCTTTGCCGTCACGCGCCCAGATGCTCTGCCCGATATTGAACTTTTTGTCAGCATAAATCTGTTTGCCCGCGCCGCTAGATAAATCGTAGAGAAAGACCACGGGCTTCACCTTCTGGTCATAGACAAAACGCAAGCTGCGGTCATGCACCGTCACCGCTTTTGTACCATCGGGCGACAAGGCGAAGAATTGAATGCGGTCAGCATTATCGGTCAGGCGTAGGAACTTTTTGGCTTTGATGGAGAATTTGAAAAGGCGCACCGGCGGTTGATTCACTTCGTCCTCAACGACCATCGAAGTATCTTTCTTCTCTTTGATTTTGCTCTCATAAAACGCTGGGTCTTCCTGCGCCGTGAAGATAATCGTGTCATTGTCTGCCCACTCAAAATTGACAACGCCACGCGCAAAATCGGTCACGCCCCAGGCTTCGCCGCCGAAAGGACTGATGAGCCAGAGTTGCGGGCGCGGTCCGTCGGGCGACGGTTTCGACTTAGGATTCGGGCGCGTCGTAATGAAACCAATGAGATTGCCATCGGGCGACCACTTGGGATTGAAGGCGTTGTCCGCCCCGCGTGTCAAATCAAGCTCTTTCTTTTCCGTTAGGCTCGATAAGACGAGATTGGAAACGCGGGCGTCTTTTTCGCGGTCAACGACGCTCTTGACCCAGACTGCCCAGCGTCCATCGGGTGAAACCTGCAAGCCGCTGGCGCGGTCATCCGAAATGATGTCATCCACATTCCATTTCGCGGCATCCTGCGCGACAGCCGTAAGCATAGATAGAGCGAGGGTACAAACGACAACCACAAATCTTCGCATCAATTTTTCTCCTGTAATGTGATGGCTGCGGTGATGAAAGATTCTAAAGACTGATGAGGCGATTTGAAAAGCCAAAGTCAGAGAGGTGTAAATTTCAGAGGCAAGCCACAAGAATAATGATTCGCCACCTGGCAAGGCGGCAAGCAAAAAGATCGCCTGTCTGTAAACCTTGCTGCCCGGTGGCGGACAATAACAAGGCAAAATGATTTTGTGCGGCAAAGCAACAACCGCACATTGTCCAGAAACTCAACGTGCCGCTACCATTTTGCTCAACCCCTACTCGCGCTTCCCGGAGAACGGCTGATTCAACGATTGAGATTAGCCACATTCAGGATGGTGGCAGGAACAACTGATCTCCATGATATGCACTTTCGAGGCATTTTCACAATCGGGACTACAGTATTTACTATCCGGCGCTGGCGGACAGCCACAAGTCTCACGCGCACATTTATCTTTTTGTTGATCTACCATGTCAATTCCTCCCTTCCCTGATTGACCCAAAGGGTGACAGGCTTCGCTACAAAATAATCTTACGCTTTCTCCCATTCAGGTCAAGCGCAGGCTGGTTCTAATTTAATGCTTATCTAAGTGCTTCCTTGTTTTTTGAGCTAAAGCGTATTTTGTTTTCTTCATCATCTCGACTATACTACGGCTCTATATAAGGTACTGGAATGGCAACACCAAAACGCAAAATCAAGAAGCGAGAAAAGAGCGCAACCCCTGTCTATTTCTTATCGCTCACTGTTGAAAACGCGCGCTGTTTCGGACCGAAGCAACCACTTGATCTGTCAGATGGAAATGGTCGTCCGGCGCAATGGACAATCATATTAGGTGAAAATGGCGTTGGAAAAACTACTCTACTTCAAAGTTTAGTAGCAATCCTTCCAGTATACGATCCTTATTACGATGATCAAGGAAAGTTGCATACAAAGGAGAAAGTAGTCCCTCGAATTTCTGAGGATGATAAAACACTATGGAAGCTATCCAGACAAAGCAACAACCGTTTTCGCTTATCCGCGAACTTTTCGACTAAAGCTCGATTGGATGAAAAAAAAGAAGGCAGTCTGGTAGATGATTTTTATTACGACGCAGCAGGAAATATCGAAGAGTATAAAATAGAATATACAGTTCTTGAGCCACTAATTTGCTTTGGGTATGGCGCGTCAAGACGGATGAGTGAAACAGCAGTTTCAGGTGAAGGGAATGGAGACTCTACAGCCAGTCTCTTTTCTAACGAGGTTGCTTTATTCAACGCTGAAGAATGGTTGCTTCGAGCCGATTATTCGGCTCATTTCCCGTCTTCTATTCAGGAACGCGCCAGACAACAACGCGATAGGGTAAAAGAAATTTTGATTGAGATTTTGCCTGATGTTACAGATATTCAATTCCTTCCTCCAACCGAAGAGAAGATGTTGCCGCAAATTCGTGTACAAACGCATTATGGCTGGGTGTCAATTAAAGATTTGAGTTTGGGGTACAAAACGCTCATCGCCTGGATGGTTGATTTTGCAAGGCGGATGTTTGAACTTTATCCTGATGAACCGAAACCATTGGAACAACCCGCTGTTGTTTTGGTAGATGAGATTGATTTACACCTGCATCCGAAGATGCAGCGTGAATTGATGAGTCGTCTCAGCAAGATTTTTCCTAATACTCAATTCATCGCCACCGCGCACAGTCCGCTTGTCGTGCAGGCTGCCGAGAATGCCAATATCGTTTTACTCCGGCGCGAAGGCGATCATGTGGTGATTGATAATGACCCGCAGGTAATCAAAGGCTGGCGCGTTGACCAGATTCTTACCAGTGAACTCTTTGGACTCAAAAGCGCCCGTTCGCTTGAGTATGATGAGGCAATTCAGGAGCGCGAGAAGATTCTTGCAAAAGCGCGTTTAACGAAAAAGGATAAAGTACGCCTGCGTGAACTCGCGGCAATCATTAGCGATTTTCCCACAGGCGAAACTCCTATTGAAATTGAAGCTATGGATATTGTGCGTCGCGCTGCCGAGCGACTGAAGAGAGAAAATAACCTCACGAATGATTCGCATAACTAAGCCGAAAGACGCGCCGGAAATTTTGCGGACGCAAGGTAAGAAGAAGCGTCGCCGTCATTGTGCCGCTTATACTCGTTCTTCCAACGACTACATCACCGGCAAAAAGAGCTTTGAGATAGACAAAAAAATCTATGCACATAAAACCGTGAAAGTGGCTCTCATACAAGCGCAACATAAAAAGTGCTTCCTGTGTGAATCGAAAGTGCTGCATATATCGCCCGGAGACGTTGAACATTTCCGACCCAAAGCCGCTGTGCGACAGAGCGAAGACCTCGCACTGGAAAAACCCGGTTACTACTGGCTCGCTTATGAATGGTCAAATCTTTTCTTCTCCTGTGAAATGCGCAATCGCATCTTTAAGAAAAATCTTTTCCCTTTGCGTGATGCAAGCCAACGGGCAATGTCGCATCGGCACAACATTAGAAATGAAGCGCCGATTTTCATTCATCCTGCTGATGAGAATCCCGAAGACTTCATTACTTTCAACTGTTGGGAACCGGTAGCCATCAATGATAATATCCGAGGCGAAGCAACAATCAGAATGCTGGGGTTGAATCGCTCAGAGCTAATTGAAGATCGGCGGCATCACTTTGACCTTTTGCGCCTCGTTTATGCTCTCGCCGTAGCAAATCCGCCGCAACCGGAAACGCCTGACGCAAAGATTCTACTGGCGAAAGCCGTAGAGGATACTGCCGAATTCGCCGGGATGATTCGTGCGGCGGTTGCTAAAGAGTTTTCCAAAGAGGGTTGCGAATAATGAGAAGCCGTTTGATGTTCGAGATATTTTCTGCAACCCATTTCCAATCTATCACGTAAATGACAGTAAGAGTTCAGCAATAATAATTCAGTTCAGAGGAATGGTATATGAAAATCAATCGTTCATCGGATGAAGCCGCCGGGATGACACGACGTAAGTTCGCGCAACTGCTCGGCGTTGCCGGGACGCTCGGACTCGTTGAGCCGCAATTCGTAATCGGGGCGCTCGCAGAAAATAAGAAGCGGTTAAGCTGGCTCGCGTATCGCACGGCAGGCGCGGAAGGCGCTTGGGCGCTCACCAAAATTGAAGGCAAAGCGCCGAAAGAACTAAACGGCACACTCTATCGCATCGCTCCCGGTCAGAAAGATAATCAGGGGGTAATGTTGAAGCACCTTTTTGATGGCGATGCCTTTGCTTCTGCATATAGTTTCCGCGATGGCAAAGTTTCACTCCGCGCTAAATTCGTAGATTTGCCGGAACGCGCCGAAGAACTGCAAGCCGGAAAGATGCTCTACACCGAATTTGGCACGATGGCTCCTGCCGCTTCGCCACAAGGTCGGCGCAGTAAAAATCAACCGAATGTCAATATCATCAACTGGGATGGGCGCTTGCTCGGTCTATCGGAAGGCGGACACCCGACGGCGATTGACCCGATGACGCTTGCCTATCAAAGTCGTTGGAACTTTTATGGCACACTGCCCGCCAATATGCCGTTCACCGCGCATCCGAAATTCGACCCCATAACCGGCGAAGGCTATGCTTTCGGCGTCGCTCAAGGCGCATCGCTGGCATTGACCGTCTTCAAAATGCAACGCGATGGCAAACTCAAACAGCTTCACGCCGTACCGCTTAAAGGCTACTACATGGTTCATGATATGCTGCTCGCCAAAGACCATCTCATCTTTGTTGTGCCGCCGGTGCGCTATGACCTCAGCATTCTCTTTTCCGGCAGAGGCACGGTTGCTGATGCAGCAAAATTTTTTGAGAAAGAGCCGACGCGCTTCATCATTCTTCGTAAAGACGGCAGTGGTTCGCCTGTTATCATCGAACAACCTTCAGCAATGGTCTTTCATCACGGCAACGCTTTCGAGCGCGACGGCAAAATCACCATTGATTGTTGCCTCAGTCCCGATGGCAGCGTCTTGCAGGCGCTCTATTCATGGGACAAAGAAAAATTGCCGCAGATGAGCAGCCCCAAATTGACACGCCTGGTGCTTGATCCGACAAAAGGCGTTGCCGAAAGCCGCATTGATTTGGAAGACGGGCAGGAGTTTCCGCGTTTCGATTCACGACGCGGCGGCGCGGAATTGCGTTATCTCTATACCCTTGAATCGAAGACTCCCGAAGATTTCTTCGCCTTAACGACGCTTGTAAAAACCGATTTGCAGAAACGCACTAGCAAGCGCGTTGACGCCGGCAAGAATCGCGTTTACGGTGAGCCGGTCTTTGTGCCACATCCGACGAAAGAAGGCGAAGACTACGGCTGGATTGTCTTGCAAGGCTATGACGGCTTGAAGGACGAGAATTTCGTCGAGATACGCGATGCTGCAACGCTCGATTTCGCGGCTCGCGTCTGGACGGGCAATCACTTCCCGCTCGGCTTTCACGGCAACTTTTATCCGAATGTCATTGTCCCTGCCTGACTTGCCGGGTGAAAAGATAGCGATAGAAAAGTAGAAGAGAACAAGCGGCATTCTTAAGCATTTATGTTACGCAAAACAGCGGAAACAGACGAACCGTGGGGAGCCGGTGTTAGAGTTCAACCTTCAGGTTGGTTGTAGGGTGAGCAGGCGAACGTGACGATTTCCGACGAACCTCGTGCTGCCCATTTTAGGGTTGCTAGTTTTCGTTGTACTCGTTAAGCATCTGTCTTTCAATCTACAACCAACCTGAAGGTTGAACTCTAACGCCCGCTCCTGAAGGTTGTCGCTGGTTCATTGTTGCGGTGTAATCAATCAAGGATGCTCTTCAATTTGAGTGTGAAACCTGTAAGCAACGGTTCGCCGGAAATTTCCGCAGGGTTATCGAGGATTTCTACCGGGTTATCCCGTCTGTAGATATGGACCTTTTTTTCCAATGGGTCAATCAGCCATCCCAATTGTGCGCCATTAGCAAGGTATTCTTCCATTTTACTTTGCAGCGTTTTCAGACGGTCGGATTTGGAGCGCAATTCAACAACAAAATCGGGACAGATAGGCGCAAACTCTTCTTTCTGTTCATCGCTTACTGCATTCCATCTTGCAAGCAAAATCCATGAGGCATCAGGCGAACGCTTCGCGCCATTCGGCAAAGTAAATCCCGTTGACGAATCAAAACCAACACCTGTGCCATCAGTTTCTACCCACGCGCCGAATCGGGCAGTAAGCAGAAAATTGCGTCTGCCACCTTCACTAACAACAGGAGGCATGATAATCATCTCGCCCTCGCTGTTCATTTCAATCCGCAATTCGGGATTCTGAGCGCAGAACTCAGCAAACTCCTCATCCGTGTAGCGCAAGCGCGGCGGTCCCGGACGCAGGATAACTGCCTCTGTACTCTCCGGCAGAGGAATACTCGCCACCGATGCAAACTCTACATTCACCATTACTACTTCCTTTTCATCAAGCAGCATACTCGCTACGAATAAGGCTATCAAGCAAAGGGATAACATCTTCCAGCGAAAACCGCTTGGAGAAATAAATAGAGCGCGATATGGTCTGACAGATGGGTATGCAAAAAGATGTCATCATTATTGGCGGTGGCGCGGCGGGGTTGTTTTGCGCCATTGAGGCGGGTAAGCGCGGGCGTTCAGTTCTGCTCATTGAAAACGCTGCCAGTGTTGGCAAAAAGATTGCTATTTCCGGCGGCGGGCGTTGCAATTTCACCAACATTTATGCAACGCCAAAGAATTACCTCTCAGCCAACCCGCATTTCTGCAAATCGGCGCTCGCTCGCTACACCCCGGCTGACTTTATCGCTCTCGTAGAAAAACATCGCATCGCTTACCACGAAAAGAAACTCGGACAACTCTTCTGCGATGGCAGTTCACAGCAAATCATCGAAATGCTGCTTGCGGAGTGCAAAGCGGCGGGTGTTGAGGTTCGCACAAATTGTACGGTTCGCAACATTGAAAAGCGCGATGCTTTTTTGCTAGATACAACACAAGGGCAGTTTGCTTGTGAATCGCTGGTGATTGCCACAGGGGGACTTTCGATTCCGAAGATAGGCGCAACCGATTTCGGCTACCGCATAGCGCGACAATTCGGGCTGCGGATTCAGCCGACCAGACCGGCGCTTGTGCCGTTGACCTTCGCCTCGCAAACTCTCGAAAAGTTGAAAGAATTGAGCGGCGTTGCGGTTGATGCAAACGTCAGGTGCAACGGCGCAGCGTTTCGGGAAAACATCCTCTTTACACATCGCGGCGTTAGCGGTCCAGCCATCCTGCAAGCCTCTTCCTACTGGCAACACGGTGATGCCCTCTCCATCAATCTGCTGCCCGACATCGAAGCAATCGAATGGCTGTTCGCTCATGGCGCCAGCGAAATGCATCTGGCAACCCTGCTCAGTCAACACCTGCCGCGCCGCTTCGCGCTAACCTGGTGCGAACGGTTTGCGCCATCGCGGGCAATCAAGCATTATAGTCAAACCGAGTTGCAGCAGATTAGCGCCTTGTTAAACGATTGGCATATTACGCCGGATGGCAGCGAAGGCTATCAGAAAGCCGAAGTCACAGCAGGGGGTGTGGATACGGATGAGTTATCGTCAAAGACGATGGAGGCAAAACGCATTACGGGTCTTTATTTCATTGGCGAAGTCGTTGACGTAACCGGGCATTTGGGCGGTTATAACTTTCAATGGGCGTGGGCTTCCGGCTTCGCCGCCGGACAATATGTGTAGCCGTCCCTCAGCAAAACGGCTCATTGCAGGAATAGAAACAACTTGAAATTTTCGTACATTTATAGTACCATAGAAGGTGCAAGGGTGATAGGGAGTCCAGGGAGTCCAGAGAGTGTAGAGAGCCTGGAGAGTGTAGAGAGTAGCGGAAGAGGCTTGCCGGAATGTGCCTTGCGGGTTCGCCTTGCCTGGTCGGGTTGCGGCTCTGCCGCTTTGCTGTGATGAATGTGGCGCTGAGGTCTCGCGGCTGTGATGTTTCTCGCGGCTCTGAGGTTTTCCCGCATTGAGGTTTCTCGCGGCTCTGCCGCTCGGAGGTGCGGTTTCTTCTTTGCGGCTCTGCCGCTTGGATGTGCGGAATGGCTCCGCCTTTCCGGTCGGTTGGCTCTTTTCTTTTAGCGGCTGCGCCGCTTGTGGCTGAGGGCGCAAAAAAAGCGCTAATGCAGAAATGAAAAAATGGCAGCGATACGGTTCCGTTTACAGAGGCAGCAGTGAAAATGGCGCCGATGTAGTTTATCGCACAGACCTTCACACAAATTTTTGCGCCAATGCAGTTGGGTTTGCAGGGCAAATGCAAAAAGCGGTGTAAGATTTGTACGAATTTAGTACGGAATCAGACGCGGATGAACGCAGCGGCGGCGGATGAACGCGGATGATCCGTTTGCATCCGCCTAATCCGCCCAATTCGCGTTCTATTCTCAGTTTGCAGAAAAATGGCAGCGATGCAATTCACCGTGCAGAAAATGGCACAGATGCAGTACAAGTTGCAGATGCATGAAAAAAATTGCGCCAATGCAAATGCCTGTGCAGATGGAGAAAGCAGTAATTCGGTAATGGCGATACAAGGAAAAAGCGAGGTGCGAAAAAAAGCGCCAATGCAAAAATGAAGTTACTGAGTCAAAATGACACATATATTGTTACATTTCGTATCAAATCGGTACGGGTTTGCGTTACTGAGGTACAAAAAAAGCGCCAATGCAGAATCCTGTGCAGAAACGACGCGGGAAAATGGCAGCGATGCCATGCGAGTTGCCGGGTTCCGCGTAAAATTATGCGCCAATGCAGTGTTTCGTACAGTCTGTCGTGCAGTGTTTCGTGCAGAAAATGGCAGCGATGCCGTTCCATATGCAGACAGAGAAAGGGGTAACTCAGTAATTCAATTACGGTAAAGCAGTACGGCAAGAAAAAAATGGCAGCGATCCAGTTTCTTGTGCAGATAAAAATAATGCGCCAAGACAGAAGGTGAAGTTTCTCTTCTCTTTCGCGCCGTTTTCGGGAATACTGTCAGCACTCTTGTCGCGTTCGCACCGCCCTCTGGTTCCGGTTCGGTGAGGTTATGGTCAAAGCGATTTTCTGGGTTTCCATTGCGGCGCTCGTCTATACCTTCGTCGGCTATCCGTTTGCCGTCTGGCTGCTGGCGCGGTTCCGCGGTCGCCGCGTTGACAAGCAATACCAGACGCCGACGATTTCGGTCATCATCGCTTGCCTCAATGAAGAGAAACGCCTCGAAACTCGCATCCGCAATCTGCAAGCCTGTGACTACCCGGCAAGACAGCTTGAAATCCTTATCGTCTCTGACGGCTCGACCGACCGCACCGTAGAGATTGCCCGGAGCTATGAAACATCAGGGGTGCGCGTCCTGCATTATAAAGAGCGGCGAGGCAAACCCGCCGCCCTCAATCTCGGCGTTGCTCAGGCAACCGGCGACCTGATTCTCTTTGCTGATGCGCGGCAATCCTTCGAGCCTCAGGTCATGAGAGAACTGGCGGCAAACTTCGCTGACCCGACAGTCGGCGTCGTTTCCGGCGCGTACCTGATAAGCCGCAGTGAAGGCTCAACCGTTAGTGAAGGCGCGGGCTTCTACTGGAATTACGAATCGTGGCTGCGTAAAAACGAAGGGTTATATAATTCTATCATCGGCGCGACCGGGGCGATTTATGCCATTCGCCGTCATCTCTGGCAACCGCTACCGGTTGAGACGATTCTCGATGATGTCTATACGCCGCTGCGAATTGCCCTTGCCGGTTATCGCGTGGTCTTTGAAGAGAACGCCATTGCCCACGACAGCGCCCCAATATCGGCTGCCCGCGAATTTGCCCGCAAAGCGCGAACCTTAATGGGCAATTATCAACTCTGCCAGTTGATGCCACGCTTGCTGCTGCCAACCAGTCGCCTGCATATCCAGTTCTTTTCACATAAATTGCTGCGGCTTGTCGCGCCGTTCTTTATGCTGTTTTTGCTGCTTTCTAATGGTGCAATTCTGTTGCAGACGAGTAGCCGGCTTGAGATAATTATTTATTCTCTAACGATGTCAACTCAGGCAGCCTTCTATTTCAGCGTTTTGATGGGCTGGCGGTTGTCAAAAACCAATAGCCGCATTCGTCTCTTCAATGTTGCCTATGTCTTTTCGGTGATGAATGCCGCCGCGCTGGTCGGACTCTTCTACTTCTTGTTCGGCAAGCCTAATGTCTGGGTGCGCGGCGACTAGGTGAAAAGAGCGTGTGAAGTGCAGGCAAAGCGAACAGTGCAAAAGGTTCGGGATTTCATTGAACGCCATCAACTGCTCGACGGCGCAAGCGGCATCATTCTGGCGGTCTCCGGCGGCGCAGATTCGATTGTTCTTTTAGAGATGGTTACGCGGTTCAGGGAGCAAACGAAAGAGATGCAGTTGCACGTTGCTCACCTGCATCATGGGCTGCGCGGCGTGGCTGCTGATGAAGATGCCAAGTTTGTGCAGCAACGAGCGGCGCGATTGCAAATCGCCTGTACAGTTGAAGTTGCCAACGTGCAAGCCCTGTCCGCTGCCACCGGCAAAAGCCTTGAAGAAGCGGCACGCGAAGCCCGTTATCGGTTCTTTCTCAATTTAGCCAAGCAGACCGACTGCAACCGCATCGCTACGGGTCACACGATGAACGATCAGGCGGAGACCTTGCTGATGCGGCTGGCACGCGGCACAAGCCTTCGCGGACTGCGGGGAATGCGCCCGATGATAGACGCTCACGATTTTGCCGAGAAAGCAGAAAGCAGCGAGCAGTCGGCAGTCGGCAGTCGGCAGAAGGCAGAAGGCAGTAACGAGGTTGTTACTGCTACTGAAATCAAGTTGATTCGCCCGTTGTTGTGCCTTTCGCGTGACGAAGTTGAAGCGTATGCGCGGACACGCGGACTGGAGTTTCGCACCGATGCCAGTAATTTCAGTCTCGATTATACGCGCAATTGCCTTCGCCTCAGTGTTTTGCCATCGCTTGAAGCCATCCAACCGCAGATTGTTGAACGCTTGGCGCAAACTGCCGAATTGTTGGCAGATGAAGAAGAGGCATTAGAGATAATTACCGCTTCTCTGCTTGAAGAAGCGGCGCAGGGTGCGGAACAACTTTCGAGTTATGAGGTACAAGCGATTTTGCGGCAGCCCGTAGCTTTGCAACGACGACTGATTTTTGCGGCAATTGAACCGGCGCGACAGCAATTGATAAACGCCTCTGCGACCCAGATTGACCGGACGCATATTGAAGCCATCAGGGAATTGTTGGGCGATGCGAAAAGCGGTAAGCGCGTAGACTTGCCGGACGGACTTACAGCGTGGCGCGAGTTTGACCGACTGCATTTTATGGCTACAGTTCAAAGCGCCACAGAAGCCATTATCGTTGATGGCGATAAAGCTGAAATCGAGTTTGGCGATTTTGTTATCACCGTCTTACGCCAGCAGCCGATTGTCGCCTTGCGCGAGGTTATCGCCGGAAATCGGGCGGGCGCAGACTGGCTTACGGTGGCGCTGGATGAAGCGCGATTGCCCGCGCAACTGCACATCAGAACCCGACAACGCGGCGAAGTGGCGAGGGTTTCGGGGCAACACGGAGCGAAGAAAGTAAAGCAATTGATGATTGAGCGCAAAATTCCGGCAAGCGAGCGTCAAAGGCGGGCAGTTGTATCAACGCCGGACGGTCACTTTATTTGGTCGCCGCTGTTGCCGCCGGGAAAAGATTATCTTCCCGATAAAACGACCAAACGTATTGCTATACTTGCGGCATCAAAGAAAGAGCGTCCCGGTGTACGGTAAAACGCATATGATGAAAACATTTTGGGTCATGAGCAACCATCAGAGAAACAAGTTGAAAGAGACGCAACCCTGGGTACGTACGCATCTTGCGTGCTGGTTTTTGCAGCTAAAGACTTCGGGTTTTTCCGAAAGTTCTTATCATCCAGCTTGCACACTGGAAGCGTGCGTACCCGGAAATTGCTAAAAAGTGAAAGCTAAATCGTTCTGGTTTGCGTAGTACGAAATAGATGATGATTGCACGGAATAAATACTTAGGCTAGAATCCTTAACAGGGCAATCAGCCCGTTTTGTTTGGAGGTAGTAGGTGAATTCAACAGTTAGACAAGCAATTTTCTGGGTGGTGATTATCGGCGGCGCAATCCTCCTTTATACGGTCTTTACCGGCAAAGGCGGTCCGAAAGAAGAATCGCTGAACTATCCACAACTCGAAGAGAAGATCAAAAACAAACAGATTCAGGAAGCGACGCTTGACGAGAGCGCCGGCTTTACCGGCAAGCTCACGACCGGCAATAAGTTTGAATCCCAAGTCACCAACGATATTTTGCAAAGCGATATTGTCAAAAAGATGGCGGAAAATGGCGTCAATGTAACCATTAAAAACGCCTCTTCCAGCCAGTGGGTCTTCGGCTTAATTAGCTGGGCTCCGATTTTGGTGATTCTTGGCTTATGGATCTTTATGATGCGCCAGATGCAATCGGGTGGCAATAAAGCCTTGTCGTTCGGTAAATCCCGCGCCAAATTATTGAGCAATCAACAAAAGCGCGTCACCTTCAAAGACGTTGCCGGAGTTGAGGAAGCCAAAGAAGAATTAGAAGAGATTATTGAATTTTTGAAAGAGCCGCAGAAGTTTCAGAAACTTGGCGGACGCATTCCCAAAGGCGTCTTGATGATGGGGCCGCCCGGAACCGGCAAAACCTTGCTCGCCCGCGCCATTGCCGGCGAGGCAAATGTGCCGTTCTTCTCGATTTCCGGTTCCGATTTCGTTGAAATGTTCGTCGGCGTCGGCGCATCGCGGGTGCGCGACCTCTTCGAGCAGGGCAAAAAAAATGCGCCTTGCATCATCTTTATTGACGAAATTGACGCTGTTGGTCGGCATCGCGGCGCAGGGCTTGGCGGCGGTCACGATGAACGCGAACAGACCTTGAATCAACTGCTCGTCGAAATGGACGGCTTTGAATCGAACGACGGCGTTATCCTGATTGCTTCAACCAACCGCCCCGATGTGCTTGACCCGGCGCTCCTCAGACCCGGACGCTTTGACCGTCGCGTAGTCGTCAGTCGCCCGGATGTGAAAGGGCGCGAAGGCATCCTTGCCGTTCACACGCGCAAGATTCCAGTCGGTGAAGACGTTGACATCAGCATCGTTGCCCGCAGCACCCCCGGATTTACCGGCGCTGACCTTGCCAATCTGGTCAACGAAGCGGCGCTCAACGCGGCGCGATACAATCGCAAGGTCGTTTCGATGTCCGATTTCGAGTGGGCAAAAGATAAGGTGCTGATGGGTACGGAGCGTCGCTCTATCGTTATGTCGAACGAAGAGAAGCGCAATACGGCGTACCACGAAGCCGGACACACGATGGTTGGCATCAAAGTTCCGAATGCCGACCCGGTTCACAAGGTTTCGATTATTCCGCGTGGTATGGCGCTCGGTGTGACGATGCAGTTGCCGGAAGCTGACCGTTACTCGCATACGCTGGATTACCTGGAAGGACAGATTGCGATTTTAATGGGCGGCAGAATCGCCGAAGAGATATTCCTCAATCACATGACGACCGGCGCATCAAACGATATTGAACGGGCGACGGAACTATCACGCCGGATGGTCTGTGAGTTCGGGATGTCGAGTTTGGGACCGCTGACTTTCGGCAAGAAAGAGGAGCAGATTTTTCTTGGTCGTGAGATTGCCCAGCATCAGGACTACAGCGAAGAAACCGCAATCAAAATTGACCAAGAGGTTCGGCGCATTGTCACCGAGCAGTATAATCGTGCCAGACAGATTATTACCGAGAACCGCGAAGCGTTGACCCGTCTGGCAGAATCGTTGCTCGAACGCGAAACGCTGGATGGCGTGCAGATTCGTCGCCTGATTGCCGGTTTACCACTTGATGATGATTCAACGCCAACACCAACAATTCGCGTCGAAGAGAAAATGCCGGAGCCGAAACCGTCGCGTTTGAATCCCATCATTCCGCCGGTTCCGGGCAACGCTAATGCCTAACGAGGTATGTTCGTAAAAACCAGATAAAAGCGGTGAGGATGTTTAGCGTCTCACCGCTTTTATTTAGTCACTCACCTTACGCAGTGTGAGGGAAACGATAGGTTTTTAGTCTCGTAGAGACGACCGACAATAGCCCGTCCGCTTCAGCGACGGGAAGCGGGCAAGCCAATCTTCAAAGTCCTGTAGGGACGACTGAATTGCGGTGTTGCCAAGCGGCTTCAGTCGTCCTTACAGGACTTGTCGGAGATACCGTTATCTACCCAAGCGATAAATCGCTGGGCTATTGTCGGTCGTCCCTGACGGGACTAAAGAAGCGGTCATGCTTCTCAGATTGCGTAACTTGAGTTAGTCAAATCGCCCTGCGGTTTAGAAACTTACAAAGATGAAATTGCCAGAAGAGCTTTTTTCGCCGCGCCGCACTCCTAATGATTTCACGCGCTTAAACAGTTCTCTTCATGCCAAGTTCAATGAGTATATGTTTGAGCATCTGGAATGGGTCATAGAAAATATCCCCGATGGCGCAATGATTCAGATTGAAATTGACGGTGATGAAGCTTTCAATGCGTGGTCAAGAGAGTTAGTCAGTAAGTCGGTCGCTGAAAATCAACCTGTATTCATTGCTCGTTTTCTTCCGGTAAGCGGCAGTCAGCGATATGCTTATGAAGCATCTGCCAGCGATACTCAACTCCATGCGGCAATGGCTCAACAATAGCAAGTCACGACACTCTTGAAACTTCCATGATTAAAGGTAAGTTGTTTTATTTCAACATTTACCCGCTATCTGGTAAGCAATTATTGGATCAACTAAATATCTATGCCCCCATAGCGTGAGCCACCTTTGGGTTGTGATTTGATAAGCACGGCATTTTCTTCGTCGCGGCGACTGCGGCTTTTATTTGAATGATATTTTGCCCATTCCGCCGGAGCATCTATGGTTTCGCCGCCGTGTTCTGTAATACGCGGGCGTACCCGGCACATTAGCGGCGTATTGACGGCCACACCGGAAACAATCAACTGCCCTTTGGTAAGCGCCGGTAGCTCATCCAACATTCTGCGCCCCGCGCCTTCCACCGTTTTAGCGATGGTGTCCTGATCTATCGGATTGACGATTCGCATGATGAACTGCGTCATACACTGCGACAAGACATCGGCATCGAGTTTGCCCGGGCGCTGAGTAATCAAGCCGATGCCAACGCCAAACTTTCGCCCTTCGGAAAGTATCTGCTTCAGGACATTGGTTGACACCACTGATTGACCGGCAGGCGCATAGCGATGCGCTTCTTCCAATAATACGAAGATGGGATAGGGCAGATAGCGGTCATCATTTGGGCTAGTGACTTCGCCTTTGTGCGTCGCCATGCGAGCAATGATGGCGCGACGCAACAGCGTACCGACGATAACCTGTTGCTCGTTCTGGTCTATGTCAACGAGTTGCAAAACTGTACATTGACCGGGCTTGAAGAGTTCCTCAAGCGCGTTATGCTTAGAGTCGTCGAAAATCTGATGTTTCGAGTAGCCGCGAAAACGGGAATCGAGCCGCCATTCCAACGCTTCAACGGTTGCTCGTTGCCCTGAATTATCGCCCCGCTCATCGTCATACTTCTGGCGTGTCACCTCATCCAGCAAGTCCTGATAGGTATAGTGTCCGTTTGTGCCAACCCGGTTGCGAACGGCGCGAAAGGCAATGCCCAAAACGTGGCGCATCTTCTCGGTATGCTCCGGCAGCAGATAGCAGATGTCATTAAATTCCAGACTATCGAAGCGGACTTTAATACGTTCAGGGCGGAGAATTTTCACCTCAGGTTCATAGCCATTCGCCGTAAAGTTGCAGCGATGCTCCGGCAGCTTTATCTGTTGCAGATTGTCATACTCGCCATGCGGGTCAACAATCAAGACAGCCGACGCATTTTCCGGGCGCATCAGTTCTTCAATCAGCACGCCCGCCGTATAGCTCTTGCCTGCGCCGGTCGAAGCCAGTATCGCCAGATGCGTCGAAACTACATCTTTGACCGAGAGAACAACCGGCACTTCTCCGGCTTCGCGGGTTAGCAGGCTGCCGATGTGCGCCGCGCCCGTCTGTCCTTGCTGACGCGGCGACAGCACTTCCGCGAGCATCTCAGACGAAGCAAGATAGACCGCTTGACCCGGCAGCGGTGGGAGGCGCGGGTTGATGAAGTCTTTTACCTCAGTGTCGTAATAGCCAATAAGCGAGACAGTGATTTCAAATAGCTCAAGTTCGTCGCTTTCCAGCCCTATCATTCCGGCAATCAGCATCGGCGGCGTTGCCGGGTCTGCCAGAAAGCTATCGGGCAGCGCACGTAATAGCGAGCGGTCTGTCACTGTGCCAACAATCCGTTGCCCGCTTGGCGTTTCGTAATAGACGAATTCGCCGATGCGGCTGCGGTCGTTGTCCGTCGTAATGAAGATAAACTCATTCGGCTTGTCGCCGGGTCCTTTCACTGTGCCTACCAATATATCGGCTATCGCTTTATCCATAGCGGCGATGACTATAGCACAAGATCAGCCGTTCGTGTGAGTTTGAATTGTCGGGCGTGGTAAGATAGAAACGGCAACCGGATTGCCTGAAAGGCTCCTTATGCAAAGAAATTACCGCGACCCGTTACACAATATCATTTCGCTCAACGAAGCCATTGCCGACGATAAGCTCATCGTTGATTTGCTTGACGCGGCGGAGTTTCAACGCTTGCGCCGTATCAAGCAACTGGGGCTGGCTATGTTCACTTATCAAGGCGCAGAACATAGCCGCTTCACTCATTCCATCGGCGTTATGCACCTGATGACGCGGGCGTTGAATCTGCTGGCGGCGCAGCATTCCATCAGTGACGAAGCGCGGGTTGTCGGACGCGCAGGGGCATTGCTGCACGATCTCGGTCACGGTTCGTTTTCGCACGTCATCGAAAAGGTCTTTCACTTCCATCATGAAGACTGGTCGCGGCGCATCGTCCTTGAGGAGACAACCGAAGTCAATCAGATATTGCGCCGCTTCGACAGCCAATTGCCGGAAAAACTGGCGGCGCTCTATTTGCACGAATACCAGCCGGCGTTTATCTCGCAGCTAGTATCGTCACAGTTGGATTGCGACCGCATGGACTATCTGTTGCGCGATAGTCTGATGACCGGCGCGAAGTACGGCATCTATGACCTTGAATGGGTGCTGCACGCCCTCAACATTGACGCCGCTTCAGACCGCGTGTTTGTCGAAGCGAAAGGGCTTTATGCCGTCGAGGAGTATTTGCAGGCGCGGTACTATATGTTCCGGCAGGTCTATTTTCATCGCACCTTGCGCTCTGCCGAAGCGGTGCTGGTGTCAACCCTCAAACGGGCGAAAGAGTTGCTGGAACAAGGCGCTCTCGGCTTTCGTATTCAAGGTTCGGTCTTTGAAAAGATGCTGGCGGGCGAAACGGTTACGACAACCGAATACCTGCAACTCGACGATACTGACATCACTTTTTACCTGAAACAGTGGATGAATGATAAGGACGCGATTCTGGCTGATCTGGCAAAACGCTTCATTCATCGAAAACTCTTCAAAGCGATTGACCTTGAACTTGATGAAGTAGCGACGCAGACCTTTCTGGCACAGGCGCGGCAAATTGTCAGCAACGCCGGCTATAACGCTGACTATTATTTAATTCAGGATCGTGCCGCCGATATACCGTACTATGGCTTCTATTCGCCGAAAGGCGCGGCTCCCGGCGCTCTCATCTATGTTGAATCGGCAAGCGGCGCAATTAAGGAGATTAGCGAAGTCTCGGAAGTGGTGCGCGGTTTGCGGGGCTATCAAATCAACCGCGTCTGTTTTCCGGTTGAGTTGAGCCGCGAGATTAGCAGCCTGCTATAAACAAAAAAGGAAAGCGGCAAAGGTTGTTTTTTCCTTCGGCGCTTTCCCTTGAATTTGATAAGGAAGCTCAAAGCAAATTGCTCTCAAAAATCGCCTCTTTCGAGACGATAGCGGAACTATAGAGCAAAATTCGCGTGAGTCAATTCCCCGTATAGGGAAGGTCTTACTTTGGCGTCCCCGCCTGATACTTCATTAAGGCTTCGCGGAAGCGGTCGGCTTCGGCAAACGCTACCTTGAAAGTTTCGGTTTTGCCTTGAAAGCCCAGCGTCAACTCATCCTTTTTGATGCGAACGCTGACGCCGACAAGATTTAGGGAAAGCGGATGTTCGCTGCTGTTGTAGCGCACTCCGGTTGCATCTACGGTGAGCGACCCGGAACAGGAACCGCGCAATGCGCCATGCGGGTGTTTAACCTGAATGGTCACCGGCACGGGTTCCGCCGCTTTCTCGCGGAACTGCTTTTCGATGCGCTCAATCTTGTCATCGAGCATTGCCGGAGTATAAAGCGTACTGCCGCCAAGCGCCTTGGCTTCCTTGAATCTGTCGAGAGCCGCATTTTTATCGCCGCGTTGCAACGCCACATCGCCAAGCAAGGCGATAGCGGAACGATACTGATCATCATCAGATTTAGGAACCTGTCGCAGATAGCCGGCGGCGGCATCGAGCCGTCCGAGTTTGAAATGAGAGCGTCCAATAGCAAAGAGAACATCAGGCGAGGACGCGCCATTCAATACGGCGAATTCAAGGTCGCGCACGGCTCCGGCATAGTCGCCTGCCGAATGCTTTTCCAGACCCTGTACGCGGCGCTGTTTCGGATCATTTTTAGCAAGTTCGGCAGCGCGGTGCGAACGAACTTCCTGTAAGCGGGTTTGAAAGAGCCGTTCCTGTGGGAATTTCTCAATGCCAAGTTCAAGCTGCTTAATCGCCGCATCCACATCATTGCGAGCCTGATACTGGTCAGCGCTATTCAACAAATAATCTCTGGCTTCGTTCTGCACCGCCAAAGCCTGTGAGTTTTGCGGCTCTATGGCAAGCGCCTGACGAGCATAGTATAAGGCGCTGGAACGCCACGGTTCTAGTAACACTCCGGCGCGACGTGCTTCTTCCAGTTTTCGCACATAATCGCGGACTTCCCCGCGTTTGGTCGAGAGTTGCGAATCGAGGCGGTTGGCAGCCGCTCTGACTTCCGTATCTTTCGGGTAGAAATCGAGCAGGCTGGCATAAATCCCTTTTGCCTCGCCAAAATTGCCCGCTGCTGCTTGGTTCTGGGCTATCTGTAGCAACCGTCTGCGGATGCTCTCGCGCATCTCGTTGGCAAACGGATTGGCGGCATCATTTTGCAGAATCAACTCGACATAATGCAGGGCGCTGCTATCAACCGGAAAGAGAAAATGGGTCTGTGCGAAAGCCTCTGTCGCCTTCTGTTGATAGAGGTTGATTTGATCTTCGAGCGTCAGGTTGGCAGCTTCCGGCGGCGTTAGCAGCTTCAGCTTAAACTCCAACGGCATGGACTCTTTGATTTCAATCTGTTCCGTGACCGTTTCATAGCCATCTTTACTGATGGTCAAGGTATAAGTGCCGACTTTAACCTTTTCCAGCTTGATCGGCGAACTACCGTAAGCCCGCGAGTCGAGTTTAATCTCCGCGCCGGATGGCACGGTCAGAATCACCAGATTATCCACCGTTGACGGCTTTTTGGTAGCCAGATAAATCACTGCCGCAACCAGCGCCGTAATTACCATAGCGGAAGAGATAGCCGCCAGCCACCACCTCGGACTGGGGCGATTCGCGGATAATCTTAGCGGGTCTGTTGTTGAAACTTCTACCTTCATTTTATCACTCAACTTAGCGATGCATTGGCGATGCTTCTCACCTTCGCTTATGCGCCGACAGGTTCAAGAAGCCGCGCTGCAATGTGATCAACGATTAGCGGCGTCACTTCCAGCGCGTTCTTCATGTGCAACTCGCGTGTCATGTGACCAGCGACGTAAAGCCCCGGCACGGTCGTCTCATACGTCTCAAGGTTGTAAAGGGGACGACCATCAGATGCAATTTCCGCCCCGGCGGTTTCCAATAGCGTTATATCCGGGTCAGCGCCGATTAACGCGAAAATATGGTCGCACTCGATTTCCCGGATAGCGCCGGAATCAAGGCGACGCAGCATTGCCGATAGCGGGCGAATCTCGGCAATCTCAGAAAGCGGCAGCAGTTGAATCAAGCCTGCGCTCACCATCTGCTTGAACGGCGCAATCACCCAGGGTTTAATCTTGGCAACCAGCTTTCCGGTCTCCGGGTCAAGGACATATTGCAGCGATTCGCGGCGAAACGATAAGACCGGATGAGCGCCTTCTTGCGCCAGAAACAGCGCCGCCTGCGCCGCCGAATTGCCGCCGCCAACCACCAGAATCTTTTTACTGGCATACGGCGCGGCTTCCGTAAACCGATAGGAAACCCGCGCCTCGTTTTCTCCCGCCACGTGCAAGCGGCGCTGTCTGCCGAAGCCGCCAACAGCAATCAATACGGCGTGACTGTGATACTCACTCGTTTTGGTTTTGACGATAAAGCCCGCTTGGCGCCGAGTAATGCGCTCTACCTCTTCCTGTGTGCGAACGGCGAGATGTTCTTTGTCTACTAAATGGTTATAATGTGCCAGCACTTCTTCGCGGGTCGGCTTGGTGGTTACGGGAAGCGCCCCGCGTTCGAGTTCTACCTCATTGGATGTCGAAAAGAGTTCTTTGTGCAACGGATAGTCGCGGATGGTCTGCGCCACCGCGCCACGTTCCAACGCCAGATAATACAAGCCGCGCTGTTTGGCTGACAAAGCGGCGGCAAGTCCTGACGGACCGCTGCCAATAATGAGTAAATCGTACATCCTCTTTGCTCGCTTATCAGGGAACTTCTAAGCATAAGAATACCCTAAGCAGAGAATGACAGCAATGGTTGACATCCTCCCCTTCCTAAAGAAAGGGGATTCCCTTGCTGAGAAACTACGGCTTCTCATCTCTCAAGGGCGTAGATTTCCGAGCGTCCGACTCGGTATAGAGCAGGTATTCACCCGCTATCTTGATATTGATTGCCGCGTTGGTATCTCTATCGTGATGGGCTGAACAGCTTGGGCAATCCCACTCACGAACTGACAATGGGAGTTTGATTAGCAGATGACCACAGGCGCTACAAAGTTTCGAGGAGGGAAAGAATCGATCAAGTGCAAGATAGGTTCTACCATACCATCCGGCTTTGTATTCCAATTGTCTGAACATCTCTCCCCACGCGGCATTACTGATGGCTTTTGCCAGACAATGATTCTTGAGCATATTCGCCACACCCAACCCCTCAACAAAGACCGCTTGATTTTCGCGTATGGTCTTGGTTGTGAACTGGTGCAGATAGTCTCTGCGGCTGTCGGCTACTTTGGCGTGAATCCTGGCAATCTCAAGTCGCGCTTTGTTGCGATTGTTGCTGCCTTTTACCTTGCGGCTCAAACGACGCTGGCGAATCTTCAAGCGTCGCTGCTTCTTTTGCAGGAACTTTGGATTTGGCAGCTTCTCGCCGTTGCTGAGAGTCGCCAAATCTTTCAAGCCCACGTCAATTCCTACAGTCGCCTTAACTTTCTTCAAGGGCTTCACGTTGGTATCAAAGTGGATACTGACAAAATATCTGTCTGCCGCATCGCGGCTAATCGTCAGGCATTGAATCTGTGCATCTTCAGGCAAGGGACGCGACCAACTGATTGCCAACGGTTGGCTTTGCCTTGCCAACGTCAGTTTATCGCCTTTCAGGGTGAAAGCGTTATTGGCATAGCGCACCGACTGAGCCGTTTTGCGACTTTTGAAAGTCGGGTAATCCGTGCGATTGGCAAAGAAGTTTCTGAAGGCAGAGTCAAGATGGCGCAGCGATTGTTGCAGCGCCACGCTGCTCACCTCGTTCAGGAAGGCGGTTTCCGGTTGTTTTTTCAGTTCCGTAAGCATCGTTGCGGTAACGTGATAGTTCAGAGATTTCTTATCTTGCTGCCACGCTTTGGTTCGCGCCTCAAGCATTCGATTATAGACCAATCTCGCACAACCAAAAGTTTGAGCAAGTTGTTGTTTTTGCCCTTCGGTAGGAAAGAAGCGGTACTGGAATGCTTTCTGAATTTTCACGCCTATAGTTTACACGAAGTTACGTGCTATGTAAAGTAATTCCCTTGGGGGATGCGAAATTCATCCGTCCTCTGAACGCGACGGGTCTGCTTTCGCGGATTGATAAAGTCTGGAATAATCCATCAGGCAATGGTAAACTGACAGTCAAAATCAAGTGTTTCGCTACTTGTTATTATATTTTTTGTAGCGCCTGACTCATTGCGTAATCCCCCGATGAAAGGGTGAGTCTGAAGTATGCCCCAAGCGCGATAAACAACTCTGATTTTGAAAAATCGCATGAACAACAGCAAATCACCACTTCTTCCTGACTCACCGGCTTTGCCGTTACCGGCGCTTGAGTTTACCCAAGTTGAGGACAACCGAGAGTTGCTGGAAGCCGTGTTGGATCATATTCCCGATGGCATCCTTATTGCCCGCGCTCCTGATGGGGAAATTCTTTTGATGAACCGCGCCGCCCGCCAGATGCGCGGAACCTTGCCGGAAAAGACGAAATTCAAGGACTTCGGGCGCTACTGGCGACTTCACTACCCGGACGGCAAATGCGTGCCTACGGAGCAAGCGCCGTTGATGCGGGCATTTCGCGGGCAAAGCCAGCAACAACAGGAATTTCTCTTTACCGGACAGGATGGACGCCGTCGCCATCATCTGATAAGTTTCGGTCCGCTCCACAATCCCGATGGCAGCATTGCGGCGGGCATTCTGGTCTTTCGTGATATTACCGAAAAGCGGCACATGGAAGACGTTTTGCAGGAACGCGAAGAGCGGTACCGGCAGATTTTTGAGAATGCCAGTGACGCCATTTATACCCACGATCTGCAAGGCAATTTCATCACCGGCAACCACACTGCCTTGCAGATGTTTGGCTATACAGCAGAGGAATTCTCGCAGTTGAATGTTGAACAGCTACTCATTGCCGAGCAGCGAGAAGAAGCTTACGCCAGATTCCAAAAAAAGCTGGCAGGCGAGGTCTTCCCGCCGCAGGAAGTCGAAATCGTCACCAAAGAGGGTCGCCGTCTGACAATCGAAGCCTCTTCGTCAGTCATCTATGATGACGGCAAAGCGGTCGGCATGCAGGGCATTGCTCGTGATGTTACCGAACGTCGCCGCCGGGAAAAAGAGATTGGCTCGCTACAGGAACGGTTATTGAAAGCATTTCAAGCCAGTCCATACCCGTTAGGCATCACCAAAGTCGGCGATTCGCGCTATCTTGATGTCAATGAAGCGGCGGTTCGGCAAACCGGCTACAGCCGTGACGAACTACTGGGGCGCACCCCTGACGAGCTTGGACTTCTTGAAAATGTAGAAGCCTTTCAGCGCCTGCGCGAGGCGTTTGCCAAACAGGGCAGTCTGCATAATTTTGAACTCGAATTTATCACCAAAGCCGGCGACAAACGCATTGGCTTATTCTCCGCCAATCTGGTTGAACTCGACAATGAACCTTTTGTTCTCTCGTCAACTATAGACATCACAGAACAACGTCGTGTCGAGCGGCTGCAAGCAGCCGCCTACGAGATTTCACAAGCTGCTAACTCGGCAACGAATCTCCAGATGCTCTTTCAATCGGTGCATCGCATTATGGAAAGGCTGCTGAAGATTGATAATTTCTATGTTGCCTTACCTGACCCTGATGACCAACTTCTGCGTATTCCTTATATTGGCGATGACAACTCAGCACGCTCAGAAGCGGTGCAGCATAGCCACGGCATCACTGAATACGTTCTGAAAACCGCGCAACCGCTTTACGCCACTCCTGATACCTTTCGTGAATTGGCACAGTGTCACGAAATTTCAATTATGGGGAGGATTCCCGCATACTGGTTCGGCGTCCCTTTACAAACGCCGACGCAGACGATTGGCGTACTTGCCATACAGGGCTATCAAGAGGGCGCTAAACTGTCGGAAGAAGAGCGCCATCTGATGGTCTTTGTCTCTAATCAAGTCGCCATGGCGATTGAACGCAAACGCGCCGAGGAAGCCATCCGTGCTTCCCGGGAGTGGTTTCGTAAAGCCTTCGATCTGTCGCCCAATGCGATGTGCATCAATCATCTCAAGAGCGGTATTTTTGTAGATATAAACAATCGTTTTCTTGAATCTCTCGGCTACCTCCGCGCTGAGATATTGGGACAGTCGCCTGCTGAAATCAACATCTGGCGCAGCGAACCGCAGCAAGAACAAGTTCTTCAGGTTCTGAAAACAGAGCGCAAGATCAGCAACCTCGAAATGGTCTTTTACACCAAAGCCGGAGAAATTCGTTACGCTTTACTATCGGCGGACATCATTGAGATGAACGGTGACTATTTCGTGCTGTCCTCACTCAATGACATCACGGCTCGCAAGCGGGACGAGCAGGAAATTGCCGCTTCCAATGAACGCTTCTCAAAAGCCTTTCATTCCAGCCCCATGCAGATGAGCATTACCCGCATAGCGGATGGGCGTTATATTGACATCAATGACAGTTTCTTACAGATTACCGGCTATCAACGCGAGGAGTTAATCGGGCGCACCTCTTTGGAAATCAACATCTGGGCGGATGCAGGGCAACGCAACGAAATCATCGCGTTACTGCAAAAAGACGGCAGTTTCAGCAATCGGGAGATTAAGTTCCAGATGAAATCGAAGGAGATTGGCATCTTTTTGGTCTCTGCCGAAATTATCACCCTCAATGGCGAGCAATGCCTGCTGATGGTTGCCAATGACATTACGGAACGCAAACACGCCGAAGAAGCTCTGCAAGCGTCTGAAGAACGCTTCTCGAAAATCTTTCACGCCAATCCCTTGCCGATGAGTCTGCTAACCTTCAAAGAAGGACGTATTCTCGATGTCAATGAGAGTTCGCTTGCCAACGGCTTCAGTCGGGAAGAACTGCTCGGACGGACATGGAATGAGATCGGCATCTGGGGCGACGACGAGACGCCGCGGAAGATCATCAATCTGGTCAAAAATCGTCAATCTATCAGAGGCATGGAGGTTAAATTCAGGAA
>Ga0187894_10001359_pt1 | contig 31590 bp, 27 predicted proteins | sample GBC1701081metaG_FD_136650 | JGI IMG/M metagenome (GOLD analysis project Ga0187894, IMG submission 136650) | White microbial mat communities from a lava cave in the Kipuka Kanohina Cave System on the Island of Hawaii, USA - GBC170108-1 metaG ...
TCGACATTCTGGTCAACAATGCCGGCATTGGCGAGGTCAGCGGGCAGCACGAAGTGGATCGGATGAACCGCGTCGCCGAAGCACAGATGACTGAGGCCATGACTGGCGGACCGATCAAAACCCATTGGGAAGTAACGCAAAACATGGACGATTCCGTTTGGGATCGCATGCTGAGAGTTCACCTCTATGGCACGTTTCACTGTTCCCGTGAAGCACTCAAAGTGATGGAAAGTAAAAGCTACGGAAAGCTTGTCAACATATCCTCAATTGCTGCCACAGTTGGTCTCGAGGGTGCCCCGCATTATTCTGCCGCTAAGGCGGGAATCCTTGGTTTCACCCGTTCTCTGGCTCGGGAAGTTGGCGCGCGTGGTATCACCGTCAATGCTATCGCACCGGGCTATATTGAAACACCGATGACCGCGCCGCTCTCACCAATAATTCGGCAAGTATGGACGATGAACACCCCGCTAAAAAAATCGGGCAAACCACAGGATATTGCGGCTGCGGCACTCTATCTTGCTTGTAATGATAGCGACTTCGTCACCGGACAGATCGTTAGTCCGAATGGGGGATGGTGGATGCCATGAAAGCAATTCTCTTCTCCAGCGAACCACAAGCGGGCCAGACTGCGCCTGAACATCTTCCTGGCCTGGCACACTTGCGACTAACCGATGTCCCTACACCAGATTTACCGAATGAAAACTGGGTCGTCGTTAAAAGTAAAATCGCTGGGATTTGCGGCAGTGATCTTGGTTTTCTGCAAGGCAAGTCGACGCCGGCCATGGAACCGTACTTTCGTTTCCCTATTATCCCCGGTCACGAATTGTTTGGCGAGGTTGCTTCTGTTGGTAAGAAAGTGCGGGGTTTGCACGTCGGTCAACGGGTGTCGATCGACCCCTCACTAGGCTGCAAGGAACGAGGGTTCAAGGTTCTCTGTCAACAGTGTCGTCACGGCAACCCAGGAATCTGCGAACGGCTTGCTGACGGACATCTCAGCCCCGGTCTTCTCATTGGAGTATGTCGGGATACTGGGGGAGGTTGGGGAGAATATTTTGTCGCCCCGAGTCATCGCCTCTTCCCTGTGCCCGATAAGATCGACGACGATGAGGCTTCGTTACTCGAACCGTTCTCAGTATGTTTACGAGCGGTGTTGAATAACCCGCCACAAAAGAAAGAACTGGTCGTCGTCATTGGCGCTGGAACTATCGGCCTGATGAATATCGCCGCACTTAAGGCTGTGGAACCGAGTTGCCGGATTGCTTGTATCGCCAAATACCCTTTTCAAGCAGAAATGGCCCGCATCCTTGGCGCCGAATACGTTATTGATTCACAAAAAGACGATGTGATGGAACGCATCGGCGAGCTGGCGCAGACGAAAGTCCATAAGCTTTCCAGCGGCGGCGCACTTCTCGCCGGCGGCGTTCGGTTGGTCTATGACACCATCACCAATGATACAACCCTGAACCAATCCCTGCGCATGGCCAGCGGGAAAGGGATCGTGGTGATTCTAGGGTTGACTGGACTGCCCAAAGGAATCGACTGGACGCCAATCTGGCTGAAAGAAGTGAAGGTGATTGGCAGCCTCACTTACGGGGCTGAAGTTTTCAAGGGTAAACGCGCCGATACGTTCGCCCGCGCGATCGAATTCTTAGCCCGCCGCCGAGCGAATCTTACCCCGGTCCGCCCGCGTAAGTATCCACTTGATCGTTACCGTGAGGCACTGATCGAAGCCGCAAGCAAGAAAACCTCAGGAGCAGTCAAGGTGTCTTTTGCGTTTTGAATAGAAGGTGGACCAGATGTTGTGTCCACAATGCCAGTCTGAAAATCTTTCGGACGCGCTTTTCTGTCAGGAGTGTGGCACCAAGCTTGAGCGTGTTTGTTCTCACTGTCAGACCGTTAGTCCGCTCACTAGCAAATTTTGTCGCAAGTGCGGCACCTCGCTCGTACAGCAGTCTGAAGTCCAGAGGCCAAAGTCTGAAGTCCTTAGTATCCAAGTTGAGGTAAAGTCGTATCAGGTGAAGCAGATTTTCGCGCCGTAATTCTCAAATACAAGTTCGCAGGTGAAGACAATGATTCAGTATGAAATCATCATCTATTGGAGTAGAGAGGATCAAGCATTTATTGCTGAAGTTCCAGAACTGCCCGGCTGTGCAACAGATGGAAGAAGCTATCGAGAAGCTATGGCAAATGTGGAGGTTATTATTCAGGAATGGATCGATACTGCTCAAGAGCTGGGGCGTCCGATTCCCGAACCCAAAGGTCGTTTGATGTTTGTATAGAGTATGTTGTTCGTCGGTCAGCGAGCAATCAGTATGGTAGCTCTCCAGAGGAAGTGCATTATGGCATGGGTCAAAACATTTGCGGAGAATGAAGCGACCGGTCGATTAGCCGAGGTCTATAAAGAAATTCGACAACACTGGGTCGGAGCTCAAAGTATCCCAAACGTCATGAAATGTATGAGCCTGCGCCCGGAAGCGCTCCTAGGTGTGTGGCGTATGTCCACCGCTCTCACGTTCGGTGCGTCTACACTTGGCCGTGCCAGAGAGGAAATGATCGCGACCGCAGTCTCGGCCCTGAACCACTGCCATTATTGAACGAACTCTCACGCAGAGTTACTGCGGAAAGAAATTGGTAACCACACTCTCGTCAAACATCTCAAGACCGATCCTGCTAACGCCCCGCTCGATTCGCAAGACAAAGCCATGATTGACTTCGCCCTCAAGCTCACACGCGAACCGGCCAAGATGCAGCAGGAAGATCTCGCATCGCTCCAGCGGCGCGGCTTCAGTGAAGAGCAAACCGTGGACATCGTCCTTATCACGTGCATGTTTAACTTTATGGATCGGTTGGCTGACGGCTTGGGAGTGGAACTCGACCCTTTCATGCAGAAGGTGGTAGAGCTGAATGCGGCAAAGGGATAAACCGATATGACCCAAATGAGGCAAACGAGTGGAAAGCTCTTCCACGGCTGGTGGATCGTGCTCGTAGCGGCTATCGGTCTCTCCATGGGGTATGGCCCGATCGTCACCTTCACATTTGGTGTGTTCCTCAAACCACTGACGCAAGAGTTCGGTTGGAGTCGGGGGCAGATTTCTCAAGCCTTTTCTTTGTCCCTCCTGGTGATGAGTTTTCTTTTTCCACTGGTTGGCCGGCTGGTGGATCGCTTCGGCGCACGCAAGGTCATCATCCCTTCTGTTTTGCTCTTTGGCTTAAGTCTGATGTTGCTCTCACTTTTATCAGCCAGCCTCTGGTATCTGTATGCTGTCTATGCCCTCCTCGGCATAGCGGGTGGCGGCACTGCGCCAGTGCCTTATTCGAACGTCATCTCTCACTGGTTCGATAAACGGCGCGGCCTCGCGCTCGGTGTGGCGATGGTCGGCTTGGGGCTCAGCACGTTTATCATGCCCTCACTGGCACAGACCTTGATCGCTTCAGGGGGATGGCGTCAGGCTTATGTGCTGATCGGTCTCATGGTCATGGCTGTCGCTATCCCGGTGGTTGCGCTGTTTCTCAAAGAAACACCACAGATGCTGGGGCTCTCTCCTGATGGTGAGACGCTCGACAAACAGCGGGTGAAATCTCATACTGACGTAGAAGGGATGAGCCTTCCTGAAGCCCGGCAGACTGGCACATTTTGGATCTTAGTGAGCGGATTTTTTCTCATGTCGGCAAGCGTACATGGCTGTCTTCTTCATCTCCCCTCACTTCTCACCGACCGTGGGTTCTCTCCTCAACGTGCCGCTTTCGCCACCTCCTTGTTCGGCGGAGCCTTGCTCTTTGGCCGGGTGGGTGCAGGCTATCTACTCGATCGCTTTTTTGCCTCGTCGGTCGCGGTGTGTTTTTTCTCCGGAGCGACGTTGGGGCTTATTTTGCTGTGGAGTGGGGTAACCGGCCCCTTAGCATTCGTCGCCGCATTCTTAGTTGGTCTGGGTATGGGAGCGGAGGGTGACATCATCGCTTATTTGATCAGTCGGTATTTTGGTCTCCGCGCTTTTGGTGAGATCTATGGCTATGCCTTTGGTGCCTTTACCCTTGGCGGAGTGGTCGGACCGCTACTCATGGGCAAAGGGTTTGACGCGACAGGATCGTACAGCTTAGGACTAGGGGTGTTTGTTATCGCCTCATTGGCTGCTGCTGGCCTCATGACGCGGTTGGGACCGTACCGGAGTTGGCAGCCGGTGCCAGAAGCAGTAGCAACCTCTTAGCCGAAGCTAAGGTAAGAGCTTCAGCATCTGCCAGTACGGAATCGCCGCCAGGACTGCCAGGAAATAAATGACACCGTAGGCCCACGCCAACGGTCGTACCTGACTGTGCGAAAAGGCTTTCTCTTTGGTACCGAAGTAGAGTGCGAGATAGCAGGTGCTTTGGTACGGCAGAAACCATACCGTCACGCTCGTACAAATCACCAGAATGAGCGCGAGCGGATTGATCCCAGCGCTCGTCGCGATGGGAACGATCGTCAGAGTGAGCAACGAGACCAGAGGGAAGCTTGGCAGAATAAAACGTGCAACAAATACCGCTAACGTCATGACCAGCAGGAAACGCGCGGGATAGGCAGCCAGCGGCTGCAAAATCGGTGTGAGCTGATGAATCACCCACGTATCAATACCGAGCTGTCGCACGACGCTGGTAAGACTCAATACTGCGCCGAGATAAAAGAGAAAGTCCCAGTTGATTCCGGCGCGGAAGGTGGACCGATCGAGTAAATTCATTGCCAATAATAAGGCCAAACCAAGCATCGCCACCCAGGCAACATCAACGTGATGATAGGGCGCGCTAATCCACCCGATCATCGCACCAATCACAACGAGGGCGTTGATAATTTCCGCTCGCGAGGGCGACCCGAGGGCTTCAATCTGAGTTTCAACCAGCCCGCGGGAGACCGTCGGCTGAAACTCAGGAGGAAAGAACAGCATTGTTGCTGCAAAGGCTAGTAGAAAAGTAACCATTGCCAGCGGCAGTGCAGCAAGCATCCAGCCCCCCCAGGTGATCTGAGCCCGCGCCTCTTCGGGAAGCAGACCCCAAGCAAGGAGGTTCTCGGCTGCGCCGGTCAGGAAAAAGGGACTCATCTGCCCGAAACCGAGAAGTGCAGCCATGGCTAAGCCTGCTGAACCCTTGCTTCGGCGGGTATACCCGAGGGAATCGGACAACGCCAAGATAATCGGCCCAGCAATCGCCGTCCCCGACGTCGTGTCGGGAATACAAGTAGTGATACCCGTGCCGCTCAAAGCCAGACCAAGAGCTTGTCCTCGATAGGTGAGCGGAAAGCTCCGCAGAATATGCAGCGCAAGACGAAACAGCAGTCCCGAGCTTTGCAATGAGGCCGTCATCCCCAAAACGCCGATGATGAGAAAAAACGGGCTGGTGGTAAAGCCGGATACCGCGACTTCTGCGGGGACAATAGCAAACAAGATCCAGCCGATAATGAGACCGATGCCAACGACATAGTCTGGTAAAACATCGAAGACCCAAAAGATTACTGCCCAGGCGAGCAATGCGAGCATGCGCATCCCGGTGGCATCAAGTCCGCTAAAAGGCGGGGTTACCCCTATCCCGAGGCTGATAGTGAGGCCAAGCGCAGCACCCAGCCAGCGCTTTCCCTCCGAAGAAATGAAGCGACGGGCAAGCTGGCGACGAGAGGCGGCAGGGGCAGCAGAATCCTCGGGGTGCAGAGCCAGGTCGAGTCGCTCTTGTAGAGGCGCAAGTCCGTCATTGAGAGCTGTCCGAGGAAAGCGGTCTAACCATTTGCGTAATAGATCGAAGCGACCCGCCGTGAACTCCTCATCAGCATGTACCGCCAGCAGTCGCGCTGCCGTAGGGAATTCTTCGGCCTCAAGATAGTGGTCAATCGCTTGGTCCCAATGGCCCGCCTTTTCATACGATTGCGCGGCGCGGCTATGGAGAGAACGGACGCCGTCGAGCCCAACCTTGGTCTCCAAGCGATTAAGGAGGAAGTCACGGACCGCTTCAGGATAACTCATCACCCCGTCATAATGAGTAATGAAAGGACTATTTGCTGCGAGCGTAGCCAAGGCCGTCTCAGCATCGGGGCGACCAGTGAGGTCTTGCACAGTTGCCGGTTCAAGGGTCGAAAGAATCGCAGTGTGGGTAAGCAACTCCTGTTGAGCGGGAGGCTGGGAATGGAAGAGAAATTCAGTCTGTAAGCTAAACGCTGCTTGAACTTTTGACAGTTCCTGATTCCTGCCGTACAAGCGGTCACTCAGCTCTTGAGTGAAATGGAGGATCAACCACGGATTCTCTTCGATCAAGTCATCGAATTTTTCTTTGGTCAGCCGCCACAACTCGACCTCGGTTCGCGCAATCACGGTGGCCGAGCGTGGTCGATCGGAGAAGAGCGCCCGCTCGCCAAACCACGCATGCGCACCGCTGACCGCAACTACTTCGCGGAGATTGCCGCTCCGGTTAACCGAAACTTCTATTTCACCCGACTTGACGATATAGAAGTCACGCGCCTCATCACCCTCATAGCAAATAACCGTGCCGCGAGCGTGCTGTTCCTCACGTAGGTCGGCAATAATTTTTGCCAGGCTCCCTGGAGGCAGCGAAGCGAATAGAGGAATACGCCGCAGGACAGTGGCAAGAGATTCCATTGACGCTTTACCTACCACGGGAAGACGGCAGCGGAAAGCGGAGGTGTTTTTAACTACTGAGCGAGCGCACGCAGAGCCAGTCCTTTGGCCACGGTGGTGAGTTCCCCACCCCCACGCAACCGAAGAGATCCAAAGCGTTGGACAAAAAGTTCTCGAACTGCCGGAACAAAAGACGAGCCTCCGGTAAGAAAAACACTATCTACATCTTTGGGAGTAATGCCGCAGCGCAAGAGTAAGCGATCAACGCAAGCAGCGATCGCCTGCAGGTCTGCTGCGATCCAAGACTCGAATACCCCTCGTTCTACTTGTTCGGCGATGACGACCGGAGGATCACGAAACTCGAACACGCCGGTTTCTCGTGCGGAAAGATCATATTTCGTTTTTTCGACTGCTCGGGCAAGCTGATAACCAAGGTCTTCATTGACCACATGAAGCAAAGCATCAAGTTTGCGCGGCTCGAGCGCTTGAAAGCGCAATTGCCGTAAGGCCTCCATCGTCTCCCGGGTTTTCAGGAAGGAGAGCTGATGCCAGCGTTCGAGCTTTTCGTAGATCCATAAAGGTACAGGAAGGACCCGGCCAAACGGCGTCCGATATTGCGAGCCTAACCCTAAGTGAGGCGCGACCAGCTGCCGGATAAAACTGCCGTCAAAGGTATCACCCGCAATCGCTACCCCATCTGTACCGAGAATATCTTTATGTCGCTGTCCACGCGCCCGTGCCGTAGGACCTAGTTGGATAAGGGAAAAGTCGCTCGTGCCCCCGCCGAAGTCACCGATCAACACCAATTCGTCATGGTCGAGCTGTTGTTCATACTGATAAGCCGCGGCGACCGGTTCAAGCTCGAACTCGACATGCGTAAATCCTCCTTGTTCAAGAGCGGCGCGTAAGCGATCGAGCGCCGCCACGTCTTCACTTTCGTTATGCGCCCCAGAAAAGTGCGCCGGCCGGCCGACGATCACCCGTTCGCCAATTTCTCCAAACTGCGCCTCGGCAACTGCCTTGAGCGCACGCACGATCATGGCGATCAGCTCTTCCAAGGTAAAGGTCGAGTTGAAAATCACCGTATGTTTGAAAAGTGAGCTACCCAGGTGCGACTTCATCGACTGAATGAGGCGTCCTTTGGTTTCGGCCTGGAGATATTGCCGGATTGCTTCTGGACCACCTACAGCGCGGGGTTTTCCGGTCGGCTCAAGATTCTCAGGATCGAAATAGAGAACTGAACGAAACGTTGGAGTCAGGCGATCGTCTTCCGGAAAGGCAGCAAGCTGAGCTACTCCGTCGGGAGTAGCTACAGCAATGGCACTATTGGTCGTACCAAAGTCTAACCCCGCAACTCTGCGCATATAACATCCCTCAAGCTGTCACCGGGCTGTGGAATAAGGTACAGATTATGAGAGGTAGGTTACAGAGGGATGGCTGACGGGCGGTTTCTGTCCCCTGTGTTGTTCTTCGTTCTTTGCTAAAAGCTAATTACTAAGAGCGAAAAGCTGTTTATGCGTGACCGTGATTTACAAGCACTAGAATTTGATAAGGTACTCTCTCTTCTCGCTAGCTCTGCACTTTCCACTGCCGGTCGGGAGGCGTGTCTCGCCATACGACCACACCTATCCGCAGAGCCGATAGCAGCGCAAAGTGAACGGACCTGGCAGTTCTTTCGCTTGCTGGAAGAACATCTGTCACTGCCACTGCGTGAGTTCCCGGATATCCGCCCATCTTTACAATGGGCCGCCCATCTTGGCGCAGCCTTGGAGGGCATAAAGTTACTAGAAATATTAGAGGTCGTCGGACTTTCGCGCACCCTCTCCGCTTTTTTTCGTCGCTATGCTGGAGAGTCGAGTCAACTGAGCGATTTTCCTGCGCGCCTGCTAACATTTCCTGAACTGGAAGATACTCTCCACCGCTGTCTCGACGAACGAGGGCAGTTGAAAGATGAGGCAAGCCCAGAGTTGCGCAGCTTGCGACGCCGGTTACGAACGCTCAGCCAAGAAATCGAGCAGCGCTTACAGCACCTGTTGCGCTCTTCCCAGGCAAAAGATGTCGTCGCTGACCACTACATTACGATTCGCAACAACCGCTTCGTCATCCCGGTGCGCCCGAACTTTCACTCGCAACTACCGGGAGTCGTCCAGGACCGTTCCGGCTCTGGTGAGACCTTGTTTATCGAGCCTTTGTTCGCAGTAGAATTGAACAATCGTCTGCTACTCGCCAGGAAAGAGATGGAAGCCGAAGAGCACCGCCTGTTCTTGTGGCTCACTGATCTGGTACGCGCAGAAATACCACAGTTAGAAAGTGTCTTTGCTGCTTTAGTAGAGGTTGACGTTCTTCATGCCAAGGCGCTACTGGCGCAAAAGCACCGTTGTCATAAGCCTCGCTTTGGCGGAACCGAGATACGACTCCGTACCGCGCGACACCCCTTGCTCTTGGCCACCGGCAAGCCAGTAACACCTATCGATCTGTTCATTCCTGAGGGAAAGAGTGGACTCATCATTACTGGCCCCAATACTGGCGGGAAAACGGCGGCTCTCAAAACCCTGGGCTTGCTGTGCCTTATGGCCCAAAGTGGATTCCTCATTCCCGCCGAAGAGGAAAGCCGCTTACCATTTTTCTGTGGCATCTTCGCCGACATTGGCGACGCGCAGTCTCTCGAGCAGAGTTTGTCTACCTTCTCGGCACATATTCGTAACATTGCGGAAATTATGAATGAGCTCGCCGCACCGGCGTTGGTCTTATTCGACGAGCCTGGTGGCGGAACTGACCCCATCGAGGGGGCAGCGCTCGCCTGCGGTCTCCTCATTCATCTAAAAGGGTTGGGGGTTCATGTTGCTGCTTCGACCCATTTGACACCGGTCAAGCTTTTCGCTTTTGCCGACGGTGCTTATCAAGTCGCGGCGGTGGAATTTGACCTTGACACCCTCATTCCCCACTACCGGTTATTGTATGACACAGTTGGACAGAGCCTCGGGCTGCCGATGGCACGACGGTTGGGACTCCCGGAAGACGTCTGCACGGCGGCCGAGTCGACGCTTTCCTCCGAAGAACGTCAACTGTCTCACGCGATCACTCAACTAGAGGAAACCCGCGCAGCCCTTGAACGAGAACATGCTGTAGTCGCTGCTGAGCGAGAACAAGTAGCTGCGACCCTCGCTCAATACCAAACCCTGCTTGCTGAACTAAAGGCCAACAAACGACGCTTGTGGCAAGAAGAACTGGGAGAAGCGAAGCAACTCCTTCGACGGGTGCGCGAGGAAGGGCGCGAGGCGGTTGCGAGCCTTCGCGCGGCGCGGCCGGATGCACGGCGGCAATTGACCAAGTTCCTTCGCGAACGAGGACAAGAGGTCTCGGCAAAAGAGCAAGAGATTCAGCCGACGGCAGCGTTTACGGTTGGTACTCCACTACAGATTGGCGACGAAGTCGAGGCGCAAGATGGCAAGATCCGTGGGGAACTCGTTGCCCTACAGGGAAATCGCGCTCGGATTCGCCATGGAAGTATGACCTTTGAGGTTCCTACTGACCAAATCCGTAAAGCGAGAGAAAAACGGGAACGAGCGCTTCACGTTACCATTGACAGCCCTGGCATCTCGATGCCTCAACTCAACTTGCTCGGGTTACGAGTGCATGAGGCCTTGCCTCGCCTTGAGGAGTTCCTCGATCGTGCGGTGCTGAATCATCAATCCACCGTACGGATTGTGCATGGTATGGGGACTGGCGCGCTCAGACGAGCGGTTCGGGAGTTTCTCGCGGACTCTCCCTACTGCGCCTCTTATAGTGAGGCCTCACGGGTCGAAGGCGGTGGAGGGGCGACGATTGTCGAGCTAGCATCATGAAGATCACGACGCGGGATACGCTGTCGGTTCTCCTTGTGGAGGCACTTAATGAACGCATCGTCGCAGATGCACTCCGCTGCCTTGCAAGTTATTGTCGCGCAGCGAGAGAGATGCCTTTAGCTCTTCCGGTTGAGCAGTTTTTTCTTCTTGCAACGGCAACAGAACGGCAACGAGTGAAAGACCGGCTACGAGGGAGTGGGCTATTGGCCTGGGATAGTCACGGCGGGACAGAGGTGGTTTCCCTCAAGCCGATACTCGTCACAGAATACCAAGAGATCGCAGAAAAGCTGAGACGGTACAGTGCCGTCTTGAATGAATGGTTTCCTGGCGAAGGCGCCTCCGCACTAGAAACTGCTCTCCGTAAAGGAGTACTACTATTTAATCATCACCTCTTCTTTGAGGTGCATGAGGTTCTTGAGATACAGTGGCGCGAGGAAAGCAGCGACGTACGCCCCTTTTTGCAAGGGCTCATCCAGGTTGCTGTCGCCTTCTATCATTTAGGTAATGGCAACTTTCGCGGGACGATTGCCCTTCTACAGGATGGTTTGGGAAAACTCAGACCACACCAGCCAGCTTTTCTTGGTATTCAACTCGACGATTTTATTGTCGCTCTGGAGGCGTGTCACAAGGAATTACGAAAACTGGGGCCAGAAGGGCTCTCATCTTTTCGATCACAGCTGATCCCGCAGATGCAGTTCATACCCTGATGAGGAAGATCGATGACAAAACGTAATGTCGCCATTCTCCTCTTCAACGACGTTGAGGTTCTCGACTTCGCTGGTCCATTCGAGGTTTTTTCTGTGACCTCGGAGTTGAATAATTATGAGTTTTTTCATGTGTACACTGTGGCCGCTGAACTTGGGGCAATCACAGCGGTCAATGGCTTGAGCGTCAATCCACGGTATTGCTTTGCCGACTGCCCTCGTCCCGACATCGTCATTATTCCTGGTGGAATCGGCTCGCGCGTTGCCATGAACAATTCTCGCGTCGTGGAATGGCTACAAATCGCTGCTCGAAATGCCGAACTCGTTCTCTCTGTATGCTCAGGAGCACGTATTTTAGCCAAGAGCGGATTGCTCGATGGATTGGAAGCAACGACGCATCATGAAGTCATTGAACACTTGCGCGAACTAGCCCCACATACTACTGTTCGCGAAAATGTCCGGTTTGTCGATACTGGCAGAATTATGACCTCGGGCGGAATTTCTGCGGGGATCGACTTGTCTTTTTATGTTGTTGACAAACTTTTGGGAGAGGAGGTTGCGGCAAAAACTGCTCGGTATATGGAGTACGCCTGGAAAGATGTTCGCTAACTTTTACAAAAGATAATCCTCCCGCGTTTCTCTCTTACTTGTGAAAAAGATCGAAACGGCGCAACGGTACTAACACTACCTCTTTTGGCACCATAATCTTCCTTTCCTTAATTCGAATGTGGACTCAGCTTGACGATTGAAAACCTCTATAGTAGATAATTTCCTCTATAGAGGAAATTGTGGTAAAGAAAACTTCTACCCGGCTTACCAACGGACTCGACATGAGGGATCTTGGTAAACGCATTCGGCTAGAGCGCCTACAGCGTGGCCTTTCTCTAGAAACATTAGCTGAGCGAGCAGAGGTAAGTCGAAGTATGCTTTCCGAGGTCGAACGAGGAGCAAAAGTGCCGACGGTCCTTGTCCTAGACCGTATTGCAACGGGGCTCGACACGAGCATCGCACGGCTCCTTGGCGAGGAGCGTTTCGCCCGTGTTCTCCTGCGCCGTCACGACGAGCAGGATATGGTCCGTGATCCATCGGGTTGGGAGCGACGCATTCTCTCGCCTGTGCTCCCGGGGATCGAGTTTGAGTTTATGCGGACAATGATTCCACCAGGTGTAAACGCGGGGACATTCTCCCCCCACGCCCCTGGCTCTCGTGAATATCTGGCAATAGAGTCTGGCACTTTACTTCTTACCATAAGCGGGACCGCGTACACCCTGAGCGCTGGAGATTCTATTTACTACGCTGGAGACTGCATTCATGCTTTCGTGAATCCAGGGAAAAAACCTTGCATCTACTATCTAGCCATGGATGTCACAAGGCACCCGGCAACAGTTTCTCACTATTCTATATTGTCGAATTCAGACAAAAATCACGAGTCTTTCAATACACCCCGAGCGAGCTCTTCCTTCATAAAAAGTTCGCGAGCTAGAGCTAACCAATAGTTCCAATCTGAGAGGTAATGGAACAGAATGATCTTCAATATCACGAGGAGAAACTTCGTATGAAACTTGCAACCACCCGTCCTGCTCCCTGGACTTCAGATGAGATCAAACGTGTTGGATACCAGGTTATCGACTTGATTGCCCAACACCTCAGCGCCTTGCCGAATGAGCCGGTGTTTCATTCAGTTCCCGCAAGCTTAGCGGAGCAGTTTCTTTCGACACCAGTTCCAATCGCTGGGACCAATCCTGACCGCATTCTGGAAGAGTTTCGCAATACGATTGCTCCGTATCCCTTTGGCAATGGACATCCCAGGTTCTGGGGGTGGGTAAATTCGCCCCCAACGGTGATAGGTATTCTTGCCGAGGCCCTTGCCGCGAGCATGAATCCAAGTTGTGCTGGTGGCAATCACGCCGCCATCTACGTAGAGCGACAGGTGCTGAACTGGTTCAAGGAGATACTAGGGTTCCCGGCGGACAGTATGGGACTTCTGGTCAGTGGCGGCTCGATGGCGAGTCTCACCGCCCTTGCCGTAGCTCGCCATGCAAAGGCAGGTTTTGACGTACGGCGCCAAGGCTTACAAGGAACAGAACGGAAGCTGGTGCTTTATCTCTCAGAAGAGGGGCATAGCTGCATGCAGAAGGCGGCAGAGTTGATGGGCATCGGTAGCGAGAATATTCGTACTGTAGCTGTAGATGAGAACTTCCGTATGCGTGTGGATGACCTTGACGCACAGGTTGCTACTGACTTGGCCGCTGGCCATCGACCTTTCGCCGTTGCTGCCAGCACGGGGACGGTCAACACGGGAGCTATTGATCCGCTGCAGGAGATCGCCGAAGTCTGTCGTTATCATGGTCTCTGGTTCCACGTCGATGGCGCGTATGGCGCGCCCGCGATACTGACGACACAGTATCGTGAAGAACTGGCGGCGATCGCCTTGGCAGATAGTATAGGGATAGACCCTCACAAATGGTTAAGCATTCCAGTAGAAGCAGGACTGGTCTTGATAAAGGATGCTGGGCTGATGCGAGATACCTTCAGTCTTGTCCCCCCTTATCTCCGTACTGATGGTAGCCTCACCGGCGTTGGGGGATTACCGTGGCTTAGTGAGTACGGGTTCCAACAAACCAGAGGGTTTCGAGCGCTCAAGGTGTGGATGGCACTCAAACACCACGGTGTCGATGGATACGCACGAATGATGGAGGACCACATCGAACTCGCACGATATTTATACGACCGACTTAGAGAAACGCCGAATCTAGAACCGATGGCACCAGCAGGACTAAGCATCGTCTGCTTCCGTTATACACCTGAAGTTTTGCGTGGGGATGCGACACGATTAGATGCTATCAATAAAATGCTGCTAGAGCGTATCCAGCTTGGTGGCCGAGCATTTCTCTCTAGCACGGTGCTACGGGGAACATTTGTGCTGCGCGCATGCATCATTAATTACCGAACCCAACAGGCTGATCTGGATTTCCTCATAGATCTCCTGCAACGAGAGGGCGAAGCGGTGCTACAGAAAGCGTCAACTCTATAAACTCGGAGGAAGTATGGAGAAAGTCAATCTCGCTGAAAAGTTCGCCCAATTCAATGAACATTGGCGACCGAAGGTCATCGGTGAGCTCAATGGACAGGAGGTCAAACTGGTTAAATGCAAAGGAGCCTTTGTCTGGCACCATCATGATGTCGAAGACGAACTTTTCCTTGTCATCCGGGGAAGTTTTCGGGTTGAGTTCCGCGATCGTGCAGTAGAATTGCGACCGGGGGAATTTCTCATTGTCCCGCACGGTGTCGAGCATCGAACGGTTGCCGACGAAGAGGCCGAGGTTCTGCTGTTCGAGCCTGCAGCAACCCATAACACCGGGAATGTCGAACACGCGAACCTTACTGCTCCGCTCGGGGTGCGCCTTTGATGGGGCTAGGCAGTTAAACACTCAGGTGAGCCGTAAACGCACACAACTGTGGATTAACGACTCTCTTGTAGCAATCGCGCGATCTGCGTCGTAACACTACGGGGTGAGAGTCGAGTCGAGTGCACTCCGAGCTTGTTCATCAGACCAGGGATCACGAGTCGTTTTCCCTGCATGAGCCCTTGATAACCAATTTTTGCCACTTCTTCAGAGGTCATAAAGCCCATCAGTTTGCTTTTCACCAGTCGCGTATTTTCAATATGAGCGCGTTTCTGAAACTCCGATTCGGTCGGCCCAGGACAAAGCGCCGTCACCGTCACCCCGGTCCCTTTCAATTCATTGGCAATAGCTTCAGAAAAGGACAGGACAAAAGATTTGGTGGCATAGTAAACCGCCATCAACGGACCGGGTTGGAAGGCAGCAGTAGAAGCAACATTCAGGATCCTGCCCGATTTTCGTGAGAGCATCTCCGGTAAGAAAAGCTTGGTCAAATGCACGAGCGCGGCCATATTGACTTGCATCATCTCCAACTCTGCGGTGAGGGCAGTCTCCGCAAACGCACCGCCCAGACCAAAGCCGGCATTGTTGACCAAATAATCGACCTGAAGTGATGCTTGCCGAATGTCGTCGGCAATCTTTTGCGGCGTTTCTGGGTGAGCGAGATCTGCGGCGATAACTTTTGCCGTTACACCGTGCTGTCTGTGAAACTCCTCTGCCACTTGTCTAAGACGCTGCTCTTGCCGGGCAACGAGGATCAAATTGTGATGATCGGCAGCGAAGCACTTGCTGAGCGCATATCCAATGCCAGTTGAAGCACCAGTGATCAGTGCGGTCTTGGCCATCATGATGTCGTCTCCCTTCCGTCGATTTCTCTAGGAGGAATGTCACGCTTCGATCGACTGAGTGCGAACAGCTCACCTCAGAAAGTGACCGGCAAAGTTTGTAAGCCACGGAGCGTAAAGGCCGGACGCCATTTCGGGGTCGCGACCTGAGTGGCCAGTCGCGGCATCCGGCTGAGTAACGTGCCAATAGCGCTCTGTGCTTCTGTTCGTGCAAGTGATGCGCCCAAGCAAAAGTGAATACCATGTCCGAACGCCACGTGGCGGTTATCTTTTCGCGTAATATCGAGCTGGTCAGGATTAGGGAACTGGTTAGGGTCGCGATTGGCCGCCGCGAGAACGGTGAACACCCGTTCTCCCTGGCGAATAGGAATCCCGCCGATTTCTATATCTTCCTTTACCCCACGTCCGGTCAACTGCACTGGTCCGTCGTAGCGCAAAAATTCCTCGACCGCACTTTGGATCAACTCAGGATTCTCTTGAAGCTGTTGGCGCTGATCGGGATGCTGTAGCAAGGCAAGCACGCCGTTACCAATGAGATTCACGGTCGTTTCATGACCAGCAGAAAAGAGCAGGATGCAATTCGCCAAGAGTTCTTCCTCGCTAAGCCGGTCACCCTGCTCTTCGGCGGCAATCATAGCGCTCAGCAGGTTTTCTTGCGGATTCTTCCGCAGCGCAATAATCAAATCGCGGAAGTAATTGACCATCGACGCCACGACCGCATGCCCCTGCTGAACCATCTCCGGAGTTTGGATCGGGTCGAGGGTGCGCGCCACGTCACCAGACCAGTCTTTGAACAGGTCACGATCTTTAGCCGGGACTCCGAGCATTTCACAAATGACCAGCACCGGAAGGGGGTAAGCAAGGTCAGTCATGATATCCAGGCTTCCCGCTTTTTGCACCCGATCGAGGAGATAATCCACCAATTCCTGTATGCGCGGCCGCAGATTTTCCACCACGCGTGGCGTGAACGCTTTATTCACCAGCGTCCGTAACCGAGTGTGATCCGGTGGGTCGCGGAATAGCATCCATTTGGAATACACGTCGACCACTGGACCAGAGCCAAACCGTTCCTGGAAGAAGGTCGCTGCATCCTGGCGCCCAAAGCGGTTATCGCGGAGTACCATCGCCACATCGGCATAGCGAGTCAGTATCCAGGAATCTGGGAGAAGCGTGCTGCGGTGCACTGGGTCTTCGGTGCGGAGGCGATGATAGAGAGGATACGGATTGGCAAGAAACTCCGGCAGCAGGGGATTAAACTCTACCGGTATACTTGCGGTCGTCACGTTGCTCTGCGATTGACTCAGAACCGTTTCTGTCTGAGGCATGGCTGGCCCTCCTTGTTGCGCTGTTCGAGCCGATACTATACTGTATGACCGAATAAAGTCAATTAGTCATTTGGTCAGAGAAAGGAAATTACCGATGGCTCTCCGAGAGACCCCGGCCCCGCGGGAAAAGCGCGAGGCCATTCTCGCTGCCGCGCTCATGCTCTTTGGTCATTACGGCTATCGTCGGACCTCAATCGACGACATCGCCCAAGAAGCAAGGGTCGCTAAAGGCACGGTCTATCTCTACTTCAAGAGTAAAGAAGAAATCTTTCGCGCCCTATCTCAACAGCTATTAGATCAAGTACTTGCGACCGCGGAAGCCGCATGCCAGGCAAACACCTCAATTGAGGAAAGGCTGCGGAGAGTCATCGAGGCCAAGTTCGGCTACTTTTTTGAACTGATGCACCGTTCCGCGCACGTGCGAGAACTGATCGATGCCAAGAATCAACTCTGTGCCGATCTTTTTGCCCAAGCCGATCGGCGTTATCTGCGCGTGCTAGCAGGGATGATTAGCGAAGCCGTAGAACAGAGAGAGCTGCGGCTCGATCGCGTCGGCCTGGAGCCCGAAGCCGTGGCGGATCTGCTCGCGCGCAGTGCCTCCGGGATCGGCACTTACAGCGCAACGTCCCCACCCTCACTCCCGGTCTTCCGTCGACAACTCGGAGCCCTGGTGCGGGTGTTCGTCGTCGGCTTAGGCGGAAGCCTTGCCGAAGAATGATGTCCTGCTTTGCTCTCAATGAGCTGCGCGAAACTGACGGTAGATAGAGGTGGTCGGCGCGGCCGTCAGGACTGTTGATTGAGCTCGACTACGATACGGCCGAACACTACTTCGCTTTCGAGCTTAAGTGGGATGTGGGTCGCGTCGGCAGAAACCCACAGAATCGTTTCTTGAGGAAGCAAATTTTTCTCGGGGTTTTTCTCGAGAGAGAATGCCTCGGGATGGAGCCGAATTGCCGGACGCTCTTTACCCCCAAGTCGGATCGTTTCCTTGCCAATAACTTGAGCGACGAAGCGGTACTGTCCCTTACCGGTGAAGATGTCCGTCTGCAGGAGCATTCCCGGCGAGAGGTCTCGGCTGCGCAGCAGATAGATGGCTGATGCTGGATCATACACCCCTGCCGCCGGAATAGTTTGCTCTCTTACTCGGTCTCGCTTCCTGACACTGCCAAGCAAGGCTTTGGTTAATGGATCATAGCGTACACCATATTCCCGCTTTCGCTCTCCTTCTTCGGAAAGCAAACGGAACGATATCGGACCATAGTCGCTGACTGTGAAAACAGCTTCGGCTGTATCCCGACGGGTGTACAGATAATCGACCAACTCGCTAGAACGGGCGCGAGCAGTAAAGCGGTACACTTCACGCCCCCCTTGCTGCTCTTTATACAGACGAGCTTCACCCTCTCCAGCCGGCAGTTCATTGAGCGTGGCAATATAGGAAAGCGATTCTCCTTGCGAGAAAATCGCCGAGGCAGATCGAGATTGAGTCATCGTTGGATTGGCTTTTGGACCGGCTTGAGGAGCCGTCTTAGGAACCGACCCTGGGCTACGCGACCGTTGACTTGCGGCTAAGACGGGGAGACCAACGAGGAGTACCACAGCCGCAAGAGCAAAACGTGTTAGTAAGCGTCGAGAGTTCAACATATTGCCACTATACTGACGAAATCTGCCAAACGGTAGGGCAGAAAAAGAGGAATTCCTTCTTTCGATGCCTTGTTAACCTGAACACCAGCTTCCTAAGAAAGTTGCGGCGGTTACAGTACAAAACCTATCGCTCTACTTTCGTCTTCTTGCTCTCCTTGGTACCATGCCGCTACGAAAGGGATTGGCATGCGGCGCGTTCGCGACCTTCGTAAATATGGCCTGCCCGACACCCTGTTGCAGATTTGGGAGCAGCAACAAGGTGAATCCCTCCTGCCAGTCCAAGAGGCAGCAGTCCAGCGTTACGGATTATTTGAGGGGCGTAGCTTAGTGATTTCTTCCCCTACTTCCTCGGGTAAAACTTTTATCGGCGAGATGGCGGCGATGCGCGCCACGTTTGCCGGCAAGCGCGTGCTCTACCTTACTCCTCTACGCGCGCTGGCTGAGGAGAAATACCAGACGTTTTCTGCCCGCTATAGCGCATACGGCGTAAAGGTAGTGGTAGCGACCCGGGACCGGCGGGAATTTGATCGCGAGATTGAACTTGGCGACTTCCACTTGGCCGTCTTGGTCTATGAAAAACTCTCCCAACTTTTAGTACGCCAGCCGCATCTCCTCCGCACCGTAGCATTGGTGGTTGTGGATGAATTACAAATGCTCGGCGACCCCGAGCGTGGACCGGGCTTAGAACTGACCCTGGCGAAATTACTCGGTTCGGAACCGCAACCACAGTTGCTCGGCTTGTCAGCAGTTCTGCGCGAAGCCCAACAGGTAGCAGACTGGCTGAAGGCCGATTTATTATTCCAGGATGAGCGACCGGTAGAACTGCACCGGGGAGTCCTCCTCGGCGGCCACTTCCGCTATCGGACCTATAATACCGGAGAAGAGGGAGAAGAACGATTAGCGACCAGTGATTCCGAAGACCCGCGCGAAATATTATTCGTGAGCGTCAAGCATCTGGTAGAAAAGGGCGAACAGATCTTGATCTTTTTGAAAGGCAAACGGGACACCGTTCAATGTGCGTTAGCGTTAGCCGAATCGTTAGGGCTTTCACCCGCACAGGATGCGTTGGCCACACTCGAAACCCTCGAGGAAACCTCCCTCAAAGCGCAACTGCGAGTTGCCTTCACTGGCGGCGTAGCCTTTCATCACGCCGACCTCACTTCAGCCGAGCGGACTCTGATAGAAACTCACTACCGTCAGGGTGGGCTACGGGTGATTGCCTGCACTACGACCTTAGCATTTGGCGTGAATCTTCCAGCCTCGACCGTCTTCCTTGAGGCCGTCAAATGGGACACGGACAGGCGAACCGGCGCGGCCATCGAGGTGCCACTGTCATGGGCAGAGTATGAAAATATTTCTGGTCGCGCAGGGCGATTAGGATTTCAGGATCAGTTCGGTCGTTCAGTGCTGATTGCCACCAATCAGTTTCAAGCAGACTTGTTATGGCGTGGGTATGTGATGGGTGAACAAGAACAATTCACCCCGGCTCCCGGCCAAAATGGCTTCGTGGACCGTGTCCTTAATGTGATCGCTTCCCGCATATGCACGAGCAACGAGGAAATACAGTCGTTCTTCAAGCTCACCTATCTCGGTTTTCAACAACAGCAGAAGTCAGCAACGCTCACGGCGGAAATAGAAAAAGCCGTTACTCTGCTGGTACGGTCACAACTGATTAGTCTCAGCGAAGAAGAGCAGTTTGAGCCTACGACCTTGGGAGAGGTGGCCGCACGGAAAGGAATTCGCGCCGCTACCGCCGTTAAACTCGCACGGTTCTTTGCCACCGCCCAGGGGCGTGAGGTCCCTGAGCTAGAACTCCTGTATTTTCTCAGTTTGACCGAGGATGGCAAGAGACTGTACCTCCCGCTTTCGATCACTGAGCATCGCAGCCGGGTGTATGAAAGTAAGTTGAATGAATGGGCCCAGGAGAGTGGACAGGCGCCCGGGGAAGAACTCAACCATTTGTTGAATGCCAAGATGTTACCGACCACACAGGAAGCGCGTTCAGCAAAGCTAGCCCTTCTCCTCGCCGGATGGATCAAAGGAGAGGAACTTGCCGGCCTGGAGAGCCGCTATCAATGTTATGCTGGGACTATCAAGGCGCAAACGGAGGAAGTGAGCTGGCTCGTCGATGCTGCTGCTGAGGTTGCCGAAGTGATGGGCTGGTCACCGGCAAAAAAAATCAGTGACTTAGCCGAGCGCTTGCGGTTTGGAGTTGATGCGAACGGACTAGCATTGGCCCGCGCGCACGTACCGGGTCTTGAGCGCGAAGAAATTCGTGCGCTGGTGGCAGCTGGTTTTGATTCGGTTGTCGCGCTACGAGAAGCCTCGCCAGAAGTGTTGTCGCGTTATCTCTCTCCGAGTCAGATCGAAGCGTTCCAGAAAATCAATGGCTGAAAATTTCTCCCACGAGACCATCACCACAGCCTTGAACACTTTAGCAACTGAGGGGGTGCCCTCGTCCCTTACAGAGGAACTTACCAGTGCGCTTCGTCACGCGACGAGCAAAACCGAACGCGGTACGGCATCGTTGTGTATTGACGGCTCCCCTCTCGTCTCACTTTCTCGGCACGGATCATTCACACTCTTCGCTCCTCCACAGATGTCACAAAACGTTTCTCGACGTTTGGCGACCTTTGACCGTTGCGGGCGCCTCATACTGCTGATGACCTGGAACCCGAACGGGAAGCTCGCCAGATTCAAAGTTCGCGGTCTCGACGGCCGCTTTCTTGGCATCGAGTGTGGCACGGCTTCGCATCTCGGGTGGGGTCTGTCGGACAGTGTGTATATCCTCGCAGGAGAAGAAGGATTTGCCATCGACAGCTCACTGACGCTGTTTGGCTCGGTAGCGTATGAGGACGTGAACTTACTGCCGCCTTTAGATGCCCCTGCCCGTCTTCCCGCCGGCGCAGGATCGACTATCCTCAACGTCTTCGCTTTACTCGCACGCGATCAAGGAAAGACCCTCCTCCGCTATCGCGGCCCCTATCCAACTGAGCGGCTATTTGCCACCCTGAATGAGTCGTTCCGCTACCGCGGGGAGCCTGGCGTCACGCGCGAGCGCTTCACCCGAGAAGCGGAGGAAGCGGCCGTTAATTTGACCATGCTGGAAGTGCCGGTCGACTGGGAACCGTATCCACACGAGCGATTTTTTCCCGCCGCCCACACCTGCGTGCAACTGCGCGACGGAGTAGAAAAGGTCTATGACCGCGGGCGGATTTATTACCGTCCCGACCTTTTTGCCAACGCTTACGTATTGCGCGCGGAGCAACCGGAAGATGGCGGGCTTCGCTATGTTGCTAGTCTGGCAATTCTCGGACAATCGTTAGAGGACCATCTGATCCTCGACGCTGAGGGAGAGATTCTCGAGCGACCCCTCGTGCCGCCGAGCCGTGCCCTTAGAGGGACTACTCAGCTTGCTGATGAATGGAAAGCCGTCTTGGTCAGGCTTATTGCTTCGGAGAGTACGGCTCCGCTTCGGCCAGCCTTATGGCCGGTGATAAACGAATTGACGTTAGAGTGGAGCCCGGTACGCGGAGAATTATGGATGCAAACGGGAAATGAGTTACGGCTGCATGCTGGCATGGTCGCGGCCTATCGAGAAGTGCTTGCCGATGTTCGTAGCGCCGGAGAAAGACTGCTGCTCGCCGCACGTTTTACCTCTGAACTCGCCCGGCTCATTGGCCCGGTGGTGCGCATGCGTGCGCAGGAGCAAATGACAAAACTCTCCCCAGAGGAGCAACAGATGTCTTTTCTGTTTTCCTCGTCCAGTCCTACAGGTCTGCCAGATAACGAACTGCGCGCGTTTCTCATGCGATTGGCTATGGGAGAGGAACTGCCGAAACTTGAGTAGGGCGGGATTCATGCTGGCGCTGGTCTGAGCCACGCTTCTTTAGCGATCCTCACCGTTTGGCAATGCGCCTCAACGATGCGATTAATGTCGCGCGCATACCCACCTCCAAGAGTCACAACTAGTGGAAGTCCGGCGTGACGGGCAAACTCGCAGACCAACCGATCACGCTCCTCAACTCCCGCCATGGTCAACGAGAACTTGCCGAATCGGTCGCCAGCGAGGATATCTACCCCGGCCTGATACAAAATGAGGTGAGGACTGAAGCGGTCCAAGAGGCGCGGCAACGCCTGGGTGAGGATATCAAGGTATTGTTCGTCAGTCGTACCATCCATCAAGGCAATATCCCAGGAACTGCGCTCCTTACGCGCCGGATAATTGTTCTCACTGTGAAGGGAGAAAGTGAAGACATCAGAGTCCGTCCGACAAAGGGCCGCGGTTCCGTTCCCCTGGTGAACATCAAGGTCAATAATCAGAAAGCGCGTAGCCAGACTTTCTTCTCGTAACCGCCGCAAGACAATCACGTGATCGTTAAAGATACAGTACCCTTCGCCGTGATCAGCAAAGGCGTGGTGTGTTCCGCCAGCGAGGTTAGCGGCAATGCCGTCGTCGAGGGCGGCGCGAGCAGCGCCGCAGGTTCCGCCAATGACGGCAAAGGCGCGCCGGACCAATTCAGGCGACCACGGGAGTCCGAGCCGTAGTAATGCTCTACGTTCTAACGTGCCGTTGATAAAGGCGTGGACATATTCTGGAGTGTGAACCCGCAAGACATCAGCCAGGGTTGCGGCTTCTGGCTCGGCGAGATCGTTAGGTGTGAGAATCCCATCTTCCAACAGCCGTTCCCGCACCAGGCGGTACTTGTCCATTGGGTAAGAATGATTCCCCAATGAGACTGTATAGCAGGAAGAAGAGAAGGCTCTCATATTTCGGCCGCGCGCTTTTCGTTTGAACAACATAAAGAATTCTAGGGGAGGAGCGAAGGGTGAGCAATCGCACACGTGCCTGTCTTCCGTTCCCTAATCAAGCCTTGGCTCGCGGTTGACACTTCCCCTCTCTTTGCCATAGAGGGAACAACTCGCAGGGTGAACGATAAGGAGGAATCGGCATGGCCGAAGCAAATGCATTTGCCCATCTTGCCCCTACTCCAACTCCCGAAACCAAACCGTTCTGGGAAGGAACTCACCGGCGTGAGTTGCTCTTGCCACGTTGTCGCAGCTGCGGGAAGTATCACTTTTATCCGCGTAGTCTTTGCCCGTTTTGCTGGTCGAATGACTTGGAATGGATCAAAGCCAGCGGCAAGGGCAAACTGCATACCTTTTCTATTGCGCAGCGGCCGGTACTGGGGATTCCCGCCCCGTTTATTGCGGCCATCGTGGAACTGGCAGAGGGACCGCGCATCGCCACCAATATCGTCGGGGTTGAGCTGGACCCGAAGAATTTGCGCTGTGACATGGAAGTAGAGGTCACGTTCGAGGACCTCACTGAGACCATAACGCTGCCGAAGTTTCGGCTGGCAACCAAGGCAGCATAATAGATTATAGAAAGGCTTTGTGCTTCGACAGGCCCAGCACGAACGGGTGATGATTCAATTTGAATTTTCCATGATGATCTTGTAGGGACAGGGCAAGCCCTGCCCACAGAAGGGCGCAGCAAGTAGCGCCCCTACACGTAAACTGAACCACTTCCCATGAACGAGTATCATAGAGTAGGGGCGCACAGCGTGCGCCCTTTGATTGAGGAGAAAATCTTCTATGGCAAATCGCAAAGACCTTTCCGGCAAATGCGCCATTGTTGGTGTCGCCGAATCCGATGAAATGGGAATTCTTCCGCACAAATCGGCACTCCAGCTTCATGCCGAGGCGGCACGGAATGCGATCGCCGATGCCGGCCTGAGCAAGAGCGACATCGATGCGGTCTTTAGTGCCGGACGTTTGTTTGCAACAGAAACCGCTGAGTATCTTGGGCTTCATCCTCGTTACATCGATGGCACTATGGTCGGTGGGTGCTCGTTCTTACAGCATGTTCAGCACGCGATGGCGGCGATCGATGCTGGTCTGTGTGAAGTTGCGCTGATCACGCATGGAGAATCCGGTCGTTCGCGGGTTGCCATGCCGTCAACCAACTCTCCTAAGGATTCTTTACTGTGGCAGTTTGAGGCACCATACGGCATCGTCTTTCCGTTTACCGCTTACGGGTTCATCGCCACCCGGCACATGCACGAGTATGGCACGACCCACGAACAACTCGCCGAGGTTGCCGTGGCAACTCGGGCTTGGGCACGACTCAATCCCAAGGCGAACCAGCGTGGACCGCTGACGATCGACGATGTGCTCAAGTCGCCGTTTATCTCCTGGCCATTTCATGTACTTGATTGTTGTCTCGTCACCGACGGGGGCGGTGCGTGTGTGGTAACCTCAGCCGAGCGAGCGAGAGACCTCAAGAAGAAACCGATCTACATTCTTGGCACCGGCGAGGGCACTGGCCACTGTTGGGTCAATCAAATGCCCGACTTCACCGCAGTCACTGGCGCGCAAATCTCCGGTCCGCAAGCGTTCGCCATGGCTGGTGTGACCCCCAGCGAGATCGATGTGGCGATGCTCTACGACGCCTTCACCATCACGCCCATTATGGCCTTAGAAGATCTCGGGTTCTGCAAAAAAGGTGAAGGCGGGCGGTTTGTCTCCGGACAGCGCACTGCGCCGGGTGGAGACTTTCCCATGAATACCAACGGTGGGGGGCTGTCATATACACACACTGGTATGTACGGGATGTTCACCATTATTGAGGCCGTCCGGCAACTGCGGGGTGAGTGCGGCGAACGACAGGTGAAAGATGCAGAGATTGGTCTATGTCACGGACCTGGAGGAATCTTCAGCGCCGCGGCGACGATGATTTTGAGTAACCAGGGATAGGGACTCACTGAGTGTCACTGAGTGTAATGCAGTGTAATTTCTCAGCCGTTTTTGCCTCACGCTCCTGTTGTCTGCCACTCGGTGACACTCCATGACAGTGCTTTGCACATCGGTTTGGGCACAGTTTTAGGCACAGTGGGCACAGCCGCAAACGTTTGCGGGTCGTCGTCATCCTGGCGCACTCCGAGGCGTTATCTTCCCAGTGTTTTTTCCTGCCAAGAGGCGACGGAACCAGGTCTAGAACCGACGATCTCCCTTTGACACGGTCCTGAGGTCGTAGGCGGCAAGATCGACAGGTTGCGGTGATATGATCCGTGGCGACGGAGATGATGGCATGGTAGAGCGCTTGCGCCTCTCGTCACTCGCCACTTCTTCCTTTGATCGCCTCCGCGAGCCTGAGCCCTACGAGCTGAGCGACCACCACCGCAATGTAAAACTGTCCAAACATCGCCTCAAGCCACATTAGAGAGTAAACGGGCGAGCCCGCAGGAGCGATATCGCCGAAGCCGACGGTCGTAAGCGTCATGATACTGAAGTAATCGAAGAGAAACCGTTGCAAGTGCCAGTGGCCCAGTCGCTCTGCGACTGCATCCGCGATGCGAAACGACGCGGGCCAGAGGAGATAGACCAAGGCATGGAGATTGCCCCAGGCGATGCCTGCCAACACGTATCCACAGAGGGCGCCGATCACGTCATCGGTCCGTATGGTCTGGCGTTGGAAGATGTGTTGCAGAATCACGGCGACCGCAAAAGCCAAAAACACCGCAACCACGCAGTGAAACGAGATCTCCGCTATCTGCGCTCGGTCCGATGAAACCGCATGAAGGATACTGGCTCCTAATGCGCACATTACCAGGAACAGCGCCACCACTCGCTCCCAGCGCCGCTCGAAGATCACCACGATCACTCCGAGGTTAATCACGACGGTGATCACATCTCCCATAATCTGGGTTCTCTGGTTCCAGCTAACGGACAGCGGATGCAATACCGCCATCCCAACCAGCGCTGCCAGCAGGGCTAGATGTTTCCGCTTACCAAGTACACTCATCATACGCTGCGCTCCGCGAAAGGAACGATTTTCCGTTCAGAACACAGAGCATCAAATAGTTCTGGCGATGTGGCTCTAGTGCTTATAGGCTTTGAAGTATAAACCCTCCTAAGTTGCGCGGCGAGGTCGCAGACAGCCATTTCGGCGGTTGTCGGCGGCTGAACGCCACACGGACGTATGGGGGAATACCGCGAGAACGAGCTGCGGGAAGATTTCACCGTCTCAGAGCGGGTCGAGGATCGGGAGAATGTTGGAGGCATCGTTCGGTGAGCGGTGAGCAATCATTTGGACCACTATTCCGTGCCCCCCTTTCTCTGTCGGCCTCAGAACGTGAGCCTCATATTTTTCTTGACACGCGTTTTGCCCGTATAGTAGAGTCCGCTCCTGGCAAGACACATAGGGCACAGTCACGAAGAGGCCACTCAAGTCAGGGATTGCCTATGAGTCTAGGGAAACGCCCTTGGCGATATCAATTGGGGCACCACGGCCACTGAAAGAAGGCTGACCGACATACATAGGGGGAGTCATGATGAAGACGATACGCGCAAGTTTGCTGGTCTCGGCAGCAGTGCTGTTCGGAATCGCGGGACTTTCGACGAACGCGTACAGTGCACCCAACTTTGTCCCGAACAACCAGGGGTTCTGGGACAACTCGGAGAACTGGACCACGGACTACGGGCCCGCGTACCGCGATACCGTCGAAGAACCCGGGGCCATGGTGCCCTGCGATGGCCCCTTCGCGCTCTGCTTCACGTCGGGCCCCGAGCCGCTGCCGTGCGTGCCAACCAAGAATGGCCGCTTCGCCGACTGCACGTGCACGGCTCACACGGGACTCAACTTTGTGTTGATCAGCGCGATCCTGAACTACGGCGTCTACCTCGATACGGTCACATTCTGCAGCTCCCACGACTGCACGATAACGAACGCGGCTCCGGTATGCGCCGCGATCAATTCCGGCAAGCTCATCAAGGGTGCCGATCTCATCTCCACTTTCGACCCGAGCTCGCGGCAAGCGGTCATAGACATCCTCGAAGGCCAGAAGCCTCTCGTGTGCCCGAAAGCACCCTACGCTGCGTGCATGACCGCCTCGTGCAAGCAGAAAAAGGGCGAGAATCCCGTATGTTCGTGCCCGGTCTTCGATGGTGTATTTCAGCTCCCTACGCCGGGCGCCGTCTGCGACCCGGGTGGCAACCTGATCCCGTCCTCGTCGTTCTCGCCGACTTCGCTGAACCAATGAGTTGCTTCTCGGCGCGGGCAATCGCTTTCAAGGCTAGTTCATTGTCCTTGGTCTTGCCTGCGCGGGCTTCCTTGAGAATCGCGGCGGTCTCTGTACTGAGCGTGAGTAATGTGCCAAAGGCATAGGAGCAGTTTCTGTCTTGGTTTGATCGACTCCTTGCCCCTAGTGAAAATGCGGCATCACTTGAGTAGCGAATAGTTCTAAGTGCTCGTTCATCTTTTTCACTGGATAGCCTGGAGGTAAGGTCCAAGTGTAGAACCGCTGGATTGGGACTTCCGCTACATAGTCTTCAATCATCCGTACCGCGGTCTCGGGAGTAACAATGTTGAGAATGCCACTGGCTCTCAGCGCCGCCTCATCCGCTAGGTGAGGAAACAGCTCCTGCCCTGCCTTCTTTAACCACTCCGCGTAGGTATTGATCTGATAGAGAATATGCGGAGCAATCTCGCGCCAGCTTTTTTCCGGATCATTGGCGACGATTAGCCAAAAGTGTCCGCCCGCGAGTTTAGGATTAGAGGTGTCTTTGCCCAAGGCACGCAGCTCGTCCATGTACGCCTTGTATTGAGCCCTCATCTCTCCCGTGCCAATGTAGCCATCGCCCAACCGTGCAGCTCGTTTTATCGCTGCACCGGCAAACCCGCCAATCCAGATTGGCGGTCGTGGTTTCTGGACAGGTTCGGGAGTCAGGCGAGCGTTTTCAATCTGAAAATATTTCCCCTTGTAGGTAACCGTCTCACCTTCCCACAGACGGCGAATGATTGCTAATCCTTCGTTGGCTCGACCGTTACGCTGCTCTCGCGGAATTCCCAGGCCAGCGAATTCTTCGACTCGATAGCCCACTCCAACACCAAGCTCGAACCGGCCACCGGAGAGGATGTCTATTGTTGCACAGTCCTCAGCTACCCTCACCGGGTGATACAGTGGCAGTAACAGCACTCCAGTCCCGATACGGATCTTTTTGGTTTTGACTGCGATAGCGGCAGCTTGAGGCAGGGGTGAAGGCGCATGTCCATCTTCGGCGAAGTGATGTTCAGTGAGCCAGACGTCGTCGTAGCCAATCTCCTCGGCCCACGCGATTTGTTCGAGAATTTCCGCGTAGATATCTTGGTATGAACGGCGCCATGGCAACGGATTGCGAAAGGCATACCACAGGCCAAAGCGTAGCTTCGCATGAGATTGACTCATAAGGTTCTCCTTACTGGTCGGCTATCGGCACGCGATTATGCTGTTAGGGCAAGCGATTTGTCAATGAAAGCAACAAATCGTCCTAAGTTCCTCTTCCTCACCTTGAGAGCCGTTCAGCGATCCCAAGGCAGTAGGATCTCTGCTCCTACTGCCCCGGAAGAACATCTGCTCTCTTGCCTCAGGCTCTCCACCCCCTAGCGACAAAAGGAACAATGAAGTTGTCTTAGTTACCTGATCCCGTTCCAGGAAGGCTATTGAATGGAAAGGGGAAAAACGAGGGAAAGGGAAATGGTTGCGGTTGTGGCTGCGGTACCGGGAAAAACGAGGGAAAGGGAAAAGGAAATGGTCCCTGCGGAAACGATGGTGGTTGCGGCGACGGCAACTGTGGTGTTGGTAGAGACGGAGAAGACGGGAAAGAAAACGTCACGAAAGAGAGCACGAACGACGCGGAGTAAGTAGTATTCACCGCCGGTGTGGTAATGACGTGGCTTGCCGCACCTCCGTCGGACCAGGAACTGAACTTGTACGGGAGTCCTGTGCCCGTTTGTGAAGCAATGACGCCCAGAGTGCGCTTCAGACCGACTACCCCTTCCACCGAGAAGGGTGTCGTCTTGGGCTGCCCATCCAGCGTCACCTGTAACCCAGCAGGACTCGTCACCAACTGCAACGTGACTTTGCGCGGTTGCACATCGCGGAAGGACGTCTGCGTCTGGCCCTGAGAGTCGCGCATCGTCAGATGGATACGATACCATACATTGGCCGAGGTCTCGCCGACGTCGGGAATCACAAACGTACCATTCTTCACCCCACTAAAAGGTGCAATGAAGGGATGGGTATGGGTATCATGATGAAACACCACTTCCCAAGTAAAGGCACTGGGCGGTAGCGTCCCATCTTCAGGATCAGTGCCCGTCCCCGCGTAACTGATCGTCTCCCCGGCACTGTAGAGCGCCCCCACTCCCGGAGCGGTAATCGTCCCCACCGGCGGCTGATTGCTCGTCACCGTCAGCGTCGCGGCTCTGCTCGGCGTCGTCCCCGCACTATTGCTCACCAGACAGCGAAAGGTCGCCCCATTATCGCTCGTCGCTACTGGAGAGAATGAATAGATCGATGAAGTCGCTCCGGCAATGTTGGCATTGTTTCTCTGCCACTGGTAACTAAAGGGGCCTGTTCCTGAGGCACTCACACTAAAGGTCGCCTGCCCACCCACCGTCACTGTCTGATCCGCCGGTTGCTGAGCAATAACCGGGGCCTGACCTCCCGCCGCACTGTGCTGGATGCGGTAGATGGCATTGCCGTTGAGCGAGGCATAGTACAGGCTCCCATCATCACCGACCAATAGATTCACCGGGCTATCAATCCCGCTGGCAAAGTCAGCGACGGTATTGGTCGTCGGGCTGTAGCGGTGAATCCACCCGTTACAATAATCCGTAAACAAATACGTGCCCACATATTCCGCCGGAAACTGATTCGTCACCGGATTGTAGAAGGCTCCGCCCGTGATCGCACACCCCTTAGTGGGCTCAGCCCCGTGGGCATAGGCAAACAGCGGACTCTTGAAGCGAGAATCCGTTGTATATCCTTCGGTAATGGGCCAACCATAGTTCGCTCCGGCACTGCCGCGGTTGATCTCTTCCCAATTGATTTCACCTACATCGTTGATAAAGATCGTGCCGGTGCCCGGTTGGATGGCGAAAGAGAAAGGATTGCGCAGCCCCAGCGCCCAGATCGCCCGGTTCACTCCCGTTGTTGTCACGTTGAGGGTCTGCCCTTGCGAGTTGACTACGGTGAAGGAGCTGGGGTTATCGGCCGGAACCAGGCTGTCAGGAAGGTTGCTGAGGTCCAAGTTGGCCGGGTCCAGCCGTAAGAGCTTTCCCAGCAGATTCGAGTTCTGCTGAAAGAGGTTTGTCACCGACTGAGATTCAAGGCCAAGTCCATGATTACCAACGGCGACATACAGCTTGCCATCCGCCCCAAAGTGCAGATCCCCGGCGTTATGAATATTCACCGAGGCGCCTAGGGCTGGCAGTTCCAACAACACTACTTCGCTACCCGCCAGCACCACATCCCCATTGGCGGTAAAGCGGCTGAGACGGTTGTGAATCGGAGAGGCCTGGGTGGAGTAGTACAGGTACAGGAAGTGGTTGGTGGCAAAGTTGGGATCGAAGGTCACCCCTAGTAAGCCTCGCTCTCCATCCGTACTTACTTGTAGTGAGAGAAACGGAGTGGGTAACAAGGCTCCGTTTTTGATAATCCGCAGATTTCCCCCTCGTTCACAGATAAAGAGGCGGCCATCAGGGGCGAATTGCATGCGGGTTGGAAACGCTACCGCATCGGTCACGAGAGACTCAGAGAAACCCGCTGGCAGCGTCGCCGCGTCTGCGATTGCAGAAATGGACGCACTGACAAGCGACCCCAAGAAAGCTACAGATAAGAACGCAAGGAACCAGACAGCGAGGCGGCGAGGGATTGGGCACCCGTTAGGGCTGGCACTTGTACGCTTATCTCTATTGAAAGAGAACCACATCATGGCAACTCCTTACATTGAGAGTCGTCTCCCTGCTATGCCCTCCTTTTTGACCGACTCGCTGGAGTACCCAATGTAGGTCCTGCTAACCTCAAAGCGTGATGAGGGAGTCGGAGAAGACGGAGGAGAGAGAGGACGATAAGGTTGGTACTTCTTCAAAGCGGGAGAGGAAAAAGACCGCCAGGTCTTGACTCCATGAGGCTTTTGATTGCCCTTGATGACTGCCATCTGTCTCACTGAAGCTTGCTTCACGATTTTACTCAGAGACTGATTGGCTTTTGCTCAGGTATCGCTGCAGCATTGGCAGAAAAACCCGGAGGTTCGTAACTTCAACAACCCGCCAAAAACCTGCCGGGGCACGGCGGACTTTTATCTCAATAACTTTATCTTTTTTCACTTTGATAGGCAAAACTATTCCGTCATTTTCGCTATACCCAAGCCCTAGAGCAGCAACAACCGCCACCAGGGGAATTTGCGGCA
>Ga0187894_10001361_pt1 | contig 31564 bp, 22 predicted proteins | sample GBC1701081metaG_FD_136650 | JGI IMG/M metagenome (GOLD analysis project Ga0187894, IMG submission 136650) | White microbial mat communities from a lava cave in the Kipuka Kanohina Cave System on the Island of Hawaii, USA - GBC170108-1 metaG ...
AAGTGGAAAATGGAAAATGGAAATGTCTCAAAATCTTTGCTTGACGGTTTATCTGGTGGCTGCCTCAAAGAGGCGTTCCCACTGGGGCAGAATAACCAGCCAATCGTGTTGTTCGGCCTTTTTTCGGGCGTTTTGTGAAAGCGTTTCGGCGAACTGTGGGGAAGTAAGGATTCTCCGAACCGCGGCCGCCATCGCCTGGCTGTCGTCAGGCGGGACGAGCAACGCATCGAGCTCGTTCTCCAGCAGGTAAGGGAGGCCTCCCACATTTGTGCTGACGACGCACAGCCCGCAGGCCATCGCTTCGAGCACACTCACGGGAGCATTATCTACATTGGCCGTGTTTAGAAAAACATCTCCACGGTCGAGGTACTGCGGGATTGTAGTCTTGGCGACGACTCCTACCTGGCTGACCCGGCGCGAAACTTCGAGAGCCGAGATGATCTGCCGGACTTCCTCCGCGCTCCCATCGCCTTTATCGGGGCCGATCATATCCAAATGAATTTCGGGGAACTCACTCGCCAGTTGCTTGACCACTCGCGGGGCGAGCGTGGGGTTGTAAGTCCTGTGGAAGGCGCGCAGCCAAATCAGCTTCGCCGACGCCTGGACGCGGGGCCGGAATGGATATGCCTCAAGCTTCAGCGGATTGGGCAGAAGAATCAGATCGGATCGGTAAGCCGACATCCGCTCGAGCAGATACCCGGACGGCGCGGTAACGAACTTCGCCGATCTCAACAACCGGCGAACACGTCGGGGGTAGCGCAGCGCGAACTCCGGCAGACTGCCGCCGTGCAGCGTCAGGATGTAAGGTTTACCGAGCAGCCGAAGCAGAAAACAGACGATCTCAGCCCAGTAGAACGCCAGCCCGCTGAAGACTTCCACGTTCGCCACGCCGTAATCCCGCCGCCGCCGCCAGACGGTCATCACCATATCCAAGAGTCGCGGCAAACGATCTGGTTTTTCAGACGTGGCCAGGACTTTCCATCCCGCCGAAGAGAGCCTGGCGGCCAGGTCTTCGCTGACGCTGCGGATGCCGCGCGTGGATGAAAGAAGGGCGCCGACGATCAGAACGGATGGTTTCATCATCTCCGCTCGCTATTGCTTGCGGCGCTGATTCGGCCCGCGAGCCGTTTAGTAAACCAGAAGAGTTTCTTGGCGCGATCGCGTTGCCGGGCCAGAAAAGCGTACTTCGATTTTCTGACCCAAGGGACGGCGATCGCGTCGCCGCCGTATTTGGCTTTGTAATTTCCGCCGCCGCCCATGTCGTATCGCGTCATTCCACGCGCCTTCCAATAGCGCATCGCGTACCACTGAATCGCTTCGTTCGGGCTGAGTGATTGATAAGCCCGCCAACTCGCGCCGCCCCAGTAATAGGCCGTGTCGTTCATCGCGGGGAAGATGCCCGTGGCGATCGAGCGGCCCTCGGCGTCGCGCGCGCGCAGCAGCAGCAGCAGCCCCGCGGGATGCGCGTGTTCGATCAGCGCGCGAACGCGATCCCGGTCGTAAGTCGGCGTCAGCCGCCGCTTGGCGAAGACCTCGATCAGTTGTTCGTAGTATTCGTCGGCGAACGCGGCGTCCGATGTTTCCTCGACGACGACGCCTGATTTGGCGGCCTTGCGGATGCGCCAGCGGCAGTCGTCTTTCAGGTTCGCAAAAACCTTCTCCTCACTTCGACTCAAATCCACTTCATAGCCGCGCAGGTAGCCGAGATCGAAACCGGCGTTGCGCGCTTCCACTTCGGTCAGGCGCCGATCCATCAGTTCCAGGTGGACGCAGTTCAGGTCGTGAAAGGCGAAATCGGCTATGGCTCGGAGCGCCGCTTCTCGTGAGACGCCGGGCAGTAGATTGAAGCCCAGATAGGAACTCGTCCAGCCGGGGAAAGGGCTGCCCAGCATCGGCAGGCCGAACTTCCGCACAATGCCGCCAGTGAAATAACCCCGCGTTTCGCGCCCCTCGCGCAAAGCCGCCACGACCAGTTCCACGCGTTGTGTGGCGGCTATGAAATTGAGCCAGGGGCGGGTCTGGAAGATCGTCCGATCGCTGAACGAATCCAGATACGCCCAGTCCACCGATGCCAGATCGAGCCGCTCGAAATACATGTCAGATGGCGATTGTTGCGAAGAAATGGCCGCGAAGTTTGACGACGGTCCATCCCGAACGGCGGTGTAACGCGACGCTGGCGTCGTTATTCAGGTCAATGTGCGCATCCACGCGATTCACGCCGAGGCGCCGCGCCGTGGCGAAGAGTTGCTCGTAAAGTCGCGTCCCGACGCCACGCCCGCGATAGTAGGGATGAACGGCGATCTGTTGAACGCGGGCGATGTTCAGCCCACGGTCTTGCCACGTTCGGCCGCTTTCGCTCGCTGATATTGCTACCGGCGCTGGCGACGCTACCGGCCTGGGCGTGGGTGGTGTCGCGCGCCACAAACGTACGAAGCGCTTGATCGCGCGTTTCCACAGGATTCTTGCGGCGGCCAACGGATGGCGTCTCGCGAATCCCCTCCAGTAATCCGCGCCGCCGATCACAGCGACAACGTAGCCAGCGATCCCGCGCTCTTCTTCCGCGATTACGATCATCAGGCAGGGTGGCTTGCGATTGCGACAGGCATCGCGGCAGAGCGCTCGAAGCGCCGCCGGGCTCGTGGTCCCGGCGACGCTGCCACGTGTCTCGACCATCACCCAAACCAATTGTGGAATGTCGCCTTCCGAGATGCTCCTAAAAATCATTTTCCAGATGACAGTTTCGAGCGGATGAAACGGGCCATATGCGATATGCCATATGTAATATGCAATATTACATATGGCATATCGCATATCGTCCCCGCTCATCTGGTGGTTCGTGGATTCAGGTTATCAAATCAAATCCCAACCTTTTTCCCGAACCTGCCCAGCATCCAGCGAAGTTCGAGGCGCTGCCTTCCGAGCGGCGAGAGACTGCGCGCCTTGGGATCTTCTCCCCGCCGCAAGAAATCCAGAACGTCAGAGACTGGCGCGACCCACGGATCGCGCGCCGCGATGTACTCGACCGTCTTTTTGAAGTAATCGTCAATCCGGTTGTCGTGAAAGAACCGCGCGCCGAAATGGGTGTAGGCGATGCAGAGTCCGCCTTCCTCGACCAGGCGGTCAATCTTCGCCGTGGAGAAGATCTGTTTGAAATGCCGCGGGCTGGAGGCCGTCGTCGCGGCAAACCAGAAATTGACGTAGGGCTTGGTCGGATCGTGATAGGGCATCGCCGGACACCGCCGCAACGTGTTGAGATCGTCGAAGGTGAAGTTGCGAACATAGGTGATCCGCTGGCGGATCAGATCGCCCCAGAAATAAGGACTGCCTTCGATGTGTCCCTGGCTGATCCCGCGGCGGCTCCCACGCGTGTAGCGGTTATAGAGGCGCCGCCGCCAACCCGTCAGGCGGTCTTCGCCCCAGTAGAGATTGTCGAGGCACATCAGGTGGTTGCAGTGCAGCCGAGGCGGCGCGCCAAAGAGTTCCTCGAAGCGATCGAGACCTTGCGCGATCTCTTCGCGCGAAGCGGTCGCGGGTGACACATTGTGAAGCCCGATCTCAAATCCTTTCTGTTGCAGCAAGCGTAACCAGTCGAGATACCGCGGATCCTCGCAGGTGTCGCCGGGGCTCGTTCCGGCGTCGCCGTTGCGGAAGACCCAGACCAGTTTGGTTGTTCGCCAGCCGAGATCGTCGAGCAGGTCGTAAACGGGCTTCACGTTGTCGAGCGTCGCAAAGTCCGTGTCATCGCAGAAAGTGAACGCAAATTTGCGGCCGCCAGGCCAGGCGACGTTCATATCCGGTTTGAGTGAATCAACTTATTTGGCGGAGTTGACTATTTGCTCCAGCCAGGACGCTTCACGCGACACGGCCGAACCCAGATCATAATTTTTGAGGAAACGGTTCCGCGCATTTCTTGAAGCCGTCATTCTCAACGCGTCATCCCGCAACAGGCGCCGGATATTTTCCGCCAGGGCCGCTGGTTCATCCGGCGGCGCCAGAAAACCTTCCACGCCGTCATCGATCAACTCCGGGATGCCGCCCACACGGGACGCAATCACCGGTTTGCCACAAGCCAACGATTCAATCAGGACCAGAGGGCAATTATCCGATCGGCTCGGGATGACGCTGATCTCTGACGCCTTGATTAACTCCAGAATGTCAGGGTGCGGCAGGTTTCCCCAGAAGACGCATGAATCTTCCACATTGAGCGCCCGCGCCAGATTTTGACAACCCTCTCTGAGAGGGCCGTCGCCGGCAAAGTGAACTTTGATATTCGGGAACTCGATCTTGACAGCCGGCAAGGCTCTGATCAAAACATCCTGTCCTTTTATGAGATTGAAGCGGCCAACGCAGATGATCTGATAGTCGCCGGACGATGAATCAGCTTTGGGCGCCCCGAATTCCGCGGGGTCGCGGAGCGGATTGTAAAAGATGGAGCATCGCTCGGGGGAAACGCCGAACACCGAGCACAGGTCTTTTTGCGCGGCGAGCGTGACCGGAACGAAATGCGTCGCCAAACGGTAAACCATCCGCTTCCTCAATGTCAGCGTTCTTCTCTTCCAGGCGGGCGTTATGTTGTCAATTTTTATCGCCTCGTACAGTGTGTGATACCAAGCTACCCGGACTGGCGCGCGGGTGAGCCAGCCGACAATCGTCATCAGGTTCACGGCCCCAAAATTCGCGATCAAGCAATCGGGGCGATACCGGGAGAAAAGCCTGCGCGCAAAGAGGGCGTCCTTTATTTTGGTTGGACGTCTTGAAGGCCAGGCGAACACGAGCGGGTTGCCGCTCTGTTTTTCCAAATCTGTCGCCCGCCCACCTACCAGGATAATGACTTGATGGCCGCGCCCGACCAACTCATCGCCAAGCGCTTTGAAGTGGGACGGGACAGCGGTTCCGTTTTTCCAGGAAGAGGTGGCTATAACAAAGACCATAACAGTTAAGTTCAACAGCAAAAATATAGTGGATAAGCGCTGACGGAAAAATTTTGGGGTGTAATCGTCTTTCATTTTCCATTTTCCATATGACGTTTGTCATTTGCCATTGCGCGCCGCGTGCGGCTCCGGCAATGACAAATGACAAACGTCATATGGAAAATGGAAAATGGAAAAACCTCAAAATCTTTGCCTGACCGCTTAACAGTTTTTCCAACACAAAAGGACGAAGGGTCAAAGGGTCAAAGGCTTGAAAGGCGCTCAGCCCTTTGTCCCTTTTAAACCTTTGACCCTTGACCCTTCGTCCCTTTGTGTTGGAAAGTCTTCTCACTGTCTATGCTCCTTTTATTTTGCACACGTACTTACGTTTCAATTCGATCGAGCTTCCAAAGCAGCCAAATCAGCCCGATCAGTGACAAAACGCCGCCGCGCGTTTGGATCAGAAACAGGGCCCCGCCCAAGAGTGTTAACCCGGTCGGGAGTCCCAGTTGCTGCAGGCGGCGCGCGGCAATAGCTACAGGGATGAACGCGATCACGAGGTAGTGATACCAGGCCACGGGGTTAACTAAGAGACTTACACAAATAAGCTCGGCAAAAGCCGTATCGAATGACCTGGCTCTTAGCGCGACGGCCAGGACAATCGCCGTTAAAGCGGCTGGTACGGCGTATGTGGTCAACTCGACCAGGAATGGCGCCTCCCAGAGCGCCGGGTAGAAAGTCCGGCCCGCCGCGGGTTCTCCCGACTGGCCGAACAGGCGCCATCCTAGAGTCCAAACCGAGATGTTTTGTGGGTCGGTTCGATAAAATTGGGCGACAGAGGGGCCGGCCTTGAGGTAGTAATTTATTACGGATGAGGCGCTGATCGCGAGAGCCGCTATAGCGTGGGTTACCGTTATGACCAGGCCCGCCGCAACCAACGCTACCCAGCGACGGCGCAGCAACAGGTAGATAATAACCGGCCAAATCATCAGCTTTAATGACACGATCACTCCAAGCAGCGCGCCGCCGATAAGGTCTTTCTCTTTACGTAAGCTGAACCAGCTTAGCAAGAGGAGGACGAGCAGCAGGGAATTTAACTGTCCGGCTCTTAATTCATAGATCACGGGGCCGGCAGACAAAAATCCGGCGCCCACGACGAATTTCCGCCAGGGCGCGAGCGCGTTCCCCCACCACTTCAGCAACAGGCAGACCGCGAACGTTAAACAGGCCATCTGCAACCCGAGCCAGAGAAAAACAGCGGACTTATAAGTGAGCAGCCCAACCGGCGCGAAAAATACCGCGAGCGCTGGCGGGTGAGGTGAAGGATGAATAAAAGTATTGCACCCGGCGACGTCGGGCCAATGAGCCGCCAGCTCGCGGAGCGGGAGATAAGGTGTTATTCCTGCAAGAACGGATTTAGCCAGCAAGTAGACCGAAATAAAATCGCGCGAGCATAGCTTGCTGTCCGCGAATGACAGAGACAGCCATTTTATTTTTGAAGCGAAATTGGCCAGGTTGAGTAAGAGCATTACCGGAAAAACGAGCCTTGGGAGGTAATAACTCAAGGTTGAAGTTTTCGCTTTCATAAGCAGGGAGGCAAATGACAAATGGAAAATGGAAAACGATTACACCTTCTCCTGCCCATTTTCCTGCTCATTTTCCTGCCCATTTTCTTGTGAGATCGTGGCCGCGGTCATTCCGAAAACGAATGACGGCGCCGCCAGACGCATTGCCAGGGAGAGCATGAAGAGAAAGCTCCAGGCGATCATCGAGGCTACCAGCGCACGGCCTTGCGGCGAGCGGGCGCGCAAAAAATGCTGGATGCTAAGGACGAGCAGAATCAGGATGGCCGCCATCCCAAAGACGCCATGCTCGGAGAGCAGCCGGGAGAATTCGCTGTGCGCATGCGCCCTTGAGTAGCTCCCATATTGATCGCGGAAGTACTGCGTTTGACCCGGACCCACGCCGAACAAAGGGTGATCGGCGAACACTCGCAGATCTCCGGCGGCAATGTTGTCGCGTCCTGTCAAACTGGTGTCTTGGATCCGCCTGGTCAGTTTGCCTCCGGTGAATTCATCGAGTCGCGGCAGCGCGACGAAATTAACCGCGGCGCCCAACAGAATAGCAATGATGAAAAGCCGCAGGCGCGTCTTCTGATCCTTGACCAAAAAGAAGGCGGCCAGCAACGCGCCGCCACAAGCCATATACAGACCGCCGCGTGAAAAGGTCAGCGCGCTTTGTCCGAGCAAATAGAGTGTGAGAGCCAGCAGGATCAACCGCATTTGTCGAGAGACGGTCTTGTCCATGGCCCACAAAAAACTCATCAGCGCGCCCAGTCCCAATGCCGCCGAAACCTGAGCCGGACCGAACCCGCCGCTCAACGCCGGATTTGAGCCATGGGTAAAAACGATCTCTTTGGCGGTCACAATTTTATATAGCGCGATAGCGCCGGTGGCGGTTATAGGACAGATTGCGGACAGAAACACCCGTGGCAGCTGCGCGGGCTCCAACTTGACGTGCGAAAAGAACCAGGCGCTGACCGCCAGCGCCAGCGGGCCGGAGAGGTTGAAGCTCAGTTCATTCCGCAATTCGGTCCCATTGACGTTGGCCATCGGTAGGATGATCGAGGGCAGCAGGAGAATGAAAAAAAGCAGGGGCAGCACCGGCGCTCGCAATCGCCCGGCGCGCAGCAAGCCCAGGATAAGGATTCCGGTAACGGCGTACTTGCTGAATTCCCAGGGAATCTCGGCGCGCGTCATTCGCCATAGAGTTTCAGCGCCGGTGGCGTACGCGGCGAGACAGGCTACGCGCTCCAGGCTGGCGGAAGAGAGGGCCCACCAGAGACCAGCCAGCATCACCAATCCGGCGTGCGCCGTCGCCAGCAACGGCGAACCGGAGATGATCACTCCCAGCAGCGCGTGGATGACGAGCAGGGCCGGAACCCAAACTACATCGAGCCTGGCATAACCGCTCAGCAGTGGGCCCGGCGCCGTGCGGCGTTGTTGGACGTTGAGTGAAGACGTGAGTGTTCGGTCAATCATATTCGTAGATCCGGCAGACTTGTTCGATGACGGCGCCCGGGCTGTAGACCTCATTCACGCGGCGGCGGAACCGCGCTCCGAACCGGGCGCGCAACTCGCTTGAACGAAGCAGCGAGAGCAATGCTTCGGCAATCTGTTCCGGCTCCCCCGGCGGCGCCAGAATCCCCGCGCGGCCTTGATCGAGCACTTCAGAGCATTGGCCGACCCGGGTGGCGATTGATGGCAACCCGGCCTGGCCGTATTCGATCAGCGCCAGCGGCAGCCCTTCGCTCGCTGAGCTTAGCACTCCGATGTCGCAGCCGCGTAGGATGTCGGGAACATTCTTTTGCTCGCCGAGGATCGTAATCCGCCGGTCGAGCCTGAGCCTGGAGATTTCGTTTCTGATCCGCGCGCAATAGTCTTGATCGCTCACGGCGCCGACCAGCGCCAGATGCGCTTCAGGAGCTTGTTCCGCGACCAACGCCATCGCGCGCACCAGTGTGAGATGATCTTTCTGCGGGCGCAGGTTGGCGACGCAGACGATGCGACTGCCGCGCGCGCCGGGCAGATCCGGCGCTTCGCCCGCGCTGTCAGCTTCGGCGACGAAGTTGGGGATGTATTTGACGCGCTCAGCCGGGACGCCCAGACGACGCCGCGCCCAATCGGCCAATTGTTGATTGACCGCGATCACCGCGCTGATTCGGCGCGACAACAAGCGGTATATCCACACATAGCGCTCTTCGTTGGCGTAACCGCCGTAATGAGCGTGCCAGATCACGCGCGGATACGGCGGGCGCGACGCGGCCAGCGCGGCCAACAACAACGAAGCGCCGTGCGCGTGCAGGATTTGAATGTCGTTGGCGGCGATGAAATCGGACAAGCGGCCGAGCGCCGCGATCTCGAATCTGTGTCGCCGCGCCAAATTGAGCCGCCCGACATCGGGAGCGATCAGTTCCGCCAGGGCCCCTTCACGGCGCGTGGCGCAGAGATAGCTGCGGAATCGCTCGCGCGGCAGCAGGTTGGCCAAATTAACCGTCACGCGCTCGGCGCCGCCGGCGTCCAGTGTGTCGGTCAACTGCATCACTCCTGTCAGAAGGGGAGCGGGGAGTGGGGAGTGGGGAGTGGGGAGTGGGGAATGGGGGAAGTAACGTCCTTGTCTCCTTGTCCCCTTGTCCCCTTGTCTCCTCGTCTCCTTGTTCCCACTCCCCACTCCCCATTCCCCATTCCCCATTCCCCACTCCCCACTCCCCACTCCCCAATGCGCGCTCAGCGTCTCGTGGAGCGCGTCTCGCAAACCTTCGAGCGTGTAACGTTGAGCCCAAGCCGAGGCTTTTTCGCGCATCGGTTGAAAGTCCGCGGGCGATTCGGCGATGCGGCGGATTTGATCGGTCAGCGCCGCCACGTCGCGCGGCGCGACTACGATGCCACGGCCTTCGCCGAGCATCCAGGGAATCACTCCTCGGTTCGAGCCGATGCAAACCAGCCCGAAGGCCATCGCTTCGACGAGAACTTTCCCCCAGCCTTCAGCTCCGGAGACCAGCGCCAACACGTCAGCCTGCTCATAAAATTCCAGCGTCTTTTCAAAACCAACCCCGCCGGCGAAAGCGACGCAATCATTCAAACCTTGATCAGCCGCTTGTCTTTCAAGCGCCCCGCGCTCCGGCCCTTCGCCGACGATGTCGCAATGCGTCTCGATAGCTTCCGCTTTCAACGCCGCCACCGCCGCCAACAACACGTCAACATTCTTCGGTCGAGTGAGGCGCCCGACGTACAGAAGGCGCAGACGCTTGGGCGCCGGGGCGCCGCCGGTCTTCTTTGCCGCCGCCGCTCTCGCCCGCGCCATCTGGTCCTGCGTCATCGCCGAAGTGAAAAACGGGACGACGTGCGCGGGCTGATTCGGCCAGTTCCCGTAGACAGTCACCGGCGCATTCCACCAGCGCGATCCGAGTATCTCGCGCTGCAAGCGGAACGACCACGCCTCATCGGGAAAACCGCGCCATTCGCCCGCGTATTTCGCGACGCGGTAACGGCTGAAGAGCGGCGCGAGCATTGCGCCCAGCAATCCCAGGTTGCCCGGACAACGGACGTGAATCGCATCCGCTCGCCGCATCGCGCGACAGAGTCCCCAGACCAGCGCCGGGAGCAGGGCGATTTGTTTGATCTTGGCGTTGAGCGTATTTCCCCCGGTCTCGAGTTGTGGAATGACGGAAATGTTGGGCCGGGAGAAGGGCGCGCAGTCGGGCGGAGGCGCGGAGGCGCGGCATGGCGCGGCGATGATCAATTCGGGAAAGAGATCGGCCCACAGATCAATCTCGCGCGCATAGGGAACGTAAGAGAATATCCTGCCGTCGTGCCTGTAATGAATCGCGCTCGAGATTACCAGCAGTCTTTTCACGTCACGCTCTCCGCCGGTTCTCGATACAACGCTTATAGAATTCGACATTTCGCCCGACCAGCGCCTCGGCCGAGAATTTGCTGACGGAGCGCAGCCGCGCGCGCGCGCCGAGCTGCCGCCTGAACTGAGAGTCTTTGAGCAGGGCGATCACCTTCGCGGCGATTGAATCAGGATCGTGAGGGTCGCACAACAATCCCGAAATATCGTCTTCGATCATTTCCGGGCCGGGACCGGTTCTGCTCGTCACAACGGCCTTGCCCATCGCCATGCCTTCAACAATCACAATACCCTGAGCCTCCATGTGCGACGGATAAACGCACACGCTCGCCCTGGCCAGAATTTCCGGCAGAAGGCGGTTCTCAACGAATTTTCCGAACTCGACGCGCGGCTTCAACGCCGGCTGGATCAAGCTTTTCAGCGACGATTTGAACGATCCGCCCGTCTGAGGGTCAACCGAATCACGTCCGATGATCAACATCCGCGCCCGCGGAACCTCGGCCACGATCCGCGGCAGAGCCTGAACCAATTGCCGCACGCCTTTCTTTTCGCAGAGCGTGCCGGTGAAGACGATCAGCCCGTCTTCCTCGTGAATGTCCGGCCGGGGTTTGAATCGTTCGATATCAACAGGGTTGGGCAAAATCTCTATCGGGCGATTGCCGAGCTTCAACAGCTCTCGCGTCGTTTCGGCCACGAACTCGCTGACCGCGCACAGTTCGTTGGCGCGCGCGAATGACCGCTTCTCCTGCCAGCTCCTCCAGATCGCCGTGCGCTGTCCAAGCGTCGTCATGAAAAAGTGGTGGCCGCCGTTCATCCGTATCACGTTTGCCGTCGGCGCGCCCGGGCGGATGTTTGCGAAGGAGAGTTCGGGGCCATCCACCACGTCAATCGGGTGTCGGCGATTCAACGCCTCCAACTCGCCGGCCAGCCTGTGTCCGTTGACGATATAGCCCGCTCCTCGAACGCCGGTGTGCGGCAGACGAATTACCGAAACGCCTTCGTCATCCTCTCGGATCGTCTTTTCAATCGGATAAACCCCGATGGCTGTCACGCGACATCCGTTCGCGGCCAGTCCCCGTCCGAGTGTTTGCGTGAAGCTGCCGATGCCGCCGTGGCGGCTTGGAGGATACTCGTTGCAGATGAAACAGATGTGCATTAGGCGTTTAAAAACCCTTTGGCGTCAACGGGACCGTTCGAAATCGGCGAAGCCTGTGGAGTGCTGCGGCTTTGACGCAGCTTTCCCAGCTTTGCATTTCGTGAGCTGTAGAATTGAATTCGAAGGCGACCTTTGCATGCGCGATATGGGAAAGCTGCGTCAAAGCCGCGGCACTCCACAGGCTGCCGCCATCTCAAGCTATTAATTGCCTTCGACTTTAATTGGGGCGCCTTCATATATCACGACGCCAATCGCTGATCCGCTTCAGAACTTCGATAATCCTTTGACTCGATTGACCGACGGGAACACCAACCTCCAGGTCGACCAATTGCCGTCGCGCTTCGCGGTCGAGCGACGGATCGTCCAGGTAAGCATTGATGTGCTCCGCCAGCTCATTGCGCGACCGCGCGAACTTGGCCGCGCCTATCTTGACCACCGGCTGGTAATGCTCGAAGCGGTAGTAAAAATCCCAGAGCGGTTTTCCGAACAGTGGCGGATCGGCGATGTCAAACGCGATGTTGACCACCGGGCGGTCGTGGATCGCGAAATCGAGCGTCATCGTCGAAGCGAGGTTGACGTTGACGTCGGCGTAATGGGTCAGGTTGGCCAGAAACCGCGCGTCTTCGGGCGACGGGATGACGCGCGACCATTCGCCGGGAGTCGTGTGAATCCAGTCGGGGCGGGCGTAAATCATCTCCGGGAAATCGCGCTGAACCGGCTCGTATCTGCTTCCGTCATCAACCGGTGTGGGCCGCAGAATCACCTGCGGATTGTTTTTGACGCGCCCTTCGCGGATCAGCTCCATCAGCGCCCGAATGTGCAGATGGTCTTCGGGCGCGGTTCCCGCGTCTCCGCCCGAGTAACAGAGCAGTGGGCGCGACGGATCGACGCCGATGCGCGTAAAGAATTCCTCGCGCGGCCAGAGCAGGCTCTGATCGGCGTACGGATCGAATTGCGGCGTGCCGACCACGTGGACTCGTTCGTTTGAAACGTCCGGGTAAAAGCGCAACAACTCGCCGCGCATGTGTTCGCTCCACACCAGGTAATGATCGAACGGCGCGGCGATGCGGCCTTTGCTGGTCAAATTATCCCAGCTGAAGATGAAGGTCGCGGTCGGAATGCCCAATGACCGCGCAGCCAGGACGAGCGGAAGAATGACCGGAGGCCGCTGATGCGAGCAGAAGAGCGCTTGCGGATTGATCTGTCGCAGTGTCCGGCGGTATCGCTCGACTTCAGGTTGTCGTCCGGCTGCCCGGCAGAGCAGGCGATCGAGCGTTTTGATCCCAAGGCGCGTCGCCGCCACACGGCCGGTCAATCGCGCGGTATATTGCACCGCTCGTCTGCGCCACGATCCGTTGACGGGCCGGCTGCGGAGATCCCGCATCGCCTGGGTGTCGCCCCAATTCATATGCGCGTAAGCCAATGAATACCGCAGCGTCGCCGAGATAGGCGTTTCACGATAAGCGTCGAACTCGCGCCAGCGCACATTTTCGTTCAGGCCGTTGGCGCCATTGGCGCCAACGGCATAAGTCGCGAGCCGGTCTTCCGGAATGTGATGAAAGACGTGAGTTGGCCAGTTTTCGCAGGCCAGCCGCAGAAACGGGCCGATCAGGAAGTTGCGCACGCCCACGCCGTCGGGAATCAACAGGACCAGGCTCATCTTGCGCCTCCCGCCAGCCCTCCGGCCAAATAGATCTGCTCGCGATAAAACTCTTTGACTTCGCGCAGCGTCTTTTCGTGGTTGAAGTTCTCTTCGGCGAAATCCCTCGCCACATTGCCCGCCCACGAGCGCAGTTTGGCGTCGCGCAGCAGATTGACTATCGGTTCGACAAAAGCGCCGGCGATATTTGCGTCCGGCACGATCGAAACTACATCGCCCGGATATAATTCCTGCAGGATGACGTGATCCGACGTGACGCAAGGGAGGCCGCAAGCCATCGCTTCGAGTAACGACAGGCCGAAGCCTTCACCACTGAAGAGCGTCGGAAACACATAGAGGTCGGAAGCTTGATAGCAGAAGACGGTCTGTTCCGGCGTGACTACACCCTGAATGCGAACCGAATCATCGACCGCCAGATTCTTCACGATGCTCTTGAGATAGCTTTCGTATTTTTGATCTCCACCACCGACGATCCACAGGAAAGCGTTCGGAATTTCCCGCTTGATCTTCCGCCAGGATTCAAGGACGGCGTGAGCGCCTTTCTTCGGAACCAACCGGCTCAACCATAAGACCACCAGGCTCTCTTCAGGCAACTCCCAGCGGGCGCGCAGTTCCTTTTTTTCGGCTATGGAGGCAGGCTTGAATTGATTGATGTTGACCCAGTTGGGCAGAACTTTGACCAGCGGTTCGTACGCGGAGACGCGGTATCGTTCGAAGCGATACGAAGATCGCGTCAGCGCCCAGATGGAGTCGAAGGATTCAAGGCTGTAGAGCCGCCCGGCTTCATTCGCCGGCAAATGGTAAGAGAGCCCCTGCTGGTTGAGGACGAGGCGGCACGGCCAATCAACGGCGCGGCGTAGCAGCGGGCCGAATTTGTAAATGTCGTAGCAGACAATCACTCTAGGTTTGATTTCGGGCAGGATCTTCAAAATTTGCCACAGGTAGATCAAGCTCTTCCGGTCGGTGATGTTATTGAATCTTCGCCTGAACATTTCAGCGGGCAGGTTGAGAAGCGCCCTCTGTCGCAACGAGAGCCCTCCGGCGTCAACCAGCGTCAGTGAGCCATTGATCTTCGCGCCGTCCGGAATCGGCTGATCCCAGTAACAGATCGCCACCTGGCGAAGGTCGGTGATGTGTTCGAGCTGCATGCCGACCAGGCGGTTGTATGATCCGGGCGCGAATGGCGGTCTGAAGCTGAGATGCGCGATGTCAACCTGATTCATCTCTCTTCAACAATCCTCTCCGACGCCAGGCAGGCGAGGACGCCTGCGCTCCCAGGCGCCGCGCTCCCAGGATTTGTATCAGCCGCGCTATCTTTCTTCTGACAGCGACCGGTATCATCCCTGTCCATCCTAGTTTCGCCGCGGGGATTCCACGCTCCCGGCTCGTTTCCGAAACTCCTTTTTCGATCAAGGCGGCCAGCTCTTCGCGCATCCACGCTTCGGGGATGTTGCCCATGTGATTGACCAAGGCTTGCGGAGTCGAGAGGCGCCAGAAGCCCAGGTGGTCGGGAGTGAGATCGAGCCAGCGCATGTCCGCATGCCCGTCGAGGGCCGTAAGCGACGGCTCGTCAGGCATCCCGGCCAATACCTCGCGACGGATTGTGCAGGCGTAGTGCCCGGCGCCGACGCAGGCGACGATGTTTTTCCGCCGCACGATCCACTGCGCGTCCCTGTGTTCAGGCTTGAAGAGATCGGGCCGCCCGATGCTCCGCGCGAAGCGATCCAGGTCGCGGTCGTCAACCACTTTTTCATAACTCAGCTCCGCTCCGGCTAAGGCCCCGATCATCGTGGCGGATGTGCAATGCCAGGCTCCGGCGGGGCTCGGAAAGGGGCAGACGTAACCGCATTCGGGGAAGTTTTGAAACACTTCCTCGACCGCTTCGATCCATCCGTCTCTGAATAGCATGTCGCAATCGGTGATTGTGATGAGCGGCTCGAAAGAACCTCTGGCCGCCGAGATCACGGCGTCAATCTTTCCGCGGTTGTGGCGATTGAGCGCGATCTGATCCACCCAGTCCAGGCGCCGCTCTATCTCTTCGATCACCGCCGGAGCGCAGCCGTTGAAAACAATCGTGACCGCGGCCTTCTTCGACGCCGTGACACGCAACGATTCGAGGCACAGATTCAAGACCTCGACCGCATGTTGAAAATATCCATCGAGGCGTGGGATGTAGACGGGAACGATGATTCGGTGAAGCCCGTATCCGTCGAGCCCCGCTTGTGTTTTGGCGGGGTTAGCCCCTACTCGCATCAGCGCTCCACGTGTGTTGAATCAAGGCGGGGCCGTGCTTGCGTTTCACCGGCGCATGCCCGGTGCCGAAGTAATTGGACGGGGCGACATGGATCTCGACGGCGCGTTGGATGTAATCACAAAGCCCGGTGCGATAAGCCAACCATAGATCGAGGTAATAAATCTCGTCGGCCAGAGTCAGGCTCGGCACGTGGCAACGCAGTGTCCCATCATTGTTCGCCGAGCCGTTTAAGACGACCTGGCTGAAGCGCGTTGACAGCGTGGCCGCCGGATGACCGAGCGCGTCTTTGAACGTCATATCGAGCCAGATGTCGCGCGGGTCGAGGTCGTTGAGTTTGCTGCTGTATTGAACCTCGATTGTGACCGGCTCTCCTGATCCTATGCTGGGCGCTATTTCGCCGCGTGAATTGATGAAGCTCGCCCGTTGTATTCTGATCACCCCGTCGCCTTTGCGATCTTTTCTCAATGCGAGATCGGTCTCTCCGGCGATCTGCCTTCCGGTGTATTCGCGAATCGCATCGTCGGTCTCGCCCAGGAAAGCCACCTCTCCGTTGTCGAGAAGCAGGCAGCGCGAGGCCAGTTGCGAGATCGCCGTCATATCGTGGCTGACGAAGAGAACCGTGCGGCCCTGATGCACGACGTCTCCCATCTTCCCCAGACATTTTTTCTGGAAAGCTGCGTCGCCGACGGCGAGGACTTCGTCAACCAGCAGGATTTCCGGATCGAGGTGCGCGGCCACGGCGAAGGCCAGCCGGAGGTACATCCCGCTGGAGTAATGTTTGACCGGCGTGTCAATGAACTTTTCGACTTCGGCGAAAGCGACGATCTCGTCGAACTTGCGCTCGATCTCGACGCGGCGCATTCCCAGGATCGCGCCGTTGAGATAGATGTTCTCGCGCCCGGTCAATTCGGGATGAAACCCCGTGCCGACCTCCAGCAGCGAGCCGATGCGCCCGCGAATGTCGGCGTATCCTTCAGTTGGCTCCGTGATGCGCGAGAGGATTTTCAGCAACGTGCTTTTGCCAGCGCCGTTGCGCCCGATGACGCCGATCACTTCGCCTTTGCCGACCTCGAAGCAGACGTCTTTCAACGCCCAGAAAGTTGCGCCGTCTCCGTCTCCGTTGCGCGACGAAGCGTTTCCGAAGGCGCGGAAAGGCGACATCACCGCGTCGGTCAAAGTATCGCGCAACGTTTTATACCCGCCTCTTTTGGCGCCCAGGCGGTATCTCTTCGAGAGTTTTTCAACGCAGATTGCGGCGTCGCTCATCGCAGGTCCGGATAATCATAATCAGTACCGCGAGCGGTAGCGAGCGTGGCTCCCACAGAGGGCTATTTACGAGAGCCACGCTCGCTACCGCTCGCGGTACTGATCCGGCTCAGATCGAGGCTAATCCACTGCCAGATATAAAAACTGTTGTCGCTTTCGCCTCGGCAGTAACTCTTCCAGGCCGACCTCACAGTGTCGCTCTCAAGCCACAAGCCGCCGAATCGTTCCAGCGCGGCTTCAATGCGGTCTTGCGCCCACAGCGACAACGGGCCGCGCAACCATTCGCGCTGCGGCGTTTGCAGCGGGCGTTTCGGCGCTTCGACGACTCCCTCCGGAAGCATCCTTCCGGCCATCTGTCTGAGCATCCATTTGCCGGTTCCATCTGAAATCTTTCGCTCCGGCGGCTGTCGCAAGGCGAGTTCGAAGAGCCTGTGATCGAGGAACGGCTCGCGCAGTTCGGTCGAGGCCCGCATCGAGACGCGGTCATTGAAGCGCAAGGCCCTTGGGATTTTTGTGAACCGCGCGTCACGGTATTGCAGATTGCGCAAGCGGTCGGAAAAAGGCGACGGCGGATCGAAGGCTTCAGCCATCGATCGAAATTCCGCCGTCAGACAATCCGGTCTGACCGCTCCTCCCTTCGTCCCTTGAATCAGGGAGTGGGGAGTGGGGAATGGGGAATGGGGATAGGAAGAACGGGGAGTGGGGAGTGGGGAGTGGGGAGTGGGGATAAGACCCCATTCCCCACTCCCCACTCCCCACTCCCCACTCCCCACTCCCCACTCCCCATTCCCCACTCCCCACTCCCTATTCCCCACTCCCCACTCCCCACTCCCCACTCCCAAGTAATAATCATACCCGGCCCATTGCTCATCCATTCCCTGACCGTCGAGGAGCACGATCACGCCGTGTTGGCGGGCTTCCGCGAAGAGTTTCGCGTAAGCCAGCGTCGGCAAGCCGCCGAACGGCTCGTCCTCGGCGGCCTGCGCCGATTCAGCCAGCGAAGGGACTTCTTCCGGTCTGAGTTGGCTGACCGTGAGCGGATGCCGCGTGCGCGCGAGCATCTGTTTCACCCAGGGCAGCTCATCGTATCGGGGATCGCCGCAAGTGAAGGTGAATGCGCGGGTCTCACTCGCTTCGCCTTGAACCGCCTTGACCAGGGCGAGCAGCGTGGATGAATCCAGGCCGCCGCTGAGGTTGACGCCAACGGGAACATCGGAGCGGAAGCGCAGCCGCACGCTGTCGGTCAATAAGGAGAGGTACTCTTCCCACGTCTGTTCAACCGGACGCGAGTCGTATTGCTCGCCTGAACGTTCGGCCAGATCGTACCAGCGCGCGATTCGCGTCCCAACACCGTTTTGCCACGTGAGGTAATGACCGGGCGGAAGCTGACGAACGCCTTTCCAGAAAGTCCGCTCCGAATGATCGTGCAGGCCGTGAGTCAAATAGCTCGCCCACGAGACCTCGTCAGGCGCGGCGGCGACCCCCGCCGCGCCGAGCGCCTTGATCTCGCTCGCCAGCGTCAGTCCGCCGTCCGCGCCGGCGTGGTAATAGAGCGGCTTGACGCCGAACCGGTCGCGCGCCGCAAACAGTCTTTGTTCGCGTTCGTCCCAGATCAAAAAAGCGAACATTCCAACAAGGCTGTCCAGACAAGCCGCGCCCCATCTCTCGTAAGCGGCCAGTATGACCTCGGTGTCGGTTCGACTGCGGTATTCGTAATCGCTCAGCTCGGCTCTTAATTCGAGATAGTTGTATATCTCGCCGTTGAAAACGATGTGGAGCGAGCCGTCGTGATTCGACATCGGCTGGCGACCCGCGGGCGAGAGGTCAATAATGCTCAACCGATTGTGCCCCAGCCCGGCGATCTTCGATGGATCGAGATAAACGTCTTCAGCGTCAGGGCCCCGATGGCGCTGCGCGGCTACCATCGCCGTCAATTGCCATCGCTCCCAGTTACGACCGAAGATGCCAGAGATCCCGCACATAAGCAGTTCAGCGCTTAGCTAAGAGAATCAAAGATTCGTATTTCGCAGCGCCCTGATGGTTGGATGATGGTTGATCTGTTGAAACCCCGCCTGCTCCAGCGCGGCGAGCATTGCCGTGATCGCTTCCGCTCCGGCGATGGACGGATGAATTTCGAGAATAAAAACCTTGACGCGCCGCCGCAGACAGGGCAGCTCGTTTTTGACCATCTCCACTTCTTCGCCTTCGACATCGCACAAGAGGTTGATTGTCGCGAAGCCTCGCTCGGCGAGCGTTTGCGCCAGCGTGACGGCCTTGACCGAAATTTTTCCGCCGGTCGGCGCCATCAAACTGTTCACTAGGAAATTGTCGCCTTGAGAAAAGTCAACCTGTTCACAACCATAAGCGAGCGCGCGATTCGCGATGGCGAAGCCGCATTTGTTCTGCGCGCGATTCTTTTCAATCACGCCGATCAAATCCGGGTTGGCCTCGACGGCCAGGTGATTTTCGGGATGGCGGAGCAGTTTGTTGGTCAGGCACGAAATCACGCCGACTCCGGCGCCGAATTCAACGACCGGCAGATCAGCCGCCAGGAATTCTTTGATCGCGGCCCTTTCCGGTTGTTCGTAGGTGTCGAAGACGAAGCGGGTTTTGACTGTGGTTGAGATGGCCGGGCTGGCGACGTAGAACTTGCAACCGTCTATCTTGACGGCGTTCCCGTTCAACTCGACCAGTTTGCCGATCCACCAATGGTCATTGCCCCTGAAGGCGGAGGCGGTCTTTGCCGGCAGCAGATTCGCGATCAACTCGACCGTGAAAGCCAGGCCGCCACGCCTGCGCATCACCTCCACCGAGGTTTTCATTTTTCTGACCAGCGAGTTCATCGGCGCTCGATTAACAGGCGCTCGGCCCGCTCCCAGTCCTCGATACTATCAATGTTGACGCTGCGATCCGCGTTCATCTCATAACCGAGCAGTCGCGCGCCGTACAAGCTGTTTTCGCGCATCACGACATCGCGCCGCGTGACGTAAACCGAGCCCTCGCGATGAAAAGCCTGAGGCAAATCCTGGCGTCGTGGAATCGGCGCATCACGACCGTCGCTCAGGCGCAGCCATCCCGCGCCGTCGAGGAAATAGACCCAGTGGGGGTTGTATTCAACCGGAACCGGAAGCGTCGTGACGACGGCGTCGGCGCCACTGCTTTCAAGCAGGTTGATACAGGCGTCAATCTCATCAGCGCCGCGCAGCGGATTGGTCGGTTGCAGCAGGCAGACGGCGTCGAAGCGTTCGCCGGTCTCTTCCAGGAACCGGACGGCGTGCTGAACCACCGGCAGCATCGGGGTTTCGTCGCGCGCCAGTTCGGCGGGCCGGAGGAACGGCGTTTCCAATCCGCACTCTCTCCCGACGCGGGCGATCTCTTCGTCGTCCGTGCTCAGGATTACGCGCGACAACCGGCGCGACCAGAGCGCCGCCTCGGCGGTGTAAGCGAGCATAGGTTTGCCACACAGCGGCCTGATGTTTTTGCGCGTCACGCCTTTCGAACCGCTACGCGCCGGAATCAATCCGAGTACGTTCATGATGGTCGAACTCAGCGAAGCTGCCGATTCGCGGCGCCCGCCTGGCCCGCCACGGGATGCTGATCAGACAGGTGTTCCAGGCCACGTTGTCCACGATGTAGCGAGCCGCCACCAGCGGCGCGGCCAGAAAAGCTCTGACCGTCAGCCAGCAGAATTTGCCGAGACTCAGCGGCGCTCGACCGGTGATGCGATAAAGCGCCAGGTGTTGTCGCGTCTCGCGCCGCAGCCGGTCTTTGCGGCCATACTTGCGCGTGTACATCCAGGCCGCTTCGGCGCAGCACCGGATCTTGTAGCCCCGGGCCAGCACGCGCGACGCCCAGAGCTTGTCTTCGTTCGATTCCAGCGTCTCGTCGTATTTCACTTCTTCCCACGCCGCGCGGCGAATGACGCAGCATGCGGCCGTCGGGTATTCGCTGACCCAGGCCGCGCCCGATTCGGCCTGGCGTTGCTCTTCCGCCGAGGCGTATTGGATGTCTTTCGGCTGATGCCACTTTTCGAGCTGGCGCGGGCTGCTGGCGAGCAGGCAGCGGACGGCGGCGATTTTCGGATCGTCGAACGGCTCAACGGCGCTGCTCAGAAAATGCGAGCCGATTGGCAGCGCGTGCGCGCTCAGCAACATCACCAACTCGCCGCGCGATTGTCCGACGCCGAGGTTGATCGCCCCGCCATAACTGAACTCGCGGCGGCTGATTGTGACGACGCGCGCGCCGAGCTCCTCGGCGATCTTCCGCGATTCGTCCTCGGACTCGTTGTCAACCAGCACCACCTCCCAGGCGAAGTCGCACTGCTGCGCCCGCAATGCGGCCAGCGCCTTGCGCAGGCTTTGCGCTTCGTTGCGGCAACGGATGACGATTGAGAGCTTGGGATATGGGGTTTCTCCGTCAGGCATGGAAGAATTGTTCATTAAGCGTGTAGGCAAAAATTCTTGGGCGCAATCGTTTTTCATTTTCCATTTGTCATTTGAGATTTGATATTTGTCATTGCCAGAGTCGAATCCATCAACGCTCGATAAACATTGGGTGATTTCCGGATGGAGTATTTACTGTGAAATCGTCGTTGCTTCGTACTTCCGCTCAGGCGCCGCCGCGTCGTGAATGTAATGCAGCCGCTTCTGCACGTAGGGCTGCAGTTCGCTGAGCGCTTGCGCGATGCGTTCGGAAACGTGGCCGTCGCCGTAAAGCGCGCTCGGCGCGTAACGACCGCGCGCGATCTGGGCTTCGGCGACGGCGAAGACCTGATCGGCTGTCGGGGCGGCTCGTTTGACGTGGACGTCGGTTTCGCGCCCGTCCTGGCGATTGCCCACCAGCGCGACCGGCGTCCCGAAATAGCCGGCGTCGCGCACGAAGCTGCTCGAATTACCGATGGCGCAGGCCGCGTTGGCTAGAACTCTGAGGTAGTCCTCCGGCGCGAGATTGGTCAGCGTGCGCAGCCAATCGGGTTGTCTGTTGACGCGGAAGACGCGGATCGCCTTGCTGATGTGGTCGGCGCCCGCGTCAATGTTCGGCCAGAGCAGGATCGTTTGCGTCCTCAACCGGTCGAGCGCTTCGAGCAGGGATTCCATCTGCGAGCGCTCGCCTCCGTATTCGGTCGTTGTCGGATGGAAGAGAACCAGCAGGAACGGCTTCGTCACGTCAATCTCCGCGCCCGCGCCGGCGCCGTTGACGATCTCCGGCGCGAGCGCGCGATCAAGCCGCCGCGCGATGTCACTCGACGGGCAGCCGATCGCCAGAATCGTTTCGGGCCGTTCGCCCATTCGGATCAGGTACTCGGCCGAACGGCGCGTGCTCGGAAAATGGAAGTGAGCGAATTTACTGATGCTGTGGCGCGCGCTCTCGTCAATCGAGCCGGAGACCTCGCCGCCCTGAATGTGCGCGATGCAGATGTTCATGTAGGCCGCGGCGATTGCGGCTGAGAGCGCTTCGTAACGGTCGCCGATCAGCAACACCACGCCGGGTTTCAGCCGCTGGAATTCGCTGGCGAATTCGACCACGCCGAATCCGACCGATTTCGCCATCGTCGCGGGGGTCGAGCCTTCGAGTTCGAGATAGATTTCGCTGTCAACGTCGAAGCCGTCTTCGCGAACGATTTTGACGGGCTGGTCGAATCGTTCCAGCATCATCGTGCCTGCGGCGACGGTTTGCAGCTCCAACTCCGGGCGGCTGGCGATGGCCCGCATCACTGGTTTCAATCGCCCGTAATTCGCGCGGTCAACCAGCACAACGCAGATTTTTCGACGGTCAGTCAAGATCATCCTCCGAGAACAGGGTGTTGGCCGCGACAGCGCGTTTGAGGCGTCGGTTGATCACCTCGTTGAATCGCGCGGCGGGAATTCCGTCGCCGGGTTTTTTGAATGCGATGTCTTCGACGGCGATGCGGTCTCCCGCGTTCAAATCGCGCGCGGCGACGATGCTCTTGCCGAAGACTTTGCGCAATTCGCTCAGCTCTTCCGCCACCGCCCGCTTGTCCACCGGAGTGGTGAGCGCGCGCTCGATGAAGCGGACGCCTTCGACCAGTTGCTTCAATTCCGGCGTCGTGATCGAGGCGATCACATCAGGGCCGAAACATTCGCGCGAGAAGGCGACGTGGACTTCGATCACCTTCGCGCCGAGCGCCGCCGCGGCAAGCCCCGCGTAGATCGCGCCCGAATGATCGGACAATCCAACGGGGCAGTCGTAGCGCAGGCGCAACTCCGCGATCACGTTCAGCCCAAGCTTTTCAGGCGGGCAGGGATAGAGCGTGGCGCATTGCAGCACGGCGACTGGCGCGCCGTTTTCCCGCACGCAATTCACAGCCGCGTCAAGCTCGTCCCAATCGGACAGGCCGCTCGAAAGGATCACGGGCTTTCCGGTCCGCGCCATCTTCGCCAGCAGCGGCAGGTTTGAAACTTCGCCGGCGCCGGCCTTCCACGCCGGAACGCCGATGCGTTCGAGCAGTTCGACGGCCTCCGGCGAGAACGCGGATGAGAGGAAGCGCAGCCCGCGCTCGTTCGCATGTCGGGCGAGCCCGCTCCATTGCTCTTCGGTGAACTCCATCCGCTTCCAGTAATCGTAACGAGTCGCATCCTGCCGGCTGAATTTAACGCGCCACGGCTCGCCCGGCGTGCTTTCCGCCGCCGCGATATGAGTTTGAAACTTGATCGCGTCGGCGCCTGCGTTGGCCACGGCGTCAATATAGGCGTGCGCCGCGCCGAGGCTGCCGTCGTGCGTCTGCGCGACCTCGCCGATGATCAGGCATTTCGGGTTTTCGTCGTTAAACCAGTCTTGCATGGACTGAGTGTTTTCAACACAAAGGAGGATGGGGAGTAGGGAGTAGGGAGTGGGGAGTGGGGATAAGAGAACAAGTAAGGTATTCCCCCCACTCCCTATTCCCTACTCCCTACCCCTTATTTCTTCCTTTGATTCTTTGTCCCTTTGTGTTGAAAAACATTCTCGCAAAAAACTCAATCAGACAATGTCGGCGAAGTTCTTCTCCATTCGCCGGAAATAGAAGGCCCCGCTGATCAGGATCGTCAATGAGGCCAGAAACGAGACGATCAGTATCGGGCGCGGCGAAGTATTGAGGCCGAGCAGCGACCAGCGGAACCCTTCGACCACTCCGGCCATCGGATTCAATCCGTAAAGAGTCCGCCACGGCTCGCCGAGCAGGCTGCTCGGATAGGCGATCGGAGTCGCCAGCATCCAGAACTGCGCAATGAACGGGACGACGTAGCGTACGTCACGGAACTGCACGTTCAGAGCCGAAAGCCACATCCCCACACCCAACGACGCGATCACCGCCAGCGAAATGAATAACGGAAGCGCCAGAAGGTTGCGCGATGGAGTCACGCCGTAATACAGCATCATCACGATCAGGACGCCGAATGAGAACAGGAAATCAACCGCCGCGGAGAGCGCGGTTGACATCGGGATGATCAATCGCGGGAAGTAAACCTTGGTGATCAGATTCGAGCTGCCGACCAGACTGTTCGATGATTGCGTCAGTCCGTTCGCGAAAAGCGTCCAGGGAACGAGCGCCGTGTAGCAGAAGATCGGATAGGGAATGCCATCCGAGGGCATACGAGCGAGCCTGCCAAAGAAGACGCTGAAGACCAGCATCGTAAACAACGGCTGGATGATCGCCCATGCCACACCGAGCGCAGTCTGTTTATACCTGACCTTGACGTCGCGCCAAGTCAGAAAATAGAGCAGCTCGCGGTATTCCCACATCTCGGCGAGTTTGAGTGGGACCCATCCGCTTGAAGGCTCGATGCGCCGGACGTGGGCCGATTCGCGCGTTTCGGCGCCGCCGGCCTGGAATTTCGCGGAGTCGGTTGTCGTGTTCACGCGCAAAGCCATATTTGATTTGAAGCGAGCATGGATCGAACTTTCTCAACACGAAGGGACAAAGGGTCAAAGGAAGAAAAAGGGAGTGGGGAGCGGGGAGTGGGGAAGTACCTTACTTGTCCTCTTATCCCCACTCCCCGCTCCCCACTCCCCACTCCCCACTCCTTTGTGTTGAAAAGCGTTCTCACAAAAAGCTCAATTTGTTCTCGTGCCTGGTATATGCCGGAGGCGCGCCGGATTTGAATACACTTCGACCCTGCGAGCGCCAGACCGTAAAGGAAACCTCGTGTCGAGGCGGCGTTGAATTGTCAGAGAGGCGAATTCGCCTTGGCTGAATTCACCGGCATAACCCGTGCGCGGTCCATTCGCGCGTCAGGCATACGCCAGGCTCGCGCCAGACTACAATGCCAAGCGCGTCTGCTCCAATGCGGTGATGATTTTACAGGTTCGCCGTATCAGTCAAGGCGATTGACTTTAAAGATAACTTGTTTGCGGAATCGGGTAGCCATCAAAACCACGGAAATTGGCGTGGAGGCGGAAGAGAGCAGGCTATGAGGCGCCCGGTCAGATTCGGGGCAAAATGTCAATGAGAGATTGCCTGCGCCGATTCACGAGCCGGAATTATACATGCCGGTTCAGATGTGTAAACAGCATTTCGATGCAGTACCGCGCGCGTCAGCAAGCGGCGCCTGTTCATTATCATCGCTTGCTGACGCGCGCGGTACTGCATTGAGCGCCAGATCGACAATAAAAGAGCCGTGCGAGACGAGCTGGAACTCAATCACGCACGGCTGTCAGTTTCCAGATAATCGAGTCGCCCGAGAGGCTTTATTGCGACACGAAATTGCTGCGGCTCAGTTTCACGCTTGGTTTGCCCGGATTTGTGACGATGACGTCACGGTTGCCGAGCGGAGTATTCTGCGTCGTCCTCGCTGTCAGGATAATCGTGTCTTCCTCGATTTTGTTGATCGTGACTGTAATCTGCGAACCACCCTGGCAGAGCGAGGTGCAGTCGAAGCGAACCTGCGCGCCTGGGGCGAAGCCTGTTCCGGTAACCGTCACTGTGGTCTGGTTGAAGACCCGAATCTTCGCCGGGCTCGCGCCGATGACCGACAACGGGCGCGGCAGGACTTCGACTGCCTGAGGATCAGTCGCGCTGGTACCGCCCCTGCCGTCGGAGACGGTCAGCGTGATCGAATGCTGGCCGATCGGCAGGAAGACATCCGCGATCGCGGTATCGGCGATCACATTGCCGTTGTCCCTCCAGGAATAGGTCAACGCATCGTTATCGGGATCGCTCGATTGTGAGCCGTCGAGGCGAATCGTCGCGCCCTGTCTGGACGTCGCCTGGACGGTCGCAGCCAAGGTCGCCGCTTTGGCCACAGGCGCGCGATTGCCGCCAGGACCAGGACCACCACCACCCGGGCCTTGGCCGCTGCCAGTCTCGTCGTTTTTGAAGTCACTGATCGCTATGCGGAAAGGCAGCGTTGTGAAACTCCCGCCCTTGTTGTCGCTGACCACGACGCGGACGTTGTTCGTCACAACCTGATCGCCCTGCTGCGGAGCGATCAGGAGCGTGGCCCTGCGCGCGACCGGATCCACGGCGTCGAGCCGCGCAAAAGACGGCGCGCCCTGCAAGGCGAAAGTGACATCGTCATTGTCAGGATCCTTGGCTTCAATCAGGAACCTGCGAGTCTCGCCGACCAGAACGTACTGATCGTTGATGTTGTTCATATAGGGGACTTTGTTGCGCGCAACGCCCCCCAGTGTCGGCAACGTCGCCGAGCCGTTGATCACATTCACTTCCATAGTCGCGGTCGTTTGATTTCCCGATGAATCACTGGCCGTGAATGTGACGATCGTTCTGCCGATGGGAAAGACGCTTCCGGGCGCTTTCGATGCGGTCACCGGGAGGAACCCGTCAACCATGTCGTAAGCGATCGGGAGCGGGTAGTTGAGCGCGACGCCGGCTAGGGAGCCGGTGGTCTTGCTGATGTTCGTCGGCACGCCGCTCATGATCGGACGCGTCGTGTCGCTGACTTCAACCAGAGTGATCTTCGGCTCCGACTCCACCCCGTTGCCATCGGCCACGACCAGCTTGACGAAATGCGAGCCCAGACCGAGACGGAAATCCGACACAGACGCGATCGTGATCTGCGTGTCGTTGTCGGTCCATCTGTAAGTCAGCGGATCACCGTTCGGATCGGACGATAGGCGGCCGTCCAGGCGAACGATAGTACCCTTAGCCGCGCGGGCCTCTGAGATGACGTTAATCGGCTCGAAGTCGGCCGTCGGCGGCAGATTGCCAGGAGTGGTCGAAGGCGCCTTCAACAGGTAGCTGTCAGTGGCGGTGAGAATGTAAAACGTCGAACCACCGTTAAACCCGCCAGTCCAATTGGGAGTGCCTGGTTGCGCCACAAAGGGGGCGTTCGGCGTGTTGATGGTCCAGGGAATGACCGGCGCCGACAGCAAGAGTTTCAGCCAGCCCCGGCGACCTCTCAAGATCGAATTGGTGATCGGCGACGCCAGCACGTTGGGTCTCACCGTGCCGATCTTTGTCTCGATGCCGGCGATTGTGGCTGTGCGCGACGCGGGCAGGTCGTCGTAAACAGTGGCCGTGACTGACCCGCGAGTATTGACCGGGTCGAGCAGGCTTGCCGGCGGACGCGCGTACCCAACCGTTGTCGTGTTGTCCGCCTGGCTGGCCAAGGCGGCGAGCGCCACCGTCGAGGGCAGGCGATCGTACTGCGCGCCGTTGAAGACGATGTCCGAGGTTAAGTCGTCGCTATTGCGAGGCGCCACGCCAGGCGAATTCTTCGCGATCGCAAGCGCGTTGTATCCGGCTGAAGCGCCGTCCTGTTCACGTGTTTGACCGCTGCCGATCAAAAAATTGAAGTCGGTTGGCAGCCCCCGTCCGTCAATCGCGATCGCAAAGACCCAGCCTTTCTGATTCGGCGCGAAACCGGCTGGGTCAATCGTCATGGTCTGATTCGCGAGCAGGCTTATGATCGTGTCTTTTGTCAGTGTCTGGTCGGCCAAGCCGGTGAAAAAGACACGGAGGCGCGCTCTCTGCGTCGCGTTCGTGTTGGTGACGCTGATGCGCGAATCGCCGTAAATTCCAGTTGCGAACCGGTGATAGAGCAGCGCGCTGCCCGCTTTCAGATCGCCGGCTCCGAGCGAGCCGCCCGGAGCGTCGGGTTGATTCGCCGTGAACGGATCACCCACGGGATTAGTCGGACTCGAAATCGTGAGCTTCATCGAGAAAGCGCCCAGACGGCTTAAAACCTGCATGTGCCGCGCGCTGCGTTGCGCCGCGGATGCGGCGTCAGTCAGGCTCAGTCCAAGCAGCGGAACGGGAACGTTGTCAACCGTCGTCGCCGCGAAGCTTCCCCAGCCCGGATTGTTGGGCGTGATGTAACTGTTGAGCGGAGGATTTGTCCAGATGGCGCCGACCTGAGTGTTCAGGCCGCAAGCGGTTTCAACAACCGCCGGACGAGGATTCCCGCTCCGGTCGTAAGTGGTCGCGGTGATCTTGGCCGTCTGCGCGGGAGCGCCGCTCAGGTCCGCTAGCGGGCTGTAGACCGTCACGTCGGTGCGCGCGCCGCCCGCGTCCTGACTTTGAATGTTGTCGAGCGCGATCAACTGCGGCAGGCGGTCATATTCGGTGTCGTCGAATTTCATTTCGGCGACTGATCCAACCACGGAGAGGACAGGACCGCCGGTACGTTTGGCGACGCCGACCGCGCTGTAACTCGCCTCGTGCGCCTGAGCGTCGCGCAGGCTGGCGCTGCCGATCAGCCAGTTGAATTGCGATGGGACGCCCTGCGTGTTGATGGCGACGGCGATGATGTAACCGGTCTTGCCGGGGTCTTCAGCGCTGGCCAAAAATGTTTGGGTCTGATTGGCGGCCAGATTGGTAAACTTGCTCATCACCGTACAGTCGCGCACATAGAACAGGCGCGCCGAGACGCCGTCACGCGGGTTGGTGTTGGTCAGGGTAATGAGAGTATTGACGCCGCTCGGATTCGCGTTGTCGCTTGTGTATTTGTGGAAAAAGAGCACGCTGCCGGCTTTGGTTGCGCCGATGGCGCTCTTCGGAGCATTGGACCCAACCTGGGTGACGCCTGGCCCAATCTGGGGCTGGTCGTTTTGCATCGCCGCCGCCAGGGGCGAGGTCTTGGCCGCAGACGCCGGGCGCAGTAACGCCAGGCCGGAGGCGATAGCCGCCAACACCATCGCTGCGGCGACAGCCTTACGGAAGAGCGTGGAGTAGTTTTGTGACAAATTCATTCTTGTTTTTCTGATTTTGTGAGGGTTAGACATCATAACAGTATCTCCCCATTGGCAATCATCCTGGAACGACAGTTCAAGATAAGGATTGAGAACCGGCGTCCCGGGAGTTAAAAATTGAGTGACCGGTATAGAATCGCAGTAACAAAATGCTGTGTTGAATTGGCTAATCGTGAAGTGACTTCCGTGAGGGCGCCGCACGATATCAAAAGATACACATCCGCCAATTCAAATCCAGAAAAATCGCCGGGATTCTGGCGTCTGAGTGTGTTACCACAGAGCGGAGTTTCAACACGGCCAAAGTGGCCGGGAGGCCAGTGGATTAATTAACAGGCTTGTTTCGGGACAGCGGACAAGCTCGATATTTATCAGATCCGCAATGTCGGGGTACGATTGTTATTGAACTAGAGCGACTATGGAGTAGGCTACATCCACCAACTATCAATCACCTACCATCGTCTATCCCATATCAATGAGGCTACTATCGATGAGGCTACAACCGTGAGGCGCGCTCTAAGCGACGCGGAGAGTAGCATAACCCGCACAACGCCGCAAGATAATTTGTCCTCAGAGCTTTCCGTGATTCTCCGCCTGCTCGATCAGACGCTTACACAGGCTTCATCGCGGATATTTCGAGCCTCTTTGTCGCTCGATCCCGGCGATTCGGTTGCTTGGAGTGAGAAGAGCGGTCTGTTTGACTCACACTCATGAGCCGTTATAATCGCTCTTGCGGAATGGGCATTAACGGTTGATTCAAGCGAGAATCGGATCGCGAAATTCAGAATAAGGGAGTATCAGTCATGCGGCAGCCAGTCATCATCAGCGCTACGCGTACCGCAATCGGAAAATTTCAAGGGGCGCTGAAACAATTCACTGCGCCGCAGCTCGGCTCGATAGCCGCGCGCGCGGCCGTCGAACGCGCGGGGCTTGACCCTTCGCAGATTGACGAAGTGATTATGGGATGCGTGCTGCAAGCGGGGCTGGGACAGAATCCGGCCCGGCAGGCTGCGCTCGGCGCGCGTCTTCCCGACAAGGTCGCCGCGTTCACGGTCAATAAAGTTTGCGGGTCGGGTTTGAAAGCGGTGATGCTGGCCGCGCAATCCATAGCCGTTTCCGGCGCGCTCGGCGACAACGAGATCGTCATCGCGGGCGGGATGGAGTCAATGTCGAACGCGCCTTACCTGTTGGCGAAAGCCCGCGAGGGATATCGCCTGGGCAACGGCGAGATTGTTGTCTCGATGATTCACGACGGTCTCTGGTGCGCCTTCGATCAATGGCACATGGGCGAGACCGGGGAAGTGGTGGCCGCGGAATACAACATCACTCGCCAGCAACAGGACGAATACGCCATCAACTCGCAGCGCAAGGCGGTGGCCGCGATCAAAGCCGGAAAGTTCAAAGACGAAATCACGCCGGTTGAAATTCCTCAACGCAAAGGCGCTCCTCTGATCCCCTCTTTCATTTTCGATACCGACGAGGGGCCGCGCGAAGATTCATCGCTCGGCGCTCTGGCGAAATTGAAACCGGCGTTTCGTTCGAACGGCACGGTGACCGCTGGCAACGCTTCGACCATCAACGATGGCGCGGCCGCCTGCGTCGTGACCTCGGCGGAATTCGCGAGCCGCCTGGGCCGCTCGCCGCTCGTCCGCATCGCCGCACAGGCGACGTCGGGCGTTGAGCCGAAGCTGGTGATGATGGCGCCGGTCGAGGCGGTGAAGAAAGTCGCGGCGAAAGCCGGATGGGATTTGAAAAGCGTTGATCTATTCGAACTCAACGAGGCCTTCTCTTCGCAATCGGTCGCGTTGATCAAGCAGCTCGGACTTGACCCGGAGAAAGTCAACGTGAACGGCGGCGCGGTCGCGCTCGGCCACCCCATAGGCGCTTCGGGCGCGCGCGCGCTGGTGACGCTGATTCACGAAATGATCAGACGCAGAGCCAGACGCGGCATTGCGAGTCTGTGTCTGGGCGGCGGCAACGCCGTCGCGATGGCTGTCGAGAGGGTAGCCACTGGAAGATAAACCTGTTGGTTGTCATATGGTCTTCTGCCAACGTTGTAAGAAAGCTAATCCATCCGACGCGGAATACTGCGAGGAATGTGGCGCGGCTCTGATGTTGATTTCGCGGCCACACGGTTCTTCCGCGTTCGACGTCAACGAGAACTCTCTGGAAGAACATATGCTCGAACGCATCAGCGCGCTGGAATCGGCGCTGACCCGCGCAAACGAGCGGTTTGAGCAATTGCTCGAACTGGCGCAGCAGCAGGCCACGGGCAGTTTCTACGACCATATGATGCTCGAAGCGCTGACGGAGATCCTCACCGAGATGCGCGCGGTCAATCCTGAAGAGCTCGAGCAGCGCTGGCGCAGCCGCGTCGCGCGCCATTACGAAGAGACCGCCGAACGCGAACGCCTCGACGAACGCTGCGATCAGATCATCTCGGCCTATCGCGGCGTGAGCCGCGAGGATTTCACTGATCAGGTCGAGGAGGGAATCCTGCTCATCAGCGAAGGCCGTACGCGAAGGGGCCTGCGGATGCTCGAAGCGGCGCTCGCGCTCGACGAACGCAACGCCGAACTCAGCTTCACCATCGGCGAATACTATTTCAACCTGGGCAAATCGCTTGACGCGGCGGTCTTTCTGCGCCGCGCGCTCGACGAACAAAGCGATCACTTCGGCGCGCGGCTGCTGCTCGGACTGCTGAGCGGCGACGAGGGCGAAGCGGAATCGGCGAAGATCCACTTGCAGCGCGCGCTCACTCT
>Ga0187894_10001362_pt1 | contig 31553 bp, 13 predicted proteins | sample GBC1701081metaG_FD_136650 | JGI IMG/M metagenome (GOLD analysis project Ga0187894, IMG submission 136650) | White microbial mat communities from a lava cave in the Kipuka Kanohina Cave System on the Island of Hawaii, USA - GBC170108-1 metaG ...
AGCCGCTGGACACGGTGGTGATTAGTCTACCCGCCGGCGCGGATGCGAGCATCCAGAGCCAGGGCGCGCTGCCGGGTGTGCTGGAAAATGAGCCGGATTATTACGCGGGCGCGCTGTACGAACCCAACGATGCGCTGGCAGCCGGGCAGTGGGGCCTGGAAGTGGTGAAAGCGCCGCAAGCCTGGGACATCCTGCCGCAGCCGACGCCGGGCGTGACCGTCGCGGTGGTAGACAGCGGCATTTGCGCGAGTCATGGCGACCTGCAAGGGCGGATTGCGCCCGATGGTTGGGACTTCGTACAAAATGACAACACGCCGCAGGACGAATATGGTCACGGCTGCGCGGTGTCGGGCATCATCGCGGCCAACAGCAACAACACTATCGGCATCGCCGGTGTCGCGCCCAACGCAGCGGTATTACCGCTGCGCGTGCTGGATGCGTCCGGCATAGGGCTTTACTCCAACGTGGCCGCCGCTATCGTGTACGCGGTCGATCACGGCGCGGGGGCAATCAACCTGAGCCTGGGCGGGCCGAACCCGTCGGCGGTGCTGCAAGGCGCGGTGAATTATGCCGAGGCGCACGGCGTCACGGTGATCGCGGCAGCCGGTAACAACGGCGCGGAGCAAATTTATTATCCGGCGGCCTATCCATCGGTGGTCGCAGTCGGCTCAGTCAGCCAAAATCTACAGCGCAGCCCGTTCAGCAACTACGGCCCAGGGCTGGATTTGTACGCGCCGGGCGACGGGATCATGACGACCAGCCTGGACGGCAGCTTCCAGACCTACAGCGGCACATCGGTGGCCGCACCGTATGTGAGCGGCGTGTGGGCGCTGCGTAAAGCGATGGACAAAGAATTGGTGTTAGACGGCGGGATCGTCTCGGCGCTGTATGCCAACGACATCCCCGCCCCGACCGACGAGCCGCCGGGCGAGTTATGCCGCCTGAGCGATATGCAAGCGGCGGAAGCGGTCTATTTCAACCTGGTAGGGCAGAAGGCCGCCCAGCCGGGCAGCGTGGCCGCCGACCAAATCGAAGCGGCGCGATCCTTATATTTGTCGCTGGCCGGGCAGTGCGCCAACACCCTGTATACCGGCACGCTCACGGTTGACGGCGGCGGGATCATCCCGATCAGCGGCGAGATTGCCCCACTGTTCCAGATTTTCGGCACCAAATGGAAGCAGCAAAGCACAGATGTTTTGTCACCCCAAATCGGCAACGCTTTCAACCGGGGACAGCCGCCAGCGGAACCGGGCGGCATCATCAACTACAGCTTCATGTCAACCGGCGTGAGCCTGGCCGCCAAAGAAGCGGTGAACGGTGGCGGGGCGAACGCGGCGATTACCGCAATCACTGACCTACCGACCAGCCTGCCGCCCCAAGCGCCGCCCGTGCCGCCACAATGCGATTTGCAAGCGCGCATCCGCGAGGCCTTTGACGCCTGGGAGAGCGTGGCGAATGTGACCTTCGTGGAAATCCCGGAAACCGGCCTGGTGCCGTTCGGTGCAAGCGGGGCAGTGGGCGATATGCGCATCGGCGCGCAGATCATCGACGGGATGCGTGGCGAATTGGCTCATGCCTACTTCCCCCCGCCTGACCCGGAAATCGCTACCTCGACCCGCGCCGGTGACATTTTCTTCGACCGCGCCGAGGTGTGGGGCTGCGCGCCAGGTGAAATCCAGGTGCCGCAGGGCCCTCCGATCCGCGTGATCGACATCGGTTGGGTTACGCTGCATGAACTCGGTCACGCGCTGGGGATGCAGCACGAGGCGGTGGCGACCGCGCAGGCACTGATGAACCCGACTTATAACCCCGGTTTGATCGAACCCACCACCGATGCCGTTGGCAACATCATCGCCTATCCATTGGCAACCGCGCTGGAGAACGACGACCAGGGCGGGGCCAGGGCAATTTACGGCGGCATCGGCCTGAGCGCGCCGTCCCTCCAACCCATAGCGGACACGGCCAACGACAACACGCCGACCTTCCCCTGGCGCGACACGGTGGTCAGCGGGTCAGATTATTTTGAGATCGAGATTTACAACAGCAACGGTGGGCTGCCCGACGCGCTGCTGTTCGAGGCTACGACGACCGGCGGCAATAATCCTGCCGACCCACCAGCCAAATCGTTCACCATCCCCGATACGCTGGAAAGCCTGCCCTACCTGTGGCGTTTACGCGCGTTCGACGCGGGCGCTTTCGGTGAATGGAGCGATTACGCAGAGTTCGCCATCACGGTGGGCGTCCCGGCGCTGTTGCGTCCAACCGCCGGTGAAGTGTTGAACAACGGTGACATTCAGTTCCAATGGGGGCAGGCCGGTAGCGCGACTTCGTATCGGCTGCAAATTTCAACCGAAGCAGAATTTGCCACCGAGCCATTTATATTCAATGACATTGTGCCTGGCCTATCGTTCACGCCGCCCACACTGGCGGACGGCACGTATTATTGGCGGGTGCAGGCGCAGATGGCGACCGGCACTACCCCATTCAGCGCGATCCGTTCGTTCACCGTCGATTCGACCGTGCAGATCATTACCCTGCTATCGCCGGACGACGAAATCCGCTTAACGACCAGCACCAATATCAGCCTGGAATGGGCAGCACTGGCGGATGTGAGCGAGTACCAGGTGCGTTTAGACACGTCCGAAAACTTCGTCGGCTTGGTCTTCCTGGACAAGGTGTTCTTGGATAAGGTGTTCCTCGATAAGGTGTTCTTGGACAAGGTGTTCCTAGACAAAGTCTTCCTCGATAAGGTGTTTCTGGACAAGGTCTTCCTGGACAAAGTCTTCCTGGACAAAGTCTTCCTGGACAAAGTGTTTCTGGACAAGGTGTTTCTGGACAAAGTGTTCTTGGACAAGGTGTTTCTGGACAAAGTGTTTCTGGACAAGGTGTTTCTGGACAAAGTGTTCTTGGACAAGGTGTTTCTAGATAAGGTGTTCCTGGACAAGATTGAGGCCGGGGACATCAGCGATGGCATAGTGACGTTCCCCTTTGATACGCTGCCGTTCAGCGAGGGGGTGCATTATTGGCAGGTGCGCCCGCGCCTGGCGGACGGCACTTATGGCCCGTGGAGCGCGTCGCGCAGCTTTGAGGTGCGGACGCAGACCACCAAAGTCGTCATCAACGAGATCAAGTTGAGCGACCCGTCATGGATCGAGTTCCACAACATGGGCGAGACGACCGCGAATATGGCGGGCTGGCAGTTCTTCGCCTACGGGCCGAGCGGCGAGACGCAGCTTTTGTTCACCTTCCCGGATGGCTTCAGCATCTCGGCGGGCGGTTATGCCGTGTTGTATGAGGGTTTAGGGACAGACACCGATAAGGCGCTGTACACCGGCGGCAGCCAGATCGATTGGCCGCTGACGGCGCAAGGCCTGGACGGGCTGACGCTGACCGAGCCGAATGCGCTGAACGGCTTTGGCACAATTGTGCCTGCGCCCGGCGCGACGACGGCAGAAACACAAGTAACTGAGGTGGAGTCCGTCTCGTCACCGGCGCAGCCGACCGCCGCACCCGGTATGCCGACCATTTTGATCGGGCCGAACGGGCCGATGACGGCGCAGGGCGTGCCGCTGCTGCCCGCTGCGCAGGCGCAGACCACCGCGACAGGTGTGATGGCTGAGACACCCGCCGCAGAAGATGCCACAGCCAATCCCAGCGTCAGCGCACAAGCACTGGACGACGACCTGGTGACGGCACAGACCATTATCCCGGTCAATACGATCAGCATGGCAGTCGCCAATGACGGCCAATGTTCACTCATCGAAGCCATCACCGCCGCCAATACGGATACGGCTTCGGGCGCAGCCAGCGGCGAATGCCCGGCGGGGGCTGGCGCGGATACCATCAGCCTGGGGACGAGCCAGACCTATATCCTGACAACGGTGAACAACACCACCCTGGGCGCGGCAGGTTTGCCGGTCATTAACTCGACCATCACAGTTAACGGCAACAATTCCATCATTCAACGTAACGCAGGCGCGCCAAACTTCCGCATATTTGCTATTAGTACCAGCAGCGGCAATCTCACACTCAATCAGGTGAGAATCAGGGGTGGCAATAGCCCCAGCGGATTTGGTGGCGCGGTCTACAATAATCTCGGCACTTTAAATCTGAATGACAGTACGATTTCGGGCAACACCGCCTCCAATGGCGGCGGCATCGCGAATAATACCGGCACGCTAACAATCACCAACAGCACGATTGGCGGCCCGACGGTCGCTGATGCCAACGTCGCCAGCGGAATACGCGGCGGCGGCATCTACAGCTTTGGCACTCCCAATTCGGTGACGATTAACAACAGCATCATCGAACGCAACTCAAGCGGTTCGTTCGGCGGTGGCATTTCCTACAGCGGCGGCACATTGATCATCAACGACAGCGCCTTCCGCAATAATTCAGGCATCGGCGGTGGCATCGAAAATGGGCCGTCAGGCAATACGCAGATCACCAATACCACCTTTTTTGGAAATGTGTCTTCTGCCGCTGGCGCAATCTGGAATCAAGGTACTTTGACCATTACTGGCAGCACCATCAACGGCAATTCGGGCAGCGAAGGCGGCGGCCTGTTCAACAGCGGTGAGACGACCCTCACCAACAGCACGATTGCCGGTAACACGGCCAGCAGCACCGGCGGCGGCATCCATAACGAAGGCGAACTCACGCTGAACCACAGCACGCTGGCAAATAACCTCGCGGAGGGCGGCAACCAGATTTTCAACGACCCGGACGGCAGCATTGCGGCGAAGAACACGATTGTCGCCCGCAATTTTGGCGGCGGAAACTGTCTGAATTTAGGCACGATCACTGACGTTAGCGACAACTTCTCAACCGATCTTACTTGCGGCAGTATCCCGCAGGTCACAGCGGCACAGCTCAACCTGGGCGCGCTGGCGGACAACGGCGGCCCGACGCAGACGATTGTGCTGGGCGCGGGCAGTGTAGCGATTGAGGCTGCAACCGACTGTACGGCTGTTAATGGCGCGACAGTCACGACTGACCAACGCGGCGTCCCACGACCACAACGCGCGGAATGTGATGCAGGGGCGTATGAGGTGTTTGATCTGGTTGGCACAACCTTCACGGTGAATGTGACAACCGACGCCGACGACGGCAGCTGCACCGCGCTCCACTGCTCGCTGCGCGAGGCGATCAACGCGGCCAATGCTTTATCAGGAACCGACACCATCGCCTTCGCCATTCCTGGGGCGGGGCCGCATACGATTCAGCCGACCTCAGCGCTGCCGAGGATCAGCGATCCGGTTGTGATTAACGGCGAAACCGAACCGGATTTTGTCGATACGCCGATCATCGAACTAGACGGCAGCCTGGCCGGGGATGTGGATGGCCTATTCATTGAGGCGGGGGACAGCACGGTGCGCGGGCTGGTCATCAACCGCTTCGGCAGTGCAGATACGGGTTACGGCATCTACATTTTGAACGCCGGGGGCAACACCATCCAGAACAACTATATCGGCACGGATGTGACTGGCACACTGGATCGTGGCAATCACCTGGCCGGGATCATCGTCGCTAACTCGCCGAACAACCTGATCGGCGGTTCGACGGATGGCAGCATCCCGGTGCATAACGTGATCTCCGGCAACGGCTCAACGCCTGACCCGGATCGTCATGGTATTCTGATCGTCGAGGATGGCGCGGACGGCAACATCGTCGCGGGCAATTTGATCGGCACGGATGTGACCGGCACACAGCCATTGGGCAACTCGCGCAGCGGCGTCGCCATCCTGTTTGGCGCGAACGATAACTTGATCGGCAACGATGGCGTGGCCTTGATGGGTGTGGGCAACGTGATCTCGGCCAACACCGAAAGCGGTGTGTTCATCCAGGCGGATGCCAATAGCAACACGGTTGCTGGCAACAAGATTGGCACGGATGTTACCGGCGCTATTCCCCTGGGCAATGGGTTGGACGGCGTGAGCATTGACGATGCCGATAACAACACCATTGGCGGCGCGACACCGCCGACGCTCAACATCATCGCCGGGAATGCCTTCAGCGGTGTCGGTATCACCAACGTTAGCTCCAGTGGCAACACAGTGCTGGGCAACTCCATCTTCGACAACGGCGGCCTGGGCATTGATCTGGGCAGTGACGGCATCACGGCGAACGATTTTCCACTTGATCCTGACACCGGCCCGAACAATTTACAAAACTTCCCCATCCTGACGAGCGCCACAACGACTGGCAGCAGCCTCAACCTTGTGGGATCACTGGGCAGCACAGCAGGTTCAGGCTTCAGCGTTCAATTCCTGAGCAGCCCAACCTGCGATGGGAGCGGTAATGGTGAAGGCAAGGGTTCACTCGGTCAAATCAGCCCTGTGAATACTGATGTGAGCGGGGTTGCCACCTTTGATGTCACCCTGCCGCTGTCGGTAGCCGAGGGCGAATTCATCACGGCCACAGCGACGGGCAGCAGCGGCACGTCGGAATTCTCCACGTGTGAGGAAGTCATCGCAGGTGGCGATACGCCCCAGACTGGGCCGATCTTCACGGTCAACACCCTGCTTATGAATGACGATGGTGTATGTGGCACGATCCACTGCACGCTGATCGAGGCAATCAATGCTTCCAATGCACAGGCCGGGGCGAATACGATTGAGATGCCATCAGGCCTGTACGTGATGTCTGGAGTGAATAACATCACCAACGGCCCGAACCTACTCCCTTCTATCACCAGTGAGATTATCCTCAACGCCAACGGCGTGACTATCGAACGCAGCGGCCCGGTCGCGCGCGGGTTCCATGTGGCCGCTGGCGGAAATCTGACCCTCAATGGCGCCGATATTGCTTACGGCATTGCCGAAGCGACAAATGAAGATTTCGGCGGCGGTATGCTCATTCTGGACGGCGGCAGCGTCACATTGAATGACGTGTTATTCAGGGGCAATGTAGCGGTCGCCGGTGGCGGCGCGGTTGCCAACTTTGGCACGCTGACCGTCAACACTTCGGCCTTCAACGTCAACCAGGCAACGGCTGGCGCGGGCGGGGCGATTTACAACGACGGCGGCACGGTCAGCATCAACGACAGCCTGATGAGCAGCAACAGCGCCTTGACACTTGGTGGCGGCCTTTACAGTCTGGACGGCGACCTGACGCTGCAAATCGTCACAGTTGAGAACAACCAAGCCAACCAGGGCGGCGGTCTGTACATCCACGACGGCGCGGCAACCATCACCGACAGCGAGATCACAGACAACGCCGCAGTAGTGGAAGGTGGCGCGATTTACAACGGGGCGGGCGCAGACCTGACGATCACCAGCACGGAGATCACGACCAATACATCGAACAGTGACGAAGGTGGCGGCCTCTTCAACGAAGCGGCCAGCACGGTCGAGATTATCGACTCAACTTTCTCCGGCAATGTTGCCAACGGCGGCTGGGGCGGCGGCGGTATCGCCAATTATGGCACACTGTCTATCACCAGCAGTATCGTCAGCAGCAACGCGGCCAACTTCGGCGCGAACGGCGGCGGCGCGGTGATGAATGAAGCCGGTGGCAGCGTCACGATTGAGGACAGCGCCTTCACCAACAACAGCGGTTTGTTCGGCGGGGCGATCCTGAATCATCAATCCGCGACCATCCGCGAATCGTCATTCATCCACAATACGGCCAGCGGGGATGGCGGGGCGATCTATAACGGTCATGGCGCGAGTACCGCCGCGTTAAGCATCACCAATTCGACCTTTGGCGACAATGCGGCGTCTGCCAGCGGCGGCGGCCTGTATAACGACTGGGGCGCTACGTCCACCGTCGTACATACCACTTTCCACCAGAACACGGCACCGACCGGCGGCAACATCCGGGTGAACACCGGCACGCTGAACTTGAAGAACAGCATCGTCAGCGGTGGCAGCCCGAACCTGTCCGGGGCGATCAATTCGCAGGATTACAACCTGATCCAGAACGTGAGCGGCGCGGCGATCAGTGGGGCATTCACCAACAACCTGACGGGTGTGTCGGCAAATCTGGGGACGTTAACGGGTTCGCCAGCGTACTATCCATTGAATGCGGGCAGCCCGGCCATCGACTACATCCCGCCTGCCAGTTGCACGGGAGTGACGACCGACCAGCGCGGTGTGGCGCGGCCACAGGCTACAAACTGCGACATCGGCGCGTATGAAGTCAGTGCCAGCGATACGCCGCAGCCCGGGCCGGACTACGTGGTGAACAATAATTCCGACCTGGATGATGGCATCTGCGGCACGGCACACTGCTCCCTGCGCGAGGCAGTGATCGCGGCCAACAGCAACGCTAACCTGAGCAATATCACCTTCGCTCTGACACCTGCCGATCCAATAACGATTGTCCTGGGCGGAACCGAACTGTCGATCGGTACCCCGGTCACCATTTCGGCGACTTCGCTGGCAACTGTCGACGCCAACGGGGGGAGCCGAGTCTTTAATGTCGGGTTAGAAGGCAGCCTGTCTCTGACCAACATTGATGTCGTAAACGGTAACGCGAACCTCGGCGCGGGTATTCTCAATGCAGGGACGCTGATCCTGACGAACGTCAACCTGTTTGCCAACGTCGCCATAACCGACGGCGGCGGTCTGGTCAACACTGGCACGGCGACGATCAACGGCAGCGACGTCTTCACCAACCTCGCCTTCGAGGATGGCGCTGGTATCTTCAATTCTGGCGGCACGCTGACCATCAACGATAGTTCGATCTTCAATAACTTCACCAGCACGGGGATAAACGCTACGGGTGGAGCGATCTACAATGATGCGACGCTCACGGTCAACAACACCCGATTCTCGAACAACAACACCCAGAACGGGTCAGGCGGCTCAATTTTCAACCTGGGCAGCCTGACGGTTAACGGCAGCACCATCGAGGGCGGTGGGGCGCGTGTCGGCGGCGGTGTGTATGCCGAGGGCGGTGGAACAGTTTTGTTCACCAATGTGACCCTCTCTGACAACACAGCTACTGAAAGGGCGGGGGCGATCTATATTGAATCGCCGACCACCATCAACTTCTCGACCATTGCCAATAACGCGGCTGGAACGATTACCGATCCAGGATTTGGCGGGGGTATCTGGAGCGAGGGTGTGTCGTATGCGATCAAGAATTCGATCGTTGCCGACCAGCAAGTTGGTGCGAACTGCGCTGGCAGCTCACCCAACAGCAGCGGTGGAAACTTCGCCGATGACGGGAGCTGTGGCGCGGGCTTCACCAACACCGCGACGCCGCTGATCGAAGCATTGGCCTTCAACGGTGGCTTCGTCGTCACTCACGCACTGACGGCAACCAGTCCAGCGCGCAATGGTGCGGTGGACTGTTCAACCGTTGGCGGTATCACCGTGACCGCTGACGCGCGCGGCGTGGCGCGGCCATTCGGGGCCGCCTGCGACGCGGGCGCGTATGAGTTCAGCGACACACCACAGACCGGGCCGAGCCTGATCGTGACGAACAACAGCGACATCGACGACGGCGTGTGCAGCGTGAGCAACTGCTCGCTGCGTGAGGCGATCAACCGCGCCAACGCGCTGCCCAACACCGACAACATCACCTTCTCGTTCGATACGCTGAACAACATGATCCGGCTGACGAACGGGCAACTGACGATCAGCCAGCCGGTCACGATCACTGCCGCGCCAGGCAGCGTGGCGACGGTGAGCGGCGAAAATGTCAGCCGGGTGTTCAACATCGGGGTGGGTGGTGACCTGACGCTGGAACGGATGGCGGTCGCCAACGGCAGGGCGGACACGGCCCCGGCGATCTTCAATGCCAACCAACTGACGCTGATTAACAGCAGTGTGTATGGCAACCTCGCTACGAGTCGCGGCCCGATCACCAACCAGGGCATCGCCACCATCAGCGGCAGCGTGTTCTTCAGCAACTTCGCCAGCAACGGCGGCGGCGTGATCGACAACAGCGGCGTGATGACACTGACGAACAGCAACCTGTTCGGCAACACGGCCACCGGCGGTAACGGCGGCGCGATCCTCAATAACGGGTCGCTGACCATCAGCGGCACGACCTTCACCAACAACAGCGCAGCAGGCGGTAACGGCGGCGCGATCTACAACCTGGGCGAACTGATCGTGAACGCCAGCACCTTCTCGGATGGGAACGAGGCGCTCAACGGCGGGGCGATCTACACTGACGGCGACAGCGAGATGACGCTGACCAACGTTACCGTGTCCGGCAACAGCGCGCTCAACGGCGGCGGCATCCGCATCAACTCGCCCTACACAGCCAGCCACGCGATCAACTTCTCGACGGTGACGAACAACACGGGCGGCGGCGTGTATGCGTCCGACCTGAATGTTGCGGTCAAAAATTCGATCATCGCCGATCAGGCCAGCGGGGAGAACTGCACCGGGGCTGATCTTAGCGCCAGCGGCGTGAACTTCGCCGACGACGCAACCTGCGACGGCTTCACCAATACGCCGCAGCCGCTCATCGGCGGCCTGGGTTACAACGGCGGTCGCGTGAGTACCCACGCGCTGCTCGACACCAGCCCGGCGCGCGACGCGGCGGCAGACTGCACCACCGCGGCGGGCGTGACGGTGGTCGAGGACGCACGCTTCATCCCACGTCCGCAAGGGCCGGAGTGCGATGTCGGCGCATACGAATTCGGCGGCGACCTGAGCGTGACCACGACGCAGATGATCCAGGACGGAGCGGACGGCAGATGCTCGCTGCCAGAGGCGATCATCGCGGCCAACACCAACACCGCGTCGTATCCTGATCCACTTGATCCGATCGCAGGTGAATGTGTACCAAGCGGCGACAGTCCTGAAGTCATCACGCTGGGCGCGAACCAGACCTACCGGCTGACGCAGGTGAACAACACGGCGGACGGGCCAAACGGCCTGCCGGTCGTGACCAACAGCAACCTGTATATCTACATGAACAACTCAACGATCACCCGCGCCAGCGACGCGCCGGATATGCGTATCCTGCATATCGCCCCAGGTGGTTTCATGTACTTCACCAGCGCCGGGACGATCAGCGCCGGGCGCTTGACCAACCCGCTTCATCGGGGCGCGGGCATCCTGAATCAGGGTCTCTTCTATGCGGGCGGCGTGACGTTCGAGAACAACGTGGCAGCCGGCGATGGCGGCGCGATCTACAACGATGGCGTGGCGTCAAATGTTAATCTGTTCAGCAATGTGTTCCGGGACAACCAGGCCAGGGGCGGCGGCGCGATCTTCAACGCGGGCGGCACGGTGTATAACAACGGCGGCTACTTCAACCGCTTCGAAGGCAACCAGGCCCTCAGCGGCGGGGGCGCGGTTTATAACGAGAGCGGCAATGTTGACCTCGGCTTTGGTATCTTCCTGAACAACCTGGCCGGTTCGGGCGGCGCAATCTACAACAATTTTGGTACTTTCACCGCGATCAACCCAACCATCAGCGGCAACCGGGCAGTACAAGGCGCGGCCATTTACCAGAACAGCGGCACGGCCACCATGAGCTTCGCCACGATTGCCGACAACATCACAGACGACGATGATTACGGCACACTGTTTTATGGTGATGGATCGCTGACCGTGAACAACAGCATTGTCGCCAACAACACGGGCGGGAACTGTAATTCGTTCACGCCCAGCGGCACGAACAACCTGGAATTCCCCGGCGACGACTGCGGCGCGGGCTTCGACGACGATAATCCGCTGCTGGCGGCGCGCGTGGACGAGGGCTTCCTGGTTTACTATCCGCTGCTGGTCGGTAGCCCGGCGCTGGACGCGATTGTTCCGCCGGTCGGCTGCCCGTATACCAATGCGAATGGCAACCTCCGCCCAATCGGCGCAGGCTGCGAAATCGGCTCGTGGGAAGGCGTGGGCGAGACCCTGACCGGCGACCTGACAGTGACCACGACGCTGCAAACGGTCAACCCGGTAGACGGCCTGTGTTCGCTGACCGAAGCGATCAACGCCGCTAACAGCGGGCTGAATTCGGGCAGCGCGCCGGGCGAATGCGTGCCAAGCGGCGGGGCGGATACCATTACGCTGGGTACGGGGCTGACCTATACCCTGGTGAACGTTCATAACCCTGTTAACGGCGACAATGGTCTGCCGGTCATCGACAGCGCGATCACGATCAACGCCAACGGTTCAACCATCACGCGCAGCAGCGTGGGTGAGATTGCGCCGTTCCGCTTCTTCTACATTGATCCCGATGGCAGCCTGACGCTGAACAATGCCACCCTGTCCAACGGCTTCTCCGGCGTGGGCGGCGGCGCGATCCGTGCCGACGGCAGCCTGACGCTGAATAGCACCAGTATCGTCAATAATGTCGCGCCGAGCGGCGGCGGCCTGTTCCTGAATGGCCCCACGACGATCAATAACAGTTCGATCACCGGCAACAGCACGGCATTTTCCAATGACGGCGGCGGTATACTCGTGGATGGCCGCCTGACCATCACCAACAGCACCATCGCGGGCAACCGGGCCGCCCAATTTGGCGGCGGCATCGTGACCAGCGCACGGCTTGGCGCAACGCCATTGGTCACGATCACCAACAGCACGATTGCGGACAATGTTGCCAACACCATACGACTCGGTTCCCCCGACCTCGTACCCAATGGCGGCGGGATCGAGGTCTTCAATGGCAGTGTGACGATCTATAACACGATTCTCGCCAACAACACGATTGATCTGAATGGCGGCGGCAACCAACCCGCTAACTGCGCTGGTGATGTCAGCAATGGTGGCTCGTTCACCAGCAGCATCCAGTGGCCGGGCTTCACCTGTACCGATACGATTGCCGGCACCGACCCGCTGCTCGGCCCGCTGACCGGCAGCCCGGCTTACCTGCCGCTGAGCGCAGGCAGCCCGGCGATTGACGCGGCGATTGAAGCGAACTGCCCCGACACTGACCAGCGCGGCATCCCGCGCGGGATTAACGGCGCGGGCATTCCAGACAGCCCGCAAGCTGGTGATTGTGACATCGGCGCGGTCGAGTTCAGCGAAGCCCCGGCGCTCGTCCCCGGCACGACCGGCGGCGCGGCAGCCCTTATCAGTCCGGTCACAACCGACTTTGTGCGCTTTGGCGATACCACGCTCGGCCCGGTGAATCCCGATGAATGGACGGGCGCGAATGTCGCCCTGCCGGACATCAGCGACAGCATCGGGCGCGACCCGGCCAGCAGCGACACCAACCACGTCAGCGATTGGGCGACGCAGCGCGAGACCGAAGGCGGCCAGAACTTCACCCTCGTCCTGATTAACGAGGTGTATACCGGCTCGAACGATTACGTCGAACTGGTGAACCCGCGCATCGAGACGGCCAATATCTCCGGTTGGGAACTCAAGCTGTACGACGCCAATGACCAGCTTATCCCGGCCAGCCCTGGCGCGACTTTTACCGTGCGCTTCCCGGACGGCACGCTCATCAAACCGGGCGAATTTTTGACAGTCGGCGAGAGCAATCCGGGCAGTGGGGACTTCATCGCGTCCGGCCCGATCAACTGGGATGACGCCAACCCCAGCGGCGCGGTCGCGCTCACCAATGGGCTGACGCCGGTGGACTTCATGCGCTTCGGCAGCAGCCAGGCCAACCAACTGCTGGTCGAGCCGCCCGCCGGGACGACCTTCGAGGGCGTTGTTCAATCGCCGCTGCCGAACGAAGCCATCGGGCGCAATTCGGTTTCCGACGACACCAACACGGCAGCCGACTGGTTCAGCCAGGTACGCTCGGCCAACGATACCAACCCGGCCATCACGCCGCCCGCCAATGACACCTTCACCGGGGCGACGACGGTTGACTCGCTGCCATTCCGCGACACCGGCGACACGACCAACGCCTCGGCGGTCAACGACCCGGCGCTGACCTGCGGCGCGAGCGTCGGCCATACCATCTGGTACAAATTCACGCCGACCACAACGGCTCAAATCCGGCTGCAAACCGATGGCTCGAACTTCGATACCGTGCTGGCGGTGTTCACGCTCAACGCGCTCAACACGCCCGTGCAGCTAACCGGCCTGTGCAGCCAGCGCGACGCAGCGACGGGTTCGCGCCTCAGCTTCACCGCATCAGCGGGTGTCACTTACTACATCTTGATCGGCGGCCATCTCAACGCCTCCGGCCAGTACATCTTCTCGGTCAACGCGCCGCTGAATGATGACCTGTTCGACGCTGTAAATGTAGGCAGCTTGGCGGCGCTACCGTTCAGGACATTCTCACTCAATGCCCTGAACGAGCCGGTGTCCAACACCAATACGCGGGCGGCCAGCACAATCGCGGCTGACCCGATCCCAAGCTGCTCGCCGACCGCTGGGCGCAGTGTGTGGTACAGCTACAACGCCGCCAGCGCGACCAAGCTCCGGCTGCGGACAACGGATACGCAGTTCGACACGGCCATCGCCGTCTATATCGGCCAGCGCGACGGTACAGCTTTGAACCGTATCGTCCGCGACAGCCTGGTCGAGGTGGCCTGTAACAATGACGACGCCACCGAGACCACCTCTGACCTGGGCTTCACGCCGGTGCCTGGCACAGAATACTTCTTCCAGGTGTCGGGCAACAGCGACCAGGGCGGCGACCTGCTGTTCGAGGTCAGTGTGTTCCCCACGCCGGCCAACGACCTGATCGTCAATGCCTATCCGGTCACGAAAAATGCGCTTGGGGCGTTCGTGGTCGATATTGGCGGCGGGAGCATTGTTGCCACACCGTTCGCCGAGGACACCACTGGCGCGACCAGCGATGACGACCCGGTGGCTGAGTGCGGCCTGAACCCCGGCGCGACGGTGTGGTTCCGCTACACGGCGGACACGACGGACACGGTGGTGTTCCAGACCTTCGGCAGCAAGTACGACACCACGTTGTCGATCTGGACAGAAAATAGCTTAACTCCGGGGACATTCGACCCCCTGGCCTGCAACGACGACGTGAGCGTGAACACCAATTCGCGCCTGACGCTGGGCATCAGCACCCTGGACATCGTGCAGGATGTAGAGGTCGTCCAAAACACAACCTACTACATCGGCGTGAGCGGCTACTTCGGCGAGACCGGCGACCTGCTGTTCAACGCCTTCACCCCGAGTACCACACCGCCTGGAAACGACCGCGTGACCGCGCCGTTCACCATCCTCTTTAATGAAGACGACGGCACCTACAGCGTGGAAGGCGACCCGGCCAACGAAACCGAGCCGTTCATGCAGGACACCACCGGCGCGTTCCCAGAACTCGTGATCCCAGGGCTGTCGCCCGACGGCGAGGCCGACATCATCGTACCTGTGCCGACCTGCGGCGACGACGTGGGCTACACCGTCTGGTATCGCTACGCCGCGCCAGAACGCCAACAAATCGTCTTCGACGCGGTTGGCTCGGACTTCGATACCGTCATCACGGCCTACGTGCTGCAAGGCAATCAACTGGTCGAGGTCGGCTGCAACGACGACTTCGAGGGGCGCGCCCAATCCAAACTGACGCTGAACACGGCTGAAGGCGTGACGTTGTACCTGCTGTTCGGCGGCTTCAAACGGGATCGCGGCAACCTCGACCTGAGCATCAGCCAGAGCATCGCCGTGACCAGTTTCGCCGTAGTGAACGCCGACGTTGGCGCGGCCAATGGCGCGGTGGTGCTTGACCCGCTCGTGGATGGCGCGGTCGTGCCACTCTCAACCCTGCCGGATGCCATCTCGATCCGTGCCAACACCGACCCGCTCGACATCGGCAGCGTGAAGTTTGAACTGAGCGCGGGCGGATCAATCGTCCTGAATACCACCGACAACGCCGTGCCGTATGCGCTGACGGGCAACAACGACGCGACCGACGGCAGCTTTATCCCCTGGATATTCACGCCCAACACGCTGTACACGCTCAAGGCCACGCCATTCGCCGGTCTGAACGCCAATGGCAGGGCGGGGACGCCACTGACCATCACCTTTACCATCAGCGACAACCAGCCGCCGGTCATCGACGCGGATGAGGATACGGTAACAGTCAATGAAGGGCTGCCGACCTCGAACACTGGCCCGTTCAGCGACGCGGATGACGACCCGGTGACGCTCTCGGCCTCGGTTGGCATCGTGACCGACCAGGGCGACGGGACATGGTTGTGGTCATTCACGCCCGATGACGGCCCGGCGCAAAGTCAGACTATCACTATCACCGCTGACGACGGACAGCCGGGCGGCACGGACACGACGACCTTCCAATTGACTGTGAATAACGTCGCGCCCACCGCCAACCTGAGCAGTTCGCTCATCGCAGCGACGACGGCGCGGCTGACCTTCAGCCAACAGGACGATGCCAGTGCCGCCGACGAGGCTGCCGGGTTCAAATACTCGTATGACTGCGACGGCGGCACGTTGTTTGAGCCGCAGGCGACAGACATAGCCGAAGCGACCTTCGACTGCGTGTACACCGTCGCTGGTAATTACACGGCGCGAGCGCGCATCGCCGACAAAGATGGTGGCTTCAGCGACCACACCGCCGACATCACTATCGTGATCGGCAACCAGCCGCCGGTCGCGGATGCCGGGCCAGACCAGACCGTCCAGGCGACCCGCCCGACGCTCACCGCTGCGGTGACGCTCGACAGCTCTGGCAGCAGTGATCCTGACGGTGACAGTGACATCGCCAGCTACACCTGGGCAGAGAACGTGGGCGGTACGCTCTTCCCGCTTGGAACGGGCGAGACGCTCAATGTCCAGCTCAGTATTGGTGTTCACACTATTATCCTGACCGTCGCCGATCAAGCAGGCTCATCTGACACTGACGAGGTGGTCATCACCGTGAACCCGCCGCCCAATACGCCACCCGTTGCGGACGCCGGGCCAAATCAGGTCGTGACCGACACCGATAAAAACGGCAGCGAACTGGTCACTCTGGACGGCTCTGCCAGCACCGACCCAGACGGGAACAGCACCATCAAGACCTATGTCTGGACGGAAGTCATCGGCGGCGTGACTACGCAAATCGCCACCGGCGTGAACCCGACCATACCGCTCAATGTCGGCACGCACACCATCACCCTGACCGTCACCGACGACCTGGGCGCGCAGGACACTGACGACGTGATGGTTAAAGTCAACGTGCCGCCCACCGCTCATGCCGGCGACGCCAATCGAACCATCACGGATACTGTACCGTTGGGCGCAGAGGACGTGTCGCTGAATGGTTCACTCAGCAGCGACACCGACGGCACGATCATCGCCTACTCCTGGTCGGAAAACGGGGTAGAGTTCTCCACGATGGTCGCGCCGACGCGCTCGCTCGCACTAGGCAGCCATACCATCCGGCTGACCGTCACCGATAACGATCTTGCGACAGGTTTCACGGAGATCACCATCAATGTGGTCTCGCCGCCCAACCAGCCGCCGCTGGTGACTGCCAGCGCCAACCCGACTACCATTACGCTGCCGACCAACAGCGTCAACCTGAGCGCGACCGCCAGCGACGACGGCCTGCCCACGCCGAACCTGACCTTCACCTGGTCAGCCGTGAACCCACCTGTGCCTGTGACCTTCGGCAATGCCAATGCGCTGAATACGACCGCGACCTTCACGGCGGCTGGCGTGTACACCTTGCGCTTCACCGCCTCGGACGGTCAGCTACCGGGCAGCGCCGATGTCGTCGTCACGGTGTTGCCTGACATCACCACCCCGATCATCGTAGACGATCAAGTTGAGCTGTCGTCGGACGACGTGAATGAAGACGGCAGCAGCTACGACGCCACCAACCCGCAGTTGTGGTTCGGCACGGGCCAGAACGTGAACAAGTCGTTCTTGGGGCTGCGCTTCAACAACCTGGAAATCCCGAAGGGCGCGGTCATCACCGAGGCGCACATCGAAGTCTACACACCGACGGCGCAATGGATACGGATGCGCATCTTGATCGCCGCTGAAAACGTGGACGACAGCGCCACCTTCACCAGCGCCACGCGCCCATCGACCCGCATCGGCAACGCCACCGCCGCCCGGCTGGATTACCGCTCGAATACCCCCTGGCCGGCTAACACCTGGAATGACATTGGCGATGTGAAGGCCGTGATCCAGGAAATCGTCAACCGCCAGGGCTGGCAGCCGGGCAACAGCTTGACCATCCTGATTAAGGGTCTGGGCGGACAGTGGGGTCGTAAGTTCGTCACCAGCTACGACGGCAACCCGGCCTTCGCGCCGCGCCTGTTCGTCACCTACGCCGGTGGCCCGCCGCCGCCCAATAACCTGCCGGTCGTGACCGTCAATCAGCCGATCCCGCCCGCGTTCGAGGGTGTGCCGATCAGCATCCCCTTCACAGTGACTGACGCGGACAACAACCCGGTCACGCTTACAGCCTCGCCGGGGACGGTGCAGTTGAACGGCGCGAACTGGACGTGGAACTATACACCGCTCGACGGCCCAGCCAGCGTGCCGGTGACGATCACCGCTACCGACAGCCGGGGCGGCGTGGGCAGCGCAGCCTTCAACCTGCTCGTCAGCAATGTCGCGCCGACGGCCAGCTTCAGTGCCCAACCGACTTCGACCTTCCCGCACAACCCGGTCACGCTAACCTTCAGCAACCCGGTCGATGTGGCCGCCGACCTAATCGGCCTGACCTACATGGTGGACTGTGGCAATGGCAGCCCAATCCAAAACGGCGCGGTCACGACCTGCACCTATGCCATCACCGGCCCGTTCATCGTCCGGGGCATCGTGACCGACAAAGATGGTGGTTACACCGAATACACCGTTAACATCACCGTCGGCGACACGCCCACGGAGCCGGTCACGATCACGCCGCAGGTGAACAGCGGATCGGACGACGTGAACGAAAACGGCGCATCCTTCGAGGTGAACAACCCGGCGGTGTGGGTCGGCACGGAAGGTAACACCGGCCAGTCGTATACCGGCCTGCGCTTCAATAACGTGGCTATCCCGCCGAACGCGACCATCACCGAGGCCTACCTGGAGTTCTGGGTCACTTCCAACCAGTGGATCAACGTGGACACCCTGATCGCGGGCGAGAAGACGGCCAACAGCCAGACCTTCACCGCCGCCAGCCGCCCATCGGGGCGTGCGCCCACCGATAACCGGCTCGAACACCATTCCAACGTGCGGTGGCCGGCCAACACCTGGAATCGTTTGACGAGTGACCTGTCGGGCATCGTGCAGGAAATCGTCAGCCAGGGCGGGTGGGTGTCGAACAACAGCCTGTCGATCATCATGAAGGGCATCGGCACACCGTTCGGGCGCAAGTTCGTCACCAGCTACGACGGCAACCCGGCCTTCGCGCCGCGCCTAGTCATCCGCTACAGCGTGCCGAACGCACCTGCGCCGCTCATCATCGTCCCGCCGCCCGCGCCGGTCATCGTGCCGACGCCGCCCAGCGCCGGGTTCACCAGTGACGTAACGACCGGGGTCGCCCCGCTGGCGGTGCAGTTCAGCAACCTGTCTACGGGCGACATCGCGGGCTACGCCTGGGACTTCGGCGACGGGGGCAGCAGCACCGACGCCAGTCCAGCCCACAGCTACAGCGCGGCAGGGACGTACACCGTGACGCTGACCGTGACCGGAGTGGACAGCACGACCAGCCTGGCGCAGGCCGTCATCACCGTGACTGCGCCCCCGCCGCCCCCCGTGATCGAGATCGCGCCGCCTCCGACCGAGGAGGCCGCTGCGACCACGACCGATCCGCCTCCGGAAGCTACCACACCACCCTAACGCAGCCAACAGGGGCGGGTCACAACGGTGATCCGCCTTTGTTTTTGGGGTCTATTGAGCAGGGCGCAGAATCAAAAAGTCCCCCGAAGATTGGCATCATCGGGGGGACACTTGGAAAAAACTTGGACGCAGTGCTTAACAAGGCAGCAGCCGGGGCAGGGCGGGCGTCGAATCCTCCACTGCCGGGGTCATGCCACCCGATAACGGAAACCCTCACTATACTTGTCTTATACGCTACCTCGTGTTCAGGCCAGAAGGCTTATTCGGTTATTAAGGTGCAGCGCGCACACGCCTAAGCGGATGCGCTTGTGCCGTAGAACCGGGGGCTTTACAGAGGTCACAAATCGGTATACACTGCGATGTATAGGTTACAGAAGGTACGCAGACCACTGTCCGACTACAGATGTAAAGCCACAACGCCCTGACGCCAATCGGGGCGTTTGGTTTTTATTGGCTGGTCACAAATTGGCGTTTGTGCTTGAGATAAAAATACCCCATATTTGGGGCAGTGTCAAGGACTATTTTCTGGGTTCGGCTTGCGGTGTGGGCCGCGCCCCGGTTGCTTAATATATGCAAGTAAATCCGGTAGCCAAAGCTCCCACCGGCTGGTACGCTTCCGCATTTTGATTTGGCGCTCTTCCTCAGGTTGCTGACTGATTCGCCGCGCAACTTTTCGCATACTTTCGTAGTTGTAGCCTGTTATTTCCGTCGCTTCAAACAAATCGACCCAAACCGCTTGGGGTTCAATCTTTTCTAGTTCTATATCCGACATCGATGCCCATATCCTGACCCAAACCCACACCTCAAACTGCCGGTTTGAGGGCGGCGCAGGTTCAACTCACTGGCTTCCGTTATTGACAACAAACCCCATTTCTAGGACATTGTCATGTTCATTATAGCAAAAAATCATGGGTAAATACTACGCGCGCGTGCTATTTACCCCTCCTTCTACCACGAACGGGCGCTGGCAACCCAGACCGCACTACGGTACGCTTGGAGGGCTGCACTTTTTTCGGCTGGGATCAGCCTCAGTCGCAATAGATGTCCGGGCATACGGAGCCAATATGGGTGTTATTCCTAATCAAGACCAACCAGAAAAATTGAGCGTCGTGTTCATCGGCGCGCACCCGGATGACGCCGATATCCAATTTGGCGGCACGGCAATCCAGTATGTGCAACACGGTCACAGCGTGAGTTTTGTATCGCTGACCAACGGTGATGCCGGACACCACCTGGAAAGCGGCAGCATTTTAGCGCGGCGGCGCTACCGGGAAACGCAAGCCGTCGCCGAGTTCCTGGGCATCAATTACTTCGTCTTCGACAACCATGATGGCGAACTCCAGGCGACGATTGAAAATCGCAAGAAAGTCATCCAATTGATCCGGGAAATGAAGGCCGATCTCATCATCACCCATCGCCCGAATGATTACCACGCCGATCACCGGCAGACGTCGCTGCTGGTGCAAGATGCAGCCTATCTGATTTGTGTCCCGAATGTCGTACCCTTCACCCCACGTTTAGAAACCAACCCAGTGATCGTCTACCACCAGGATCATTTCCAAAAGCCGTATCCGTTTCGCCCGGAAATCGTGGTGAATATTACCGATGTGATTGACCGCAAGATGGAAGCCTTAGCATGTCACGAGTCGCAAATCTTTGAATGGATACCCTTTATTGAAGGTTACCTACAGGACGTGCCGCAAGGAAAAAGTGAACGGTTAGCCTGGCTGAAAACGATGTGGGGACGACCGACGCATACGACCCCCTTTTTCCCGGCGCTGCAACAGACGTTCTCGCCAGAAGTCTTGAACACCATGCAGTACGTCGAAGCCTTTGAACGCTGCGAGTACGGTGGTCGCTTAACCCACGAGAACGTCAAAATTCTGTTTCCGTTCGGCGTGGCGACGTTTTGAGGCTGTGATGAACAGGGAGAGGTAAGCCTACACTGGTCAGTCCATTTCGACCGTTTTCCACTCCGCTCGTTTTAAACCAGCCTCCAATGGAACGTCCGGCTTCATCCAGACCACCTCATGACGGCCTCGGTCTGGATCAGTAAAACTGAACAACAATAACGATCCCATGTCGGTCACAACACCATCATCTGCTCCTTCTGCCATGATCCGCCGATGAATCTCACGAAAGGCTTCCTCACTGGCCGCATTGAGCGCAAAATGATCCAGGCGACCCCGTTGAAACATTGGCTGATCCCCTGGCGGCTGGATACCGGGGATTTGAAAGGGGTGTAAAACAGTATGCGAACCCACCTTAATGAAAGTGTGACGCAGACCTTCTTCCTCCAGGTCAAGTACGACCTCGGCTCAAAAACACGCTTGTAAAAGGCAATCAGACGATCCATATCAGCGGTGATGAATGTCAAATGATTTATATCGTTAAGCAGTTGCATACTAACCCCTCCTGCGAAGCCTTCATCGGCGGTTGAAATTATTTTAACCTGAATTGAGGATAACAGCATTAGCCGAAAGGTTGCCCTGATGGGTATTATCCACACCTGTTGGGTGTTGACGTAGTTCCCTCCAAACAGGATTTTTACAGGTATTTAGCCTATGCAAATGAGAGTTTGCAAAGGCGCTATGGTGTGTTATAAATACCCTAGCGCCGCCGCTTCGGAGATTCTTATCATGACTGAATCCAGCCGTCCGATTGCCATCATTTGCCCGCATTGCAGCCGCCGCTACAATGCGCGCTGGGCGCGGACGGCGGACGAGCAGGGCCAAGCCGGCATCATCGACGTAGGCTTCAACGCTGTGTGCGCCTATTGCGATGGCGTGGTCGATATTCGCGCGCTGAATGCGCTGACGGTGCGCGACGCAGTGTTGTACCTCGACTACACGATTTATCCTGACCTGATCGAACATTACCTACCGCCGATTGACCAGAACCCGGCGGCGGTGTATTTATACAGCCTGGCGTCGGAGCGGTCGCGGCGGGTGATGACGCAGGCCTTGCGAACAGTCGCGGCGCTGCTGACCGGCCAGGACGCCCGCAGCGCCGACATCCTGTCGATCCGTTGGGGAGCGATGCGCTACCCACACATGGCTGCGCTGCGGGCGCGCCTGGGTGAAATTTACAGCCCGGCGACGGCCAACCGCACCCTGAGCGCGGTGCGGGGCGTGCTGAAAGAGACGTGGCGGTTGGGGCAGATGAGCGCCGAGGATTATCAGCGGGCGATTGATGTGCAGAACATCAAGGGCGAAACCGTCCCCGCCGGACGCGAATTGTCTGCGGGGGAAATCCTGGCGCTGGTCACGGTATGTAAGGCCGACGCGACACCCGCCGGAACGCGCGATGCGGCCATCATCGGCTTGTTGTATACCTGCGGCCTGCGCCGGGCGGAACTGGTGGCACTCGACCGGGCTGACATGGATCGGGAGAGCGGCAGGCTGCTGGTGCGGGCCGGGAAGGGACGCAAGCAGCGGACGGTGTATGTCCAGGGCGGGGCGCTGCGGGCGCTGACCGATTGGCTGGATCGGGCGGGGCAGGCAAGCGGGTCGCTGTTCGTGCCGATCCTGAAAGGCAGCCGGATCACGCCCAGGCGGATGAACGCCCAGAGCATCTACGACATGCTCAAGAAGCGGGCGATGGAAGCCGGGGTGAAGGATTTTTCGCCCCATGATATGCGGCGCACCTTCGTGGGCGAGATGCTGGAACGGGGTGTGGACATCGCAACGGTGGCGAACATCGCCGGCCATGCCAGCGTGGATACGACCCGGCGTTACGACCGGCGACCGGAGGAGACGAAGAAGCGGGCGGCGGAGAAGCTGCATTTTCCGTATTGAGTCGCTAGTCGTTAGTCATTAGTAAAAAATAAAAAAGAAAATCTGATCGTGGGTTGTGATACAAATGATGAGAAAGATGAGAATGAGAATCGGGAAAAATTCTCGATTTATCATTTGTAGCGGCGGCGGCGGCCATGTGTTGAAACCGTTGCAACTGCACCTAATCAGCATTGTCAACGTTGTGCCAAGCGCGCCACAAAAATGAGCGGCGATGGCGCAGTTGTCGTCAAAGTCGTCAAAGGCACAGGTCAATATTTGCCTTTTGTGCCAAGCGGCAGCGGCGAAAGATTTTTCACTACCATTCGCACAGGTGGCGAACCGGGTGCGAGAACCAGTCCCAATATAGCACAAAAGTTCTTATATGTCAATTGGAAAATGGTTTGAATTTGGGGAAGCAAGGGGGACAAAAGGGCGGGCGCATACGTTTTTTTTATGTAACACTTGTTAGAATCAACTATTTATATACTCGCCAATTTCTTAACTACGAGGAATGGTATGGGGCTATTTAAAAAATTTCGTATCTGGTTGGCAAAGCTGCCTTATAACGACCCCATCGAACGGCGGCTGGCACCGGTTTTACAACTGTTCTTCATCAGCCTGATCGCCATCTTGCTGCTGGCGATTGTATTAAGCCTTATTATCACCGGGCTGTCGGTGCAAGCGTTGGTCGGCTTAGTACCCGGTTTTATATTCGGCCTGGCATTGGTGGTCGGCCTGTACGTGCTGCGGAGGGGTTACTTTAATGGGGCGCTGGGCCTGATTATTGTTGCTTTGCTGGTGAACCAGGCGCGATCTTTGTTGGTGACCGGCTTTTTCGCCAACCAGCAAATCCTTTTGTCGTCGATCCTGCCGCTGACGCTAGCGGCGTTTTTGCTGGGTCGCCGCCTGTTTATTCTGGTCGGCGTGGTCAACTTCCTGACGATAGCCTTCGTTGCGATCCAGGAACAGGCTGCCCTTACGCCAGCACAATTCGCCACGACCGCGACACCGATCGCGCGGCTGACCGGCTTTGGACTGAACATCATTTTGCTCGGCATCTTGCTAGATATGTTAGCCAGGGCGTTTCACAGTGAGCTATTCGCGTCGATCCAGCGCCAACGCGAACTCGAAGCCGAAATTGAAGCGCGCAAAGCGGCGCAGCTATCATTGGCGCAGCAGCGGGAGCAGTATCATGTGACGCTCGCCAGCATCGGCGACGCGGTGATCGCCACTGATTCGGCAGGGCAAGTGACGTTCATGAACGAGATCGCGGCGGCATTGACGGGCTGGCCGCCGGACGAGGGGTTGGGCAAGCCGCTGAGCCAGGTATTCCCGATCATGAATGAAAACACCCTGGAGGCGGTGGAGAACCCGCTCATCAAAGTGTTGGCGGATGGCGTGATTGTGGGGTTAGCCAACCACACCGTCCTCGTCCAGCGCGACGGGACCAAATTACCGATCGCGGACAGCGGCGCGCCGATCCGGGGCGAGGACGGGAAGGTGATTGGGGCGGTGCTGGTGTTCCGCGATGTGACCGAAGAACGCAGAGCCGAGGCCGAACTGAAAGAGAGCGAGGATCGCTTCCGCATGATGGCCGACAGCGCGCCGGTGTTGATCTGGATGGCCGATCTTGACAAGTTGTGTACCTACTTTAATCAGCAGTGGTTAGCCTTCACCAGAAGGACACTTGAGCAAGAGGTGGGGAACGGGTGGAGAGAAGGGGTGCATCCGGACGACTATGAGCGGTGTTTTGAAACCTATTCCAGCGCGATGGACAAACGTGAAGCGTTTTCAATGGAATACCGGCTGCGGCGGTGGGATGGCGACTATATTTGGGTGCTTTACGCCGGCGCACCGCGTTTCCTGGCGGACGGCAGTTTCGCCGGTTATATCGGGTCGTGCATCGACATCAACGCGCGCAAAGAAGCTGAAGACCGCACCGAACTGCTGCAAACCCTGACCGCCGAGCTATCCTCGACCTTGACGGTAGAGGAGGTCGCGCAGGTGTTCGTCGAAAAAGGCTTCGGACTGCTGGGCGCGTCATTGGGTGTGGTGGCGCTGCTGGATACGGATGGCGACAGCATGACCATCATCGGACAGAAAAATATACCGGCGGCATTGCTCGCCCCTTACCAACCACTGCCACTCGACGCGCCGACACACCTCAGCCAGGCCGTTCGCCAGCGTGAGCCGGTCTGGATTGAAAATTTCGAGCAGTATCAAAGTCAATACCCCGAATTGGCGGCGCAGTCGCGAGCGGCTGGCACCAAAACGCAATCCAACGCTAGCCTGCCGCTGATCGTGAACTATCGGTTGATCGGCGGGATCAACATGAGTTTTCCCTATCCACAGCGCTGGGACGAGGAACGGCGCGCCTTCTTGATGGCCGTCGCGCAGCAGTGCGCCCAGGCGATGGAACGAGCGCAACTGCATCACCAGGCGCAGTTGGCCGCCGCCTTAGAGGAACGGCAGCGGTTGGCGCGGGAACTGCACGACGCGGTAAGCCAAACGTTGTTCTCGGCCACCATCATCGCCGAGTCGCTGCCGAGCATATGGCAGCGCGACCCAACGCTGGGGAACGACCAGGTTCAGCAGTTGGGGGTGCTGAACCGGGCGGCGATGTCCGAGATGCGGGCGCTGCTGCTGGAACTGCGCCCCGAAGCGATCCTCAAGACCAATCTGTCGATCTTGATGCAGCAACTGGTCGAAGCAGCCAAAGGGCGCAAAAACTTACAGGCGGACATCGAGATCGCCCATGAGGACGGGGAGCTGCCGCCGAACGTGCATGTGGCGCTGTACCGGATCGCCCAGGAGAGCATCAACAACATCTTGAAGCACAGCCAGGCGACGCAATTTTCGCTGCGCCTAGAGGCTGAGGCGGCGCGGGCGCAGTTGACGATCCGCGACAACGGCGTGGGATTCGACCCGGCAGTGCTGAACGCCGGGCTGGGGCTGAACAACACCCGCGAACGGGTAGCGGCCATCGGGGCGGCGCTGGACATCCGCAGCCAGCCGGGGGAGGGAACACAGGTGGATGTGAAGTGGGTGGCGGACGACGAGAGCGTTGAAGATTAAAAGCTAAAGGAAGAGAAAAACGTATCCCAGAGATACAGAGAGACAGAGGCGCAGAGGGGAGAAGGGGCAAATGCGTCGCCCCCGTCAGTCTGCCTCGACCGTTGGGGGTGACGCGACTCATAGCAAAGCTTTTCCCAGGACTGACAACGATCCCAGGGGAATTGATTACGGATGGTAAAGAGCATCACGTCTCGGCTTGTCATCGAGACCAGGCCGGACGCCCGGTGCGCCGTCAATAGGCCGCTTGCCACAGCGTAAAAATGGATGTACACTGACGCCAATGAGCAAGATCGGCGTCCCATTTACACGTCGAGCAAGCGACCAGCGCCCCCCAGCCAAGAGGGGCGTTTGGTTTTTCAGGCTGGGTACATGTTGGCTCATGCACTTACGTATAAGGTATAACACTTCTGTCATACCTGTCTAGTGTTTAGATGCTTGCGTTTGGGCTGTGGGCCGCGCGTTTTCGCACTGAGATAATCCACCAATTTTGGCAACCATAACATATAGCCATTTGGATGGCGCTCAACCAGAATTTTTCGTTCATTTTCGGGCAAATTCCAGTTATCGCGCGCCAGTTTTTGGACATAATTACGATGATAGCCTGTTAATTCTGCTGCCTCAGATGTATTCACCCAGATTTCAGCAACATCAATATCACTGGCCGGCTGCTCCGCCATCGCTCGTTTCACCACTCGGTCTTGCTTCGCTATATGTCGAGTAGGTACTCAATAGGTTTAGTACCACTTCCATCACATTATACCCGAAACGGCGACAGGTATCATAACGGTATGATACGTTTAGGAAAACTTTTCCCGACTAAGGTTTGTGGGTGCGTTTTTTAGGGCTGCCGAATGGGCGGGATGTGAGGGCGCTGGGCTTGACCGGGGTCTTCGGAATGGCGACTTTAGTCAGCCAGTCGGGGCGGGCAGGCGGCAGCGGTTTACGCTCGGCAACGGGTTTAATCTTTTTCAGCCAGGCTTTGCGCTGGCCTTCATCCTGGTCGAGGATACGCGCGCGCAGGATGTCCATGAAGGTGTCGGCGCGGGCGTCCTGTAGGGGCGTGGGCGGCGCATTTTCGTCGGTCGCTTCATTAAAGGGACGAATTTGAATTGGCAACAGGTTAGACTCCTATATCGCTGTCCTCGCATGTAAGTATAGCACATTTCAGCGCCGATCTCGAACCGCGACCCAACATGAGCAAAAGTAGGAGTTTTGTTAGAAAATATGTTCTAGTTTGTAATGTTGTGGTAGACTAGAATAAATGTTCGCTTTTAGGAGGAGACGGGCGATGCTCTCTTTGGTCGATACCCAGCCGACCCGCATCCATTTCGGCAGCAAATTCATCACCTTCGCCTATGGCGACGACCAGCAGGTGGGGGGCGTGATGACGTGCGTGTACTCGCCGTTTGATGGTCGCGGCTGGCGGGCGGTGCGTTTCATTCGCGTGCTATCGGAGACTCCGGGGGTGCTGGCGTCGGAGTTGATCGCTGAGCGCGCGCTGACGCTGGACGAGATCGCCCATTTTGAACGGCTGCTGCAAGTGGTGGAGTGAGGTTTAATGGCGACGATGATTGAACGCCTGGGCGACATTTACGATTTTATCGAGTCGTACAAGGCCGAACGGGGCTATTCCCCGGCGCTGGAGGAGATCGCCGCCGCGCTGACGCTGGACAAAGGCACGGTGTTCCACCACCTGGAGACGATGGAGAGCCTGGGCATGATCTTGCGGCCACGCGGGTTGTTGCAGGCGATCAAGCTGCGCTCGCGCCAGCCGGTGGGGGACGGGGAGGGAAAATCCCCACCCCCAGCCCCCTCCCCATTGCGATAGGGAGGGGGAGCTAAGCGCAGCGGGGGTAGGGTTAGCCGACCTGGGCGATGGCGTCCAGCACATCCACCAGCGAAAACGGCTTGACCAAATAGGCGACCGCCCCACCGGCAAAGGCGGTGTCGAGGGTTTCTTCGGCGGGCGTGCCGGTGATGATAATGAAGGCGATTCCGGCGTTGGCATCCAGCAAGTCGAGGCCGCTGCCGTCGGGCAGATGCACATCGAGGAAAACGAGGGCAGGTTTACGAGCCGCGATCAGGGCGCGCGCCTGAGCGACGGTGTGGGCGACGCGGGTTTCGTGACCTTCGGTCGCCAGCAGTTCGGCCAGATTTTTGGCGATTTGCGGTTCGTCTTCCACGACTAGGATGTCCATCGCAGTCCCTCGCATTTGTTATGAGTATCTTATACCAAGTCTGAAAAACACTTGCGTATATTCACCAGTAGAAGCCAGCATCAGCATCCGCTGAATATACGCAGGTGATAAATGGGGTTGGTATTATAACAGGGCTGGTGGCGCGCTGCGCTGGCTTCCGTGATACGCTGGCTGAAGTTGGGGTTACGTCGGAAGACCTTGACATCACTCAAGACCCGGAGACGGCACGCAACACCATGCAATCGTACCTGCTTGGGCATGAGAGCGTGAACGTCATCTTCGCGGTGACTGCCGGTTCTGGGCCCTGGATGTATGCCGCGGCCAACGAATTGGATCTGTCGCCGGCTGTGGACGGTGACGGCATTACGATGGTCGGCGTTGACGAAAGTCCGGTCTCACTGGAAGGCGTCAAGGGCGGTTTCCTGCTGGCTACCCACAGTCAGGGTTTCTACCTGCAAGGCTTTACGCCCTTTGAGATTCTGTTCTGGAATCGTGAACTGGGTTCTGATCCCACCTACGATGCCCTGAGCGGCCCCATCCTCATTGACAGCAGCAATGTGGATGCCTGGATTCCGATGACGCGCAACGTCTTCGGCGATCAATATGACACGCTCTCTGAGGGTGCCTGGGAGTAATTCCTGGTCGGTTCGTCCCCTCCCTGCTGTTTCAGGGAGGGGATTTTTTGTACCCGGCAGCCAGAACGGGAAGGGCGAATGTCAGCAGTCAGGCGCTTTTTCAAACGCAGCGAGGCGAGCATCATCCTTGGGTGTTTGCTTATCTTTGTCATTTTCACCCTCGTTGACAGCGATGGGTGGTATCACTTCTTCACCATTCGTAACCTTACCCGCTTCACGGCTGTCCTGGGGATCATCACCGTCGGCGAGGCACTGGTTATCCTTACCAAGGAAATTGATCTCTCCGTGGGTTCGGTTTATGGCATTGTTGGCGTCGCCTTCATCAGCCTGGAAGCCAGCCTTGGTGTGGTTCTGGCCTTTGTAGGCGCGCTGATTATCGCCGCCGCCATTGGACTGCTAAATGCTTTGCTGGTACTCAAGGGACAATTATCGTCAATGATTGTGACGCTGGGTGGGCTGTTTGCCTATCGAGGTCTCATTTACGTGGTTACCGAGGGGACGGTGCAGACTTTCACCAGCGACACCCGTGACCACTGGCTGGTTCATGTGTTCGGGGACAATTGGTTCCTGGGATTGGAAAACGGCTTCTGGTGGTTTCTGGTGTCGTCATCGTTTTTACCTATATTCTGTTCAGGACGCCCTACGGAAATCAGTTAGTCGCTGTAGGCGGCGACAGCGTGAGCGCGGCCTCGCGAGGTGTGCGGGTTCAACTGGTAAAAGCTCTCGCCTTTATGACCTGCTCCCTGCTGGCGGGCTTTGCCGCCATCATCACACTCTGCAACGAGCCGCGTACCCACGTCACCATCGGTCAGGATCTGGAGTTACAGGCAATAGCCGCCGCTGTGATTGGCGGGGTACTGCTGACCGGTGGACGCGGCTCGATTATCGGCGCCGCCCTGGGCACATATTTCCTGACGGCGGTTCGGTCCGAATTAATCACCCTGGGTGCGCCGCCCAACTGGTATATTTCATTTGTGGGCTTCGTGCTGGTCTTCGCGGTGGTGGTCAATACCTCCATCCGCAGACATTTAGCATCCAGACCCGCTCAGTCATGAAACAAGGTGAACAGACACATGAGCGACGCACGAAATCCCTTAATCGAGATGAAGAATATCAGTCTGTATTTCGGAACATTCAAGGCCTTAAGCGCCGTGAGCGTGAATTTCGACAAAGGGGAGCTGGTGGGGCTGGTCGGGGATAACGGGGCCGGCAAAACCACCCTGATTCGAATTCTGTCGGGAATGTATACGCCTACCTCCGGCGAAGTGTACGTCGATGGTCAGAAGATCACCCGATTTCATCCCAAACTGGCGATTGACCTGGGTATCGAAACCATCCAGCAAACCGTCGGGCTGTGTGACAATCTCTCGGTCGCACGCAACTACTTCCTGGGACGTGAGCCGATGAGGCGATTCCTGGGTGTTTTCCCAATCCTCGATTTTGGCAAGATGCGGGAAGCCAGTAACAAGGTCATCAGCACGTTTGGGCTGCGCGATACGGTGGATGTGAACGACGAGATTGCCCTGCTGTCGGGCGGAGAACGCCAATCCTTCAAGATCGGTCGGGCGGTGGATTTCCGCAATCGGGTCATCATTATGGATGAGCCGACCAACCATCTCTCGGTACGGGAACGCGCTCACGTCAATGATCTGGCTCTGCAACTGCGCGACCAGGGTTTGCTGGTCATCTACATTACGCACGATATTTTTCAGGTTCATCGGCTGGCGGATCGCATCGTTATTCTGGAGAATGGGCGAAAAGTGATTGATACGCCAAAAGCCGGCATGTCCGCCGAAGTGCTGGAACAAATCATCCGCGACGGCAGCCGTGAAGCTGGTGAAGGGTAGAGACTGATGTCGCGCCGGATGGTGCTTTTCCTGCGGAGACGGACTGAGGTGGGTGTGGCTCTGGTCGCGCTGCTGCTCGTGATCGGCTTCAATACCTCGTCTGATGGTGTATGGCTCTCCATCGCCAATATGCGCGAAGTCCTGCGAGTCACGTCCGTCCTCGCTATCATGGCTTTTGATCAGGTTCTGGTCATTACCACCGGGGAAATTGACATTTCCGTCGGCTCTATTTTCGGCAGCGCCGGGCTTACCTATCTGGCCCTGATACCTGTTGTGGGTAATTCTAGTGTTTCACCATAAATGTAGGTAATGAAAAAGGGTATACTCAAGTGATTGTGGGAGGAGTATATCATGCGCAACCAGGATAAACCGGTGAAGTTGAGTGACAGTGAACGGAGCGAAT
>Ga0187894_10001363_pt1 | contig 31502 bp, 27 predicted proteins | sample GBC1701081metaG_FD_136650 | JGI IMG/M metagenome (GOLD analysis project Ga0187894, IMG submission 136650) | White microbial mat communities from a lava cave in the Kipuka Kanohina Cave System on the Island of Hawaii, USA - GBC170108-1 metaG ...
ACAAGGAGATATGCCCCTTGAGAAGCCATATCTCCGGCAAATTAACTTGGGCGGGGATAGCAAATTTGCAAAAAAGCCTTATATTTTGCGGTTTTGCCGTCGTTCTAAAAGAGCCGCACCCATAGATGATGCTGATCGCTAGCTTCTATCAAATACTCCGGCCAATGTTGCTTCAGCGCGTTTACCATACGATCGCCTAGTCTGCTTTCTGCCTCTCGTCATCCGTTTGCGGACGCAGTTCCGGTAGCGCAAGTCTGCCTGACATAGTAACTTCGTATCCGTGAAGTTCGTCTTGCGCGACTTCAGCGGCGCTATCGATCAGACCAAAATAGTTACTTTTCCTCTCCGCCTGCGTAACAATCTCGTCAACGTAGTAAGGATTGAATGCAGCCATTTTATTCCCCCTCCTCGTGGAGTTGTTGGCATAAATGTTGTTTCTCTCGTGTGCGTTCGCGCTTCACGCGATCGCATATCTTCTCCAGACATGAAAATGCCTGGCCTCCCGTGGTTTATTCCAATGCGCGTTGCGGGAGATGGTTCTTGACCTGAAGTCGGGACACTTTTGCATAGACTTACAGCAGTTCTCGAATGAGCATGGGCAGGAAGAATCAACCGCGGGGACACGGGGAGCACGGGGAAGGCTAACAGGTTTCGCCCCCGTGCTCCCCGTGTCCCCGCGGTTGATTCTTCCTGCCCATGCAAGTGAAACCCGCTGTAGTTAATAGAACGCGGATGACGCGGATGACGCGGATCATCGCGGATACCCACCATAAAAGACCGGCGTAAATCCGCGTCATCCGCGTCATCCGCGTTCTACTGATTCGAGTTTCCAAGACAATGGGTTGGCTTTCAACGTTTCGGGGGGGGAGCGGTTGATTCGCGGATTCGCAGTTCGGCTTTGAGGACGACGGGAGAGTTCGCCGGCGGCTCCGACTGGTCGGCGGACGCATTAAGTTTGCCGAGCAGCATCTTCATCGCCTGTTTGCCGATCTCGTGCGTCGGCTGCGCTATGCACGTCAGCCTGGGGCTGAAGTTCGCCGCCCACTCGAAATCGTCAAAGCCGAGGATGCTGACTTTTTCGGGACAGGGGACGCCCATTTCGACGATGGCGCGCATTAAACCGAGCGTCATTTTGTTATTGCAGGCGAGAATCGCCGTCGGCGGTTCGGGAAGGCGCATCAGCTCCAGCCCGTAACGATGGCCGCTCTCGATCTGAAAATCGCCGCGACAAAAATATTCCTCACGCACAGGCAGGCGCTCCTCCTGCATGGCCTTGCGGAAGCCTTCGACGCGGTCGAAGCCGTTTGAAAGGTTGAGCTGCCCGGCGATGATCGCGATGCGCGTATGCCCCAGTTCGATCAGGTGGCGCGTCGCTTTCCAGGTCGCCTCAACGTTGTCCGTGATGACCGCCCCTTGCGTGAAGCCGAGGGGGATGCGGTCAACGAAGACGAGCGGAAAACGGCGGCGAATCAATCGGTCGTAAGCCGAGGAAGAGTCTGCGCAGGCCAGAATTACACCGTCCACGCGCCGGGAGAAGAGCATGCTCAACTGGTCCTGCTCGCGCTGCGGGTCTTCGCCGGAGTTACACAGAATGAGCGAGTAGCCATTCTGGAGCGCTTCCCTGTCCAGGCCCTGCACCACTTCCGTAAAGAAAGGGTTGGTGATGTCCGGCACGACCATGCCAATGACGTGCGTCCGTCCGACCTTGAGACTGCGCGCGATTTGGTCGGGGTGGTAATCGAGAGCCTCCATCGCCTCCTGCACGCGCCGCGTCAGTTCGGCGCTCACGCCGCCCTTTCCGTTGACGACCGCTGAAACCGTCGCCACCGAAACGTTCGCGAGCCGCGCGACATCCACCATCGTACGAGATTTGTTTCCTTCACCCATAAGTCTCGATCACCCCGGATTTGACGCTTGAAAATACAGGCGATGAGCATAAATTGCAACGATTTCAGAATTTTTGTCAAACTGCCTGAAACGTTTCAATAAATTCCCGTCTACAGGATGAGATGTCCCTGCCGCTCCGGCGGATAAGCTGGGAACTACCGGACAAACTGCGGATTTTTTTTGCCAGAATAGCCAAGCTCTCTTGACATCGAAAATTGAAGAGCGTATGAAACGTTTCAAACAGCGGATTACCTAACAAGATAATCCGTTCTACTTAGAGTTAGATTCGCTGAAATTCGGAGTTGCCTGGTTTTTCTAAACGTTTCAAAAAAAAAGCGACAAGCTTTATCGGTTGCAAGGATCGGCGCTGATATGTCTTTCATCCTCGAAGCACGCGACATCGGCAAGAGTTTTCCGGGCGTGAGAGCGCTCGACGGGGTGAGTCTCGGCGTGCGCGCGGGCGCGGTACATGCCGTCGTCGGCGAGAACGGAGCGGGCAAATCAACGCTGATGAAGATTCTCTCCGGCGTCTACCAGCCGGACGAGGGCGAACTGCGGCTCGATGGAAAGCCGGTTGTATTTGACTGCCCCCGCGCGGCCGAGGCGGCTGGCGTCGCCATCATTCATCAGGAACTCAATCTCGTGCCCGCGCTCTCGGTCGCCGAAAACATTTTCCTCGGACGCGAGCCGACGCGGTTCGGCTTCGTTGACCGCAAGCGGCTGGAACGCGAGGCGGCGGCGCTGCTCGACCGGCTGGGGGGCGCGCTCGACCCGCGACAGGACGTTGCCAGCCTCAAGGTCAGCGACCAGCAGATTGTAGAGATCGCCAAGGCGCTCTCGCCGGGCGCGCGCGCGCTGATTATGGACGAGCCGACGACGGCCCTCGCGGCGGACGACGTGGAAAGGCTCTTCGGCGTCATCAGGACACTGACGGGAGCGGGCGTGGGCGTCGTCTATATCTCGCACAAGATGGACGAACTCTTCCGCATCGCTGATGAGTTCACGGCGCTGCGCGACGGACGGGTGGTCGGTCATCGCGTGGCGAACGAGACGACGCCGGGGGAGTTGGCGCGGATGATGGTCGGGCGCGAAGTCACCTACGCGCGGGCGGAGAGCGGTGGGCGGCGCGGCGCCGAGTTGCTGCGCGTCGAAGGCCTCAGTTCGCGGCGGGCCGGCGCGGGCCGCGCGCCCAGATTGTCGGAGATCAGTTTCAGCCTGCGCGCGGGCGAGGTGTTGGGCGTCGCCGGTCTGATGGGCGCGGGCCGCACGGAACTGCTGGAGAGTTTGTTCGGCGCGCGCGCGACGACCGGCGATTCGCGCATCGTCCTGGACGGCGAGCCGCTGGTGGTCAACGACCCGCGCCGGGCGATCAAGGCGGGCCTCGCCTTTGTTTCGGAAGACCGCAAGGCGCAGGGACTCCTCCTTGGCATGGATGTCGGCGGCAACATCACGCTCGCGTGTCTGAAGAGGTTCTCGCGCTTCGGCTTTGTTCAAGCGGCGCGCGAAGAGAAGACGGCGCGCGAGTACATCGCGCGGCTCGACATCAAAACGCCGGACACCCGCACGGCGGTGGCGAGCCTGAGCGGCGGTAATCAACAGAAGGTCGTGTTGGCGAAATGGCTGCTCATCCGCCCGCGCGCGCTGTTGCTCGACGAGCCGACGAAGGGCATAGACGTCAATGGCAAGACCGAAATTTACCGTTTGATCGAAGACCTCGCCGCCGCCGGCGTCGGCGTCATTCTGGTTTCATCGGAGCTGCCTGAATTGCTCGCGCTGAGCGACCGCATCATCGTCCTGCGCGAAGGACGGCTGATCCGGACGCTCGAACGGTCTGAAGCTACGGAGGAACGCATTATTGAGTTGGCAACCATCACAGACGAAGCGGCGCGCGCTGTCGCTTAAGAGCCGCGCGGGAATGCTCGGCGAAAAGCGCATCGGGCGCTACAAGCTGAAACGGCTGCAAGCCTTTCTCGGCTTGGTCGTCGTCTTTCTGCTCGCGTGCGTATTCTCGCCGGCGCGGGGCGGCGAAATCATCTTTCTCGACTTCGGCAACCTGACCGACATCCTGCGCCAGGTCTCCGAGAAGGGCATCATCGCCGTCGGGATGACGTTCGTGATTCTCGCGGGCGGCATTGATTTATCGGTCGGCTCGGCGCTCGCGCTTGCGGCGACGCTCTCTTCCGTGATGCTCATGCGCGGCGGCTACGGCGCGCCGGAAACCGTCATCGCCGCGCTCGCCGCCGGCCTGCTCATCGGCGTCATCAACGCGGCGGTCATCACGAAAGGGCGGATCCAATCGTTCGTCGTGACGCTGGCGATGATGTCTGCCGCGCGCGGACTGGCGCGGCTCGTATCGGGCGGCTCCGGCGTCGAGATCGGCTACGGCGAGGGCGGCGCGCCGCCGGGCTTCGCTCTGGTCGGCGGCAAAATCGGCGGTCTCGTGCCCGTCCCGGCGCTGATCTTTCTGGCGACGGTCGCCATCGCGTGGGTCGTCCTGAACAAGACTCGCTTCGGGCGCTACGTCCTCGCCGTCGGCGGTAACGAGACGGCGAGCCGGTTGTCGGGCGTCAGCGTCAACTGGGTCAAGCTCGGCGTCTTCTCGATTTGCAGCCTGCTCGCCGCGCTCGCCGGGATCATCCACTGCGCGCAGCTCGAGCAGGGCAATCCGAATGACGGCGTGGCCTATGAACTCGACGCGATCGCGGCGGTCGTCATCGGCGGCGCGTCGCTCGCGGGCGGCTCGGGGACGGTGGTGGGCACGCTCGCCGGCACGCTGATTATCGGCGTCATCAACAACATTCTCGGTCTCAACAACATTGACGCAAACCTGCAACTGATCCTCAAGGGGATCATTATCGTTGGCGCGGTGTTGTTGCAACGAAGAGGCTAGATCAGTTTCGTCCCATAGCGATTTCGCCGTACATCAATTGCAAATCGCTCAAAATCATGAAGACGAGTTTTATGACGAAAGACACAAGGGCGCGCGGGCAATCGCGGCGTGACTTCATCGGCGGCTTGACGCTCGCCCTGCCTGGGACATTGCTGTTGGCCGTCGCGTGCGGTCGCGGCGGCGGGCGGCAGGACAAATTCATTATCGGCTTCTCGCAGGCCAACAAGGCCGAGCCGTGGCGAACCTGGATGGACGATTCGCTGATGAAGGAAGCGGCGAAGCGCCCGAACCTGGAAGTGCGCTACGCCGACGCGCAGCAGGACAACAGCAAGCAGGTGGCCGATGTGGAGAACTTCCTGCGCCAGCGCGTTGACCTGCTCATCATCTCGCCGAACGAGGCGAAGCCGCTGACCGGCGTCGTCAAGCGCGTATACGAGAGCGGCGTTCCCGTGATCGTGCTCGACCGCGGCATCGAGGGCGACAGCTACACGACTTTCATCGGCGCGGACAACCGCGAGATCGGCCGGGCGGCGGGCGAGTACGCGGCGCAATCGCTTAACGGCAAAGGCAGCGTCGTCGAGGTCAAGGGCCTGCCCGGCTCGACGCCCGCGATTGACCGCAGCGAGGGTTTCCGCGAGGCGATCGGAAAACACCCCGGCGTCAAAATTCTGGCCGACCCGGTGGGCGATTGGCTGCGCGACAAGGGGCGCGAACAGGCGGAGGCCGCGCTGCGCGCGAATGAAAAGGTGGATTTGATCTACGCCCACAACGACCCGATGGCGATGGGCGCGTATCTGGCGGCGACGGCGATGAACCGCGCCGCGGGCTTGAAGATCGTCGGCATTGACGGACTGCCCGGCGCGGAAGGCGGCGCGAAAGCCGTCGCGGACGGCAAGCTCGACGCGACGTTCCTCTACCCGAATTGCGGTCGGGAGGCCATCGAGACGGCGGTGAAAATCCTGAACAAGGAACAGACGCCGAAAAAGATCACGCTGCCGACTGCGCGCATCACCAGAGAGAACGCCGCGCAGTACGTCAACCCATAGTTCGCGGAAAAATTGTCGCACATCGTTTCTGACTTCTGACTTCAATCACAGGAGTCGTTCATTCGGCAATGAGCGACGCCCTGAAACAAGGAAAATCGCCCCTGGGTACGCATCGCTTCCAGCGTGCTTTGCTTCGATCAATGGCCGATTGAAGAAGCCTCGCACGCTGGAAGCGATGCGTACCCGGGGATTTTCCGAGGAGAACATCATGAGAACCAGCAGACTCACAGCAGTTCTATTGTTACTGCTTGCTTCCGCCCTGATGTCGCCCGCCTTCGGCCAGAGCGACCGGGGCGCGATCAAAGGATTGGTCACGGACCCGCAAGGCGCAGTCGTGTCGGGGGCGACAGTGACATTAACCAATCCCGCGACGGGGATGAGCGCCAGCGTAACGACGGACAGTTCCGGGAACTTCCTCTTCCCGGCGCTGGTCGTGGGCGGCTATCAACTCACCGCCGAGCGCGCGGGATTCAAGAAATTCGCTCAGCCTGATATTCAGGTCGAGGTCGGGCGCACGACGACGCTGACGGTCGCGCTTGCGCCGGGCGACGTGAGCGAGACTATCACCGTGACGGAACAAGCGCTCGCGCTCGATACGGCGACCTCCGACACGGGCACCTCCGTGACGCGGCGGCAGATCCTCGACCTCCCGGTGCCGCTCACCGGGAGCATGCGCAACCCGCTCAATTTCGTCATCCTCACGCCGGGCGTGAGCGGCTCGGTACCGGGCGCGAACCCCGACCTGCGGCTCAACATCAGCGGCACGCCGGCCACATCGGCGGAAGTCTTTGTGGACGGCATCCCCGTCTCCGACACCAATTCGTCAGGCGACATCTCGACAAACCACCCGGCGCTAGAAGCCGTCGGCGAGTTCAAGATCAGCAATAACAACTACTCCGCCGAGTACGGTCTGGCGACCGGCATCATCTCGTTCACGCTGCGTTCGGGGACGAATCAGTTTCACGGCAGCCTCTTCGAGTTCCTGCAGAACGACCATCTCAACGCCTTCGACTCCCCGACCAAGACAACCGCCGCGTTCAGCGGAACAAAGCCGGTCAAAGCGCCGCTCAAGCAGAACGAGTACGGCTTCACGTTCGGCGGGCCGATCTGGCTGCCCAAGAAGGTTTTCCGCTCCGCAGGCTATGACGGGCGCGAGCGCACGTTTTTCTTCACCAGTTACACCGGCTTCAAATTCCGGCCCAGTTCCAACAATCCGAACCTGACGACGTTCCCGAACCGGTTCCGGCAGGGCGATTTCTCGCAGTTGCTAGGCGCGCAGATCACCGTGCCCAATCCGCTCAACGCGGCGGAGCGGCTGCCCGTGTTCGACGCGGCGGGCCGCCCGGTCACGGCGGGCGCGATCTACGACCCGACGCGCTCGCGCACTGTTACGGGGCCTGATGGCAAGCAGTATCAAATCCGCGACCCGTTCGCGGGCAACGTCATCCCCGCGGGCTATGCCAGCCTGAGCGCCGCCGCGCGTAGAATTTTGCAGGACTTCCCGCAGGCCACATCAGACGCGCTCTTCAACAACTTCTTCCGCACGACCAGCTCGAAGACCGATCAGGAGCGGTTCGTCGCCAAGATTGACCACACCCTCAGTTCGCGGCAGTCGCTTTCGGGGAGCTATTCGATGGGAAACAGCCTGAGGAGCGACAACGGCCTGCTCAATCTGCTCAGCGCGGGACAGAATGACGCGCCGTCACTCCAGATACGCCTCGCTCATACCTTCACCATCTCGCCGACGCTCATCAACAGCTTCTCGTTCGGCTTCCTGCGCGACCAAGGCGCCAACGGCCCCGTCGTTCCGAGTCCGGAACTGGACTCGTTGGGGCTGCGCGGCATCACGCTGCCGCCGGGCGCGCCGTATCCGATAATTACGATTCGCAACCAGAACGGCATCGGCGCGGGATCATTCTCGCGCGTGACGCAGAACCGCTTTCTCGCGAGCGACGTGGTGACCTGGAGCCGTGGCGACCACTCGTTCAAGTTCGGCGGCGACCTGCGGCGGCTCCAGCGCAATGAAGCCGCTAACAACTCCGGGAGCTTCGTCTTCGAACCGACGCAGACGGGATTGAACGGCATCGGCTTCATTAACACCGCCCAGGGGCCGCAGGCGGTCTCCATCCCGGCGGGCAGCACGGGCAGTTCGGCGGCCAGTTTCCTGTTCGGCGCGGTTGATTTCTCGCGCTTCGATCTGGGCTTCACGACCGCGGGTTACCGCTGGCTGACGGCGAGCGGCTTTGCGCAGGACGATTGGAAGGTGACGCGCAATCTGACGCTCAATCTGGGCTTCCGTTATGACCTGTCAATCCCGCGCACCGAAGTCCTGGGGCGAGTCTCGACCATGGATCGCAACCTGCCGAATCCGGCGGCGGGCGGACGGGCGGGCGCGTTCACGTTCTATGGCGATGGGACCGGGCGCAACGGAAAGGAGCGCATCGGCGAGATTGACTGGTCGGGCTTTCAGCCGCGCATCGGGCTGGCCTATTCGCCTGATTCCGGCGCCGGCCTCATGAAGGCGCTCTTCGGGCAAGGGCGTTCGGTCATCCGCGCGAGCTTCGCCATCACGCGCCCGCTCGGCAATGACAATCTGACCAACGGCATTTCGGGCGGCCTTTACGCCGCGGGCTTCAACGGCGTGGCGACGGTCAACCGCCCCGGCGACGCGCTCGGCTCGCCGGCCTTTTTCTGGGATCAGCCCTATCCCGGCTTCAAGCCGCCGCCGACGATAGATCCAACGCTCTTCACCGGCAACGCGAACCCGCCGCTGCTCGAACCGGAGATCGGCAAACTGCCGACGCAGATCAACTGGGCGTTCGAGATTCAGCGACAACTGCCGGGCGATTTCCTCTTCAGCGCCGGCTACGTCGGCACGCACATCTATCACCTGGGCGTCTGGCGCAAGCCGAACCAGGTTCCGCGCGCGGCGGCTGAAGCGTTTCGCGGAGCCGCCGCCGCCGCCGGACTCCCGCTGAACGAGTTCCTGAACCTGCACATCACAGATCCACGTGTGGCGTCGTCGGGCCTGCAACCGCCCTTTCCGAATTTCACGCAGTTGTTTGGACCGGGCGCGACGGTGGCGCAAGCGCTCAGGCCCTTCCCGCAGTACGGCAACATTGACAACCTCCAGCAGCCCGTCGGCAGCACGTCCTACAACGGCCTGCTGACGAAGCTGCAAAAACGCTTCTCCAACAATCTGACGCTGCTGCTCTCCTACACGTTCTCGAAGACCATCGGCGATATAGATTCGTTCCAGGGCGCGTTGGCGGGCGCGCAGAACGCCATCTTCGCCCGGTCGTTCCAGCAGGACTATTACGACAACCGGGGCGAACGCTCGGTGACGAGTTCGGACATCCCGCATGTGCTCGCGCTGAGCTACACCTACGAAATCCCGATTGGCCCCGGCAAACGCCTGCTCAACAAGCGCGGCGTGACCGGCAAAATCGTGGGCGGCTGGCAGGTGAGCGCGATTCACCTTTACCAGAGCGGTCGCCCGCTCTTTATGGAGTATCAGGCGTTCGGCGCGAACAATCCGTTCCGGGCCAACGACGGTTTCAGCTTCCGCCCGAACGTCGTACCAGGCAAACCGCTCGTCAACCCGGCTTTTGACCGGCGCTGCGCGGGGCCGCTGGCCGCGACAGCCGGGCGATTGCCCTGCCAGTTCTACGTCAACCCCGAAGCCTTCACCGCGCCGCCGCCGGGCGAGTTCGGCAACGCGCCGAAATTCTTCTCCAACCTCCGGGCGCAGAATTACTACAACGAGGACATTTCGATCTCGAAGCGGACAGCGATCACCGAGCGGGTCGTAGTCAACTTCCAGGCGAACTTCTTCAACGCCTTCAACCGCGTCGTGCTCGGCACGGGCGGAGCGCCGACCACGATCTTCAATCTCGCGCCGAAGGACCTGAGTCAGACGTCGCTCGCTAACAGCAGCACGCCGTTCGGCATTCTGACTTCGCAGCAGAATGGCGCGCGGCGCATCCAGTTCGGATTGAAACTGGAGTTCTGAACAAATTATGAATAAATGCCGACTGTTAATCTGGCTCACAATCTTGCTGGCGTGGCTGATGCTGGGGGCCGCGCCAGCGCCCCTGGCGACTGAAAGCGAGGTTTGGGTTCGCCCGAAGGACGCGAATGGCGCGTTGATCTGGGGGCGCAGGGACGGCCTCGTCTTCGGCCTTCCGTCGCCGGGCGGGATGCGAGGCCCGCGCGGGCTGATTCGCGTCGGCGTCATCGGCAAAAACGGAGAGGCGGAATTGATCAATTTCATCGCCGTCGAACCGGTCGCGCGAGGCTTCGGCTCGCGCTTCAGCCGCATGGCGTTCAGTGAACTCGAAATGAGCGAACCGGACGCCGGGACGCGCGGCAAGCGGCTCTGGACGGCGGCCGCGCAAGGCGAGTTGACGACGCTGCCCGCCAAGCCGCAGCCAATCGAGCGGCTGAGCGTGCGCATCGAGGTGGAGCCGTTCACCGCCAACCGCGCCCACGTTTACGTCATCGCCAGCGTCTACGGCGACCGCCCGCACGAGCTTGAGCTGACGGTTCATCACCACGACGACAGCGCGCCCGTCGAAGAGTTGACCCTCACGGCGACGATGGGCAACTACGAGCGCCTGCGCCATCTGTGGCTGAAAGACCACGTCGTTGACAGCCGCGAGTTGTACGCCGGTTACAGCGGCGACGCCTTCATTGACAAGGAGAACTACCCGCGCGACGAGATGCTGACCTACGGCGACGGCGACGCGCTCGCGTTGGCCACCACCAACGAAGATAACCCTTCGAGCGTTGAAGTGACCGAACGTCCTTCGTGGACGTACCGCTCGATCAAGCTCACGCAGTACTGGCGCATCCCGGCCCGGCATATCCAGCCCGACCTGCGGGTCAAGGTCAACGGGCGCCGAGTCTACTGGGCCTCGAAGACTCCGATCCCGGGCGGGATCTCGTTTGAAAACTTCGAGGCGCGCCAGCGCTACGCGCCGGGACAGGCGTTTGTCTTCGGCCTGACTCCGAAACAACCGTGGGAGTTCGAGCCGGCTATTCCGAGGTTGGCCGCCCGGCCCAAATGAAAGAAGAGAATTTTCCATTTGCCATTTGAGATTTGAGACTGGTCATCGCCGGAAGCGGACCGAGTCAACGCCTGATGAACATTGAGAATTTCCGGAGCAATGACCAATCTCAAATCTCAAATGGAAAATGGAAAATGGAAAATGGAAAATTCTCCTCCTCTTCATGATCTACTAGGAATGTCATGACCAAACATCTTCCCAAAAGATTTCGACTGCTTGGCTGCTGCTGCGTGGCCGTCTGCCTGCTCGCGTCATCCGTGATTGGGCAAGACGACCAGAGTCGGATCGCGCGGCACGCTCAAGCCGCGCAGCAGGCTCAGCGGGAAGGTGACTTCGCCACCGCCATCCGCGAGTTCACTATCATTTCCCGTCTGCTTCCCGACGTGGCCGAAGTCCACAGCAATCTCGGCGTGGCGTGTTACTTTCATAAACAGCGCCGGGCAGCTCTGGCCGCCTTTGAGAAAGCGCTCCGGCTCAAACCCGATCTGGCGTCGGCCTTGATCTTTTCCGGGATTGTGAATTACGAATTGTCGAAGCCGGCGCAAGCCACAAAGTTGCTGGAACGCGCCGTCGAACTCAGCCCGGCTGATCCGCTGGCGCAAACCTGGCTTGCTCACAGCTACGCCGCGCAATCGCGCTTTCGAGAAGCGGCGGAGCGCTTTCTGGCCGCATCCGAGCGTTCTCCGAACGATGTGGATATTTGGTATGGGCTGGGGCAGGTCTACCTGGAACTCGGGCGACAGGAAGTCAAGCGGCTCAACGAGACAGCTCCCAATGGAGCGCGCATCCTCCAACTGGCCGGCGACCTGTGGCTTCTGCGAGGCGAGCGGGATCACGCTCTGGCGCTTTATCAGGAAGCTTTGAAACGCCGGCCCGGGCTGACCGAAGTCCGGCAAATTGTCGAGCAGTTGCTCGGCCAGCAGCGGAAATCGGAAGCTTCTCCGCCGGCGCATGCTCCCGCTGACTCGTCTTCCCCGCCCTCTTCGCCTTCTTCAGAAGATGCGTATTACCTGGCCGCTACGGAGTTCCGCGAGCGCGCGCAGAGAGCCTTTGAGCGCATCTCGGCGCTCGGAGCCAATTCTTATCGCGCGCGCCAGGTCCTGGCTGAATCGCTTGAGGCTCAGGAGCGAGTGGATGACGCTCTCGCCGAGTATCGCGCGGCGTTGAAACTGAAGCCGGACCTCGCCGGCGTTCACCTGGCCATCGGGAATCTGTTGATGAGCCAGGGACTGGCGACAGAGGCGCTGGAAGAATACCGAGCCGAGTTGACGCTGCGGCCTGATGGCCCGGAAGTCCACTACCGCGCGGCGCGCGCGCTGATCGTCCTGGGCAAGGGAGAAGACGCCGAAGCTTCGCTCAATCGAGCGCTGGCGGCGGGCGGCGCGCCTGCCGCGACGCACAGAGAACTGGGAAGGATTTACCTCGGTCGCGGCCAGCCAGCCAAAGCCGTCCAGTCGCTTTCCACATATTTAGCGGCGGCCGCAAACGACGCGTCCGCCCACTTTCTCCTGATGCAGGCATACCGCAGACTGGGCGACACGGCGGCGGCGGAACGTCACCAGGCGAAATTCAAAAGTTTGTCGGATGATGAAAAACGACGAGCTTCAATCCAGGAGGCGTTATCGCTGTTCAGCAGAGGCAAGAAGCCCGAGCAGTGAAACGACTGTCGAAAATGAGACGAATCCTTTATCTGATTTTAGCCTGCTGTCTATTGCCTTCGTTTGCCGTTGACGCTGTTCCGTCGCGGAACGAGCCTCTGGTCAGCGCCGGGGACTTCACCAAAATCTATGATCCGAGCGTCGGCGCCGACGTTCGATGGTATATCAATGATCACTGCTTTGCGCGCGGCAAGGACGGAGTGTGGCATATGTTTGGGATCACGCATGCCGAACCAGCGAAGCCGCTCGACGAGAAACATTTCGCTCACGCGACGGCGTCGAGCTTGACGCAAACTCCCTGGAAGAAATTGCCTTTCGCCCTCAGCGCGGACGAAACGCGGCAGGAGACTATTCTATGGGCGCCTCACGTGATGTTCTACAACAACACCTACTATATGTTTTATGTCGCCGGCGGCGCCGATCATACGAAATACAAAATCCACCTTGCCACGTCCGCGGACTTGAAGACGTGGAAGCGCCACCCTAAGAACCCGATGGTCGTTGACGGTTTTGACGCGAGGGACCCTTTCATTTTAAGAGACAAAAACGGCTGGATTATGTACCACACCGCGAACAGCGACCCGGCTGGTGGCAATCACATTGTCGCGTACCGGACGAGTAAGGACCTGATCAACTGGAGCGAGAGAAAGACCGCTTTCACTGACCCCACGACAGGAACTTATGGCGGGCCGACAGAGTCGCCTTTCGTCGTGCGCCGCGGCGATTTCTATTACCTGTTTATCGGGCCGCGGGGCGGCTACGTTGGCACGGACGTTTTCCGAAGCAAGGACCCCTTCCGCTGGGATCCGGCGGACAAGGTCGGGCACATCAAATCTCATGCCGCGGAGGTGGCGCGCGACGTGGACGGCCGCTGGCACGTGAGCCATGCGGGCTGGGGCCAGGGGGGATTGTATTTAGCTCCCCTGATCTGGAACGACGGTTTGGATGATTCCGAAACGTCGCTGCCAATCCCAAAGTAAAACCAAGGAGGACTTACCGATCATGAGATCAAAAGTTTTCGTCATGTTTGGGCTGCTGCTCTGTACGCCTTTGTCAGGGCTGGCGCAGGAGGCTTCGCACGACGGGCTGACCAATAATTTGAGCAACCTGTATCGTACCTCCAACGCGAAAACGCGCTCTATTAGCCCTGAGAACTTCACCGGCGAGAAGGGCAAGGGCGGGATGGCGACCGAGGGAGTGGCTTCTCACGAAGCCCGCGAGTTAGGGCAAGGCTGGAAGGTCAATCCCTTCGTCATCATCGAGCCGGGGAAGACTTTCACGCTCGCTGAGATCAACGGCCAGGGGGCGATCCAGCACATCTGGATGACTCCGACTGGCGCTTGGCGCTTCTCGATCATCAGGATGTACTGGGACGATGAGAAAGAGCCATCGGTGGAAGCGCCCGTCGGCGATTTCTTTGCGATGGGTTGGGGCAAGTATGCTCCGGTAGCTTCTATCCCGGTCGTCGTCAACCCCGGCAGCGCGTTCAACTCCTACTGGCCCATGCCCTTCCGAAAGAAGGCGCGGATCACCATGGAGAATCTCGACGCGCAGGCGATGAGACTGTATTACCAGATCGATTACACGCTCACGCAGGTACCCGCGGACGCGGCCTACTTCCACGCCCAGTTCAGGCGGGTGAACCCGCTCCCCTACAAACAGGTCTACACCATCGTGGATAACATCAAGGGGAAGGGACACTATGTCGGCACTTACATGGCATGGGGCGTGAATAACAACGGCTGGTGGGGCGAGGGCGAGATCAAGTTCTATATGGATGGGGATCGTGAGTTCCCGACCATCAACGGGACCGGCACGGAAGACTACTTCGGCGGGTCCTACAACTTCGAGAACAAGGAGAAGAAGCAGTACGAGGAGTACACCACTCCCTACCTGGGATTGGTTCAGGTCATCAAACCTGACGGGCTTTACCAGTCTCAGCAGAGGTTCGGTTTATACCGCTGGCACATCCCCGACCCGGTGCGTTTCGACCAGGACTTGCGGGTCACGATTCAGGCCCTTGGGTGGCGCAGCGGCAGGAGGTATTTGCCTCTCACAGACGACATCTCGTCGGTCGCCTTCTGGTACCAGACCGAGCCGCACGCCGCCTTCCCGAAATTGCCGGATAAGGATCAGTTGGAAGTAAACTGAGAGGAGAAACTTGTATGCGAACTGTCATTCCCTATTTTTTCCTGACGTTCTTGTGCCTGGCCGGACCAGCCGTCCGCGCCCAGCAGTCCGATGATCTTTCCCGTCTGCCTTTCCTGCGGACTTACACGCAGGAGCGCATTTCGTCATACGATCGCACGGGCGCGAACGACGACGGCAACTGGAAGAACCCTATCAAGCCGGGCGAGACGCGGACTATCGGCGACGCGCAGGGGCCGGGCATTATCACTCATATGTGGTTCACCATCGCCACGCCCGAGCGTTATCACCTGAAGAAGATCGTGCTGCGGATGTACTGGGATGACGAGCGACTCCCGGCGGTCGAAGCGCCCATCGGCGACTTCTTCGGGCTAGGCATGGGCGAGTATTTCATGTACGAGTCCGGCCCGCTCTCGGTAGGCTCACAAAAAGCGCTCAACTGCTATTTCCCGATGCCGTTCCGCCAACGGGCGCGCATCACTATCACCAACGAGGGCAGCCAGCCGATCCAGGCTTTCTACTACAACCTTGACTGGCAGAAACACCGGAGCCTGCCCGAAGACCTAGCCTACTTCCATGCCGAGTACCGGCAGGCGACGCCGACGCCCGGCTGGACGGCGGATTGGAAGTTGAACTCCGACAAAAAAGTGAATGACCACCCGAATCTGGAAGGGGAAAAGAATTATGTGATCGTCGAGGCCGAAGGGCGCGGCCACTACGTCGGGGTGACGCACAACATTCTTCAGAATCAGGGGGACTGGTGGGGCGAAGGCGACGAGATGATCTTCGTGGACGACAAGGCGAAACCTTACATCACCGGGACGGGTTCGGAGGATTACTACCTGGGCGCGTGGTGCTACGGCAATTGCGGCATCTCGCCGTTCGGCTCGACCTACCCGACCTTCGCCTACAAGAACTACGGCAACCCGGTCAACGGCGGCGACAATCGCGGGGCGAAGTGGATGGTCTACCGCTTCCACACCGACTCGCCGATCCCGTTTCAGAAGTACTTCAAGATGACCATTGAGCACGGTCACGGCAATCATCGCTCGGACAACTTCTCGACGGTGGCCTACTGGTATCAGCAGGGTTCGCACAAGCTGCGCAAGCCGCTCCCGCCGGTTGATGAGCGCATCCCGCGCATGGTCAACGTCGAAGGCCCGACGGTGGGCAAGCCGTAAGCGCTGGCGGAAAAATTTTGAGGTGTAATCGTCTTTCGTTTTCCATTTGCCATATGACATTTGTCATTTGCCATTGCGGCGTCTCGCGCGGTTCCGGCAATGAACGTAATATGCAAATGGAAAATGGAAGGGCGCGGCTCTTTTAGAACGACAGGGAAAACGCGGATTTTCCGCGTTTTCCGTTATTTCCGCGTGTTCCGCGTTTTCCTGCGCCCTCTCATCTCGTCGTTCCAAAAGAGCTGCGCCCAAAATGGAAACGCCCCAAAATCTTTGCCTGACTACTTGACCACATCATCTCCTCCTTCAGAGCTTCTTCCACACCGCTTCGTAGATTCGCCGCTCGGCGTCTCTCGCTTTGTCGTTGATGTCGAGGAACGAGAAGCCGACATCCGGGCCGTGGTAAGCGCTGATGTCTATCCCACGCGCTCCTTGTTTTCCGGCTTGAAAAGTGTGGATGTTGTCACGGAACGCCGAAAGCGTGTTGAGTCTGCCGGGCGCGATGATTTCGTTGTGTGTTTCGCGGACCTGGAAGGTCTGTTTCGAGGAGAAGTCGGGAGCGTCGCCGGCGATCTCGAAATTGCGGATGCGCGCTTCGCCTTCGATGCCCAGCGTACAAACGCTTGCGTTCGGATGGCAGTGCGGCGGCAAGATCGCGCCGGGCTCCAACCACCACTCGACAATGAAAAACGGTTTGCCGCGGAAGCTTACGCCGAAATTCACGGGCGGATCGAGAGTTACAAAGCGGCCCAGCTTGGCTCGCGGCAGATCTTTCAATCGGAGGCGCGCAATCATCGAAGCCAGCCAATGAAGATAAGCTTCCTGACCGCTTTTTGATGAGTCGCGGTGCAACTCTTCGGCGATGGGGGCGCATTGCTTGAGGAAGTCATCCCAGCCAAGATCAATCGCGTTTTGGTTTTTATTGGCGATTGTCTTAACCTCGAACTCGAACGGGAGTTTTCTTAATCGCCGCGTTCGCTGTGGCCGTGGCGCTGGCGCCGGCGGGCTACCTCATTTGGCAAAGCCGGGAGAAGAAAGTAATTCCGCCAGCCGGGAAAATCATCCTGGCCGTGCTGTCGTTCGAGAATTTGAGCGGCGACCCGGAGCAAGATTATTTCAGCGACGGCCTGACTGAGGAGATGAAAGGCGTGATCCCTGCGGGTCGCCGCCGACTCCTGTTTCAGGTCGAAGCGCCGGTATTCCCCGACAAAGCGGAACATGTCGCGGGCCCAGGCATTGACGAAGACGGTGACGCCCTTGACTTCATTGCGCGATTTGTTGCGCGCCGGGTCGCACCAGTCAAAACGCACACCGGCATGCGTCAGATCATTGATGACCGGCGTGGTCGCTTCGGCGTAAGCGCCAAGACTGCTGAAGCGCCCGCCCGTGGCCAGGTCGTCACTCCCACGCATGACCCCGCCGAACAAGGTCAAGCGCCTGGCGACGGGATAACTGCCGTAGAAGGCGATCCGGTCGAAGTAATTTTGAAAGGTCTTGTTCGTCTCAATGATCGGCAGCGTGACGTTGCCGCGATAATAATAGAACGAGACGGCGCCCCCCTCGTGATGCAGGATGCGGTTGATGAACAATTGAAAATCCGGCGAAGGATGTCGCGCCTCCAGAATGGCCCTGGTGAAAGGTTCCTTCCGTCCGAATGGCTCCAACCGGCCGTGATCTTCGTGGAGCCGGACTCCGCCAAGCAGGTAAGCGCGAACGGAAGTCCGGCCTTGATAGTAACCGAAGGTGGCGCCCAGTTGATGGAAATTCCAGGGAGTGAAGAAAGTGGACTGTTCAGACTTCGCCGGGTGTTCCTGAAAATACGGGCGCGTGTCCCCGATGGCCACGTCCGAGGCGCCGAAGCCTTCCATCGGATGCGGGACGCCCGCGCGCAGCTCGTAGAAGCGATCCGCGCCGCCAAAGGTCGCTTTGATATTCCCTTCAAAACGCAGATGACCCTCGGTCTCCTCGGACTTGTCCGGCCAGACGGTGGCCTTCAGGTTCGAGGAGAGATGCTTTCCCCACGGGCCATAAAAAGCGTAGGCTTCAGCCGCAAACAGGTTGAAACGGTTTCTGTGAGAAGGGGAGGCTCTCGGCGTCCGCAACAAGAACATCAGCGTTGCGGACGCCAGATTTCTGAATCTCAGTCCGCGCGCGACCGATCATCAGAGTGGAAATATCAATACCGACCACTCTGCCTTCGTCGCCCACAAGCTCGGCGGCCGGAACCAGGGCGGCGCCGGTCCCGGTGGCGACGTCCAGCACGTTCGAACCAGGCGCAATCCCAATGCTGTTTGCCAGCCGCCTTCCAAAATGTAAGAAAAAGCTGGGACCGACGAGGTTATACGTAGCAGCCGCCGCGTCATAGACTGCGATTACTTTTGCTTTTGACTCTTCCGCAATGGGCTTCACTTTTGCAAAATCCTCATGACACGCTGCAATGCGACATCCTCGCCCGACCCGCAGGCTTCGAAGAGGTCCCTCGCCAATGTCTCATATTCCGCCAAGCTGTGAGCGGGCAGCGCGCCTGTCTTCTCATACTCCGTCAGCAACTGCGCAATCTCGTCGTGCCCGCGCCGGGTCGCCCACGCCAGGGGTGTGGCCCAAGGCGGATCGTCGGGCAGGTTCGGCCTTGCGCCGCGTCGCAGTAGGAACTCGACAATGCGGGTTTTGCCACACCTGGCCGCCCATCCCAGCGGGGTCGAGCAGAACTCTTCATCCCGCGCATTCAGATCAGCTCCGTGCTCGATGAAGATCGCGGCGTTCTCCACATCGCCCGATTCGGCGAAGTAATGCAGCGGCGCGATGCGCAACCAGTTCGGCTGGTTCGGATCCATGCCGTGGCGAAACAGCAGTTCGGTGATTTCGCGCGTCCCGCCCCCCATAGCGCGGCGCTTGGGCAGGTCGGGCTGATAGCGCAACATCAAACGGACGAATCCTTCGTGGCCGTTTCCCGCGGCGTTAGACAGCGCGTCGGTGTCGTCGGCCAGCGCCGGGTTGGCCGCGAAGACCGCCGCCGCCGTCTGGAGATCGTTGCAGTAGGCGAGGAGATGCACGGGGCGCGCTGCGCCATACGAACAAAGCAGATCGACCATCTGCTGGTTGCGCGTGGTGGAATAACCTGCGGCGGCGAGCGCGGCGCTCAGCGTGTCGGCGGAACTCTCGACTTCCACGTTCGGGTAGGCGCCATGCTCCAGCAGGAGCCTGACGATTTCGATGTGTCCGTTGCAGACCGCCGAATGCAGCGCGTGGCCGCGCGGGGCGATGTGCTCTTCGGGCAAATTCGGATCGGCGCCACGCTCCAGGAGCAGCTTGACGATCTCGATATGCCCGGCGGCGGCGGCGTTGCGCAGCGGCGCGCCGGAACAAACATAGTAAGTGACGTAGTCCGATGGACGGTTGGCCAGCGATGGGTCTTCGTCGAGCAGTTCGCGCACCCGCTCCAGATCGCCGATGAATGAGGCGGTGCAGATGTCTACGTACGCGCCGCGCGCACGTAGGCGCTCGCGCACTTCCTGCGGAGTGGTTGGCCAATCGTACGGCGCATCGCGCCAGCCGCGAAAGTTGTAATCGCCATTGGCGAGTTGAATCGGACGCGCGCCATCCCCACGCCGCGCGTTGATGTCCGCCCCGCGCGCCAGCAACTCGTCAATCATATCGAGTTGCCGCGTCATCACCGCCCAATGGATCGGTTGATTGGTATACTCATCGGGGGCATGCGCAAGCTCAGGCGAGGCGTCGAATAGAAGCGTGTCTCGGCGCTAGCCGCCTCCACGATGCGCTCCATGGTCGAGATGTGTTCGACCGGCTGATCTTTAGCCTCCGCCCACACCGCCTGCTGCACGGCTGTAACCAGGCCCAGCGGGTCGCCAGAGACGCGCGCCACCAAACAGGCCGGACCAGCCGGATTCTGAGCCAGCGGAGTGTACACGGACGGCTCAATCGGTTTGTTCAAATAGTTCAGGCGCACATCGCCCACCACGCCGACGATTTCACAGTCCCGCCTTCCTCGTCCAGCTCCCGCTCAACGCGGTCGCGCTCAAGGAGGTTGCGCAGCAGGCTGGAGAGACGTGACCACAGCGACATAAGGCCTCACGGGTCGGAGAACTCGCGCCTCCAGATCAGAAGTGGAACGGCCAACAGCGCGCCAAAAAACAGAAAGATCAGGACGCTCGGTTTCGTCGGAGCCCATGCGTAGCCCCCAGCGCCCACAGCGCCTACGAGGATCCCAATCGCAGTAGCGGCGCGACTGGCGTAGCGGCTCCCCGCGCGGAGAGCGGGCAGCAGTAAAACCACAAGAAGCCCAAGCGTACTCAGGGCTGCGCCCGAGAACGCCGCATTGACGAGAACGGCGTCTCCGAGTCGCGCGGGGATCTCGCCCCGCCCGATCGCCCGATGAAACATTGACACGTTGACAACGCCGTGAATGATCCCGATTAGGAGAAGAAACAACGCGGTGGGGATCGCGCAGAAGGTTGTGATGGTCTTTCGATTCATGGTCTGCCCTCAACGTGATTGCGTCCGGCCCAATGAAAAGTTAGGCGACGGCCGAAATACGTTTTGTGTATGTACACGCGAAGCGTTCAACACCCGGGTACTTCTTTCCCAGAGAGATGACAGTGAAACCACATCGTTCATAGAATCCAACGGCGTCGCGATCTGTTTCAGCTACAAATGATCGGCAAGGGATGCTCTCCATTGCAGCGTGGATCAGTCGCTTCCCCACGCCGCGGTTCCGCTCACCGGCGTCAACAGCCATTTGGTGAATCGTGGCCAGAAGATCCGTGTGTCGCTCTATGCCGACGCACCCAACGACTCGGTTCTGAGAGATGGCGACGAAGACAAAATGATCCTTGCTGGTTCGGTACGTTTCAGCGATTTCATTTAATCTCCCTCTGTTCCGAAGGCCCATCGGCAACCGCAGTAGGTCGAGAATTTCGGGTTGGAACACTTTGTTTGAGGCTTCCTCCACACGAAACATGCAATGCCTCCCCTGGGCCGCCTACAGCGTATTTTGCTTGAACGAAGAGAATGCCTAACCGCAGAGGTTACATCGGACAACTGTCTTCAGCTTGTTTGTCATAGTAATTTCCTTCCGGATGACTTTGTCCTAAGAGGTAGCCTTGATGGCCAATGTGATGGCCGTGCGGATGCGTTCCCAATTGGCCGTCTCGGTCTTCGATTTAGATGATTTAGACATGTCAAACTCCTACAGAAAGTCTGTAGGAGGCTATCCCACGCCCTATAGAAAGTCAACATGAGTGAGTCCGGTAGCCAGGGCTTTTGCAAAGTCGTCGTTTAAGCTTAGTCTGAAAGGTTGTTGCGGCGGGGAGGCAAGGATATGCCATATTTCAACTGCGCGGAGGCGCCGTCCTTGCTCAGGGGAAGAAGTGAAGTGGGGCGGCTCGGGAGCGCCTGGACGCCGCTTAGCGGAAATTACCTGCCATTCCCTAGAAACAGGTGGCGACGATCCGCCACGTTCAGCTAGAGTCGCGAGCGATAGAAATCCTCCGGGAAAATTTGAGATGCAGGCCGCAGGAAACTAAACCGGCCGGATTAAGGAGAGCCATATGAGCCATATGAGCCATATGAGCCATATGAGCCATATGAGGATGATGAAAAGCTGTCTCGTACTCCTGGCGCTCGCTTGTTTGCTCGGCCACGGCGCAGGCCTCGCGCAGACAAGCTCCGCGAAGGCGGGCGCGCCGCTGGCAGTGGATAACTTTGAAGAGCAAAACCGAGCGCGCCTCTTCAGCGCCGTCTGGGTGGCCTACACGGACAAGGCCGTCGGAGGTAAATCGGCGGCCGCGCGGCTCATCATTTCAGCCGCCACTTCCGCGCCGATTGGCGTGGCGGCGCCTGATCCCACAACCGCGGAATCGGGAGAGCAAGAAAGAGCGCCCAGGCGCTTCGATGAGTTGGTGCGCGCGGACTTCTTCGCCGGACTGGCTGGCAACCGCGAAGCCTTTGATCGCGCCATGAAAGTCTGCGAGGACGCGCTGGCGAAAGACCCCAAGCACGCCGAAGCCATGGTCTGGCATGGCGCTGGGGTAATCTATCTCAGCTTACAGGCGTCTGAGGCGGGTGATAAGCCGCGAGCGATTGAACTGTGGGACCGCGGATTGAAAGAGATGGACGAGGCCGTCGCGCTCTGGCCCGGTCATCTGGGCGTGATCATCCCGCGTGGCGCGACACTGCTCGAAGCTTCACGGCACGCCCCCGATCCGGCCCTGGCCAAAGCCTTGCTTACCAAAGCCGTAGATGATTATGAAAAAGCGCTGGAAGTCCAAAAGCCTTTTTTCCACCGCCTCTCAGTCCATTCGCGCGGAGAGCTGCTCTTTGGCTTGGCCGAAGGCTATCACCGCCTGGGCGAGATGCGGCAAACGCAGCATTATTTCCAACGCATCGTGAAGGAATGCGAAGGCTCCGGCTATGCGAAAAAAGCGCAGGCCTGGCTGGAAAAGAAGGCTCTGCCCAATAATCACTCGGCGCTCTCCTGCTCCGGTTGCCATGCCAGATGATCCGGATCGCGATCTGGAAAGTTACCCCATACTCAATGGCCTCGCGCCGTGAGCGCATCTTCGCCGGTGGAACCGATAACTTTCCAATTTGAACAAACTACTTTTGCGCTTTCATCTGTTGCGCTTTCATCTGCGCGGCGACGCGCTCGACCTCAGCCAGCAGGCGCAGCGTGTTTTCGCCGAGAATTTTTCTGATGTCGGCGTCGCTATAGCCCTTGCGCACCAGCGCCTCGGTGATCTTGGGCAGTTTCGAGGCGTCTTCCATCCCGACCGGCATGGAGCCGCCGTCGAAATCCGATCCCAGCCCGACATGGTTTGCGCCGGCCAGTTTGACCGCGTGGTCAATGTGATCAACGATCCTTTCCCAACTCGCCTTCGGCGCGGGACCGAACCGTTTTGCGACCTCTTCGCGCCGACGCGCCGCGTTCTCGCGGCCCGGATACTGCTCCATCAGCTCGCGCATCATCCCCTGCGACTTCTTCGTGTAGGCGTAAAGGTCAGGGTCAATGAAGCTGTCGAGGTAGTTGATCTGGATCACGCCTCCCTTGGCCGCGAAGGCTTTGATCATCTCGTCGGTCATATTGCGCGGATGATCGTTGAGCGCGCGGCAGGACGAGTGCGAAGCGATCATCGGGGCGCGGCTTACTTCCAGCGCGTCCCAGAAGGTCTTGTCCGAGACGTGCGAGACATCCACCATCACGCCGAGCCGGTTCAACTCGCGCACAACCTCTTTGCCGAAATCGGTCAGGCCGTTGTGCTTCGGCTGATCCATCGAAGAGTCGGCCCAGTCGGTGTTGACCGTGTGCGTCAGCGTCAGATAGCGCACGCCGAGCGCGGCGTACATCCGCAACACCGGCAGGCTGTTGTTGATCATATGCCCGCCTTCCATGCCCATCAGCGCGGCGATCTTGCCCTCTCTGCGCGCCTTGCGCGCTTGATCGGCGGTCACGCAGAGCGCCACTTTATCCGGATAGTCTTCCGCCAACTTATGCACGGCGGCGATGCGCTGGATCGAATTGTTGACCGCCGTCGGCCCGGTCACCGTGCCCGGCATGAAGATCGAGAAGAAGAAACCGCTCAGCCCGCCCTTCTTCATGCGCGGCAGATCAATGTGACCGGTGGTGTGTTCTTCGGTGAAATTCCAATCGCCCTGAAGCTTCGGCGTCACGTCAATGTGCGTATCGAGCACGATGGAAGAGAAGTGAATCTTCCGCGCCCGCTCCGAAATCGCGTCGCTCTGTTGCGCAAGCAGCGACGCGCAACAAACCGACAGGAGAGTACAGGTGAAGAGAGTAGTGAACACTCGTTTCATAAAGTCTCCGGGAAAGTTGTTTGGTAATTCTTGTTGGAAGAGTCGCTAGTAAGACACTGGCCGAAGCGAATTGTCAAGACAGATTGTTTGACAGGCAAGGAGTCAATAGCCTACGTTTGAGGCCGACAGCGAGCTAGGCAAATCCATGACGACAACCATCAATCCCAAAATGCGCTATGACTGGTCGCCCGACGAGATCGAGGCCATTTACATTCTGCCCTTGCCGGAACTGCTCTTTCGCGCGCAGACGGCGCACCGCGCGCATCACCGCCCGGATGAAGTGCAAGGCTGCGCGCTGCTGAGCGTCAAGACGGGCGGCTGCCCCGAAGACTGCGCCTACTGCCCGCAATCAGCTCACTATCAAACGGGAGTGGCGCGCGCGCCATTGATGCGCGTGGAAGAAGCGCTGAGCGCCGCGGCGCGGGCGCGGGAGCAAGGCGCGACGCGCTTCTGCCTGGGCGCGGCCTGGCGCGACGTTCCGCCGGGAAATGAATTCGAGAGCGTGCTGGAGATGGTGCGCGGTGTGCGCTCGCTGGGGATGGAGGCTTGCTGCACGCTGGGAATGCTGACAGACGGCCAGGCCGAGGCGCTCGCGGCGGCAGGTTTGACCGCCTATAATCACAACCTCGATACCTCGCCGGAATTCTATGGACAGATCATCACCACGCGAACCTACCAGGAACGCCTGGACACTTTAGCGCGAGTGCGCCGAGCCGGGATCACGGTTTGCTGCGGCGGCATCATTGGCTTGGGCGAGTCGCGCTGGGATCGCTACCGCTTGCTTGAGCAATTGGCGAGTCAGCGCCCACATCCCGAAAGCGTGCCGATCAACCTGTTAGTGCGGGTGGAGGGCACGCCATTAGCCGGACAGCAATCGGTTGATCCATTCGAACTGGTTCGGATGATCGCCACCGCGCGCATCCTGATGCCGGCTTCGATGGTACGGTTGAGCGCGGGCCGGTTGTCGCTCTCGGAAGAAGCGCAGGCGCTGTGTCTGCTCGCCGGAGCGAACTCGATCTTTATCGGAGAAAAGTTGCTCACCACACCCAACCCGGAGACGGAGCGTGACCAAAGCTTACTTGCCAAGCTCGGAATGCGTCTGCTTTCACTGCCAATCACGGAACACCGTGTTGACGAACGATCGCGCGCGGATGCCTGAATGCTGGGCGCCGGCTTACTCACGCTTCAGCCGGATCTCAAAGATACGCGGCCACAATTTCCCGCTGACGAAAATCCGCTTGCCCTGCGCGTCGTAAGCGATGCCGTTGAGCACGGCCTCCGGATCGGATCTCTCCTCCTCGGGCAAAATGCCGGCGAGGTTGAGATAGGATTTCACCTGTCCGGAGGACGGATCGATGCGAACGATCCGATCCGTATGCCAGACATTCGCCCAGACCTCCCCGTCAATATATTCAAGCTCGTTCAGGTCGCGCAGCGCCCTCCCATTGATTTTGACCGAAACCTTCCGCACCGGATCGAAACTGTCGGGATTGAAAAACGTCAGGACATCGGTGCCGTCGCTCAGGATCAGCGACTTCCCGTCATAGGTCAGGCCCCAGCCCTCAGTATCGTATTTAAACTCGCGAAGCTGCTTGAAGCTCTCCCGGTCATAGACAAAGCCGCGATGCGATTGCCACGTCAACTGGATCAACCGGTCGCCGACCATCGCCAGCCCCTCGCCGAAATATTGCGAATCGAGATTGACCCGCTGCAATACCTTTCCCGTGGGATACTCTACTCGCCGCAGCGACGATCGGCCGAACTGCCCCGTGCTCTCAAAAAAACCGTTGTACCAAACCAATCCCTGTAAAAACGCGCCCGGATCGTGCGGGAAATTGTTGACCACCTCATAGCCGACCTCTCGCGCAATGATCGGCGCGTCGCTCGGCGCATTGCTCGCAACGGCTTGCTCGCCTCCCTCGCCCGAACGAAACCAGAGCGCTCCGAGAACCGCCAGAGCCAGCGCGGCGGCGATGAGACCTACCACCATCCGGGACGTCGTGTTCCGGGGCGGCGGCGATTCCTTCTTGTTCGATCTCTTTTTGGATTTTCCGCTCATCGAAATATTCCTCCTCCGAAAATGCCTTTGTAGTAACGAATTTATTCGTTACGTGACGTAACGAATAATGGTCTTTGAAAAATAAACGCAACAACTCCGCGCGCAATCCCACCGACTGCCGTCGGTGGGATTCGCGGAAAAGAAGGCCGGCCCCGGTGTAGGCTGGACCTTAACGATCCACCGACTGCCGTCGGTGGGATTCGCTGCAATCCGTTGTTGCATTTATTTCTCAAAGACCATAATTCGTTACTACAAACGGATGCGACGGATTGTCACTGATAATCCGTGTTGATCTGTCGTATCCGTGAAAATCCGCGGTTGCTACTGTCCCAATCTCCGGTGTTCCGATTTAGCATTATAACCCGATGGAATCACAGGCAGACGCCGTACTCTTGTAGTTCTTCGCGCAATGCGGCGGCGCCTTTGAAGTGGATCGCGCGCCAGCCGGCGGCGCGCGCGGCTTCGGCGTTGGCGAGCGCGTCATCAATGAACAGGCACTCGGCGGGCGCGGCCTTAAGTTCGCGGCAGGCGATGTCATAAGCTTTCGGATCGGGCTTGGCCGCATGGATCAGATGTGAGGCGACGGCGCGGTGAAAGAGCTTCAATGATTGGTAATTCGCCAGCATGTAATCCCAGTGGATGGCGTGCGTGTTGGAGAAGCAGGCGACTTTCCACCGGACTGACAAGGCGCGAATGATCTCCAGAACGTCCTCGTCCTCGCCCTGAATCACCTGCAGCCGCAGATCAATGATCTCCTCGCGCGCCAGCCTGCGCCTGAGCTTCTGATTCAGCAGGTCAATGTACTCGTTAATTTCGAGCAAGCCGAGATGCAGCTTTTCATCCGGCGATAAACCCGACTCGTCACGGGCGCCCATAAATCTTTCGATCAATTTCCTGTCTGTGTCGCTGCGCCGGGCGAGTTCCTCCAATACCCCGTCAATGTTGAGTTTCACCACCACACCGCCGAGGTCGAAAACGATCCACTGAATTATGTCACGCGCCATTCTGTACCCTGATTACGACGAACGTCATGTCATCATCTTGCGGACGCCCGCCGGCCCAAGCCTCGCCTACGGCGACGAAGCGGTTGATGATCTCCTGCGGCCCCAGCCCCGCGGCTTCGGCCAATACCTCTTTGACCCGGTCGTAACCCAGCATCTCATTGCGATGGCTGAAGCGCTCGGGAAGTCCGTCGCTCATCAGCGCCACCACATCGCCTTCGGCCAAGGTCAGTTCCGTCTGCCGGTAGTGATAGCCGGCCACGCTGCCTAGCGGGAGACCATACGCGGCGACTTCCTCGACTTCCCGTCGCCGCTCGCGGTAAATCAGCACGGGCGGCATTCCGGCGGCGCCGACCGTCATCCGCAGGCCTCTGATCTTGACCAGCAGCATCGCCATAAAGAGCGAGCGCAGGTTCATCCGCTTCAACGCCGCCGAGGACTGGCGGAGGATCTGCGGGATCTCGTCCTGCTCCGCCAGCGTCTCGAACAGGCTCTTGGTGGCCGTAACCATCATCCCCGCCCTCAAACCATGTCCGGTGGCGTCCCCGACCGCCACTGTCAGGGTACCGTTATGAGAAAGACGAAAGTCGTAATAGTCGCCGCCGACTTCGGCCGCGGGTTGCATGTAAGCGGCGATCTCCAGCCCTTGCGCCTGCGGCATGCGCCTGGGCAGCAGAGAGATTTGCAGCAAGCGCGCCTCTTCCATCTCCTGGGCGCGTCGTTCGTTTTCGGCCTCGATCAAGGCGAGCCGCGCCTGCTCCTGTTCATGTCGCAATCGGAGTTCGGCGGCCTTGCGCTCCTGCTCAAGGGTGCGCGCTGAAAGCTCCCGGACCTGCGCGAGTTGGGCTTCGAGCTGCCGGTTCGCGCGGGCAAACTTGCGCGCCAGATAGATTGAGATGCAGACGACGATCGCGAGCGTGTAGGCCTGATCAATGATCCCGCTCACCACGGCGGGGATCGGGACGCCGGCGCTGAGCAGCACCTCTTTGGGCGCCACCAGGGCGGTGAAGAACACTCCGCACCCGATGATCCAGGCGCCATCCACGCGACGGCGCAGCGCCTGCACAGTGACGCGCACCGACTCGCCGGCCGTGAAGAGGTTGAGCGCCGCGAACCACATGAACGAGCCACGCAATATTCCGGCCTCCGCCAAAACATAGGCGCCCCACCCAGCCACGGCGATCCGGAAAAGTTTCGGGGCGCGCACGCCAAAGGCCGTGTACAAAAAGGCCAACTCCATACTACTGGTGAACCCGATCGCCGCCGCAAAGACGATCCGCAACAGTAAGAGGGCGCCCGGGGGATAAGAATTGACCGCCAGCAGCAGCGTGAGAAAGACGACAAAGGACAGGCCAATGGCGAACAGGCTGAAGAGCAGGTTCGCGCGATCACGCGGGTAGAAGGCAAAGAGCAGCAGGTGCGCCAGACCGATGGCCAGAAAAAGTCCGGCGCGCCCCGCCCTGGTCATCGTCTCCTTTTTGATGAACGCCTCACGTTCGGAGGCGCTAGGCCCTTCTGATGCGAGCGAACCGCTCTGCGAGCGGCCCGCCGCCTGGCTCGACCCCAACGGAGCGAAGCGCGCTGAGCATAACAGGAAAAAGATGACGAGCAGCGGCGCCAAGCAAACGCGCGCCCACGGCGCCACAACAGAGCGCGGCCACATATACAGCGGCGTGATGGGGGTTTTCTCGCCAAGTTGAATGAACAAATTCATCTGTACCAGTTTTCCTTGCGTAAAGACAAATTCTGTCCAGAATTGTCTCTATCAAACGCCTTCAATCACACAACGGGAAAAAAGTATGAAAAGATCAGACATCAAAACAATGCCGCAGTATTTCGAGAAATACATTAACCAGGTTGGCGATGTCGAACTATCGCAAGCATTCGACGACAGCGTCAACCAGTTGGACGAACTGGACAAAAAATTTCTGGCGAAACTCGACGGCAAACGCTACGCGCCCGACAAATGGACGGTGAAAGAGATTTTTCAGCACGTTATTGATTGGGAAAGGATTCTGTCTTTTCGCGCCTTGCTGTTTGCCAGAAGAGAAGGCTCGATTCCGCAAAGCGTCGATGGCTCCTTGCTCGCTACGAATATGAGCGCCGAACGCCGGACGATTGACAGCCTGATTGACGAATTGAAAATCACGCGGCTTTCGACCAAAGCAATGTTCGAGAGTTTTGACGACAATACGATGCAAAACACCGGCATAAATTGGAAACACGAAATTTCCGTTTTGGCGATGGGTTACACGATCATCGGACACCAGGTTCATCATTTCAAAATCCTTGAGGAAAAGTACTATCCGTTGCTTTACTAGCTACACGGCCTGTGGCCGTAGCCTGACCGTGAGGCTTGTCTTTACCAAAATCTTTGCGCTATCTCGTTGCGAACCAGATGAGGCTAGCGACAAGGCTCTTTGACTGAAATTACAGAGTTGGGCTAGAGCAGCGTAAGCTGTCGAGCTAAGGTTTCTACACAAGTCAGAGTTTCCCCGCTCCGGAGGAGCGCGATGTTTATAGGTCGTCATTGTCTTTATTGTCCTAGCTCCGTCAGGAGCGACATCCGACGCCCGGATGTCGCTCCTGACGGAGCTAGGGAGCGTCATCCACCGCATACCTATAAACATTGCGCTTCTCCGGAGCGGGGGAACTTGTGTAGAAACCTTAGCTCGACAGCTTACGCTACTCCCGCCCATGCATTCATGGATGAAGGTTGCATTCGAACAAACCGCATGGATTGGGGTAATGACAAGCCGTGAGGGAAGGCGCGGACTCGGTCTCCATGCCCTCTCTCACGGTCGGGCTACTGCCACAGGCTGCAAATCCCGTACACCCAAACGAAATCCGCTCTAGGAGGCAACAAATGAAAGCTAAGATAAATCGTCGCACGTTCCTGGGATCTGCAGCCGCATCTACTGCTGCATTTACCATTCTTCCAAGACATGCGCTGGGGGGACCTGGATACGTTGCCCCGAGCGATAAAATCACTCTGGCTTACATCGGCGTCGGAACTCAAGGGCTAAGGGAGATGGTAACTCTGCTGCCTAATCCGAATGTCCGAATCGTCGCCGTCTGTGATCCCAACAAAGACAGCGCCAATTATGTGGACTGGTCTAAAAACGGGATTCGCGACAGCATCCGAAAGGTTCTGGAGAATCCCACCTGGGGAGAAGGCGTGAACGGAATTCGAGGAGGCCGGGAAGTCGGGCGGGAAATAGTGGATACCTACTATGGGAACCTGGGTTTTCCGGATAGTCTCGGCAGTTGCGCTTCCTATGCGGATTTCCGGGAGTTGCTGGAGAAAGAGAAGGACCTGGACGCGGTCAAAATCATGACCCCGGACCATCTCCACGCGACCATCGCCATCGCCGCGATGAAAAAAGGCAAGTCTGTGCTCATGCATAAGCCGATCGCCAATCGGTTGGCCGAATCCAGAATGGTCATCGAAACCGCCCGCCAGACGAAAGTAGCGACTCACTTCCTGCCCTGGAACAATGGGAATTCGATCCGTCAAATCGCGGCCTGGATTAAGGACGGCGCCATTGGAACGCTGCGGGAGGTACATAACTGGTCGAGCAGACCGATGTGGCCTCAATACTCGACCATTCCAACTGAGACGCCGCCGATCCCGAAAGACTTCGATTGGGATTTATGGCTGGGGCCTGCGCTCTACCGCCCCTATCACCCGAATTACACCCACGCGGTCTTTCGCGGTTGGTATGATTTTGGAGGCGGTTCTCTGGCGGATATGGGCCATTACAGTCTTTGGTCCGTGTTCACGGTATTCAATTTGGGCGCTCCGATCAGTGTCGAAGCCACTCCGACCCATACCTGCGCCCTGGTAGATCAGGTGAGCGTGAGACAGAAGAATGATTATTCCTTCCCGGCCGCCTGCACAATTCGATTTAAATTCGCGGCGCGAGGGGACAGGCCGCCTTTCGACATCATCTGGTACGACGGAGGAATCAGACCATCGACGCCTGAGGAACTGGACGTGGATAACAAAGAAATGCCAGGCGAGGGAATGATGTTTGTCGGCGACAAGGGAAAGATCCTCGCGGATTTCAGGGGCCGGAACCCACACATCATTCCCGAGAAAAAGATGCGTGAATATCAAGGAGTGGAACAGACCGCCCAAGTTACTCCACAGCCGGAAGCCGGCGGCCAAGCTACTCCCAACGATCGCGATAAGGAATGGGTAGAAGCATTCAAAGGGGGCGCGCCGTCGGCCGGGAATTTTTTGAATGCGACGGCGATTTCGGACGCCATCAACCTTGGCGCCGTGGCGTTACGAGTTGGTAAGAGAATACTCTTCGACGCCGAAAACATGAAAATCACTAACATACCCGAAGCAAACAAGTACCTCTATCGCGAATACCGGAAAGGCTGGGAACTTTAATTATGATACCCCGGAGCTTTGAATATTTTGCGCCTCGCACGCTGGACGAAGCAGTCTCACTCCTCCAGAAATTGGGCCAGGACGCCAAGATACTGTCGGGCGGGCAAAGTCTGATACCAATGATGAAGCTGAGGCTTGCGGCGCCACCCTACATCGTCGACATCAACCGCCTGCTCAGTCTCAATTACATTTCCGAACTCGATGGCTATTTGAGGATCGGCGCGTTGGCGAGGGAGAGCGATCTCGAGGTCTCGCCCACAGTCGCATCGCGTTACCCGATCCTCGTGGACACCACTTCGGTAATCGCCGACCCGCTGGTGCGAAACCAGGCCAC